>Ga0209697_10000963_pt1 | contig 46716 bp, 40 predicted proteins | sample AliMusrvi5mmetaG_FD_184115 | JGI IMG/M metagenome (GOLD analysis project Ga0209697, IMG submission 184115) | Freshwater lake bacterial and archeal communities from Alinen Mustajarvi, Finland, to study Microbial Dark Matter (Phase II) - Alinen... | ecosystem: Environmental > Aquatic > Freshwater...
CCCCAATCCCCAATCCCCAATTCCTTCTCCCCTTCTCCCTTTCTCCCTTTCTCCCCCTCTCCACGATCTCCGCTCCGACTTCACCGCAGTCCTACTCAGCATTCTCGGCTCCCTGAATGTTTGCAGCAAAGAATGGATCATTCGTCAATACGATCACGAGGTTCAGTCCGGCAGCGTGATCAAGCCGCTGGTGGGCGTGGTCAATGACGGCCCGAGCGATGCGGCCGTGCTACGGCCGGTGCTAACGAGCCGTCGCGGAATCGTCATTGCTTGTGGCATGAACCCCTGCTATGGCGATCTCGATCCCTACTGGATGGCTGCGGCGGCAATTGACGAGGCGGTGCGGAACTGCGTGGCTGTGGGAGCCGATCCGCGGCGGATCGCCATCCTCGACAACTTTTGTTGGGGCAATACCGACCGCCCTGAGACGCTCGGTTCGCTCGTGCGTGCCGCACTGGCCTGCTACGACGTGGCCACCGTACTGGGCACGCCGTTCATCAGCGGCAAGGACAGCTTGAACAACGAATTCCGCCCCCAAGGCGCCGCCGAGCCGATCGCCATTCCACCGTCGCTCTTGATCAGTGCCATCGGCCAGGTCGACGACGTGGCTCGCTGCGTGACGATGGATCTTAAAGAGCCGGGCAATGTGCTATACCTCGTCGGCACCACGCGCGATGAGCTAGGCGGTTCGCATTATTACAAAGTCAGCCCAATACTTCCCTCGTCCGTTTTATTGGAGGGGCCAGCAACCAACTCTCCTCTCCCTCTGAGAGAGGGGCAGGGGGTGAAGGGTGGGCAGATACCCCAACTCGATCCGCAAACCGCCAAAAAGACATTTGCTGCGATGCATCGTGCGATCCACGCCGGACTGGTACGCGCTTGTCACGACTTGAGCGAAGGCGGCCTGGCGGTCGCTGCGGCGGAGATGGCCTTTGCGGGCGGCTTTGGCGCGAACATCGATTTGCAGGCCGTGCCGTGCGACGACTCACTCCCCTCTGGGAGCGAGGGCGCAGCCGCGCGATTGTTTAGCGAATCGAACACACGGTTTCTGTGCGAGGTGCGTACCGAGAATGCCGCAGCGTTTGAAGCGGCGATTGCCGGCGCGGCGAACGCGCGGATCGGCCAGGTGACCAAGGACGACCGGCTCGTGATTCACTCTGACGATGCGACCATCTTAGAAAGCGATTTGGCTTCACTGAAAGAAGCCTGGCAGAAACCACTACGGTGGTGATGACGAAATCCGAATATCTGGTCATTCCTATTTTGTATTTTGAATTTGTTTCGGATTTCGTCATTCGGATTTCGGATTTCTTCTTTCCCCTTACCCTACTCTCTTCCCATGTCCTGCCCCAATGTCCTCATCCTTCGAGCACCTGGCACGAACTGCGACAAAGAAACGGCCTTCGCTTTTGAAACGGCTGGCGCAACGACCGAGACGCTCCACGTCAATCGTCTGCTGGAGTCGCCGACGGTTCTTGATCGATTCCAGATCCTCTGTATCCCCGGCGGGTTCAGTTTCGGCGATGACGTGGCCGCCGGGCAAATCTTCGCCGTGCAGATGCGGCATCACCTGTCCGACTGTCTGTCTGACTTCAAGGCCGCCGGCAAATTGATCCTAGGTATCTGCAACGGGTTTCAGGTGATCATCAAGTCAGGTATTCTCTTGGACGACGAGCCACCGCACGGCCCACCGGCCACATTGACTTACAACGACTCCGGCAAGTATGAAGACCGCTGGGTCCGCTTGGGCGTGGCGAGTGAAAAGTGCGTATTCCTTCGCGACATGGAGCAGATGTACCTGCCCGTGGCCCACGGTGAAGGAAAATTCATCGCCCGCGACGCCGCCGCGCTCGCTCGCTTGGAAGCGGCCGGTCAGTTGGTCTTGCGCTATACTCCCCTCTCTCCTGGTGGGAGAGGGGCCGGAGGCGAGGACATTCAGGTCGGAGGCGAGGGGCATCTTCCTTTCCCCGATAATCCCAACGGTTCGATGGCCAACGTGGCCGGCGTCTGCGACGCGACCGGCCGAGTGCTGGGCCTGATGCCACACCCCGAACGGCATCTCGATCCTACCCATCATCCCCGCTGGAGTCGCGGCGAGGCCGGCCCAGTGGGCGACGGTCTGCTATTATTCACCAACGCGGTACGGTATTTTGAGTGATTTCTGTTTTCAAATGCCGACCTTCAACCTGCTTAAGGATTTGCCGTATATACCGGCCATGATTATTATTCGATCGAGCTGGAGGATTTCGCGCTGCCCATTACGGAATTGAAAAGGCTTTTGGCCTGTTAAATTGTACCGCTTCTGATGTTTGTTTTGAAAACTCCGGCCGCAAACTCCGCCAGATGAACGGCTCATAACCGTTTTCGGTGCCTGCAATAGTCTCAACGCGACGATAAATCGAACCGTAGCGGTGCTGTGGCCTGTAACGTCCAGTGCCTGATGTTGACGCATGCAGGGAGTTCGCCGTGGTCCGATCGCTTGCCAGCTTTCTTTCTGTTCTGGTCCTTGTATTTGCAGTCAGCCTGCATGCTACGGAACCTGCCAGGCGTGGTGCGGAAAACCCCACGCCGCCGCGACTGCCGGAGACCGAAGTCATCGGCGAGCGCGACGCCCCGTCCGCGCCTGTGGAATCGTCTGACCCAGGCAACCGCTCGATCCTCAACGGCACGATCTTCCAAAGCCTGCCAACCCGGGGCTATTCGGCCGATTTTTCGACTGCTGGCACGCTGATCAACATGCCGCAACTCGATCTCCCGGCCACGGTCAGCGTGGTGCCCCAGGCCGTGCTGAACGACCAGCAGGTGATCCGCGTTGACGACCTGCTTCGTGATGTGGCCGGCGCGGTTAAGGTAAACGATGAACGGCGGGCCGATGCCTTTTTCCTCCGCGGTTTTCTGATCACTTCGCGCGACTACCGTAAGGACGGTTTCCTTGACCCAACCTTCACACCTCGCGACTTTGCCAATGTCGATCGCGTTGAAATTCTGCAAGGTCCAGCCTCGGTGATCTACGGTGCAGGCCAGCCTTCGGGAACGGTCAACCTGATCACGAAGAAACCGCTGCCCGAGCGGATGCAAGAGGCCAGCGTCCAGTTCGGCAGCTTCGGGCTGCAACGCTACACGGTCGATAGCACCGGTCCCATGAATGCCGATGGTTCGCTGCTTTATCGCATCAACGCGGCCTATCAGGATGGCGACAGCTTCCGCGACTTCGGCTACAACGAAAGCGCCTTCGCCGCCCCCGCGGTCACCTGGCTGATCGATTCCGACACGTCGCTCACCTGGGAAGGCGAATTCGTGAATGACCGGCGTCGCTACGACACCGGCGTGGCCGCCATCAACGGCCAGTTGACCCTGCCCATCAGCCGCTTCCTCGGCGAGCCGACCGACTTCCAACATTTTCAGGACTATCGGCAATCGCTCGTTTTCAATCACCGCCTGGACGACGATTGGGCAGTGAAGATCGGCGGCTATTCGCTGTTTTACAACGCCGAGTCGTCGGCCACGATCCCCGCGGCGCCGCTGCCGGGCATGCCCGCCCTGCCGTCCGGCTACTTCTACCGGTCGCGTCAGGATATCGAACCGCTGAACGAGCAGTACCAGTCGCTGACTGCAAACCTCGCCGGCAGCCTGCAAATCGGAAGCATGACCCACCATGTCGTCTTCGGAACGGAAGAAGGTTGGTTCAATTCAAATAAGTTCAACGCCGCCAGTTCGCTGCAATACTTCGATCCGTTGGTGATCAACGGCAACTCCCCGGTTTACGGCACCGTGCCGTCGCCCGTCTTCGAGCCGTTGGTCTTCAATTCAACCTTCTACCAGGCCGATTACGGTTTCTACTTCCAGGATCTGGTTGACGTGACCGACCATTGGAAGGTTCTGGCAGGCGTGCGCTACGATCACTCCGACGTGGTCTTCGACCGCTCGTTTCAGCCAACCTTCGGCCCGACGAAGAGCGTCGAGCAGTTCGATGTCGGCACTCCGCGCGTCGGTCTGATTTACGAACCGCTGCCGGAAAAGCTCTCGTTCTACGCCATGCACGCCGAATCGTTCGATCCGCCTAATGGTGGGCCATATCTCGAGGTTGGGCCGCTCAAGCCCGAGTTCGCCCAGATCTGGGAAGGCGGCATCAAAATGAAGCCGACGGAGAACCTGACCCTCGCCGCCGCAGGGTTCTATATCGTCAAGGAAAATGTTTCCGTGTTTCTGCTCGATGGTTTCCACCTGGAACAGATTGGCAGCCAACGGAGCCAAGGCGTGGAGCTATCGGCCGTGGGAAATTTGACGCAGCGATGGAGCCTATTGGCCAACTATGCCTACACCGACACGCAGCTCAGCGACCCCACCAATCCATTCATCGACGGCCAGCGGGCCTTGGGCGTGCCGTACGACACGGCCAGCGTCTGGTCGCGCTATAATCTTATCGATAAGGAGTGCCGCACCTTGGGCGTCGGCCTGGGTGTGGTCTATGTCGGCGATCGGCTAGGTGACTACTATTCGTCGCTGGTCCTGCCCAGCTACACCCGTTGGGATGCTGGTGTCTACTACCGCCGCGGCTCTCTCAATCTGAGTCTCTTCGTCGAGAATCTCTTCGACACGGTCTATTACGCCAGTTCGATCAACCAGTACGAGGTCTTCCCCGGGGCACCGATCAACGTAAAAGGACAGGCAACGTACAGGTTCTAATTGCCCAGCGATCGCCAAGCATCAGGGCTTGAGCAACTCGCCCTCCAGCCGAAGGGCGTGGTTGCCCTCGAAACCGTGCAATTCCGTTATCCATACTGGCCTTGATCCTTGCTGGCCGAGGTGATAACTTTTACCTATCGAGTGAATGAACTTACCCCGTGAGTCACGGAAGGGGGGCAGGTTGGCTCGATTTGTTTTGGTCCTCAGTCGCAATATGAACCGGAAAATAAGTTGGGTTTATTCACGAAACATTGTCCGAGAAAGATCGGCGACGACATGTTGCTGTCAAGGCAATGCGGCTGGGGCTGTTGGCATGGATTGCTTGCTGACGGGAACTTCCAAGCGGTCGTGGCCATCTGGGCGATCTGTCTCGCCAGTTGGATGGTCTACCTCACCAAATACGGAAGCCCTTTACCCTGGTGCGACGAGTATCTATATTGTGTGTCGGGGATTGCAACACATGACGTTCCCATCTCATGGCAGTTCCTCTGGCAGGCCAGCAATGAGCACCGCCAGCCGCTGATTCGTCTGTGGGGCGTCTTGCTGGGGAAGGCGTTCAACTGGGACTTCCGTCCCGTACGCCATATCAATGCCGTCATCTTGGGACTGAGCGGGCTGGTGATGGTGCTTGCGGTTCGGAAGGTACGCGGTCGTTCGGAACTGGCGGATGCGTTCCTTCCGTTGCTCGCTTTGACCCCTTTCCATTACGCAACCCTCCTGGTGTACTCGAACGCCAACTGCGTTGCGCTGGCGCTGTGGTGTCTTTCTGCCAGTGCGGTTCTGGTCGGCTGGCCGCTCCAATCCATACCCCGATTGCTTGCGTATGTCGGGTTACTGCTCGCCGTCATTTTGGGAGGAGGGGTGGTTGGCAGCATCTGGGCGTTAGGCTTTTGTGGCGTTTTGATAGCTGGCTTTTTTGCGCACCAGGGACGGGCGTGGAATTATTGCGCCGGGGCGGGGTTGGCGGTGGTGGCTGGATCTTCCGCTTGCATGTTGTCGAACATACCGCCTCCGCTGGGCGGGGGAATCTTCCTCAGTAAATCCCTTTCGCAGACCCTGGCAATGTCGGTGAAATACAGCGACACTTGGATGGGTGATGTTCCCCTTGCCACGCTCTGGCCTTGGGCTTCCTTGGTGATGGTCTTGCCGGGAATATACCTGCTGAGGCGGCTCTACGTGGATCTCTTGCGGCATGAAAATTCGGAGCGTTTTGCCTGGGTGCTCAAGTGGTTTGGCCTGCTCGGCATGGCGGCATCCACCGTGGCCATCGCCGGAATTTTGGGATATGGCCGTGGAAGCTATCCCACTCCTTGGGAATCCCGTTACTGCGTCTTTGCCGCACCCATTGCGATCGCGCTCTACTTCCTTTTGGTCCGCTCTTCCGCTCCCGCTCTTTTCACGGGAGGACTGGCAATCTGGATGGCCGTGTGCGTGGGCTGGAACCTGCCGGCGGCGCTCTCCCTTGCTCAAAGCCACAAGTCCTGCCATTCGGTCCTGGTCAAAGAACTTCGTCGAGGGCATATATCCTTGAGCATCCTGGCCGAGCGGCAACCCGCTGCAACGGGCTGGTCCGCCGAGTGGGGAATCCATAACTTGTTGGGATGGTGGTGCGACATGCGCTCCAAGGGCATCTCGGCCTTCGCAAAAGTGCATGGCAAGGACCAGGATCCGGCAACTCTCTGCGTGCTACTCCCTGCCGACAGCGGAACACTCGATGCGGGGCTCCACAACGAACCCGACGCAGCATTCAGAGGCCGTTGCGTGATGGCGGAGACTGTCCCCGCTCGGGCCGTTTACGCGATCGAAGTCCCGCGTGGCGGCAGCTATCGCCTTTGTTGCCGCTGGAAAGTTACGCAGCCAGGGCAGATGTTCACCGTGGCGGTCGATGATGAACTTCCGGTAGGGCAGCCGGTCCAACCCCAGCCAGGATTTTCGGCATGTGAATATGGGCGGCCGCTGGCTCTGTCCGCTGGCAAGCACCAACTGGCGATCACTTGGCCAGGCCAGGGTTCGCGGATGGATGTGCTGGAACTGACGCCGCAGTGAGCACTCGCCGACATTTAGCACGAACGACATTTGGCACGAAAGAAAGTCTTCGATCCAACTCTCATCCGCCAGCCCGGAAACCATCACACACGTTTATTTCGACATCGCGAACAGCAAACCCTCCGGTTCCAACATACCATGCAAAAAGCCCAAGAGGAATCGGCGCGGGCTGAATTGACCGCGCCGCAAGCCTCGGCGTCCTGGAAGCTGACCTCGCACTTGCGCAGTTTCGCCGAACGCGGAGCGGAATTATGCGAATTGGTCCGGCGCGGGATCATCCGTCTGCACTGGACGCGGAGAACCCGGCAGATCCATCTTGCAAGGAAGTTGATTCACCGCTCCGGATTATTTGACGCCCGCTGGTATTGCCAACAATACTCTGACGCGCGGTTTGGCCGGCCCGATCCGGTGCTGCACTATTTGCTCCGCGGCGCACGAAACGGGTGCGACCCGAACCCTCTTTTCGACAGCCGCTGGTATCTCCAGCAGTATCCGGATGTGGCCGCCGCCGGGGTCAATCCCCTGGTGCATTACCTTCAATACGGCGCGATGGAAGGACGTGACCCCAACCCACTTTTTGACACGGACTGGTATCTGGACCAATATCCAGACGTGGCAGCCTCGGGTCAGAATCCGCTCTGGCACTACCTCACCCATGGCGGCCTGGAAGGCCGTCATCCGAGTCCGCAGTTTGACGGACAATTCTACCTCGATCAGCATCCCAAGGTGCGCGCGGCAGGGTTGAACCCGCTGGGGCATTACCGTCTGCATGGACAAGCCGAAGGGCGAGGCATCCGATCCGTGGCGCCCCGCCTGCCCGTCCGTTGGGAGGCATCGGAAGCGGCGTCAGCCGCGCTACAACGTCGGATCGTGTTCGTATCCGGAGAACCACACACACCCGGCCACGCTTACCGCGTGGCCATGCTGGCGAAGGCGCTGGCGAGGCGGGGCTACGCAACGCAAACGCTGCGGCTGGACCAACTCCCGGCGGAACTGGCATTGGTAACCAATGCCCACGCGCTGGTGATCTGGCGGGCCGCCTGGTCTATACCCATCGCCACCGCAATCGCCGCCGCCCGGCGCAGCGGGGCTAGGGTAGTTTTCGATGTGGACGATTTGATGATCGATCCGGCGCTAGCTCAGATGGAAGTGATCGATGGCATCCGGACACAAGGGTTCGCGGAGGCGGCGATTGCCGATTTCTACCGCTTGGTGCGGCAAACGATGCTGGCCGCGGATTTTTGCACCTGCCCCACCAAGCCTCTAGCAGCGGCGATGCGACGTTTTCAGAAAACCACCTTTGTACTGCCCAACGGCTTTGACGAGGCGCGATACGCCACCAGTCGCCAAGCGGTGGCCGCGCGGCGCCGAGATGGCGCCGACGGCCTGATACGGATCGGTTATGCCGGCGGCTCACGTACGCACCAGCGCGATTTCGCCTGCGTCGCATCGGCGGTGGGCCGGATTTTACACGAACATCCGGAGTGCCGGCTGCTGTTGTTCCGGCTGGAACAGGGTGACGGCCTGGATCTCCACGAATTTCCTGAACTGGAAGAATTGGAGTCGCAAATCGAGTGGCAGGCATGGATTGCCTGGGAGCAGTTGCCTACCGCCCTGGCGCGGTTTGACATCAATCTGGCGCCCTTGGAAGCAGGCAATGTTTTCTGCGAGGCGAAGAGCGAATTGAAATATTTTGAGGCCGCGCTGGTGGACGTGCCCACCGTGGCGTCGCCCACCGTGCCGTACGCCGAAGCCCTGCGGCCGGAGGAAACCGGTCTTCTGGCATCCAACTCGGAGGAATGGTATGCCGCGCTCAAGCGGCTCGTCACCCAGCCGGAACTGCGCGCCCGCATGGGCCGGGCGGCGTGCCTGGATGTGCTCTGGCGATTCGGTCCGGAACGGCGCGCCGAACTGGCCGCCGACATTTATGAGCAGGTGATCGCCGGTCAAGGCAGCGACGCCGCGCGGCGGTTTGAACTGGAGTTGCGCCGCGCTAGTTCGCCACGGCGGCCGCTGCCGGAGAGCACGCCGTGCGAGGTGATTTTCGAGGCTGGCACGGCGGGCCAGAGCCAGGTAGCCGTAGCGGTGCCGCTCTACAACTACGCCCAGCACGTGGTCGAGGCGCTGGAGTCGGTAAAGGCCCAGACGTTGTCCCCCAAAGACCTTGTGGTGATGGACGATTGTTCCACCGATGATTCGCTGCGCGTCGCGGAGGCATGGTTGCGTCAGAATGCAGGCCATTTCGCCCACGTTGCCTTGCTCAAGAACCGACGGAATTCCGGCTTGGCCCGCACGCGCAACGCCGCCTTCGCCTTCGCCGACACCCGCTTCATCCTCCCTTTGGATGCCGACAATATGCTGCTTCCGGATTGCCTCAAGCATTGCCTGGAAACGATGGAGCGTACCGGCGCCGCCGTGGTCTTTGCCACCATCCAGGAATTTGGCGGCGGAGATAGCACCCGCAGCGCCTACCCGTGGAATCCCGGACGTTTCGCCGGGGGGAATTACATTGACGCCATGGCGCTGATCCGGCGGGCGGCCTGGGCCGCCGTCGGCGGTTACCAATGCATGAAAGTGATGGGCTGGGAGGATTACGAGCTGTGGTGCCGCTTTGTGGAAGATGGGCTGTGGGGCGACTGGATTCCAGAAACCTTGTCGCGGTATCGCGTTCATGCCCAGTCCATGCTCCAGACGCAGACCAATCTTGCGGAAAACCGGCGCCAAGTTGCCGCCGAAATGGTCGCCTTGCATCCCTGGCTCGATGCTTCCTCGCTCACCGGAGCCGGCGACGCTTCACCCCCACCGGACGTGTCGGGCACGCTGGAAATGCCAGACCTGCCGGAAACTACGCCAGTCCCCTTTATTGTTGTCGCGCCGCCAGCTCCCTTGCAATCCGACCCGCGTCCCTGCGGGCCGGAGCGACTGGCGGAACTGCTGCCTCTGCTGCGCTGTCCGGCGACGGGGCAGAAGCTGCGGCAGGCGGCGTCCGACCGCTTGGCGACGGAGGACGGTTCGCGGCAGTGGCCGTTGTTGGAGGGGCATCCGGTTTTCTTCGGCCAGCTCGAAGAGACTCGTCGTTTCCCAAACACACATCTCAGCAACCAGGTTCCCGAACGGGCCTTCCATCTCGTTGAAAACCTCACGGGTCCGGTGCTGAACCTCAGCGCCGGCGGCACGCGGACCTGGCGGCCGCATTTTGTCGAGGTGGAAACCGCGCTCTTCCGCAACACCGACATCGTGGGCGATGCCCATTCGCTGCCGTTTGCGGACGGGGTGTTCGAGGCGGTGCTCGCCATCAACGCCTTTGAGCACTACCGCGAGCCGGATCGGGTAGTGCGCGAAATCCTCCGCGTGCTCAAGCCGGGCGGACTCGTATTCATCCACACGGCCTTCCTCCAGCCGCTGCACGAGCCGCCGTGGCATTTTTTCAACTGCACGAAGTATGGCTTGCTCCAATGGTTCAACCGGTTCGAGGTGGTGGATCTGCGCGTCTCGGAGAATTTCAACCCGATTTATGCGCTGGCGTGGCAGGCAAACGAATTGCTGAATGTGCTGCGGAGCGAGCGCGGGGCGGCGGTCGCGGAGCGATTCGCCGCATTGCCCCTGCGCGATCTCGCGGCGTTCTGGCAGCGGCCTGAAACTCGCACGGAGGACCGCTGGATTGAGTTGCGACAGTTGTCGCAGGGTGCGCAGGAACGGCTTGCGGCGGGGTTCGAGTTCATTGGCCGCAAAGGACCGGTGAATCCATGACTGTCGGAAAAACAACCACCCACCAGATAGAGTGGAAAAGGCGACTTTTGTGCCACCATGGGCGTGCCAGGCGATGTCGATTTTCTGAGTGTTTTTGGCCATTTTTGCCACCATTGGTGTAGCTAGTGTAGTTCGCACGAGTGAATGACACTCACGAAAACAGGGAGAATAACGAGGTATCAGTTCCTTTAGACACACAAGAACCACCTGTTTAGGGCGGCCCATTATCTGCACCATTTCGCACATTCCGGACCATTTCCCTCTCATTTCCGTTCCGCTGCGTCTCCTGAATGCCTTGATCGAAACGGTGGGGTTCGCTTCACGCACCATTTCGCGGGCCTCCGTGCTCCACGCACCCACCCTGTAATTGTGCTAAACTGTTGTGGTTATTGAAGTTACGCGATACATATGGAACCAGCTCATGCACGCGGCCAAAAATGTTACCAAATTGTCAAAGAGCAACCCCCGGAGGCAGGTAAGCCGCAGGATGGGACTGGCCCACCAAGACCCGGCTCCTTCCTCCCACTACATAATACGCGGCCAACGCTCCGCACGGCTACTAATTCGGGGGAATTCGCCGGGATAATCGCGGGCCACAATCCCTCCCGCTTGGCGGTTGTCGAATATGGCACAACCATCACCCTAATTCCGCGAGCAAAGCGGAGACTGTTGGCCGTTTCTCCGGGTGATAATCAACGCAGGGGGCGAGAATCTCTCGCCACGGCGCTTCCACGGCCAGCGTCTTCTCCGACCCCGTTCGGCCCGTCAACATGAAGCCCACAACCCTGGCCCAGGCATAGACATCCGCCGATGCCCGATAGACATAGGCCATGCCGCCCTTGCCGATTTCCGGCTCTCCGCCGGGTTTGCGGATAATTGTGGTGCGGGCGTCCCGCCTGCCCAAAGATGTTGTGGTTGAACTAGGCAGGCGAGACGCTCGCACCACAATTTTGGTGGAGAGCTTGATTTCCTCAAGCAACTCATACTTTCCGATTTTACCAAGCATCGAGACGTCTGGTTTACGCGATGCGTCACCAAAATAGTAATCAACTTTCAGCGATCAGCGATTCAATAACCGCCTTCATGACCGGCGGGCACACCGCGTTGCCAACAAGCTTGACCTTTTCACGACGGGTCGACTGTGGCCACTTGTAGTCGGGTGGAAATCCCATTGCTGCCGCTAGCTCCAGCGGCTGTAGCATTCGCATGGTATGCCCCCTGCCATTGGGTGCCACAATGGCAAATCGATCGATTGTGGTGATTGTTCGTAAGGGACGATCCAGCCGCTGCCAACCGCCGGCTGCGTCGCTGCCGTAATAGACCACCAGGAAAGGAGTCTTGCGGCCTATCGCAGCGAATGCACGTTCGATTCGCTCTTAACCTGCGCTGGGTCAACATCTTCTATCTTGGAACACCAAGTTTTTGCGCCAAAATTGGCTTCGTGGGCCGCTGTCGCAATTGGCCAGAGATCGAGGCCGCCAACTGGACGTCGGGTAGAAGAACAGCGCGCGACCTTAGGCAAAGGGTTTCTGGCACGCATTCTTTCGATCTGTGCGGCGGGGACACAATGTCGCCATAGCCCACGTTTCTGCTCAGCCCCTTCTCATCCCGGACGGTCGATTTCCAGAGTCCGGTTGGCGGCAGTAGCTCTTTCCCCACGGAACCTTCCCATCATGTCCGAGGCTTAAGGTCAAGAGGATCGGCTCATGAAACATCCCGCAACACAGCTTTCTACGGGGGGACAATTTCGCGGCTACAACCATTCTCTCATATTCAGGCTTCCATGCTTGCTTGGCCCTCTGGCTGCTCCGACCGTCACTGCACTGGATCCCTGCGGCCTCCGGGCCTATACACCGGGCAGTACCCGCACCATTACTGGTCACGGGCTCCGGCATCGCTACGTGTCCGAATCCGGACAATTGACACGGCAGGACTTGTACGGGCTATCGCCTCCACTCACCTGCTGGACCGCAGCCTTGTCGGCTGCTCCTGACCCCTGCCATCCGTAAGCCGAGAACCCGTGACCGACTGCAAATTCCGGTTTGTCATGGTCGAGCAGACCATATTTGCTGCCATTTAGGCGGTTAAGTCTGCTATAATCTGAAGTGCTGGATGTGGCCACACAGTCGGCAATTACTCTGATCGAAAAATAATGAAGAGCGAATGCGTTCTGTAGTGCTGGAACTCCCCGGCCGAATACGTGGAGACATTGTGAAGATTAGAATACCGTGGTCACGTGAAGAAACGCTGGCGGCATTCAACCTTTATTGCCGAACTCCATTCGGCCGTCTTCACGCCAGAAACCCGGAGATCATACAACTTGCTGGCATTCTTGGCAGGACGGCTAATGCGGTTGCCATGAAATGTTGCAATCTTGCGGCATTTGATCCGGCTTTACATAGCCGAGGTATCAAAGGGTTAAGTAAAGCCTCTCGCCTTGACCGCGAAATATGGGAGTCGTTCGAGCGAGACCCGGAACAGACGGGATTCCAGAGCGAGACTGTTTGCGCAAACCTCATGGATAGGCCACTGCAACAGGCGGAGACAGTCGAGTGGGACGATATCCAGGGACTCGATAGGGAAACTACTGCGAAAGTGCGGGTCAATCAACACTTATTTCGATCGATCATCCTGACCAGTTATCGGGAAGAATGTGCCATTTGTGGACTGCCGGTTTTGGGGCTCTTGGTCGCCTGCCATATCGTTCCTTGGGCTCTTGATCCAAACAATCGCATGAATCCTCGGAATGGCATTTGCATGTGTTCGTTGCATGATCGGGCATACGAGACAGGCATTCTAATCATTGACGAACGGTTTGTCATCAGCGTTGGTGACAAGGCGCAGTGCTATCGAAGTAACGATGCTTTCACTCGGTATATTTCGGCATTCGAGGGGAACGCTATCAAATTGCCCGAACGGTGGCTTCCTGATCCCTTGCTCCTTCAAAAGCGTTGTGCCTTAGTAACTTCCGTCGCGTCGGTTTATAGGTAAACGCCACTTTCCTACAATGCCTCTGCCATGCTTGCACTCCTGGAGCTAGAAACAGTCGGCATGGCGACACACACCACTTGCTGCTGGACGGCGGTTTTCACATTCTTGACGACCTCGTCACCGAGGTCAGGTTCTTAACTGCCAAGATCCACGTACTGACCACTTGTTAAAAGCTCGAAGTACTCGCCATATCCGGCGATGTTCGTTGCCGCGTCGGCCTCGATTTCGGCCAACAAGGCAACCGGGCAACCAGGACTGACTTCGAGCGTAAGTGTGTCGAACGGCAGGAAGGCGAGTCGCCAGTAAATACCCTGCTGGTCGGGCTGACGGTTAACGAACGAAATTCCGGCTAAAATTACGCCGATGAGGAATCGACCAACTTCGCGATACCCAATGCGTTGTAGGCATTCAGTGTTCGCGTTCATTGTGGTTTTCTCGTTGCGATAGTGATGCTCGCCGGAAGTTAGCCGACGACCAGCTTTGGGAGTAATGCTTGCCTTGGCCGCCACTTACTCTTGCGCATCCTAAATGACTCGCTTCAAGCTGTCTTGGCCGTCTCAGTGCCAAGGTAAACATTGTTTCGATGCCAATCCAGAAATCGTTTCGCGATATCCTTGCGCGGTTGGACCGCAAGGCTTCGATTTGCTAGCGACTCAATCGGCAGGCCGCCATCCTGTTGGGCCGAGAACACGCTGGCGATACATATACGGGCTTCATCCGCTTCACCGGAACTCCTTAGCAGGCGAAATACTTTTGGCTCAAACGCGCCGTACGACTCCGGACAGCGCAGGTCGGAAATCAATACCGTCGTACCTGGCGCGTATTCCCGCTGGGTCTTCAGACAGCTCTTGAAGATCATCTAGGTTCATCGAGGTAGGGGTCTAGGCCATGCGGGCCGAAGAGCAGATCGCCGAGAGGGGATGGGCGGATGAATCGGCCCCGATTGTTGGGAACATCCCGGAGGGATGCCAGCGATTAGCCGGTGGTTGCGGAGCGTTAGCGACGCCACCACCGGTTTCAATTCGCGATGCGTATTTCGACCCCGAAAGGGTCGCAGCGCGGCGGAACTGCAACCCCTTCGGGGTCGGGAGGTTTTTGTGTTCCGTGTACCCCGGGTTTCGCTGCGCGACCCGGGGCTAATGGCTGTGACCCCTCACGGGGTGCATCCCTGTTCAGCGCGAGGTGTTCACCCGTGTCACCATGGAGTTGCCGCGTGTTCGTATTGAGGTTGTCAGGATTGCCGTCGTCATTTCCTTGGTTTTCAATCGGGTGGAATATGCTATAGTTGAGTTGACATTCTTCTCTTGCCTCTTTCCTGCCACTCAGTACCGGAAATCAAGCCATGATATGCACATGCCCTCATTGCGGTGAATTGCTGAAGCAGGACAGAAACACGGAGGGGCTTAACTTTTGCACCAACTGCCAGAAGCTCTTTCTTGCACCTCCCGAGCGAAGAGTGCCGACCTGGATTTGGGGTGTCGTAGCTACCCTCGTCGCCAACTGGCAAATTCTGCGAAGTCTTTAGCAGTACAGAATCAGGGTTGATCGAACAGGTCACGATCGGCGCGGTTTCTATCGCGGTGCGGCCTAAATTGCTTTGCGTGATTCCAGGAGGCGCCCTGCAGCTACAGTAACGCGTTTTCCCGAATACCGGTGTTTCCTCCGTGCAGGCATCCGGCACAACCACCCCAATCCCTAAAAGTGGCAATCTCGATTGCATCTCCCTTCAAATAATTGGATATATTCAACGCCGAGCGACCTATTCTTTTAGGTATCGATATTTCTGATTCGACACTTTCTGGGCCAAGGCTTGCAATCTCCTCGGTTTCCAGTCGGAGGTTTGCTTCCATGAGCGGCAAGGGTTCTTTATTCCACGGTTTTTTTTCGTAAATACACCCGAAATTGAAAGATACAGCATGAGCGATATTCTCTGCCCTGACCAACTCGATAGCAATTCGTTGTATGTTCTGTCCCCGCTTCCTCCAGCGAAGACGTACTTTGCTCCCGCTGGTCGGGACACAGACGCCGAGCTTCGTCGCAAAGTTGCGGTCATCGAACGTCTTCCGCTGCTGAAAAACGCTCTGGATGCCATGCCGAACATGGTGATGATCCTCAATGGCAATCGGCAGATCGTGGCCGCCAACCGGAAACTGCTCAACATTCTTGGCGCCAGTGTGGGGCAACTCGTCGAGAAACGACCGGGGGAGGCGATCAACTGCATTCAGGCCAGGAAAGGGCCTGACGGCTGCGGCACGAGTACGCATTGTGCAACCTGCGGGGCTGTCAATGCGGTCATGGATAGCATGAAGAACAATGCCGAGGCTGTGCGGGAATGCCGTATTCTGGCCCAAACCCCATCCGAGGTCGTCCCACTCGACCTCCGGGTTACGGCCACTCCGTTCGAGGTCGAGAATGAAGCCTTCATCCTGGTAGCAATTGAAGATATTAGCAATGAAAAAAGAGTGGCGGTCCTCCAACGCACCTTCTTCCACGATGTCCTGAATACGGCTGGTTGCATCCTGGGCTATGCGGATTACCTTGCCTCCGACTCATCCCCTGACCCGCAAGTGTGCGAGCGGTTGTCGAGCCTCTCCAGGCAGTTGATTGAGGAGATTCAATCTCAGCGGGATTTGCTGCACGCCGAATCGGGCGAATTGAAGCCCAAGCACGTACCGCTCAAGGCAGGTCAAGTTTTGGACGAACTTCGTAATCAATACCTCAATCACCCGGTAGCGGCAAACCGAAGCATCTCAATTGGCCAGACATGGGATGGGGCAGTCATCACGGATAAGCAGATTCTCCAGCGTGTTCTCGGCAACATGCTGAAAAACGCCCTTGAGGCTACGTCACCGGGCGGAACCGTCACGCTATCCTGCATCGACAACGGCGAGACCGCGACTTTCACGGTCAATAACACGGAAGTCATGCCCAAAGAAGTTCAGCTTCAAGTCTTTCAGCGGTCGTTCAGCACCAAGGGCGAACCGGGCCGTGGAATTGGAACTTACAGCATGAAGATGCTTGGAGAACGATACCTGAAGGGCCGGGTGGATTTCGTGAGTCGAACTTCCGTAGGTACAACTTTCCGACTGGCGTTGCTGAAGAAGCCTCTGCTGGTGTAGTACGGGATTCCGTTAGTCAAGCGTGCGGCACTGTCAGGCTGGAAAGCCTGACGTACAACCGTTCTGATATCCTGGTGGTTGGTTGAACCTAATACCGCCGGAACTTCTTGAGAATCGTCACGTAGAGATCGTATTTCTTGTCAATCGTCGTGGGCGGCAGCTTCACCTCAAATTCTGTGTTGTTTACGTCGATCCGCTTGGCGTTGAATAGTTCGGCGTAGGGAATCTCCTTTTCCTTCTGCTCGTTCCGCTCGCCCAGGATCTCCTTCAAGACCACCTTCTCGATGATCCACTCGCCATCCAGATGCTCCTTGATCGTCAGCGGCACGGAGATCGGGTCGCCCTTCTCGGTCTTGAAGTTTTGCAACCGGTAGCGGTAACGGGTCCGCAGATTGCGGAACTGAGGCTTCGTGACGCCCTCCTTGCCATCGATCGTGAACCGCGGGACGGTAATCTCGTCGAAGGCCGCCTTGGGGCCGCCCTCCGGGTCCATCGTGAAGCGTTCGACCTTCACGTCCTGAGCCACGCCCACGTAGAGATCCAACTGGGCAAAGAGCGGAGTGTACTGTGCCCAGTCCTCACCCAGGAACGCCTGGCTGCGGACGGTGTCGCCGTCGCTCTTGGGCTCCTTGATGAACAGTCGTACCTTGCCGTAGGGCAGCGGAAAACCACCCATTTGGTTTTCCATGTCATTCGTCACCCGATAATACATCCGGGTCCGCTGCTGATCCACGGTGGCGTCGAAGACGTAACGCTTGGCAATCGGTACATCGGCGAACTTGGCGGCCAGCATCCGTTTTCGCTCGCCGTTGTTGAAGTAACGCACCGAGGTCTTGCCGACACCCGGTTGCACGATCGTCTCGCCAAAACTCTCGCCCGAGGTGTTCGTGACCGTCATGTAGACCTGCATCAGGAGCTTCTTCTCGTCGTTCTCGACGACCCCTTGATAGCTGGGTTCGGCGGCCATGTTGCCGATGAGGTAGGAGATGCGGATCACGGCTGGGCCGGCATTCGCGGCACTTACGGTCCAGTAGAGGGCGTTTTCGTTGGGCGGATAATTCGTATTGAGCACGTTGACCTCGCCATCGGCCTTGATTACACGGAAGACGATCGATTCCTTGTCGATATTGATATTCGCCCAGGAGAAATCGACCTGGTTGCGGCCGGCCTGGAGGTTCACGGTTCGCTCCTCCTCAACGAGGGTGTAGCGACCATTTTGAATATCGACCCGCACGCTATCCCGCTCGGGCAGCGTGGTCAACTTGATGCGGGCTTGGGCCGGGATGGCAAAGGCCAGCAGCAGCGTGCCGGCAAGGGCGATCGTAAGCGTGGTTTTCATGGCATTGGTCCTTTCGGAGATCTTGTGTTCGGGTAAGCGGCAATGGTCGGCAATGTTGAACGGTTCCATTACAGCGGCTCTCGCTTTCGCTCGGTGTTGAGTTCGGGCCCCTGCTTGAGGCGTTTATAGTTGACCTTGTAGTTTACAAGCTGCTTCTTGCCAGGTTTGAGATCGAGGAAATACTTGACGTGGTTCTGGTCCACTCGCTCGACTCGGCCGGGAACCTGATGCAAATCGACGTAGGCCCCCTCTGCCTTGGAATCCCAGTCCTTCGGTTGTCCTTCCGGACCCCAGAGCACGACGTTCGCATCAAATCGCCGCTCCAACTCCACTTTGGCATCGACCGGCTTGCCCGAAACCAATTCCTCCTCGTAGTAGAACGTCTCGTCGTAATCTGTCAGGTCGTAGTAGAGTACGAAATTGTCGTCCAGCCGCCGCTTGTACTGCCGGACCACGACATTCGTCGTTTGCTGGTCCTTCAGCCGGCGGTGAATCGTAATATCCTTGTCGGGACCGACGTTGACCTCGACGCGGTCGCCGATAGGGACGTACTTCGTTTCCGTACCGCCCACATAAGCCAGATCCTTGTTTTTGTACTCGGAGAAGAGCCGCACCATGCCGTTGGGTAAGGGCGAGAGGCCAAGGTTCTCCATGACGGAGAGTTTCTTCTCCTTGCCCTTCTCGTCGAGCAGTTTGATATTCTTGAAGCGGTAGAACTTGGTGAATTGCTGGCCGCCGTCGCGGTCGGTGAGTTTGTAGAGGCATTCCAGCGGCACCTCGGCCGCCTTGAGGGCGATGAGCCGCTTGGGTTCCTTGTCTTTAATGTCCTCGCGACCTTCGATCGTGAAGAGAAAGTATTCAGAAAGGCCCTGCTTCACGACTTCCTTTGGGGCCTCAGGTTTCGCGGCAGATTGTTCCGCTAGCTGGATCGCGTCACCGAAGGCCGCTCCCTTGGCTGCCGCTGGTGCGAAAGCCGCCACGGGTGCATTTGCCGGAAGCGGAACGGGCACAGGCTGGCCCGGCGGCGGCCTTCTCGCCAGGTCAGCGATCTTCTCGACGAGATTGATATTGCCCACGACCATCCGGGTTTGGGCATTGTCATAAAGCTCACCAGAGTTATTGAAGACGCGGACGTAGCCGGTCACGTTGAGCTTGGTTTCGTCTTCATTCGCGACGCCCACGTAATCGGCCGCCCAGGTGATGCCCGAGGTGAAATATCTGATCTCGACCGGGATCTTACCAGCAATCTGGCTCTTGATGTTCCATTGCAGGGCTTCATTGCGACCCGCCGGAAAGGTGGTATCGACCAGATCGACCTTATCCTGCTTGTCAAGGATGCGGAACTCAATGCTGGTCGGATCAATCAGCGTGTTGGCCCAGGAAAACTGGATGCGATTGATACCCTCTTTCACGGTCAGCAAGCGGTGCTCGCGGACCATGGTGATGTCCTCGGAGTTATAAATAGTGAGCTGCGTACCTTCTCTGGTGGGGAGAGTAACTAGGTCGACGGCAGCCTGGGCTGGTGCCAAGAAGGCTACAAACAGCGATAAAGACGGCCAGAATAGACGTTTAGCCATGATGATCCCTTTGTTAGAGTTACTATCTATCGTAATCCAGATCCGGTGATTTCGCCACTAGACCCGGAATAGACGATTGGCGACGGGAATTAGTTCCAGAGGCTGCGATGTTCCGTGGTCAATCAGGCCCCGAGGTGCCCCAGCTTAGCCAATTATTTGGCTAAGCGCCGTGTTCTCGCCTCGCTAGGGGTGGTTAGTCGCCTGTCGCAAGTCCGCGTGCTCAAACGCCGATGCCATGCGGTCGATTTCAGTTCCCCGTATACCGAGGCGTGCGGCCTCGTTCCGCCACGAAGCAACAGCCTGGCCTACTTCTTTGGCGATTCGCTAAGCCATCTTGTCAGCGATTCCGAAATACTTGGCGACCTGGAGGGCGAGTTCGAGCGATGCTGTTTGATCCTGATCATCCACCGCTATGGGTATGGTGCGATAGGTCGTGCAAGATCAGAGCGGGCTCTAATGGAAAGCGTGAAGGATGGCTGAGCCAGGAATCATCGTAGATGAATGTGGCGCTTTCGCGGTTCTTGCGAAAGGGTGGTTGCAGGGCGTAAAAATCGATGCGCAGGTGATTGGCCGGCTCGTCCGCAGTACCTCGCCACGAGTCCGCAGAGCGGCAGGTTCCAGTGCGGTCGGTGTTTCTGGACGATGAACAGCGTCTCAACCGCCCTTCAGCTCATGTGCCAGCCGCCGTTGACGTTGATCGCCTGGCCCGTGGATGTCATTTTCCACTTTGACGAACTTCCCATGCCTCGAACATCGATAACGGCCATGCCTGCCGCCTGGGCCGCTTGGATGCCGGGGTTTGTGTCTTCGTACACCAGGCACTCGGCAGGAGGAATGTTGAGCCGGCGGGCTGCTTCCAGGAAAATGTCCGGGGCTGGCTTGTGACGCGACACGTCCTCGCAACAAACGATCGTGTCGAACCAGTCGAGGCAGCCCAGGTGACGCAAAATTGCCTCGCAGATCCGTCGCATGCCGCCGGTGGCTACAGCCATCGGCCGCCGGCCGTATTCTTGCCGGGCGATGGTCGTCACCGCCTCGACCGGCTCGATGGTGTGCAGCATCTGCTCAAAACGGGCCTCTTTCTCGCGGGTGATGTCGTCCGCCGTGACGGTCATGCGATGTTCGCGAACCATCCACTCTGCAACACTCTGGGTGGGCCAACCACCCATACCGTAAAACTGATCCTCCGTGAAGGTCGCTCCCTGCGGTTTCAGGGTCGCCACCCATGCCTGATAGTGTGCCGGCATCGTGTCAGCAAGCGTTCCATCGCAATCGAAGATGAGGGCACGAGGTTGGGACATATCGACATGGTTCGGGGGGAGGCTGTTCATCCAATCGAGCAATATAACGGATTCTCTCCGTTCTACTTCGCCATATCCTTGAGCATCTTCAACGCCCGCACCTTGACCTTGCTACAGGCGGGCTTGGCGGGACGATCCATCAACTCGCCTGGCTTGAACGGGTTGGGCACGCCTTTCGCGGCCTTGCGGGCCGGAACCCGCTTCTTCTCGATCTTCACAAGGCCTGGGATCGTGATCGCCCCAGCACCCTTATTGCCGAGGCCCGTCTGGATTTCGGCAGCCAGGGCATTCAGCACTGCGGCGACCTGTGACTTGGGCAGTTTGGTGGCGGCAGCAATGTTGGCGAGCAGTTCGGTTTTGGTTAGGGGTTTCTTGGGGGCGGCGGCTTTGGCCATGGTTTTTTCCTCCGTGTGATGTAATCAAGATGGTCAGGTCGGTCCGTAATACGGAACGCGATGATTAGAACCGGTTTGGCGAAAAATACAAGCTGGCACCGGCTAGACAAAGCCCGAAATCTGGTTCTTGGGCTGCCTGTTAAGGGCGTCCGGCGTCGGAACCGGATTGGCCGAGCACGTTTACTTCCGCTTTCGGTTCCGCTTCTTGGCCTTCTCTTGCTGCTTGCGCTTGGCCTTTTCCTTCTTCTTTCTCTCATCAAGGAAACGCGAATTCTGCTGCCGCGAATTGTCGCCCATCTGGTTCACGACGGAGATCGTCGGAACCGCCTTCTCAATGCGAGAATCCCCACCACAAGTACCGCCCCAATAATTGCCATCCGCGCGATGCCGCTTCCCAGCCGCTCCCCGCGCTCTTCGGCTGTCAACCAGTTCGACGGCCCGTCCAACCCCGCCAATACCTCGCTCAGTAGCGCATCCGCCTGGGCCTCCTTTCCAACGGGAACCGCGACGTTGATTACGATCGCCTCGCCTTTAAGCGGAACCTGTGCACCCCGAACGGCGATACGAACGTCACCCTGCCTGACCTCGCCCTCGACGACGTCAATGTCAAACGTCTTCCATCTTTGCTGACGGATGTGCGCTCCGGAGACGCCTGGAATAGGGGTTTTCGACGCATCCAGATGTTCCCGTCCAATGGTTCCGTGCATGCGAGTGATCGACACGGCCGCGTCGGGCATTCCCTTGGACGGATCGGACGTCGCGAAAGCGTCGACCATACCGACTTGCGGCGTGATTTGCTGGAGTCGATCGGGCACGACCAGCGTATAGTTCAGGTCGGCATTCTTGATCGTACGAGCGTCAGCACGCCCAACGACCGCCGCAAGCACTACGAGCATGGCACACGCGATCTTTCGCATATTGATCCATTCCTTGAATGAGAAGCTTCCACGCTGGCAATCGAGCGATGGCATGACAGCCATTCTACCGTGGTCGGCGGCGTCTGCCAACCGTGGCGCCGGCCGTCAGATCCCTTCGGTCGGTATGGTCGCAAGTCAGCTTTTTGCCCATGCAGTCCGCCGGGCCCACCGACAGCACAATTCCTCCGAGCTTCCTCGCGAACAACCAGCCAACGCCAAGTGCTGAAGCAGAACGAAGCGAGGAGAAAGAACTTGAAGCAGCACTCCTGGGGCGAGCACTTCATGCACTTGGGCAGAAGTCCGAAGAATATGTCTACTTGATTGACGCCGTGAAACTGCGTGGGTTGACGTACGAGAAAGTTGCCGAAGTAACTGGTAAGAAAGTTGGCGCAGTAGGCATGCAGGTCACCCGGGCCGTCAAATCGCTAAGCATGATTCTCCGGGATCTTGCCGAGGACACATGAGTGAATCGCCTAGCCCCCATGGCAATTCGTCAGGCGAAGCCAAAGTCGGCATGACCTCGGTCATTCCTTGCCTCCCATCAGCCCTCGAAGGGCTTTCTCGATCATCTCCCGCTTTGCCAACCCATCCCGCCATTCTGCTGGAATCCCCGACTCGCCCCAAGTAGGCCCCGGCAAGCTGCCCACAGACGGCCCCGGTCGTGTCGGCGTCGTCGCCCAGGTTTACGGCCCGGGGAGTAGCCGCTAGGAGATCCCCGCAACCGCGCTGGTCAGAATCTCCAGTGCCTGGTCGACATTGGCCCTAGTGACGTCCAAATGCGTAACCGCGCGAATCGTCGATGGACCGGAGGCCAGCATGAGTACTCCCTGTCGCTACGGAAATCGAGAGGTTGATTCAAAGTCATGTTTTCTGACGCTTTCTTTCTGCCGGACACTTGCCATTAAAGATTCCGCCCGAATAAGCCTTGAGCACGCCCCCCATGCCCGGCTTTCGCTTCAATTTGACACCAGACGGACTGGCATCCGTAATATGTGTTCCACAGCCAATGGGTCTCGGTTCCGCATCCCCAGGACGTGAACCGCCAGCGCCGGCGGCAGGCAGGCGGAGAACTTCATGCCCTCCAGGGCCTCGGGGCTGACGGCGGGTAACAGCGTGCCGGTGTCGCGGGCCCCCAATTTCAGGTCGGCCTGCTGGACGGCATCTGGCGCCACCGGATTCCTGGTTTCTCAACCTGAGTTCTAAGATAGGCGTTCGGTTGCCGGTTTGCCAGTAGGCTGTCATTTTCGCGAATAGTAGATCCTCCCGGCCGCCCTTGCTGGTTCCGACCGGCTGACAGCCAGGCTTGGCGGCCGGCTACGGGCCCCAGGAACGCCACTGGAGCGTTCGGCCATCGGGCTGACCGAGATCCGCTTCTATTTATCTACGCCGCCAATCTCACCAGTAGATGGCGAAGTCGTGCAAGGCATCCGTCCCCGGTGTACAATGCCTTTCCTGGAAGATGAAACGCTTCTGGGACGAAGTGATGGGGCCGCAGAATTATTATGCCCTGGCGCTGGTGGAGTAGACGCTTGCGATGTTCTGAAAGTGCCCTTTTGAGATACCCGAAGTATGAACAATAAAAGTTGCGTTATTCTGTTGTCGGCGGCTTCAGTGACGTTGTGTTCAGCGTCTTACCCCTCCTTATCGCTGACTCATGCACGATCCACACCACAATGAACCGGGCCGCCTTGCGAGAGAGAAGCGAACCCTCCGGGCGATGGTCCAGGTTTATTGCCGGGCTCATCACGCTACGAAAGGCTCGCTCTGTTCCGAGTGTCAATTACTCTGCGACTATGCCCTCGCCCGCCTAGATCGCTGCCCTTACGGAGCGGAGAAGACGACATGCGTCAACTGCCCGACCCATTGCTACAAGCCCGCGATGAGAGAGCAGGTCAAGGCCGTCATGCGTTATGCCGGGCCTCGGATGCTATTTCATCACCCCATTCTCGCCCTGCTCCACATGCTGGACGGTCTGCGAAGACCGCATCGGCATTAACTTATTGGCCCCGTTACTCACCCCTTGCGTCAACGAGGTCGAGCGTCATGGTCGTATGCCGGGCCGGAGGCCACCATAGGTTCGCACGTTGAATGAGTACGGGCTTCCACACTACGAGGAGTCTGCTGATGAAACGCACGATCCTGTCAATTCTCATTCTGCTTTCGATCCCCATCGCACTTTCGACCTTCGGGCCGAAGGCCCAGCGTTTCACCCAGCGAAGGGCAACGCCCTGGTATTTGGAGGCCACCGCAATCCTCTTCGGGCCGAAGGCCCAACACGTTTCCTTTCGGCCCAACGGGGCAAACGCGGCATTCTCATTCCCACACGTACCGCTCGTCAATGTCAACGGCGTATTTCTTGCAAATCAGGCGGAATTCCTCCTGGTAGGTCATCTTCCGATGGTGTTCGCATTGCCGATCGATGTAATCGACAACCTCGTCTGTCCCAGACTGACTCACGGAGAACACGCCGTAACCGTGCTGCCAATGGAAGTTGGCCAACAGCGCCGTCCGTTTTTTGATCCACTTCGACGTTTCTTTCTTCAAGTGCTCAACCAGTTGCGCGACGGTAATTGTGCGCGCGAGCCCGCAGAGAATATGAACGTGGTCGATCCAACCGCCCGACCGTGCCGCCGGGCACTTGATTTCGTTCGCCTCGTAACTCAACATACGGAACATTTCCTCGCGAATCTCGGGATTCTGAAGGTAGGCGCGACGCCCGTCGGTGGAGAACGTAATGTGCAACCAGATGCGAGCGAGGGATTGGGGCATGGTCTGCGAGTGAAGGAAGGGGATGCGGACGGAACGCGATTGGCCTGTCGGGCCGGCACAATTCAATATACCGGCGAGCGGCTGGTGCTTCCAGGGCGTTGCCCTCCGCTGGGTGAGCGGCTGGGCCTTCGGCCCGAAACGCGGTGGGGGCGATCACATTACCGGGGCGTTGCCCTTCGCTGGGTGAGCGGCTGGGCCTTCGGCCCGAAATGGGGTGGGGGCGATCACATTACCAGGGCGTTGCCCTTCGCTGGGCGAGCGGTTGGGCCTTCGGCCCGAAACGCGGTGGGGGCGGTCACAATACCAGGGCGTTGCCCTTCGCTGGGTGAGCGGCTGGGCCTTCGGCCCGAAACGCGGTGGGGGCGGTCACAATACCAGGGCGTTGCCCTTTGCTGGGCGAGCGGTTGGGCCTTCGGCCCGAAATGGGGTGGGGGCGATCACATTACCAGGGCGTTGCCCTTCGCTGGCTGAGCGGCTGGGCCTTCGGTTCGAAATGCGGTGGGGGCGGTCAAATCTACAGTGGCATCGCCCAATCGCGGCTATCGGCAAAGTATAAGGACCACGGGCGTTTGGCTTGGCTCGACATGGACAGCGAGGCGGGACAGGAGTATTGGGCAGCATGCCACGAAAGCCAACTTGGAGAAGCAAGGTATTACGGTCCTCTCGGCGGCGGCCGATGAGGTGCCAGGCGTCTACAAGGACATCGAAGAAGTGAGTCTCATGGTCATGGTAGTGTCTGCCTCCATGCCAAGACAACGGCCCGAAGGCGTTTGACCTCAGCGGGGTTTTCTGTGGCGAGGTTCTTCGTTTCTTGAGGATCGGTAGTAAGATCGTAGAGTTCGGCACCGGTATCATCCGCATTGATGAGCAGCTTCCACTTGCCGTCGCGAATGGCGAGGTTCGGACTACGTGCGCCAGGCTCGCGCGGGAATAGGTAGTCGGCCTGGCGACCATATTCCCAGAGTAGCGGTTGGCTGCGTAGCATCGGCGTACCGAGCAAAGCGGAGCTTGCGTCGAGGCCGTTCACCGTGGTCTTCTTTGGGAGTGCGATTCCGGCCAGCGTGCAAATCGAAGGGAAAAGATCCACGGAGCCAAGCAGTGTTGTGGAGTCGGTTCTGCCGGGAGGAATATGTCCCGGCCATCGCACAAGGAACGGCTCGCGAATCCCCCCTTCATAGAGGCTCCACTTCATGCCACGCAGACTGCCGCACCGCTGACGCTCAAAGGAGGGCTCCGGACCGTTGTCGCTGGCAAAGACGATAATGGTGTTTTGCTCCAGGCCCTCGGCTTGAAGAAAATCGAGTACGCGACCAATCTCGCGATCATAGACCTTCAGGACTGCGTTGAAGTTGTGGTGTTTCCTCGGTGTTCTCTCCACGCTGGGCAGTTCCTCGGGGTTTGGAATGTGCGGTGTGTGGACGTCCTGCGGCCAAAGTTCGACAAAGAAGGACCGCTCTTTGTGACGTCGGATGAAGTCGATGGTCTTGTCCACCCAGAAGCCGGTAAATTGATAGCGGGCCAACATCTTGTCCTCGATCGGCACGGGCTCCGCCGAGCCAAATGTGTCAATTCGCGGTCCGCAGCCCTCGACGTTCACGTGATGCTCGTCGAATCCATACTCCCTGGGCCAGGGCGCGTCCTGCACGTCTCGTCCGCCGCCCATGTGCCACTTGCCGAAATGAGCCGTGGCGTAGCCTGCCTCGTGTAAGGTTCTGGCAAGGGTGGGTGCTTTCGGGTCCAGCCAGTTTGCGCAGTCATGTGCCTTGTTGCCTGCGCGGTTGTGCAGGTAGTCGTTGATCCGCCAATGTGCTGGAAAGCAACCGGTGGTGTAGCCCACGCGCGAAGGCGAGCAGATGGGTGAGGCAACATAGAACTGCGTAAAACGGATGCCTTGCTTTGCCAAACGGTCGATGTTGGGTGTGGCTATCTCCTTGTTTCCGAAGCAACTGAGATCCCCCCAACCCATGTCGTCCGTGAGAATAAAGAGGATGTTGGGCTTCTTGGGCGGAGCAGCAGACACTGAGCATGACACTGCCAGAAACACAAACCAGGAGACGATAGGTATTTTCATGGATCGGAAATCAGAGTCGTTCGAGTCGTCGCTCACTCAGGGGATTTCAATAGGCCAATCAATGTCTTCTCGATCATTTCCGGCCTCGCCAGCCCATCCCGCCATTCTACCGGAATCCCCGACTCGCCCCAGTAGGCCCCGGCAAGCTGGCCGCAGCCTGCCCCGGTCGTGTCGGCATGGTTCCTGACGGTTTTGTTCCTGTTTCGGATGGGCTGCAACCGGCAGGGGGCCGTTTCAGGGGGCCAGTATCTCACAAGTTCGGGGAAACCCCAATTCTAGTTGTGCGGCAACCGGTCCGCAACGAGCCGGGAGGTTCCAAGTATTTTTGTGTCATCGGGTAAAGTCCGTTCGGGTAAGGCTGGTAAAGCCTACGGCCTGGCCAGCAGGGAAATTGCCCAAATCACCATGCTATTCAAGGAATTGGTCAGATCTCGACCGGGCGACCGAAATTTTGTTCGGACAGCCGGACGACGGCCCAAGCCGCCCCTTGCAACCCGCCTCCCAGCAGGTAGATTGAGGGGAAACCACCAACCGGACACGAGACCATGAAACCCGCCTGCGCCATCCTTGTTCTGCTGATTTTCGCCGGAAAAGCGGCTTCCGCCGCCGCTGATGCACAGTCGGAGTTCCGGCCAGGCGAAGTCTGGCTCGACACAGACGGCAAGCCCATCCAGGCACACAGCGCGGGCATCCTGCTCCGCGAGGGCACCTATTACTGGTATGGTGAGGACAAGACCCACGGTGATCGCAACCGGATGGGTATCGCCTGCTATTCCTCCAGGGACTTGTATCGCTGGCGGCGCGAGGGGCTGGCCTTACCCAAAGAGGCGATGCCGCCGCTGTTCCGTGACGAGGGCATCGTCGAGCGGCCCAAGGTACTCTACAACGCCAAGACCCGCAAGTACGTGATGTGGATGCACCTCGACGATCCGGCCTACCGCGTGGCCAGCGCGGGCATCGCCACCAGCGAGCAACCAACCGGGCCGTTCGTGTTCCTCAAGCAGGTGCGTCCGATCCGCGATAACTTCAACTACAAGCCGGGCAACCCCGACCGGCAGAAAGAACTGGGCGGCACGTTTCGGGACATGAACCTCTTCCTCGACGACGATGGTGCGGCCTACGTCTTCTACGCTTCGGAGGGCAATGACACGATGTACGTCGTGTGCCTGGACGATGAGTTTCTCGGGCCGCAGACGCCCACCGTGCAAGGCAAGACCTGGGCACGGAACTTCGTCCGGCAGTCCCGCGAGGCACCTGCCCCCTTCAAGTGCAATGGCCGCTACTACGTGATCACCTCCGGCTGTAGCGGCTGGTCCCCAAATGCGGCCAGCTACGCCGTGGCGCAAAGCATCCTCGGCCCCTGGCAGACAAAAGGCAACCCGTGTGTAGGGCGGGGGGCGAATACCACGTTCCGCGCCCAGAGCACGTTCGTGCTGCCCGTGCCCAACAAGCCGAACTGCTTCGTCTTCCTGGCGGATCGCTGGAATGAGCGGAAGCTCGAAGACTCGCGCTACGTCTGGCTGCCGCTGAAGGTCAAGGAGGACGGGACGTTCGCCCTCACCTGGCGTGACAAGTGGGATCTGTCGGTCTTTGATGAGAAGTGAGTGATCCACGCTTCGTAAGATCGGCTCTGCTTGCCTTCGCCCGGCGGAGCTTTTTCTATTTAATTGGAGAGGCCCCCCCGAAGTAGAGAGTTTCGGTGGGAAGCTGGCCGGGTATGCCGATCCCGATGGGTTGCCGTTCTGGATAAACGACAAAGCAAAGAAGCCGTGATCGCCGCCTACTTCCCCCTTATCACCAGCACCGGCCCTTGAGCGACGACCGGCTTTTCCTTCGTCGCAGATTTCCTGCTGGCGGCGATTTCCTGCAATTTCTGCTGAAGGGCGGCGAGATTGGCTGGACGCTGTTCCTGGGCAGTTGGGAATGTGCTGGTCATTGGCATGGCCTCCGGGTGCAATTGGGCAGAAACCTTATCGGCACGGCCCACACGTGGCTTTCGGTAGGCCATCTGCCCCGGCAAAGTCTTCCTCTCTTTCCACGCCTTTGTGAACCGGAAGAAGTGGCCGAAAGTTTAGAATTTCTTCCGCAATATCTCCTGTTTTTGTGACGGCGAGGCGGCAACCATGATATGCTTTATTTGAAAGTTGACATCACTTGCCATGACACCCCGAAATGGAGGGCAAATCGTGCAAGATCCACCGGCTCACTTGCAATGAGGAGCGGCCGAGTCGCTCCTCGTAGGTCGTCCTGTTGTTCTGACCCCCATCCATAACCTTTCAATTGAAACACGAACCCCGCTTCATTGGCGGGGTTCGTCGTTTCTTGCCGACCGACACGTTCCGCTCGAACTCAAGTCGGGCCGGTTTTGACGGCGTGGAGCGGGACCACTACTTTTAGAGATTAGCAGAAGGCCCACCCGACTTCGCCGGGTGGGCTTTTCTTTTCATAGCCCGGTTGGGCTTTCGCCCGTAATGTTAGTAGTCATCGCCGCATTGCGACGGTCTATCGAGAGTTTCCGGCGATATTCATCGTCCGTGAACATGTGCGTCTCGCCGTCGCTATCTAGATACTCCATGATTACCATTGGCCCACTGCGGACGGCCTCTGCCAACTTGTCCAGGAGCGTCTGGAAGGGCACCCACTTTGGTGACGTGAAGGACGATGCCGGGTCTTGGATTTGGTGGAAACCGGCTTCCTTGATCAGCCGGAAATACTTCTCCTGGAAACGGGCCTTCTGCCGGTCTTTCCAGATCGGGTCGTAGCCCAGGACGTTCACGCCTCGGCCCAGCCGCTTGTTCTGACTGAAGGCATCCGATGTCTCGGCGTTGGCAGTGCCTTGGGCTGGACAAAATACTAATGCCGCTACTACGAGCAATAAAACGGAAAAGACCTGACGCGAAGCACGGCAAGACATGACTCTCATGGATCACTCCTTCCAATTCAATCGAATCCCCGCACGGCGTGTGGCTGATAGGGGGCTTCCAGTTGCTTGATGTCCTCGTCGCCCAGCATCAGATCGACCGCCGCAATCGCCGTCTCCAGGTGCTGGATCTTCGTCGCCCCGATGATCGGCGCTGTCATCGCGGGCTTGGTCAAAAGCCAGGCGATGGCAACCTGGGCAGGCTGAACCCCCAGACGACCCGCCACTGCCTGGCAAGCACGCATGACCTCGATGTCGGCGGGATGGTCGTACAGCTTCCAGGCGAAATCGTCGCTGGCTGCTCGCGTCGTGGGCGTCTTGTCGTCGGGCGTTTTACGCGTGCCCGCCAGGAGTCCGCGAGCCAGTGGCGACCACGGAATCAAACCGATCTCCTCAGCCTGACACAGAGGAATCATCTCCCGCTCTTCCTCGCGGTAGATCAGGTTGTAGTGGTTCTGCATGGTGACAAACCGTGCCCAGCCATTCTGCTCCGAAAGCGAAAGGGCCTTGGCAAACTTCCAGGCGGCCATGGAACTGGCGCCGAGGTAGCGGACCTTGCCCTGCCGAACCAGCAGGTCCAGGGCGGCAAGCGTTTCCTCCAACGGCGTGTGGGGGTCGAAACGATGGATCTGATAAAGGTCGATGGCCTCGACGCCCAACCGCCGCAGACTCGCCTCGCAGCCCTGCTGGATATGCTTGCGGGAGAGGCCCTTCATGTTCAGCCCTTCGCCCATATCGCCGAAAACCTTCGTGGCGATGACGACCTGCTCCTGCTTGGCATACTCGCGCAGAGCCTTGCCGGTGATTTCTTCGCTAGCGCCCAACGAGTACACGTCGGCGGTGTCGAAGAAGTTAATTCCGGCCTCGAGAGCCTTGCGGAAGAAGGGCATGGCCGCCTGTTCGTCCAAAACCCAGGGCCGCCATTTCGTATCGCCGTAGCTCATGCATCCCAGGCAGAGACGGGAGACTTTGACGCCGGTGCGACCGAGATAGGTGTATTGCATGGTGAAATGATCCTCAAGGATGGGTAAAGTGAACGCGTATTCTATCACCTGGCCGGGATCGGCAAGTGTCGTCGGGCTTCGTGGGAAGTCCGTTTATTATCCGGGCAGCGGCCAGAACAATCAACCGGACTCGATTACCAGCCCGTGCAAGACGACAGCATCAAGTGAGCAGACGGTAGCCGGATTGGCTTGTCGGTTCTCAATGCGTCGTTGCATTGCGGGGTCTCCGCACCTACAAGACGACCGTGTATTAGGCAGAAATTTCGGGCATGAGCGTACTCCTAAAATGATTGATTTCGATACCGAGGCTAGGTAGGTTCGTATATGAAGTCCTTTCGTGAAGTTCTGACGATGAACCTTCCCCACCGGATGGGGTTCGTCAATATCACACCGAGCGTTGTAGCTGCCGTCGGCAAGAGTGGCGTTCGGAATGGCCTTGTTCTCGTGAACGCGATGCACATAACCGCGTCCGTGTTCATAAATGACGATGAATCCGGGCTGCACGAGGATTACCAGAAATGGCTTGAGGAGTTGGCCCCCTTCGACCCATCGCCCCAGCGTTATCACCACAACAGAACCGGCGAGGATAACGCCGATGCCCACATAAAACGCCAGATCATGGGCCGTGAGGTTGTCGTGGCCATAACGGATGGCAAACTCGACTTTGGCCCCTGGGAACAAATCTTCTACGGAGAGTTTGATGGTCGACGTACCAAGCGAGTACTTGTGAAGATCATTGGAGAGTAGCGTGCTCGCCTCTTATTCCGTAATTTCTGCGAGGGCGAACGGATAGTAACTAAATCCGTTCTCCATGAAACGCTCGATCGGCACCAAGACGCTCGTTTATCCCACCCCGACCTAGATCGTCGGCTCTTACGACGCCGCAGGAATGCCAGACATTCTCAAGATCCTGCCGATCATCTTCTCGCCCGACAACCGCGTTTATTATGGCATCGGGGCTTCCCTGTAGATTTCCATCGCCTTGTCGTAGTATTCTGCGGCCCACACCGACAAGCGAGGGCTGATGGTCGACAACGCCCCCGCCGCCAGCTATAATAGGTCTCGGCTGAGAGGTGCGCGACTCCCGTATCCCAAAGGCACTGCGTGCTTACCCTCTCGGCCGCCATGATCTACTCCATGGCCTGGGCAGACCGCCACGGCCGCTATGATTGACGGTGCCGTTTTCTGAGACTATAGGTGCGAGAATCAACGTGAAATGGCTTCTAACGGCAGAAGAAAAGGAAGGCCCTAACCTCGTTCACTACCGCGAGTGGGTGCATGGCGCGGACATCGCCACCGAGGTCATCCGGCCATCGCAGCCACTTCCGCCGACCGAGGAGTTTGACGCCCTGCTGCTGACCGGCGGCGGCGACATTGATCCAGCCCGCTACGGTCAAACCGCACATGCCGAGACAGGCGGTGTTCATCGCGAACGCGATGAGATGGAGTTCTGCCTGTTCAAACGGTTCCACCTGGCGCGGCGGTCCGTACTCGGTATCTGCCGCGGACTTCAGGTGGTCCAAGTTGCTCTCGGTGGCCGACTGCTCCAACACGTTCCAGATCTAGTGAACCCCATGGAAGAGCGTCATTCCCCACTCGACGGCCAGGATTCCGTCCATACGCTCAACTGGCGGCCAGGTCCGCCGCTGGCAGTTGCCTTGCAAGGTCGAGCCACCGAGTGCAACAGCTCTCACCACCAGGCGGCCAATCCTTCTGCTTTGGGGCACGGGCTCGCTGTTGTGGCCGTCTCGGCCCACGGCATCGTCGAGGCCATGGAACTGGTCGGGGATAACGACACCTTCATCTCGTGTGTCCAGTGGCATCCCGAACGGATGCAGGCTGCCCAGCCCGCCGGCGGCGCACTTCGAGACTACTGGGTCGAACAGGTGCGCCGACGCGCCGACGTTCGCCAGTACCGCTGAGTATCGGAGCCTGCGGGGTCGCGGTAGCGGTTGCGGGCGTCCTGGAGGATGTTCTTCTCCCAGCGGCATACGAGTGGGTCAGCCCGTGGATGCCCGCCTTTGACGCGGCGTAGTGCGGGTCGATGACCCCGCTGGTCTGCGCCACCACGGACGACAGGTTGATGATCCGACCCCACCGGGCGGCCCACATGTTAGATAGCACCGCCTGCGTAGAAATACCGAAACGAGAAAGCCGTTCGAGATTCTCGTCGAAAGGCTTCTTTCTGCGGAAAGGTCAGGGCGACTGGATTTGAACGAAGTAAGCAGTGCTACTTTCGCGGGCCGCGGACGTAGTTGTCGCCAAATTGTTGCGTGTCGCTCGGTTGTGGCGGGGCGGGCAGATAGTTGCGGCGGTTATAGGCCGACTCCGGGCCGGGGACTTCGACCTGATATTGGGCACCCACGCGATTCAGGCGCGATCCGCCCACACCCCTCGCATAATTTGACTGCCATCTTGCTGTCGGTGGCACGACCACGGCCAGAGGCATTCCCCAGGCCGGGTCATAGTAGCTCGTATTCCATTCGCTTCCCGAGAGTCGTCCACGGCGCAGGAACTCTCCCGCGCGAGTTGGAAGTACCACTGCCAGCGAGGCCGCAATCAGTACGACGAGGCGTAGAATCGAGTTGGCTTTCATGTTGTGCATGTCCTTAAAACTTGCATGAGCTTGCCGGGGTGTGTAGGCCAGGAACGCTGCTGGTCAGCGACGGATGGAGCGTCGGGCGATGCCGCCAAGTGACCGAGGTCCGCGTAACCGTACCTTGACAGTCTCCGCTATAGGTCTTGTAGCCGCGATGATGAACATAGAGAAATTCGTGTGGCGCAAGCGGTTCGTAGGTAATGTAGGTCTGTCCAACCAGCGGCGGCGTCGGTCGGGGGCTTGGGTAGAGTGCCGCAGTTAGGCCCTCGGGGCCTGTCGGCATCGCATAGTAATTCGGTTCAGGACTGGCCCAACCAGGGGCACCGTAGCTTTGGGCGCATGCATCACCGGCCACGGCAAAGTATGTGGCTGCCGCCAAGATTGCGGTAACTGCCACCTGCGGAAATCTTCGAGCCATGATCGACTCCTCAATGATACTGGGGGGGTTCGGTCGTATAGATAAAGTCTCGGCCAAGGGCCATCGCATGGGTGAGTCTTTATTTGTTGGACGGAATAGGTTTGCAAATTCCCGAGAAAACCAAGCGAAAATCGCCCTAGAGACTGTCCGCAAATTCGCTATAATTGAACTCGCTTTCCTATCCACCCGCGATCAGCAACAGGTCTGAAATGTCCGATACGACTTCGCCCCTCGAGAGCGATGAATTGATCCAGTCCAATGGCGAGGCGGCTGCCAGCAATGGCGAGGTTCACACCACCCGTCGTCGGGCGACTGCGCAATCGATGGCCGCCAGTCAGAAAGAAATCTCGGTAAGCGAGTTTTTTGCAAAAAACCGCCATTTGCTGGGGTTCGACAATCCTCGCAAGGCCCTCCTGACGACCGTTAAAGAGGCCGTCGACAATGCCCTCGACGCCTGTGAAGAGGCTGGCATCCTGCCGGAGATCTGGGTGCATATCCAGCGCGTCGGCGATGACCGCTTCAAGGTCGGCGTGCAGGACAATGGCCCCGGCATCCTCCGTCAGCAAATTCCCTTGATTTTTGGCAAACTCCTGTACGGTTCAAAGTTCCATCGGATGCGGATGAGCCGCGGCCAGCAGGGTATCGGCATCAGCGCAGCCGGTATGTATGGCCTGCTGACGACCGGCAAGCCGGTAAAGATCATGTCCAAGGTCTCTAAACGATCGGACGCACACTACTACGAGTTGCAGATTGATACCAAACGCAACCGCCCGGAAATTCTTAACGGCAAAGGCGAGGGCGTCGTTATCGAGCCGAACGACAAGGGCCGCCGCGATATTGAAAAGCACGGTATCGAATGGATCGAAATCGATCACGGCACGCGGGTGACGATTGAACTGGAAGCGCGCTACCAGCGTGGCCGCGGCAGCGTCGACGACTACCTGGAACAGACGGCCATGGCCAATCCTCACGTGACGTTGCACTATATTGATCCTGACGCCGGCCCCTGGGACCGTCCGCGGGTGACCGACACCTTGCCGCCGGAACCGCGCGAGATCAAGCCGCATCCCTACGGCGTCGAATTGGGTCGCTTGGTCGGCATGCTCAGGGAAACCAAGGCGCCAACGGTCGGCCAGTTTCTCATTCAGTCGTTCTCGCGCGTTAGCCCGGCGGTTGCCCGCAAAATCTGCGAAGCGGCCAAGATTGGCGTGCGGAGCAGTCCCGTGAAGTGCGGCCGGCAGGAGGCCGACGCCATTTATCAGGCGATCCAGCAGGCAAAGATCCCTGCTCCGGCAACCGATTGCTTGGTGCCCATCGGAGAAGACCTGATCCTCAAGGGTCTGCACCAGTTATTGCCGGGCGAGTTCTATGCCGCAGCCACGCGACCGCCGGCCGTCTATCGCGGCAACCCGTTCGTCATCGAGGTCGGCCTCGCCTTCGGCGGCACTTCGGCGGCCCAGCGGGTCTCGCGCGAGGGTTTGCAGGAAATGCTCGACGCCAGCGACGCTCGCACCTTGCGGCAGTTCCTTTCGTCGTCGTTCGACGGCATCGGGGCCGACGCGGCAGACAAGATCATCGCCGAAGCCGATATGCGGCCGCGGGTTTCGCCCGGCAAGCTCGAACCCGAGGAGATCGCCAAGCTGCACGAAGCGATGCGGAACGTGAACCTCAACGACGGCCAGTCGATGAACATCCTTCGCTATGCCAACCGCGTGCCGCTGCAATTTCAAGCTTCGGCTTGCGCGATCACGCAAACCGTGCTGAGCACGAACTGGCGGTCCTATGGGCTGAGCCAGTCCCGCGGCTCGCTGCCCAGCGGTCCGGTTACGCTGATGGTTCACATGGCCAGCGTGTGGGTGCCTTTCACGAGCGAATCCAAGGAAGCCGTGGCCAGCTACCCGGAGATCCAGAAGGAGTTGCGGCTGGCCTTGCAGTCCGTCGGCCGCAAGCTGGCGATGTTCCTGAGAAAGCGGCTGCGCGTCAAACATGAAGGCCAGCGGCGGCAGATATTCCTTCGCTACTTGGGCGAGGTGGCCAAGGCCGTCAGCCGCATCAACAGCGCCGACGAAAAGAAGCTTTACGAACAATTACTGGAAGTGGCGAAAAAGCGAACCCTTGACGCCGATGTCCGGCTGGACGATCGCGGCCGGCCGATTGATGAGGAAGAAATCGATTTTGGCAAAAATGTGATTATTGTGGACCCAGAGGCGGAGGGGACGGAGAATGGGATGATTGTAAATTGAAAAGTGCAAAGTGCAAAATGCAATTTGAGGAGTGGTATAATGGTGGAGGATAGCCATACGGTCCTTTCCGTCTACATTGAAAGTACGATTCCGAGTTTCATTGTAGGCGAAACGTCGCCGGTCATCGTCAGCGCTGCCCGTCAGATAACAACCAGGCGATGGTGGAACGACAACCGTTTTGGATATCGTCTCTTCATCTCACGATTGGTGCGGCAAGAGATTGCGCGAGGAAAGACGAACTTGGCGCAGGAGCGATTGGCACTGGTAGCGAGCCTTCCGCAACTGCTGATTACGGACGCCGTGTTGGAGTTTGCAGACGAACTTCACTCGCAGCCGGGGTTAACGGAAGTGCCCGAGCAGGACGCAGTACACCTTGCCGTGGCAAGCTATTATCGAATGGATTATTTGTTGACGTGGAATCTTACGCACATTGCAAACGCCCAAACTTGGCGAGCCATCGAGCGTTTTCGCGCTCGTTGGGGAACTTACTTCCCCACGATTTGCACGCCTGACGAACTCATGGGCTTGGAGGCTGAGCATGAATGACGAATATATTGACGAGATTAATGCGATCCGACGGCAGATGATGGAGGAATGTGGGCACGACCTCAAAAAGTTGGGCGAACTCATCAAACGATCTCAAGAGGAAGATCCCAAGAATCTGGTTGCCGAGGTTCCGCCGTCAGAGATGGAGCTGGTAGTAAAGGCCGAGCGATGAAGACGATGAAGTGATTTCATGGCCAATATCGGCACTTGGAAACCGAAGGACTTCTGCACACAAGCTCCGAACGGAGGCGGCAGGTCGCTATTCATCGAGATGACTGACGAGTATAGCCATCTCTGGGATCCAAGTGTACGGTAAGGTGAAGACCGGCCCGTCTCCTGGCATGCGACTTGTTGCGTATTTCGTTACCTACATTCCCTAAGACTGCGAGGCAACTAGGATTGCGACTGACTCCGTCACTGCACGAGACTTGGGACTGACAACTGACAACTGACAACTATGCTCAAAACCAAAGTCACACTCGCTCCCCGCGACACGAAAACCCTCAAACGGCTCAATGAACTGGCCGATGTGGTGGTCGCCGCGGCGGATCGCTGCAAGGATCCGCACGTCGACATTCCGGCTCGGACCTTGTCGAACGTTCGCTACAACAAGGCCAAGCGGTTCATCGAGATGGGCCGCAACACGAATCGCCGCCAGCTCTTCAACCTCTCCCAGGCCAAGAGCTTCATGCAGACCATGCTCGTGGCCAGCGGTGTGACGCAGCTCATCGAGCAGGGCAAGACGACCAGCATCCGAGGTCTCTTCTACCTGATGAAGCACACCATCCACGGCACCAAGGAAGAGACCTTCGACAACCAGGGCGAATCCGACCCTGTGATTGAGGACGTGGAAGTGCTGCTCAATAGCCTTCGCGAGGAACTGCACCTCTACGCCAAGAAGGCCGGGGAAATGGTCGGCGATATTACGCTCGTCGATAGCGGCGACGAAATCAATTGTGCGCGAATGGGCTCCGGGGGCTACGGCATCCCGTCGATCGTCGAACCGGAGGTGATCCAGTTCAAGAAGACCTCGGCAAAATTCATCCTGCACGTCGAAAAGGACACGGTCTGGCAGCGGTTCAACGAAGACAAATTCTGGCGCAACAACGATTGCATTTTGACCCACGGCGGCGGGCAGCCGCCCCGCGGCGTGCGGCGGATGCTCTACCGCCTGCACAACGAGTTAAAGCTGCCGGTCTACTGCCTCTTGGATAACGATCCTTGGGGGTACTATATCTACAGCGTGATCAAGCAAGGCTCAATCAATCTGGCCTATGAATCGCAACGAATGGCCATTCCCGACGCCCGCTTTCTTGGCCTGCGGTCGACCGATTACGAGCGTTGCGCCTTGTCGGACAGCGTCCAAATCGCCCTCAACGATATCGACCGCAAGCGGGCCAAGCAGATCGCGAATTATCCCTGGTTCGCCAACAAGAAGCCGTGGCAAAAGGAAATCCAGAAGCTTCTGGATAACGGTTTCAAGCTGGAAGTCGAAGCCCTGATCAGCAAGGACATCAGCTACGTGACCGAAGAGTACACGCCGCAACGGCTCAAGGATAATAACTGGCTCGACTGAGCAAGGCGAAGAAGCGAAACCATTTATCTCTTAGTGAACGAACCCGTGGAGTAGACAATCATGTCCTTTACACTGGAGTATTGGATCGACGAAGGTTGGTACGTCGGCCGGCTGAAAGGTGTACCGGGCGTCTTTAGCCAAGGTGAAACGCTCGTCGAATTGGAGGAGAATATCCGCGATGCCTATCTGATGATGATCGCCGAGGAAGAGCCGCCCCCGCCAGGCGCCGTGGAAATCGAGGTCCAGGTGTGAAACGGAAAGACCTCATCCGTGAACTGACTTCCGCTGGATGTCACTTGCATCGCAACGGCGCAAGACATGACATCTACCGGAACCCACACACAGGACAAAAGGCACCCGTGCCAAGACACACCGAGATTCCCAATAGCCTTTGCAATATGATCCGAAGGCAACTCGGCCTTCGCACCTGAACGGCTTACGGCACCAAAACGATCTTGCCGGCCAGAGAACCCTTTTTCTGCAGCGTGTTCGCTTCCTGAAGCTTGTGGGCCTCGGCCGTTTCGGAAAGTTTCATGACGCGATCGATCTGTGGGCGCAACTTGCCGCGGGCCAGCCAGCGATTGATCTCGGCGGCCGCCTTGCGCTGCTCCGTGGCGGGGGAGTTGAACATGGCAAATCCATAGAGCTTGGCATCGCGGGTGTAGAACGGACCGATCGGCAGCGCGGACTTGGCCTCGCGACCGGCCATGATGATGATCCGTCCGCGGAAGGCCAGGTGGCTGATGGCGCGTTCGAGATTTGGTTCGCGGAGGTTTTCCCACCACACGTCGATCGCGCCGAAACGGCTCAACCCGTCTTCGACATTGCCCGTCTTGTAGTTCACTACCACGTTGGCGCCGAGGGTGCGGCAAATTTGGACTTTAGCATCGCTGCCGGCAGTCGTCATGACTTGGGCACCGATGGTTCTCGCCATTTGCACCACGCACGATGCGACCCCGCCGGAGCCGCCGTGTACGAAAACCTTCTCGCCCGTCTTCAGTTGGGCATCGCGGAAGAGACCGAGGTGGGCCGTGATTCCCACCAGGGCGATTGCCGAAGCGTCCTGAAAGGAGACTTCTTCGGGAAGGGGATAGAGCCATTCTTCATCAACGGCCGCGAACTGGGCAAAAGTACCCTGGCGGCCCAAGAGGCCCTGATTGCTTCCCCAGACGCGATCTCCTATCTTGAACCGCTTGACTTGGGGGCCAACCGCGTCCACAACGCCCGCCAAATCACAACCCAGAATGAACGGCTTGGGCAATTCCATCGAGATAGCGCCCGCACGAATATACGTATCGACGGGATTGACCGAAACGGCCTTAACCTGGACAAGTACCTGAGCGCCCGTCGCTTTTGGCTTGGGTAAATCGCCGTACTTGATCTGATCGGTCGCCCCGGTTTTTTCAATGTAGGCAGCTTTCATAATGTCCGTTTAGAAGTTTTCGGAGTAGGTGCCGTCATTGCGAACCCCGAGGCTCTGGTACGTAGGAAGATCAATCTTGAAGTTCAGCAATTTCACCGAACCATCGCAAAAGACCATCTGGAAGCCTTGGGAGTGCGCGCTGCCAAAAATATTGCAGGTTGTCGTGTTGGTGCCTTTCACGTCGTGCAGCGGCGCGGCGGCGACCCAGCGGTTGGTGTCATAGCCATTGCCTTGCAGCGCACAGTTGTTCTCGGCGCCAGGCGCTCCCGTGGAATACGTGTTATAGATGTTGGGATCGAGATACTTCTCGCCTGCCAGGAAGACGTTGCTCAGGCCATCGGGGACGTGCCCCGATTGAACTTCGCTCCGCTCTCCCGAGATACCGTTAAAAGTCGATTGATCGGACCAAGGAGTCGAGCACGTGGGATAAGTTTTGAGGCAACCGATAGGCGGGCCGCCGGTGGCCGTGACCAAAACCACGCTGCCGCCGTTCGCTGCGTAATCGGTTTTGCTGAGTTTCACGGGTTGTGGTTGGGCCGCATTGATCGCAATTCCACTCGCAGGATAGGCGACCGGTCTGCGACGGGTCGGACAGATCAGGGAGGGGATGACCGCGGACTGCGCTTCCGCCAACGCCAAACCCTTCGGGCTATTCGGATCATTGCTTTTAGCGCTGTTCGGATCGGGATCACCGCTTGGCAGGCTCTTGCCAATGTCGTGGATCATATCCAAACTCATGAAGGGGAGCAGATTGTAGATCCAACCGCCCGGTTGCCGGGCGCCGACGCCCCGATCGGGATCACCGACCCACAAGTAACCCCAACCGCTGGACGGAAAGTGGCCATAGAGGGTCAAGTGTGCCTGCGCGGCCTTCCCGATTTGGGCAAGGTTATTTTTGCACTGGGTCCGCCGCATCGACTCGCGAACTGCGCCGACTGCCGGCAAGAGCAGGCCCATCAAGATACCGAGAATGGCGATGACGACGAGCAACTCCACCAGCGTAAAGGCCGCATTTTTGACACGAGAAACCGTCATGGCTTGGCGCCTCCACCAAAAAAGACTAGGCCACCGCAGGCCGGCGGCCACGATTCAGACCTCTCTTCCGACGCCCGAATTATAATCGACCTTTTCCCTCGTTGTCAATGAATTTCCGCACTCACTCCTTCAATGCCTGAACCAGGTTCGTGAGCACCACCTTGGCGTCGCCAAAGAGCATGAGCGTGTTATCGGCAAAGAAAAGCTCGTTTTCGATCCCGGCAAAGCCAGGGTTCATGCTCCGTTTGATGACAAACACCGTCTTGGCCTTGTCGGCGTCGATGATCGGCATGCCGTAGATAGGGCTTGACTTGTCGTGCCGGGCAGCCGGATTCACCACGTCGTTTGCCCCCACCACCAGGGTGACGTCAGCCTCCGGCATTTCGGGGTTGATCTCCTCCATTTCAATGAGGCGGTCGTAGGGAATCTCGGCCTCGGCCAACAAGACGTTCATGTGGCCTGGCATCCGGCCGGCAACCGGATGCACGGCAAACTTCACGGTCACGCCGCGCTTGGTCAGGGCATCGTATAACTCGCGGACGCGGTGCTGGGCCTGGGCCACGGCCATGCCATAACCGGGCACGATCACGACGGTTCGTGCGGCATCCATAATTTGGGCCGCATCTTCGGCCGTGGCGCTCTTGGCTGTCCGCTGCTCGATCGCGCCGCTGGCAGCCTGGACCTGGCCAAACGCCCCGAACAGCACGTTGGCAAACGAGCGGTTCATCGCCTTGCACATGATGATCGAGAGGATCAGGCCCGACGAACCATCCAGGGCACCCGCCGCGATCAGCAGTTTATTGTTCAGCACGAATCCCATGGCCACGGCCGACAAGCCGGCGTAGGCGTTCAGCAGGGCGATCACCGTGGGCATGTCGGCGCCGCCGATGGGGATGATCAGCAGCACGCCGAACGCCAACGCCAGCAAGATGATGACCGGGAACAACGGCCAACAACCAGGATAAAACATCAGTACCACGCCGGCCAGAATGGCAACGCCGAAAAGCGACAAGTTGATCGCGTTCTGACCTTTGTACGTGATGGGCCGGGTGGGAATGATTTCCATGAGCTTGCCAGCCGCCATCAAACTGCCGGTGAAGGTCAGAAAGCCCAATATGACCTCGGCCACCAACGCGCCGGTTTCAAAGCCGCTAAGTGTTATGCGACGTTCGGTAGCCGACAAATAGTACTCCGACGCGCCCACCAACCCGGCGGCCAGTCCGCCGAAGGCGTGGGAGAGCGCGGTTCGCTGCGGAACGGCCGTCAGTGGCACCATCGCCAGCGGCACGCCGAGCACGGTGCCCACCACAAGGGCGATAATGATCCAGTTATAACTGTGGATTTCCGGAAGCAAGAGGGTTCCGCCGATAGCCGCCAGCATCGCCACGACGCCAGAGACGATTCCCCTCCGTGCGGTGCTCGGATGGCTCATCCACATCAGCGAGAGGATGAACAGTACCGCGGAAACCAGATAGATCGGTTGAATGATTGTATCCATGTTCATGACTTGTGAGGCTCCCGCTTCTTGAACATCTTGAGCATCCGATCGGTCAACAAGAAGCCGCTGACGATATTTGTCATCGAGGCGACCACTGCGATCGTGCCGAGAACTGTAGTAAAACTCGACGCCTGGCTACCGGCCAGGGCGATCGACCCGACCACGGCGATGGCCGAAATGGCGTTGGTCAACGACATCAGCGGCGTGTGAAGCAGCCGCGAAACATTCCGAATCACCAACAATCCCGTGAACGTGGCCAACGTGAACACGAACAGGAGTGTCATATAATCCGGTTTTGCGATTTCGGCCCCAGCGGTCGAAGCCGCTGCGGCCAGCAGTAATAGTGAATCAATCGACATGGTTTCATTCCATCCTTTGTTCTCTTGCGTGTGCCACTGCTTGCCTGCAAGCAGTGCCGTTCGGTTGCCGGCGGGCCGGTAGCAGTGAACTGTCCATCCCTCGTCAAAGAAGTTGCTGAATCCTCGCGCAGACGATTTGGCCGTCGCGGGCGATCAGCGTGTCGCGGATGATTTCATCTTCCAAATTGATCTGCACCTGCTTGTCCTTCACCAGATTGAGCAGGAACGTGGAAATGTTTTTCGCATACATCTGGCTGGCGTGCTGGGGAATTTCCGACGGCAGATTGAGCGGCCCGAGGATGGTGACCCCGTTGTGAACGATCCGCTGGCCGGCCTGGGTCAACTCGCAGTTGCCGCCGCGCTCCGCAGCCAGGTCAACGATCACCGAGCCAGGAACCATGCCTTCCACCGCCTGCTTGGTGACGAGCAGGGGCGACTTCTGCCCGGGAACCGCTGCCGTGGTGATGACCACGTCGCTACCGGCGACCGGCTTGACCATGAACTCCTGCTGTTTCTTGTTCGCGGCCTCGTCCTGCGCCTGGGCGTAGCCGCCTTTGCCTTCGCTGGCCGCGGTGTCCAGCGGCATTTCAACCACCTTGCCGCCGAGGCTCATAATCTGCTCCTTGGCTGCGGGGCGGACGTCATAGGCCGATACCGCCGCACCAAGCCGCCGGGCGGTGGCAATCGCCTGCAAGCCGGCCACACCGGCACCGACGATGAAGACTTTCGCCGCGTTCAGCGTCCCTGCCGCCGTGATCAGCATCGGGAAGATCCTGGGCAATTCCTGTGCAGCCAAAAGCACGGCTCGATATCCGGCAATTGTCGCTTGTGACGAGAGTACGTCCATGCTCTGCGCCCGCGTAATGCGGGGCAGAAGCTCCAGGCCGAAGAGCGTTGCCCCGGTAGCGGCAAACTCCTGATTCGCCTTCGGTTCCCCCAAGGGATCGCATAATCCGATGACAATCTTCCCCGCGGAGAGCTTGGGGAGGTCAGCCTTGCCTGCCTGGGGATTGGCACCCGCGGTGCGGACTTGCAAAATTACGTCGGCGGCGAAGACCTCCTCGCGCGTGGGAACCACCTTGGCCCCCTTGTCGACGTATTGGGAATCCGGAAACCCAGCAGATAGACCCGCCCCCGATTGCACGCGGACTTCAATTCCGGCCTTGGCTAAAGCCGGAATGCTTGCCGGGTTGAGGGCAACACGGGTTTCGCCGGGAAATGTTTCTCGAGGAATGCCAACGATCATGATTCTACTCAATCGGTGGGATGTGAATACGGTGATGCCACAAACTACAGTCTAGCCTACAAAAGCCGTAGAGAGGGCCGAGAGCAGCGAGTCCCACCAAAAGCGTAGCGAAACAGAGTTGGTGGGCCTCGTTTCACTCGTCCCAACCTACAAATACCCGGTTTCGCACTCAAATCCGGAAGAGCCGACCGATTCAAGGCACGAAACCTAGGAAAGAGTAGCATTATGATGGTTGTAAAGGTGTTTGAAAACCCCCTCGACTGGCTAGTTCTCCAATGGCGGGCAAAATTTCCGGTTTCCGAGTAGCGGACACCCTTGTCATGCGGCCGATATGTAGCTAAACTACATGTTTCCCGGCTTCAGGCTGAGTGGAAGGAATATTATTATCAGGATCCACAACCGATATTGTCGGGTTTGTGGCCGTTTTGTCAGGATCGTAAAATGCTTAAGATAGCGAAGACATACATGGCCAAGCCGGGCGAGCTTAAGGCCAAATGGTGGTTGGTGGACGCTACGGACAAGGTGGTTGGCCGTGCGGCCAGCGATATTGCGATGATTCTCATGGGCAAGCATCGTCCCACGTACACGCCCCACATTGATACGGGCGACTTCGTGGTCGTGATCAACGCCGAAAAGATCATCTTTAGCGATCCCAACAAGTGGGAAGAGAAAGAGTACTCTTGGTATACCGGCTATCCAGGCCAGCACCGTGAGACGGCCGCCACTCGCCGCAAGCGCAAGCCGGAGAAGATCCTCTCCGAGGCCGTGCGGCGGATGTTGCCCAAGAACAAGCTTGCCTTCAAAATGATCCTGAAGTTGAAGATCTATGTCGGCAGCGAGCATCCTCATCAGGCGCAGCAGCCTGAGCCGATCGAGGTTGCCGTTAAGTAGTTTGGTTGAATTCCGTTGCAAGATCCAGAAAATAGGTTAAAAATGGCAGAGGCAGTGACCACACTCAAGGGCCGAGCGGACGACATTTTGGGAACGGGACGGCGGAAGACGTCCTGTGCGCGCGTTCGTCTGCGTCCGGGACAGGGGACAATCATCATCAATAGCCGTCCCTACGATGAGTACTTCCGCAACATCTCGCACCAGAACGCGGTGCTTGCCGCCCTGCTCCAGACCGGCAAGCGCGAACTGGTCGATATTATGATCCGCGTCGATGGCGGCGGTATCACCGGTCAGGCCGATGCCTGTAAGCTGGGGATCGCCCGCGCGTTGAAGAAGTCGGGCGAGGACATGGACAAACTCCGCGAGAACGCCCTCTTGACTCGCGACAGCCGCATGAAGGAACGCAAGAAGTACGGTCTCCGCGGTGCCCGCCGTGGAACGCAGTTCTCCAAGCGGTAATCGCAGGATCCGCTTGACGGCTTCATAAATGTATTCAAGAAAACCGCAGTCCTATGGCTGCGGTTTTCCCTTGCGCAGTCGGTCCATATCCGTCCAAAACAACTTGTGGTGCAGGCGTCTCGCCTGCGAGGTAGCCACACCGCAAATAGAAACAGCAAACCGCATGGCTCCCAAACGGATCGTTCTGGCTGGTGGCAGTGGGTTTGTGGGCCAAGCCCTTGCCGGCCGCCTGCTTGCCGACGGTTATGAAGTGCTCGTTCTTTCCCGGGCCGCACCGCGAAATGCCCCTGGAACGATCATCCCCTGGGACGGTTCGACGCTTGGCGCTTGGGCTAAATTGCTGGAAGACGCCTTGGCCGTCGTCAATCTAACCGGCAAGAACATCAACTGCCGGCTGACGCAATCCAACCGCCGCCAGATCGTCTCTTCCCGCGTGGCGTCCGTCGAGGTAATTAGCGAGGCCATTCGTCGCTGCCGCCGTCCGCCGCGGGTCTTTGTGCAAACAACCGCGGTTGGAATCTTTGGCGACACGGGCGACAAAGTTTGTGACGAAACGACCCCGTCGGGCGGAGGTTTCCTCGGCGAGACCTGCCGGCAGTGGGAAAATGCCTTTAACGAGCGACCCACGCCGGGTGTTCGTCGCGTGATCTTGCGTCTGGGAGTCGTACTCGGCCGCGAGGGCGGCGCCTTTCCCTCGCTGGCCCGCCTGACCCGCTGGTTCCTCGGCGGGGCCGTGGGCAAGGGGCGGCAATATATTAGTTGGCTGCACCTTGCCGACGTCGTGCGGATCTACCGCGACGCCATTGACCGCGAGGATTTTCAGGGCATCTACGTGGCCGCCTCGCCCCAGCCGGCGACCAACGCCCAATTCATGCGCGAGCTGCGTGCCGCACTCCACCGCCCCTGGAGCCCGGCCGTGCCTGCCTTGGCCGTTCGCCTGGGTGGCTGGATTGCCGGCATCAATGCCGACCTCGCGCTAACCGGCCAGCGCTGCGCCCCGCGGAGGCTCATGCAGCAAGGGTTTGCCTATGAGTTTCCCGAGTTGCGCAGGGCACTGAAAGATCTGGCGGGTTAGTGACATTCACCACGCAATCCGCCAAACTCAACACGTAGGAACACATTTCGCATCGTGTTTTTGGGATTCGAGCTGCGTTTCTACGGTTTGAGAATACGACCGGCCTTTTTCTCCTGCATGTAGAACCTACGCCGGGCGACGGAATCTCCGGTTCGGGGATTGCGGCGGGCACTCGATTGTCCGTAGAATAGGGTATCCCTCAAGAATGGAGTGCGGCCCATGCAAATGACGCTCGACGAAAGGGAGGAAACTATGATTCAAACCGTTGAAGGCGTAATCGACACGAATGGTGTGGTGCGGCTCTTGGAGACCGTTCCCTTGGCTGGAGCGCGACGCGCTCTGGTGATGATTTTGGATGAGGAGCCGGGCGTTTATCCCAACGAAACGGCCCTTCTCAGCGAAGCGGCGCTTGCCCAAGGGTGGAACCGACCCGAGGAGGATGCGGCATGGTCGTACCTACAAC
>Ga0209697_10000977_pt1 | contig 46451 bp, 41 predicted proteins | sample AliMusrvi5mmetaG_FD_184115 | JGI IMG/M metagenome (GOLD analysis project Ga0209697, IMG submission 184115) | Freshwater lake bacterial and archeal communities from Alinen Mustajarvi, Finland, to study Microbial Dark Matter (Phase II) - Alinen... | ecosystem: Environmental > Aquatic > Freshwater...
ATCACAACACGGACTTTAAAATCGGAACTGTAGCGTTTTCTCATAGCTAGATTCTAACTTATTTTTGCAGAAAATATTGTCTAGAATACTGGGTCCATTATAAAATCTGGGATGTATGAGATTTTTGGAATTAGCTTGATAACGTATTTCATGCGTTGGAGTCGGAATCTGAGTCGGTGACTGCGTTGCTTTTGTTGGTGCCTTCGCTTGGGCTCCACATATGGGACAAAAACGAGATTCATCTACAATTTCTTTACCACAATTAGAACAGAACATGATATGTTCCTCTCTCTTAGTTATAACAGCTAACTCATCACAATTGACTTGTATCCTTTTATAATGGACAGTTTTGAAATGTGAAGTGTTGAATATTATTTGAGCAAGTATCCCAGCACTTCATTCCAGGCACTACACAAAATATCGGAATATCAGTTAGACTCTTTCAACTTATGCTGCACTCACTGGAATATCTCATAGATTATAACTCGTTACCGCACATACGACAGAATTTATCTTCTGCTTCCATCTTATTACCACACTGGTTGCAGAACCGACTCGGTCCAGAAGGCACTGCCGATTTCTTTGTCTGCCGTTTGAGCACTTTGTTGTAATCACCTGAGTCTATCCATTTTTGTAGCTCCGCTGCTCGCATTACTGTCCACGGATGAGTTGAAGACATGATAGAAATGGCTTTCCAGAATTTGTCACTGCCACCATCAATCGACTCAAACTGTCTTGCTTGTTCCATAAAATCGTGCTGGTCAATCTTCGTGTGAAAACGAGCGGGGACGCCCGACATTTTCATCAACGCTGAAGCTGCAATGTCTATGTCTTGGCAAGCCAACAAACCTGCTCTATCAGCTGTGAATTCTGCTTTTCGTGCCCACATCAACAAAGGAATCTGGATACTTTGACTAACGAGCCCACCTATACCGAGGGTTGCTGTGCCGACAATTTCACCAATGACGGGTAGGATTTGTGCCATTTGTGAATACAGAACATGTTGACTCTTAATATGTCCTAACTCGTGCCCCAATAACCATAACAGTTCCTTACGCGTAAGTTGATCAATACAACCTGTATTCGCACATATTAAAGGTATGGCAACACCGGTAGTGAACGCATTAATTTCGTAGCTGGGCATCATATAGAAGTCGGGGAGCGTATCGATATCTAATGTCTGAGCAGCAGTAGACATTACATCATGCATATCCGAAAAATTAGTCTTGGAAATCCTGAGATAGCTACCTGTAAATATAGCACGATAATAACGATCTACTCCAAATTCCATCAACTTCTTGACTACCATAGGCAATCCAGGAGTGCGTTCTAGCACTTGAAGCGCCTGACGATCCCAAGGGTGCTCATATTCGCGTGAGGATAGTCCTACTAACCTTGCCAATGCAGGATGATCTGTTTGTGGATTTTCGGTTGCTTTTTTATCCATATCCATACTATGTTTCATCCATTTCACTCAGTTTGTTTAGCAACTGGGGGTTTCTCTGCATTGACAAGGATCATGTTTTGCAAATTCTGTTCGAGCATACTTTAACTGATTTGCGGATCACGATGCAGGTATTATAACCCAGCACGTATATTTGGTCAATATACGTTATATTTTGTGATATTGCTAATGACATGGTTTGCCAATATTTGTTACATACAGAACGATCAATATATACCAGATGCGTAAATCGAACACCTGTAATATATCATCAAGGAGGGAGCCGAAGCCCCCATCCCGGCATTAGTAATCTTCCCATTAGCGAGACCCAACCACACTGGAATCCCTTGCCTGGACCATCTCCATCAGATCGTCAAACAACCCATACCGGTGCAGGTCACAAGCTGCTGAATGGCTGCACATATAACAATCAGAACTGTTGCGAGACCTTTCCGGAGACTGCCTACCTGCTGCAACCTCGTTCATTGCAAAACTCAAAGCTTTTATCATTTCCGAATAGGTATCGATGCTAGACTGGGACACAGATATGGGCAATACCTTACTTGGAGCCTTGGCACTGATGCAGTGGATCTCAAAATCAACTGGTCGACCAAGAAGAAATGCATATGCGTGTGGTTGAAGACTGGTTAAGGCTTTGGCTTGTGAGTAGGCGGCTCCAACCACCTTGAAATCAATAACTTTCTTCTCGACTGTTATCAGGTCAATCACTCCGATAAAATCAATGCTTGTTCCGGGAATCACTCTCGAAAGCTTCTTCTCTGTAAACTTCACGGTAAGATTGCCACCGATGTTGTCCATATACTCCTGAAACCCAAGTAGTCTGGAATCCACAATATCCTGAAGAGTTTGGCCTTTTTTTGGAATCTCATACTCGGATTCTTCCAGCGTGGTCTGAATCGTCTCTGTTGCGTGTAAAACTAACTCATTATTAGACATCTGACGGATACCCAGCAGTTTATCTTGGAAATAGTCAGATAGGGCAGTGTGGATGGCTGATCCTATCAACATATATACGGAAGCTTTTGGCTCTATTCCAAGCACGTAAGTCAGCCACCAGCTCAAAGGACAGCTCGAATACATATTGATCTGTGAATATGACAAATGGTCGATTGTCTTTGTGGGAAAAGTAAACATATTTCACCTCTAAAAGAAAAGGACAGCCCGGCTATATACCAGACTGCCCAATAAACTCAAACTATGATATTGTTAGTTACCGAACCGATGTAGCATACCGGCTCCGGTAGATTTTCATAAAGTTCGCCCACTCACTAAAGATCTTATCTATCGTAGCAACAGTGAACTGCCGGGGATCAAATAGTCTGGACAGACAGTCACGGCCATGTTGAGTGTAACGTTCGAGTAGCTCCGGGTCTTGCAGCGGTGGAACTACATACATAGCATACAAACCTCTAAAGGGTGCACTTGAGAGCAGTTCTTTTGTGCAATCGAACCCATCTGGAACTCCATCGTGGATAAGCAGCATTTGTCTTAATGGTTCAGGACGTTTTGCAAGACTTTCCTGAGCAGATAAAAGTGTGGATATCATATCAGTTCCGCCTGCTGCTTTTATTGCGGCAATCCTGGCATAGACCTGGGGACCGCGTTCATCGAATGATTTTATTTGTGCTGCACCCTCAAGAACCCAGATATCCAGAGGAATGTCCAGTTCATCACAGGCTCGGGCTATTCCAATAGCAGCAAGTTTTAATGAGGAAATCATATTTATCATACTACCGGACCGATCCAATATCAGACTTAATGCCATTGGCGGTACATCGATCCCCTCATTCTTCTTCCGTGCAAATGGCGCTTCAGGATTCCGGACATAATATCTGGCTTTGAACCTGCCTGAATATTTGTCTGCAGCAGTTGAAGCACGAGGGGCAGGCAACTTAAGTTCTTTGACAATCTGTTGCACAAGTGGTTTAACCTCATTCAGCAAGTCTATGTATGGAGCTGGTTGTATGTTAAAGACATCATTTTCAAAGGATAGGTGGGCTTCGATAACCTTTGACATTTCAGGATCATCGAGATTAGTTGCTTTATCTAGACCATCGGATATACTAGTTTGGAGTTCAACAACCAAGTCCTCAAGTGAATCATCATCGGGACCATCATCTGAATCCCCCACCCCTGAGCCTGCTTCAGTACCAAACGAATTAGTTTGTGCATCAGGTCCTTTGGATTGTCCAGTTTCACTAATGTCTTGAGTATTAGCATCTTTTCCGGAAGTGCCAATAGAACCCGTTGAATCGTCTTCTTCACAGGAATCTTGGGAGTTGGAGTTAATATCATCAGCATTATTCTCATCGCCACTCGATCCAGATTCACCGGCCTGAACGGTCGAGTTAGGTTCACTATCTTGACCGGATTGTTCCCCTTGTTTTTCATCTGAATCACTGTTATCGGGACCTAGAGCAGATACCTTTCTCTTATTCCTAGGTTTATCGAGGGTTTCTGGTCGCTTCTCTGGTTTAGTTCGTGGATTAGGTTTTGTCTCTCCCTGACCCTCAAGGGATTCTTTCAAATCATCGAGTTCTTCAGGAAAGCTCTGTTCGGACTTATTGGCTGCCCTCTGAGTCATGCCTGTGAGTTTACAGATATCGGCAGCTATTTTGGCAACTTCAAGACTATTTGCAGCATATAGTGAGTCTTCAGCCATACCAATCATTTTGTCGAATAACTTCTGATTCTTGGAGTCAGGTAATGTTGGGAGAATACCTCCGAATCTCCATATGAACAGTAGTTTCATCCAGGACATTTTATCGGTCATGCCAAAGTCTTCAAATGGTGACTGGTCTTGTCTGCAAATAGTAGATAGGAACTTGAAGAGCTGCCGGTTAACCATACTCTCCTGCATACCAATGCCCTCGATCCGGGCATCTTCCAAGATATTGGTGATGCACCGGTGGATATCATCTGCAGGTAATGCATCTGGATTGGAGTAGAGAGCGTGGAGGACCTCGTGACCAAGTAGAGCTCTAGTGACCAGATAATTTGTTCTGGCTCGGAGATTATCGTCCGATGTCTTAATCTTGAGGTCGAATGCCAGAGGATTCAAACGTATCTGTTTAGCTGTGATGTTACAAGCTGCGGTCTGGATAGTTGTATCGAGGGAAACTTTGTATGGCAAACCTCTGGTCAAAGCTAAGCATCTGTTCTCAAGTCTATCGAGTACTGGATGCCATTCATAATATTCCAAATCAGGCTCCTTTCATAAAGTTTTTGTGGTTCTCTGTAATGTTGTCGCTGAGTATGTCTACCCCGGATGGGTCATATGCTGCTGTGAGGGACCTTTCCAGGCAGACGGCATAGACAATATCCTGCGCAGTATTATATAACAGGTCTACTGTGAGTGGTTGCCCAGATTCAAGAAGCTCCGATGTCTCCATTGCCCACTTCAACAGTGTGTCCGTATCAATGGGAGCCCGCAGTCCAGAAAGTTGATATCGGGTGTCCTGAGCAACCTTACACAGAACCGTAACCACATCCGGGCTTAGCGACGGGTTGCGCTGCTTGATTAGTTCAAGCTCTTGGTCATATGGCAAATAATCCACGGACACTTTGCTATGGAATCTCCGGAGAAGTGCCAGGTCCATATCGTACGTTGCGTGAAGTTGCCCGATGTTCTGCGCTCCGATGATCATAAAGTAACCAGCAGGACAAGTAACAATCTCACCATTGCAGGGAATCTCAATGCTGTGGGCCTTTGTGTCCTTAGAGACATTCATCGCAGTGATGAGCATATTCAAGTATTTGGGCTGCAACCTATTAATTTCGTCTATAAATAATATGGAGGGCATGATCTTAACAGGTTCGAAGACTCCAAGGGATTTCTCGTTTTCCTGAAGCTGCAGGTTATACTGATCCTGTCCAGCTTTAAGTGCGCGAGTAAGTGGACCATATACTATCGACATCTTTTCTCCTACTGGATTGATACCGCCTATCATATCGATGTCCTCTAAATACTCTGCGCCTTTCATAATCGTCAATGGAGCGTTTAGATTCGCGCAGGCCTCCTCTACAGCCAAAGTCTTGCCGGTTGCAGTTGGACCGCTTATTAATGTATGCTTGCTGCCTTTGATATATCGCAGCAGTTTCTCCTTCAACGATCCAACATACTTGTCTGTGTTTTCCGTTGCCTTTGAATCTGTAGTGGCAGTAATACCAAGTGTGGCGCTCCGGAACTGGATTGCAGCTACAGCATTGTGAAGGGAGTTCTCAAGCAGTCTTGAATCATCTACCAGCGTACAATTCTCAAGGGATGGAAACTCAGTGGAAATGCATAACTTCTTAAGCCTGGAATCAGACTCAGCCAGTATCTTCTCAAGGTAGAATGAACAGGCATCTGAAAACCTACATAACAATCGTTCTTTATCTGCTATAGAATCACTGGCATATGCACATACCAGGTCAGGTAACTCGGCAATAACGCCAGGATAGATATGCTTGTTGGCTAACATGAACACTATGATTGTCCTGGCTAATATCTCGGTAAAGGTGTGAATTCTCATCGCCGGACCGGATATAATCAAAGCGCTATCTTCTGTCCAGGCTACACTTATTGAACCGTTTAACCTGAGTTTGACCGTATACAAATCAGTCGATGGACCGGCAAGCGCATCTATCTGGAGGCTTTGGTTTATCAGGAGAGAATGGGCTGCACTGGCTATTGAACCATTGAGAAGGGCTGAATACTGCCCAGCATTATGCCGTGCTTCCGAGATAGTGCCATCGATGTCACTTAGTGAGTCACCGGACAGAAGCTGTGGATATATACTTGGTTCAACAGGTGCTCTCTGGTTGGTATTGAGTTCAGTCAAGGTAAATAATTTTGTGATTTGCACCAAGATACCTCCTTATGCTTCCACCATGGCATTGAGTGCCTCTATCCTGATATTACAACCCAGGCTATGCTGCTTCCCATCTTCGACTTCTCCACCTGTCACTTCCAGAATCTGGACGGTGTAGACAATCCCGCTGCGCATACTTTCAGCGATTCTGGATGCTAGTCCCACTCTTGCCTGCTCACTGCATCCACAGCTATGGACATAGATATTGTGCAGTCCAAAGGCAAAACGGGTGCCGCAAGAACAGGTCACTATCTTCTTCCTGTCCGGATCATCAGGAACTAACACTGTATTAGTTCGATCGGCGAAGAACATTTTTGAACATCGAGGGCAACGAACTGTTCTAGAATGAGACACTGTTGCTCCGTCTATGATAGCTCCGCACTCTTTTCCATTTGTCACTCCAAGGCAGAGTCGGTCACCATTCTGGATGTGTCCAAGGATAACTTCCGATCCATCTCTGAGCCGTGTTACCACAATCACAGCATCCGGGTCATATGGATTTGCGGGATCCAGTTCCAGGAAAGCAGTCTTTATATCTTCCACCTTAACCTTTTCAAGAAGAGCTTGCCGATTATTAAAACTCGTGCCCACGATCTTGGTCACTGTCTTGACGATAGGTTCAAAATCCATTGTTATCACCTCATAAAAAAGGCCCAGAAGGGAGTTCTCCTGAGCCATCACACTAATATAGAAGCTGTTTGCCTAATAGTCCGGTCCAAATGGGTCTTCGTCAGACTGCCCCGTCCCTGGAGGTGCAGCTACGGCTGTTGGAGCAGTTCCGCTATAACCATTGCCTCCTGGTCTAGGTTGGTAGTTGCCATTACTGTTCTGATAACCAGAATTTCCAGAATCCTGAGTGGCAACCCGTTCGGCAGGTAGTATTATAGAATCCACTACCACCTTGAACTGTTTTCCGGATCGATTACTCTGTCCCGACTGCTCTCTGGGATTATACACATTCAGCTTTCCTGATACCTGTATGAACCCTCCAAGCTTGGTATTCATAAGGGCATCAAGATTCCTGGCAAAGACGACTATCTCGACTTCCATAGGGAATTTGTCTGTGGAGTCATTTATGGTCATTACAGTCGATGCGTACTGCAAACCTCCCTTGCTGGTCTTTACTTCGGGACTACTGGCCAGCCTCCCACTGAGAATCACTATGTTCATTGAAATCTCCTATTCAGTATTTACTAATGGGCTTTTCGTAACCCATAAAATGCATAGAAAAGCGGTTTACTACTCAATCGCATGCCAATCGGTAGCTAAATACTACTGAATCGCATGTAAATCAGGAACCAATTACAATCACTGAAAAACGCCACATTTTAGCATCCTTGAATTTGAAATGATGCAAAAACCTCGCATGTGGTGATGTGAAATGTGTTGGGGCAGGAAAACCCACCCCGATGTAGCTAGCGTTTGAGTAATTCGGCATAATTAAGCCTTGATTCCTTAGAACAGCTATTCAAAACGCTTAAAAGACGATCCTCTTTCTCACGCTGTCTGGCTTCCTGTCGAGAATCTTCCTGCATAATGAACTCAAAGCTGGTTTGTTTGGGATTCCGTATATTCCTCCGTGGCATAATAAGCCTCCTTTCAGGTTATATTGTTTGGAAATGAACCCATAAATGGTGATGTTACGGATAAATTGGAGCATATTTGTGGAAAAGTGGTATGAAAAGTACACGTCTACATGCATTTTTATAACGCATGTGCATGAGATGAGAGAGCCAGGATGAGGAGGAGGCACCCCGGCAGTCTCTCGGGAATAAAATCTTTGCCTATCTTTCAAGCGTTTGTTTCTTTGCTCACGCCAAACGACTTACTTGAAGATATTCCTCCATAAAATGTGCAGATGACTACGAAGCGGGGTTACTCTTTATACTGACCGGGGATGAGTACACTGATCATGGCTATCAAACCCAGCAGTATACCCAAGGGTCCGCAGAAGAGAAGCGGTATAGCAGATGTGAATACTACCATCTTCAAACATCCCATGCTTATACCTGGTCTATTCTGTCGCATGATTTCCTGAGATGCCAGGTTTGGGGAATGCGCTTGATTGCGTATTTAATTCCGTGGAGTCTAGCTCTCTTCAACAGTCGAGATATAAATCTGAACATGCTATCCTCCAGTCTTGTTTTCGGATTTTAGTACTTCTGCTGCTTCTACTGCAACTCTACCGGCCTCGACTGCTGAAGCTATTCCTACAGCTGCTCCATTGATTACTTTCTGCACGAACGGCAGGGCCACGATTTCCTTTGTCAAGTAGACTACGGCCATTGCTTCTACGATCATGATTACCTCCAGTTAATATGCTCAGCCTTTTTTGGGTATGGAAAGGCCCCGAACCATTATTGATTTTCTTCCCATATAGAAAAAGTAACGATGTCCCTCGTTTCTATATAGGCGCAGACTAATTGTCGACTGATAAGAAGCCTGCGAAGAGCGTAGCACATCCCCATATTCCTGCCGGAAACTGCGCAACAATTAATCAAGGCCTTTGTCTGTTTGGCTATAACTCCAGCAGCGCATGCACAAGTGATAACCAGTTGGGACTTGTTCTCCGCATTCCATACATTTGTTGGAATTGGTTGGAACATGACACTTGCGGGATGCCAAAACAAGGCGGATAACTAAGCCTGCAAGCAGACTGAGGATAATTATCAGTATGACCAGAAACATGTCACCAAACCTCCGATGTGAACGCTTTCCCCAATGGGCTTGGAATCTGCACTTCTGGAACATCCTGAAGGAATGGATCCGGCGCAGGTGAATTGGTGAGGCATTCTTCAGCCCACTTATGATTCTCACGATCAATCTGTATGGCCGTGGCTGCGGAGTAAATCAACAGGCATGTGCATATAGCGCAGTCGATCCCGCCCCAAACAGTCAAAACTTTCGTGAATCTTTTCAACATATCAATCCTCCAAACCAGGTTCACTGGCATATATTCTTGGGATGATTCCCATAAAGAAAAAGGGACCCAGCGCAATGGTCATACACCAGGTCCAAAAGTTAGAATACATAAATGGGTTTCAGTCCATATAGGTATTGTGTAGGTCCAATCCAGTGGAGCGGAGCGCCGAAGGCGCGGAGCGGCTGCTATAGTAATGTAAGCGATTAGTGGATGCCCGAAGGGCACACAATCAAGAATCAATGTAATGTAAGATTTATTACACAGAAGAACATTGTTTCATTCCTAGAAATCATAACCAACTATTATGCAGTATGGGTGCCTGTTCTGAAACAGTTAATGCATCTATTGCGAATATATCTTGTTCAATTAGCAGTAAAATGAAGGATAAGTGTATGCCATGTAGCATTAGTAAGTAGTCATGCTTATAATTAAAGCTGTCCCAATGGAAAGCGAGATACTATGTGCGAAGATTTCAAACCCACCAGTGTTGATGAGTTGAAATTCAACAGTCACATCACAGAAATACAGGGACATAGAGTAATAACATTGACTGGAGAGCTGGATTTATTTTCTGCGCCACAATTCCAACAGTTTATTGCAGGATTTCTTGATGGAACTGAGCAGAACTTGATTATAGATATGCACAAAGTCACATACATAGACAGCACTGGCATCAGTACGTTAGTGTCGGTGTTGAAACGCATAAGTCCCGATGGTGGAACAGTAAACTTAGTTGGTTGTACGCCAAGTATAAATCACATTCTCTCAGTAACCAAGATATCCAATTATGTTGCATTGCATCAGAACATAGACGATGCACTGAGAGCACTATCCGCCTAACTTCTAGCTGTATGGAAATCCACTTTATCTACCGTTTCATTTAATTATTCATGACTATTGTCACATTTTGTAGTAGTTTGAAAATTCTATTGATTAATTATTTCTTGATTCAACCGTAAAATGAAGAATTTACTGATTTTGTAAAGTATAATGTGATGTACAAATGGGCTTACTGTTAGTGCTAACCTAATGTGATGGAGAGATTATGAATGATGTTATCAGACCCACAGGTATAGATGAGTTGAAATTTAGTTCTCAGATTGTAGATTTACATGGACACAGGGTACTATCAGTTTCTGGAGAGATAGATGCCTATACAGCACCGCAGTTTATGCAGGCTGTGATGAGCATTCTGGATGGAGATGAGCAGCACCTCATTATAGATATGCACAATATCAGTTATTTGGACAGCACTGGCTTCACTGTATTGATATCCGCGGTGAAGCGTGTAAGTCCAAAGAATGGAACCGTAAACCTGGTTGGATGCAAAACACATGTTGAACATATACTTCTTGTAACTCAGTTATCTACATTTATGGCACTACATCAGACTTTAGAAGATGCTCTGAAAGCAGTATCTTCACTGACTTCACCTTAGAGCAGAACCGTCAGAGATATAATTGAGTAGAAGGGGACCATGTTTCAGATCCCCCTTTAAGTTCGTTTATTTCGTTACGGCAATTTATTCTCTTGCATCCAGCGTATACACCATATCGGATGATGCTGGTCTTCGTTCTACACACTGAAGCAATGCTGCGATTTCTGCTGCAAGGGCTGGAGGAACATCAGAGTGCAAGGTTTTGAGGCAGTTTGTTAAGCCATGAGCTCTCATTGTCATGGCTCCCATCATCCCTGAAACCACTCCACCCGATGATGTTGTAGTGGCATATGCTTCTTCATCATATAGTTCCTGGCTGTGGACAGAAGCACTTATCGAAGGAATTTGAGTCTGCATACCCAGGGCGATTACGCCTGCCGGAAACTTTCCGATTATAGTGGATTTGTCAGGTGACAGAATATGCACAGTAAGGTCATCATCATCATACAGACCAGATTCGATGCAAACCTTGGCTATCTGCTGTGGAGTCAGGTCAGCAGGGACTTTCATGCGCTTGCCGGTCTTCACGAAGTTAATGCGTGCTACTGCCTCAAGGCACATCCGGAAATGGGTTTGCCGGAGTTGTTGATGAGACTGGCTTCCCATCTGGAACACTATCTCAGCCCGTATTAGCTGACCATTAGACAGCCTTATCCAGGGCATATTATCAGCACGTGTCAGTTTCCCTACTCCTTTGACATCAGATTCTGAAGCCTGGAACTTCATGCCGTCTTCCAACGGGTATACCTTGTATTCCCCTGTCTGAGGCTGATAAATTTTTGCCTGGAATGTATCAGACAGAGAATCCGATACCCAGATTGCATCCATTAGATCAATTGGAAGTGAAACTGCCCATACTTCAGCAGTCGGTCCCTGTGGTCTACCCTCCAGGTCAAAGCTGACTGGATGAGATCCAACGAACTCGATCAAGTTGCTGCAGGCGTTCAACACAGGGCTCCGTTTCTCTGGAGCATACTGCGGCAGGACAAATTGTTCGGTTGCGTATGTTCGTCCAGGTCTGGTCTTAGCATAAAACATCATTCCTGGAGAGCCTGAACTTGTGTCCACCATTCGGTTTATGAACCCTTGTTTAACCAGGAACTCAGCAGCCAGTGTCCGTCTCATTTCATCGAGTTTGAGTGGATTATTGGTTGCGGATTTTATTCCAGCTGCTCTCATCTCAGCTAGAGAAGCTTCCGATATCTCTGGGATCTTGTTGTCCAGGACTACTATTTTGGCTTGAGAAGCTGCTGTAGCGTAAGATACTACGTCCCCATTTTGCACTTCATATGCAGTCAGTAAGTATCGTAATACTGAGTTAGTCAGGTCGGCTAATACTGGTTCTGCTGCCGATATATCCTCCATGCCCTTCAGCTCGTTCACATTGAACTTGAAATTGGTATCTAATAACACCCCAAGCACTTCACCCCAAGAACTGAGCATTCGCGGTTGCCCCGGAACAATCTTCATATCTCTCCATTTAATGTGAAAAGGCACAAAAACAGTTCTTCGCAGGATTATCTTGCGATTGTCCATCTCAATCACCAGTCCATTGTTAGTAACCTGCATCTCGATAGTAGCTATACCACCCACAGTGTCGCATTCAACACGCAATACCCTTGTAGTCATATCATGCAAGTCAGGAGATGTTTGGTCTGACAACTGTCCCTTATGCCCCAATGAGGTGATCCGAATCTCTTCCATTGAATCGGACAACTCGATGAACCGCAACTCAAACTCAGGGTTACTGGCTCCATGCGGCGTTCTTGTTTTCGGAAACACCATGGGATCGCCTTTACCCTTGATAAACGGTGTCTTAACGAATCCATACAGAGCATCTACAAAATACTTGGCGAACTCGCCTACTTCTCCACCATCATCCTGGTAATGCTTTACCAGGGCTTCAAATGCCCGCCTGTCACCCATCAGGGAAGCCCAGGCTTTGTTATACCTCGCTATTTTGCGAACACTGATACCTTTCAAAGCAGCAACTATTTGTGTCACTGAATCCAGGTTGAAGCCGGACTCTAGCAGTTCCATAGCTGATTCTGAGTCAAATGGTCGGTTTCCACACAGAATATTGTGGAAGCACAAAGCATCTCTTTGAGTGTCCTTTTTGAGATCCATACATGTTTCTGTGGCCCGTTCTCCGGCGTGTCGTATGTCCTCCCAACTCACATCGGCAAAGTCCTGATACATCACCAGCTTTGCAACGCACAGGCTCATTATCGAATTGGTGCTTGAGCCGATTGAAATTTTCTGCATTACTTTGGATGCAAATACATCCAGATCGGTTCTTGGTTTGAATGCTGCCGGGTCTTCGTCTTTCCAAGTGTACGCAATTCCTGTTGGGCTTGGATACTCCGGAATATCTCGCCAGTATTCCGAGAACCAGGTTTGGAGTTCAGCCATGCATCGCTGCATTTGTGCCTTAAGTTCCGGGTAGTTCTTTCTGTTCCGGAACAGAGAATAGTAGGCTTCTTGGTAAGCTGTAATTACGTAGGTATCGCCATCGGCGTCACCCCCGAGCAGGCTAGGCACGTCTTTCGTCCTCAGTTGAGAGTCCATAAGACTGCCCACTGGTAAACCGATGCAATGGTCTCCAATGTCAGTGGTTATGACCACAATTAGAGGTAAAGTGTTGGTCTCCGGGAATCTTCGAAGCTGGATTATTGTTCCGGCTTTGACTCCCAGCATTCGGGCTGTTCTCTGGCTTATCCCTATCTCCCAGGAACGCAGAATCGATTTTCCGCAAAGCTGTGCAAGAGGCACTGCCACTAAACAGGCTGAAGAGGTGCATTCTGAATCCCGGCTATTGGCTGCCATGTGGCATTTCCATAGGGCTTTTTGGAACGCTGTGCGAGAGAACAGTGATGTGCTAAAGATCGCTGCGTTCCTATTGGCATCTGAAGCTTCTTCCTTGTATGCCTTCAATGACAGGAACAGGCGTCCAAAGTTTCTTTGTAGATCAGTGTAAATTGAAACTGGATCTGAATCGTCTTTGGGTGTGGACAGGCGAACTTTTCTCAAGAGTCCCGGCAGAAACGCCTTAGACATGGTGCCTCCCAATGATTCTGGGATGCTCAAACGTAACCGCTCCGATGTAGAGCTTGTTATGTCCTTCATGATTCGTTGCAGTTCTAACATTTGGTTTCCTCCTAAAAATAGATACAAAAAATACCCCGAAGCTCAATTGAGTTACAGGGTGAGATAGTCAGCTAGCCGGTACGTAGAAAAGCCACCAGATTGGACAACCTGATGACCTTGAGTGAGTCCTTAGTTGATACTTATCTATCGCCGCGACAGCTCCCATAGCAGTCGGTAAGTCCCAACAATTCCGTCGGTGTGCTCCAGACAGCTAGAACAAACAAATACTTTGTCAGGGTCGCCAAAGCAGGCATCTCCACAAATACTGCAAAAGACTATGCTGACGTCATGGCACTCTTCGCATAAAGTCTGTCCTGAGACACGAACAGTTTCCAAGGTTAGTTCATAGCATCGATCACATACCCGAGAAGTTGTTTTCATCTGAATCCTCCGTTTGTCTGCTGCATACTTGAATCTCCCGCCTATTAGATGGTTCGGGCAATGCAGCAACATCCTCTCTGAAAGGGCCTGGGTACCTAAATATGACCAGCCCCTATACCCTCTGCTGACACATGGTCCTGCTATTCAGATGCTCGCAGACTTTCCGTGAGTGCAATAATAAGTGGGGATGATTCATATAAAAACCGAACCGATCTGCCGATGTTTTCCATGGGGTCGTAAGAATGCGAATTTCAAAAATAAAAAATTACAAATCCCCATGTGCATGGAAATTCTGTATGTGCTGGGATTTATGAGCTGACTTTATCTTATGCTTGGGAAATAACATGGCTGTTCCGGCGAGTGTAGTATCTATGTGGGAGGCGCAAAAAAATTAGAGGTAGTCAAATCAATCTGACTGGTTTCTTTGACTCAGCTGTTCCGGTATGCGATATTTGGGCTCATTATTCTACTTATTACAATATTTTTTGGTTTCTTTCATACATAGAATGTAGAAAAATGACCCTAATACTAATAATACGATTACAGATGGTAAAAAAACAGCAGTCTTTAGAGCTAAAATGTTAATAACGGCTATCGATATTATTATAGCCATCGTAACTCGTGCCCACTCAAATCCGCGCCTCAGGAAATGACACAGAACAAGTGTACCAAAGCATAGAGCGAGTATAAACAGACCTATCACAACTATCGGTATATATTGGGTGGTCAACACGTTAGGTTTACCGGATGAAGGTGAGGATGACAGTCCATATACTATATAGTAAAGCGCTCCAAGCGACAAAATAGCTGATAACGTTTCAGCTATCACTATCATAACAGTCAGTGCTGTCGGACGTATTGTCACCGTAGGAAGGATGGGAGTGCACTCTTCACTGATGGACCCATTTTCATCATGGACAGCGGATGGCTTGATTGGGCTCTCAGGAGAGGGGATTGTAATCGCGGTTCCGCAAGAACACATTTCTGTCTGCCCGACCCGGCTGTCAGGAACATCAAGTGACTTACCACATTGAGGACAAACAATATGTATAGACATATATCTCACACTCCGAACTGTTAGCACTCATCATTATGGAAGCAACTTACCAGGAAGTATATCACAATATACACGAATAAAAACCTTCCGTTGGATTGAAGTATCTTGATATATAAGTGCTTTCAACAAAGTTGGCACTATTACGGGTTTTATTTGTTAGTTTTCATTATCAGGAACTATGCCATTGGAATCGTTGTCGTAAAATCTAAACTCAAGTAGTTCATGAATACCACTTCCACCGGTATGGAACGAACGTAGTATTATAACCTTTACAGGACATCTACTACTTCCACCAAAAATGGGCTACCAGTTCCACTGACCTACATATATGCATCCGCTGCTATCTAATGTGCACTTCCACCAGTTTTAGGAATATGGTAGGCGTCGAGTTGATTGGACTATTTAGCACTTCCACCATTATCAAATAGACGACGGGCATCATAACATTCAAAGACATTGACCACTTCCACCATATCTGAACTATCACTTCCACTGGCGCACACTGAAGCATCATCAACAATTCCCTGACATCTATTTGCACTTCCACCAGACTCATACAGACTGTGGGCATTGTAACTATCAGAGTATATTGGCACTTCCACCGGAATAAAATGAAGACTTTACTAAAGGTTCAGGTATCCATATGCACTTCCACTGCCATATGAGTATAATATGTTAAGTCAAAAAAGCACTTCCACCGTTTCTAGGGAGGAACAACCATGCCAAAAACAATCACCATTATCTGTCAGTTCTGTGGTAACCCGGTAACTAAAGAACTCAAAGAATACACGCGCAAGATTAAAAACGGTCGAGGGTTATTCTGCAACCAGTCTTGTGGTGCAAAGTTTAACAATAACCAGCGTAAAGAAGAGAAAGAAGCAACACTTCCACCGCCACCACCAATGACTGAAGCAGACGCTGTAAAGAGGTATATGCGGTTAAGGCAAGTTATCATGATGCGGGATGAGCATGGGGCATACATGCCTTTAGATTGGGTCAGTGAGCAAGTAAGAAAACTATACCCGGAATTATCTGTGTCACTGGAGAGTAAAACAATAGATGAGTGGCGGGAATTGTGCAATCAGGAATATTATTGGAACGTATCCATACCTTCACAGACAGTCACCGTTGAGGAAGTATTGCTTAAGGAACTGAACCTGGCGCGTGAAAACTATGACATGTGGGGTTAGCGTTGGGTTTATTACTTATTTCTGTGAACAGGGAAGCCATGGATATATTGGTATGGCTTCCTGAACTCTTGCTTAGTAGGATAATGATGTTTTCAGACACGTTCAATTTGCCCTCTGTAATGCCCATTAAAAGGCCTTTAGGTGTGGACAGATACTTTGGGTCATTCCTCTATCCATCAGCCTACTACGGGGAGATACTTACGCGTGTATTGCAACAACTTGACCCACCTTGGTTACTAGAGGTAAACTATGTATATTCCATCCCTTGGAGCTTCATACAATGTTGAGCATTCCGGCGGATTCATATGCCCGAGGTCAGCAATCCTAAAGCTAAATACTGTAGTTATGAGGTCAGAGCTGCCGATCTCCCAGCGCATTGCATTCATAAAACTCTATTACCTCATGTTTTGCACTGAATAGCCCAAACTTTAAGCTAATCTATCTTATTACGCGCGTAATCGTCCAGATTTAATTAGTAGAACAGCTTTGCAGTACATATCGACCATGGTTTTAGATCACCATTAAACCTCGCCATACTTCGCAGTTCCAACGATCTTCGGACATTCTTACCTTATAAATGTTTATCAAGCCAGTCCATAACACACAATTTGGCTGCAGCAGTATACAAGCCTGACTCATGCATACCGATATAAAACCTCGTGCAGTTCCACCATGAATGCTTACTGTGCAGTCACCATGTTAAAGCATGTTTTCACATGATCAGTAAGCTTTGCAATAGATAGAAATCTCTGTTTACCATGGACCTTTGGCATGTAGAGGTATATCGTATAGAACTACCACTACGAGGCTGCCGTAATTTCAGCATTGCATACTGAAAATACTTGGCTTAATACCAGTCCATGCTGAGTTATTTCATAATTGCATAGATAACTAAAGGTATCCAACCAGGGGGGCCAGATTACGCTTATGCAACTTTGTGCTCATTTTGAAAGCTAACTCAGCATAAACCGTTAAATTCAACATGTTTATACACTATGAATTGTAGACACCAACTCCACTAACAACCACAGGACCAGACCGCTAAACAGTTCCACTATATTAAGTAAGGATGCAGATAATGCATCGCTGTTGAGTGAAATCATCAGCTTCTTAAAACGAAAGCTCCGCAAAAAAGTGCCTGCCTATAATAACTTCAAAGGCAGGATTACCGGTCACATATGCAACCGGTATTTGGTGCGGGGGAGAGTTTTGGATTGATCCCCAAGACTCAGGACGAAAGAGTGTGGCCCACCTCTACGCTTCATTAGTCTGTTCCCCCAAACCAGAATCTTCTTGACCTAAAAATGGTGGAACGGTGGAACTGATGTCTACAACTCAATATCAGCGCAACAAACAGACTTATCTAAAATACTGCAAGCTTTACAATGAAATACAGGTTCCGGCAAACTTCAAAGAATATTGCCAGACCATACTCGGGTTGGATCAACAGCAGAGTCGTGCCCTGGTTTTCTTTCTCCAAGAACTTGAGGCACACAAGTCCAAAGCTAACTTTCTTGCATACCAGCTCAAAGGTGCTGCCGGACTGAGTTTCAAAGACGATATATACGACTTCATCTATGAACTGAAAGATGCTGTCCCGGATTTCCATAGCTGGTTCACTACACACCGATTCGATACCCAGACCAACACGGGTATCCCATACTCCCTGAAGTTTTACTTGAATGATGAGCAGACAGCACTATTATTTGCCCTGCTCAACAACCCCAATGATATACAGGTCCTGCTTACAGATAATCCAGTTAGTGCATGTATCAGGACGAACAAACCCCGAAGTCCCAAAACGCAGTCCGTTGCTGCAAACACATTATATGAATCTCCAGCCAGTAATGTGAAATACAATACCCAGCCCTTAATGGATTATCTGAACTCCTCTAGAGCCTGTCGGGCTATAAATGCACTGGCAAAGACTAATAATGTTGAACTACTGCCTACCGACCTGTTATTTCACGGAACCCCCAGCACAGATAGACCATCCAGTGATGGCCGCATACTTAACGACAAAAAGCTGCGTGCTCAATTATATACAGGTTGCTACTATATTGACATCTGCAACTCAAACCTGAGCATTGTCGCTATGGATGGTGGGCTTCCTTTACTCACGACAGTTATTAAGGAGAATTGTGACAAAGAAGACGGGGTTTGGAAATATTATACAAACTACCTGGGTATCGAGTTTAATGATAACAATAAGTCCGCTATTAAGCACGGGATCATCTATCCTGAAATCTTCGGTATGTGGGATGAAAACATAAAGAAGGCTGAGCATGGCAATAGACTACTGAATGAACCGACAGTCAGGGAACTTAAAATATATCGGGATGAGTCCCTGGAGTATTTCGAAGCCGGTGGTGAGAGGACTACGATATTTGGTGAGTTCCTGAAGATAAATCCTGAATCTCCAATCAGCATCCAAAAGCAAGCCCGGACCCTACATTGTAAGTATATAGTAGCCATCGAGCAATACATAATCCAAAAGGTTATTCTGGAATATGTGGTCAGTCATAAAGATATTGTCATTCCAAAAGGATACCTGGGCGATGGTTTTTATCTTAAAGGTTCAGGACACAAAGGCAACTTGGAACGCTACGCCAATATAGTTGCTGAAAAGATAGTGGGTGAAGCATCTAAACTTGGTATAACGCTGAGATGCAAAGCTGTAGAAGTCAAACCCGTAAAAGTGGAAGAAGCCGCAATAGATTCAACTCAGCCTATCGAAGTCGTATATGAGAATGCTGCACCCATTGCACTGGAAGTTCAGCAGAAAATGCTTCCTCGTCCGGAGTTACTACAGGAAGAGCATCAGAACAGTAATATTGCTTTTATACAAATGCCTTATTCAGATCGGGTTATAGCGGTGGAAGTGAGATGAAAAAGTTATCAACGACGTTACATTATGCCTGTAACCTAAATTCAGGTTATTTGTTTTATCGCGTATCTGTAGCAGAGCAAACAGTTAATGATCCCGATGTATTTGCAGATATAATTGATACAGATACCGGAATGTATTACGGAGAAGAACGTGGAATATAGTGTCCCCGCCGCAAGCAGCGGGGATCTACATGTATTTACTTACAGGGTTTCCAGGAAACAATCAGCAGGAAGAGCTGGACAGAATGCACTTATTGGATGCTTTACTTTCTCTAGCCACTCTTTTACTGAAATACCACTTTGGTCTACTGCTGCCATGAGAACACGAGCTGCAGCTTTTGCATCCGCCAATGCATCGTGATGGTTGAACTCATAGCCAATTTCCTTGCACAGTTTGTCCAACCTATAACCTTTGGAATCCAGTTCTGTCCAGACTCTTCGAGCAACCATTGTAGAATCAAGCCATATACCAGTGGGTAGGCGTAGATCATACCGCTCGCAGGTTTTAGATATAGCACTCTGGTCGAAAGAACCGTGGCTGACTATTATTGAGTCATCCAGCATAGAGAAGAGATCCTCTGCCAGAGTCGGAAAGTCAGGAGCATTGTCCACAGTTTTCTGATTAATGCCGTGGATAGAGACGTTGATCCTATTGAAATAGGTCTGCGGGTTGACGTAAGAGCTCCACTCATAGGAGATATCCCCATCTTCATACCTCACTATACCGATCTGACAGATGGAAGCCCGATTGCTGTTCGACGTTTCAACATCGATTACTGTAAAAGTCATTACTAGCCTCTGTTAAATATATTCGAAGATCCTGCAGTATCAGATACCAAATATCTCCGTTGAATATATTATATGGATGCCAGTCTGAACAACTGTATACATAGTTCTTACACGCGTATATATGTACTGTTACAGTTTGTTTTTCTTGATAATCTGCTTCCGCCACAGTGACTATATTTCCAATGTGACAGTTAATACCTCCAGGTATAATCAAGGGCCATATAGACCATCCTGGATGCAATCATGGGCTCTTTCATATTTGTTTCAACCAGCAAATTGAACTCAATAGACTATTCAACCTTGATCATTTGGGTAGCCGAATAAAACAGCAGATAGGTAAAGACAAATCCCTGTTATATAAATCTTAGAAAACATAAAGCCCAAATATAAGTATAAAACCTTAGTTTTGTTAATGGAAACTGTTTACGCGCGTAATCTATAATAGCATTCGTATAATATTTTTAGAACAAAAGTCTACCCAAGCAGGCATAGTTCAACTTCTGCAAATAGAAAGGAATCTAAGAAAGATGAAGACTCAAACCTCAGTAACACTTGCCGGGGAAGTAACAAACGAACATAAGGAGAGAACAGAAATGCTAGCAAAGAACAGTATCCAGAATACCGGAAAGAAGAACGATCTAGTGAAAATCGAAATCTTGAACATTAACGGAGATATTATCATCTCTGGAGAGTATCCAGGCTTGAAAGCCGCAGTTGAAGCCAACAGATATGACCTGATTGGCGCGAATCTCAGCGGAGCTATTCTGAGAGATGCCAACTTGGAAGTGTGCGACTTAAGATATGCCAATCTATCCAATGCACATTTGGAAAACAGCGTATTGATTATGGCTAGGTTGCAGAATGCCAATTTGTCCAACGCATCGATGAATGGTTGCTGCTTGGATACTGCCCAGTTGCAAGGTGCCAATCTGTCCGGCTCTGACCTAACAGGTGCAATGATTGAGAGTGCCAACATTACTGGCACTAACATTGCAAATGCCATACTGCCCTATATCATTATAAGAAACAGATCGCAGGTATGCATCGTCTCAGGAGCTTATCTAAACATCAGCTGCGCTGTAGAGGCAAATAAGGGTGAGTTGTCTGGTGCTTATCTCAAAGGTGAATCTCTGTTTGAAGCTCGTTTGGAGCATGCCAACTTGTATTATGCAGATCTCGAGAATGCTTACCTTGAAGAAGCTAATCTGAGTTATGCCAACCTTGAATGCGCGAATCTGCAAGGTGCACATTTGAGAGGCGCTAACCTTGAAGGCGCAAATCTCAAAGGAGCCAAACTTAAGGGCGCGGATCTGACAGGCACCATACTTGACGCCAGTTAGTTCACAATTGAAGAGCTATACACTGGAGCATTGTTTCAGTGTTAGATGGATACTAAAAGGGGTTGATGGTTATTGTTCCTTCGACCCCACCTGTTGGTAGTAAAAGTTTTGGGTAAAAAGCATTAGCAGCAGCAGTAATCGCATTGTGTTCTTCTGTAAATAGTTGAAGTATGAAAGGAAGAGAAACAAACGTTGGGGAGCCATTGTTCAAGTAAAGATGGTGTCGGCGAAGGAAAAGCGGTTAGAGAATATATGATAGCGCATTTGGATCGTTACGAGTTTATGATGGGCTGAAATATTTGGCCACCCATTGATTCGGTCGCCGGAATAATAAAAAAATGCTGCAACAAATGCGAAGTCTGTCTTTGTAACAGCTAAACTGCGTAAATCTCTGAACCCGTAAAAACATCAAGGATCCTGGACTTCGGTTCGGGATTTTTTTTGTGACAGGTAATGCTAGTATTGTTCAGTTAAGCCTCTGAAACAGCAAAACCCCCGGGAAAGTTCCCGGAGGTTTTGTCATATCACCACTATGTGTAGCTTTGTTTGTAGTAAACTACTTCCGCAGTTCCCTGTAATAATCAGGCTTGTAGCGGCATATTAAGCCCATCTTCCAAAGTGGCAGTTGAAGCTCGGAATATTCATCCCTGCCCCACATAGAATGTAGTCGCATAAATCGTGCCAATCAATTCTACTATCGTTAAAGCAGGTATGTTTTACAGTTCCATCTATGCCTAATTATTCTGCATAACGTAAAAATACTCCAGCAATAGACTCCCAGTGTCTTCGTCGTATTATAGAATATAAAGATTTCCATGGTTCCACGAATCTGTATTACGTATTCCAAAAACAAGTTTAATAAAGTCGCTCAGATTTACACAAGCATCTGGTCATATAATCTTGGAAATATGCGAAGAATAGTATAAGATACAAGGTGATATCATTAATGGATATTGATTGGAGAGTAATGATGCATAAACGGACTGTTCTGACCCTTCAAGTGATTTTCTCGGTGATTTCAATTCTACTCACATGTGTCTTACCAATCCAATGCAAAACAAAACCTTGGCCAACATATAGAGGTGCTTGGTTCAGAATCGGCTATCCTCCAAACTACACTGTCCAACCGTCTCTCAAGGGAGCTACATCGGGAGACAGAGGTTATGATAGCGTATTCTTTATCTCTCCCGACAAGAAAGTAGAGTTTTATGTCTTCTCCCCTCAATGGTCCGGAGAACCTACTGATGTTGCAGTCAATTCAAACACGGAAAATCTGGTCTCCACCAGGACTGTCCAACAAAAAGGTAAAAAGGCACCCATCACCATCACTAAGATATCTGCAAAACAAGGAGCATATAAGCGCCTTCTAATTGACATAAAAAACGGGTCGACACACAAGGTATTCGGTGTTAAGTGCCCTTACTCAGAATCTTTTGGGCGGTATATCAAGCATCTTAATCGGTTCCGGAAAAGTTTGGTGCAATTTGTTTATATACAAGATAAGGGTATAGTCATTAAAAAAGGTATAGAGACAAACCAGTCTGTTGCCATTCTTGATTCTGTTAAATTGGACTCTGAAGAAGAAACACCTTCCACTGTTCTTCCCGTAAATCCTCTAGTGAAGCTGGGTGTTGTAAAACAGAACAATCCCAAAAATGGTGTCTATGCTATAAAAATACCACTAAAAGCAATTCAATATCTCTCATCGAAGCTTTGCTCTAAAATAACAGCTGATAAGGACTTTGGAAAACAAAAGGTTGTTGCTGTTGTTGACTTTGAACTAATAGCAAGACGCGAATCATTAAAGTTGGACCGAGGAGTATGCAGCAATGTACGTGAGGATCTTGCAACGGCTATGGGAGAATCTCAGGATATCAAAGTGGTAGAGAGAGGACAGATTGCGTCGGCTCTAAAGAATCTCAAGATTGAACAGAGTGGGCTGGTTGACATTAGCTCTGCCAAGAAACTCGGCAGGATTGTCAGTGCTGACTTCGTTTTACTGGGAAGTATTTCTGATAGAGGAAATAGTGTGGTCATAAATGCGAGAATAATCAACGCGGAATCTGGCCAAGTTAAGTATTCTACATCAATCAAGCTGGCGAAGGACTAAAACACATTATTCTAAACCAATGCTTTATACCAATCGTAAATATTAAAGCAAAGTCTGTTTCGAATATACACGCAGCTATCTCCCAATAAGAGCCGGATTTTGTGTAATTGTTCGTCATACCAGATTACCCAAAAATGCCTTCTGCTGTCCTGAAAGACCAATCTGTACCATAGTTACCACTACTCATGATTTACATCTAACACTCTATCGGTCATTACATAGCACATTCACAATCGCTCCAGGGCTTGATTCTGACGCAGTAACGTAATCGAACACATATTCTCTCGTCCGGGACTGTCTGCCCTCTCTGACGAAGACGCTACAAATACATCAGCATATTCAGTGCGAGCAAGTTGTCGTTTACTTTATCGGAAGTCATCTATATCAATGCATTCCAGGGCATACTTTTTTACACCACCAATGTAAAATCATAGGATAATATCTCTCCAATATACTTCTATATTGTCATGCCTAAAATCTTTGAGGTAGTGAATCCAAATCTGCCTGTGACCCACACATCCATCAGAAAAACTAAGTCCTACCACCTTGTGTGGTTGTTGTAATTGCTACATGATGATCTGTAAGAAGGACAAATGTCGGCACTTGTCGTAATCTTTATTCGAGGTGATCTATATGCCATTACTTACAATCGCTGAAGCTTCTGTAAAGTTGAATAAATCTGAGAGAACTATCCACCGGATGATAAAGTCAGGAAAGCTCACTACAATTGAGTCTGAGGGAAAGCTGCTTATTGATTTTCCCGAGGAACACAATCCCTTTGCTTCTGAAGTCCTGCAACAAGAGCATTGGATGAAGCTGGAAAGTATCTACCTGCAGACTATCGGACGTCTTGAAGCTGAGAATTACAGGCTTTTGGACATACTGGACAGACTCCTGCCTCCTAAAGAAGAGAGTAATAACTCTGATAAATCATAGCCGGTTCTAACCAGCATCTGTCGCTGTGCGCATACTTCGTCTGCTTTGGTATGAAAGTATAAGAAGGGCTGCATACGTGGCAGTAATGAATAAGCCAAAGCATACACCCTAACAGATTGTCCTGGTTATCCACTCAGATTACAATGCTCCAGAGTGCCTGGCAGTAAAGTTGATTTATGCGAAAGACAGTGTATTGCCAGACTCATGCCGGCTTTTCTACTTGCTCCTATAAATTTGTATAAAAAAGACTTACAGTTGTATGAGGTAATCCATCGGCTTTAATGCAGAGCCACTCAGAAAGCACTCCAGCTGCCTTAATACGGGCCTTATACCCACCAAGATTACTAATTACTGAATCACTCTGTGGGAGTCCGTTTTCGTTCATTTTTCGGCAATGTTATGGTGTGCCGAACAGATAGTGTCCATCACTGTAAAAAGCCATCTCAGGAAGTATCCCATAGCTGAGCCTGCGTTCCAGTTCATGCATTCAGACTTCATATATAGCCTTAGAAAACCTCTTGCAGCACTTCCACTTCTGCTTACCATCGTGCATGTAAACTATCTACCAAGCCTTGTTCTTCTTGACTAAGCTTGCCAAGTTGTCCAGTTACGCCGTCATAAAGACAAGCTCATCACACATCCTACGCAGCAATCATGACGGCATACTAAATATTTTTGTCGGCATTTTTGTCAAATCTATACCATTACCAGAAAATATGGAGTATAATTTCTTTAAGTATTAATTTTAGGAGAGATTATGAAAAAAGCAGTTCTAGTAAAGTGCCCAGGAAAAACCAAAGATATTGAGACATGGTTTGCATCTGATATCGATGATAGGTTTTGTATTCACCGTAAGATGCGTTATTTGACAAAAAGTTTTACTCTGGATTTGAAGGGTTTAGTGCCTGTGTTTACAGCATTCCTGACAGGAGTACTGCCTTGTCCAGACTTGACCTTTGACTCTGAGGTAGTGGCCACATCTTTTGAACAAATAGTCTCTGTGCAGACGAGAGTTTCGGTGTGTTTTACGGAGAGTCAAATAAGATTCTCCTCTCCCCTGCTGCTAGGTCCTGATGCAAGGGCTACGAGGAATGAATTCTGGGCGGATAGTATTCTTCGGGTAAACTGTGGCATACAGAAGGATTTTGTTGAGCGAATTCTAAAGGCTGTATTAAAACACAACATGGTCCCAGACTTAATGGAGACAAACAAGCTGTGAGCAAAGAACGCCTAGAGTATGTATATCCATAAATGTACAGACTATGAGCTGGGATTGAGTCGGAGATTTTGTCCGTTCTTCACTCCATCTGTTTCATACGATCAGTTATTTATTGGTATTTCTGATTACAACAGCTAAAAAAGTTACTTGATTTATGCTCCAATTCCGCGTCTAATAATATAACGGGATATCAAGGAGCAAGATACTCTATGGATACCTGGATTAGTCATCTAGAGCAATTGGGTTTCGGCTGGTGATTACATATTCGAATACACAATAGGACCGATATAAATGTGTTCGGTATTACATTGACCCACCCGCCAATGCTCTGTTAGGATGAATTACGGACTGAGAGGAGAACTGAAGTAAATGCAAGAATTCAGAAAAAAAACCTACACTATCGAAGAGGCTGCTGCTATGCTCGGGATCGGCAAGACCCTGGCATACACTCTGGTTCGCGCCGGAAAACTACCAGCTATCAAGTGCGGTGGTAGATGGATCATTCCAATGAGCAGGTTCGATAAGTGGCTCGATGGTGAAAGGGAGTGCGGCTGATGAACGGCAGCATCACTAAGCGAGGCGAGAACAGCTGGAGAATCCGTATTTTCCAGGGATATGACACTGATGGTAAACAGCAGTTCATATCGAAGACTGTCCGGGGACTCAAAAAGGACGCCCAGGCGGAAGCTCGGAAAATCCTTGATGAGTTGGGTAAGGGGCTGTACAAACAGCCCCAGAAACTCACCTTAGGCCAGTATATGCAAACCTATTTGGACACGACTGGTAATTTGTCTCTGGCTGAACAGACACTGCATAGGTATAATGAGATAGTACAGAAGCACCTCGTTCCCAATTTGGGAGATATCGAACTGCAAAAACTGACCGCTAACGACATCAGAACTTACTATGCTGAAGCAATAAAAAGTGGGCGTAGGAATGGAAATGGTGGATTAAGCAAACGTACAGTGCTACAGCATCATCATGTTCTGCACAAGATCCTAGAACAAGCTGTAGAAGATGATATCATTGCATCTAATCCAGCTATAAAGAAACTGGCTCCTAAATTGGATGCTGATTGCAAGATGCATGTCATCACCCCTCAAGAGGCTGAAGTAATGCTTAAAATTGCAAGCACCTGTAAGTATCTTGATTGCATAAATTTTGCTCTGCAAACTGGTATGCGCCGGGGTGAAATCCTTGCAGTAAAATGGGGGGACTTGGATATGCAGCGGAGTGTCCTCAGTGTATCAAAGAGTCTTACTCAGATTAATGGAGAAATCTCTGAAAAGACAACCAAGACTAGGTCTGGTAGACGTACAATCGATCTTATGACAACTACTATAGACCTACTCAAGAAGATTAAAGCTGAGCAAGCCCAGAATAGGCTATTCTTAGGGGACGCATATAACAACAATGATTATGTGTTCTGCGAAGCAAATGGTGACTGCTTGCACCCGGAAAGCTTAACAAGATCCTTTATGCATTATGCGGGGAAAGCTGGTTTGGACCTAACTTTTCACGATCTTAGACATTGTCACGCTTCTTGGTTACTAGCTGCTGGTGTCCATTCTAAGATTGTTTCAGAGCGGCTTGGTCATTGCTCTATACAAATCACGATGGATTTATATAGTCACTTACTGCCATCAATACAAGCAGCAGGGATCGCAAAGCTCGAGAGTATGTTGGGTAACTGCAAGGAGATTGCTGCAGGTGTAGCATAAGAAAGGAAAATATTATGGATGGTAACAAGGCACTCAACAGGGTGCCTTTTTTATTGCCTCTCATTTCACAATCCGCTTGACCATTTACTGGATAATAGCAGCATCGACCGCTTATCGCCGCCTGATATCATACTTTACTTGACCATTTCTTGACCATTTAAGGGGATTAAAGCAAAAAACAGCTCCTCCTGAAAGTTAGAAGAAGCTGTTTTACGCTCAAATATGTATGGTGGGCGAGGGGGGAGTCGAACCCCCATGGGTTGCCCCGGAGGATTTTAAGAAGTATGACATAGTCATAAACGTCTTCTTTGCGCCACATATAGTGCTGTTTTACACTCGATTTTTGATTAGCAAACTCCTATATCTGTTGCTTATTATCGTTGAATTCGCCTTGTTGCAGACAAAACATGATCAGAAACATGATCAGACATTGAAATGTTTCACAGAGCGGAAGTCGTTTCTGCTTTCCATCTCCCCTACCCTTACTCAGCATTTTTCTTACTATACCGTTTTCACGTTATCCAAAAAGCCTTGAGCGACAATATTATTTGCCCATTCAGATGTATATGACACAGTGGATTTCATGTTGTCTAAGACTGATATAATCTGTTCGTCACTACCAAATTCTACGGGTTCCTCATATTTGGTTTGATCTACGAAGAAAACCGGATACCAGTATCTATCAATCATTAAGAAGACGGCATCAGTGTCTGGAATATATTTTCCATTCGATTCAGAATAATCAGATACAGCAAGAAGATTAGACTCGACCTTCTTTATGCATAACCGATGATGTAACTCGTTATCGATTTGCAAGTGACCTTCATTACCGCTTAAATCCACTCCTGCGTTGGTTGCGAGTTCTGTAATTACCTTTTCCATTCTTATACAAGGTCTTATGCGCATTAGATCTGATTTTGCAGATTCAGTAATGTTCATTCCAATATCCTTTGGAAGTATTTGGTTTACACTATTATACTCAAACATTCGGATTTTGCATCAATAATTTCAGAGTATCTTTTTCCATATGCAGACATATGGGGCTTCGCCCCTGTTTATCTATTCAGCATCTTCATTCTCTACCGGCTTGACTGCATCGAAATACACTTGAGCTATGCTGTATTCTCCTATCGCTGTTGTATTGAGTAAGAGCCACACTGAGTCATTCTGGTTGATCTAACAGTTCCTGCACTCGTTTCACCGCAGCCCTAAGTTCATCTTCCAGTTCTGTTGGGAGGTTGCCAGACTTCAGCCTGTCCATTATATCGTGCTTGGTCTTTTCAAGTTTTTCCCTTTCGGTATCCAGCATGCTAACCGCCTCATTATTTGTGATTACTCTCACACTCTAACTGAACTTGAGATAATTATAAACGTCGTGGCATAGACTATTTCATATTACATTAGGGTCAGTCCTTATCATAATGTCGATCCAATAGCCATTTCAAAGAATGTTTGCTATAGTGTCAGTAGTTAAACTAAAAATCTACTGACACCATATGATCTTCACTTAATCAAGAGACACCATCTTGTCGATACCTAAAGACCAGTAGAAGTATTCAACCAACCTATTCAATATAGGACTATCCCCGTTCTCAGAGAGTAGTTGTGCGGATTCAGTATACGATACTTGCACATATGGTAGACTAATCACAACGGTATCATCATAGTTACTGGATTTGAGCTTTTGCTCTTTTATTCCACTAATTGTCAACACCGAATAGACATTTCCGGCGTAATGGCATTGCTCCAAAACTTTAGCAAATAGTTTCATTCGTTCTTGTAACCAACTGAAAAACTTGTCGTCTATGGTTAGCACTATATTCTGTGGTATGACATCAATTCTGCTCCAGCGCATAAATCCTGAATTGGTGAGTAGAAAGGTCTTTGAACCACCATTGAACTCATTCTTTGATATGATACTATCATTTGGTGCAGGTTTGACATCATTACTCAAACCGTTACCACGCATGTTATTCAAGTGTTTCATTGTGTCACGCATATTAAGCCGGAGGGTATCTTGTGGTTCCACTACTATTGAAGCAAGGATTGTTCCGATTGGGTGATCTTCAAGACCATCACGAATAACTGGTAGATCTGAGTCTCGTGAAAGCAAGAGATTGTTTTTTTCACCAGGCAATATGCCTACTACCTCCCAACCTGCTTGCCCCAGAGCATTTAGTGTAGATAAATCATCAGACGACGGAACCTGTTTGTATTGATATTTCACAGTATTTGTCTCCATTCGGTATAGGCATTAACTTTATATAATCCTGCCTTCATTGCTAAAACGTCGGATAAATAACTCAAGAAGCATATGCGCCATGGAAGATTGTTGTTGTGAATTAACAGGGAATTCCGACAACTCAGGCACCGCTGGTACTGAGATTATTCTGTCATTAGTTCCCATATACATATTAACTCGGTTTTGTCCGGGTGAATGTTTGCCAAATGATTTCATACCCATATTGAGAATGGAACCTGCGACAAATATTCTGTTTCTATAATTAAGTATCGACTGATATACATATCCAGCAAAACCCGCCAGATTGTATAAGATTTCATGTGTAGCGTCTTGATCGACCAATAAAGCACTGATCGTTCTATCTAAATAGTCTTGGCGTTCCGGGAATGTTTTTCCCATCATAATCTGTCCGGCTCTGTCCATTATAAGTATTGCAGAGACCTCAGATTGTATGGTCTTCTGAGTAATAATAATATGAGTCTCATCCACGTATTTGTTATATCCGACTGCGGATTCAAAATACTTGGATTTGCCAAGCAATAATTCTTTGATGAGTTCATTGGCAAATTCCTCACTTCCTATTTCAGTAACAGATAGGTTGATATCTGCCATTACTGGTATACATGATAAGCATGTTATAGTTTCGCCAGAATATTGAGGCAATTTCATAAGAAACGTTTCAAATCGTTCACACGCTTCATTTGCAGATATTTGTCTGACATTTCTGCTTCTCTCGTGGTTACTTAAAGCCCTTATAATCTGATCCCTAAGATCCACGGCATTTGTAAAAGTAGCTCGGAATACCCCTGTATTGTAATCTCCTACCTTTACTCCAAACTGTTTTTGCCTGTCTTCTTTATCTTCTAGAGATATGAATGCAAGAATAGGTTTTGAATTCCGGACTGCTTCATCATATTCCTGCTCTGTTGGTGATGTATTACTGGCTCCGGTCCATCCGTATCTCTCACCTAGAATTAGTATATATACATCAGATTCTCTAACCTCAGCTAGACAAGCTGACTCTGGAGGATCAGGACGCGCACCAAAATCCTCAGCCATAACTGGATGATGGCTCAGTAATTCAACTGCTGACTTAGCTGATTGCCTGTAGCTTTCAAAACCCTTCATAACTGAACTAATGAATACTTTCACTGTTGTCCTCCGTATACATCCACCAACATGGGCATGGTCATTCTCTTTGGTTCTGGTATTAGTTCTTCTCTTTCTGGATCAATGCGAACTCTTCTGGGGATAGTTTATACCATGTCTTGTCAAATGGGAAGGTAGTGGTAAGAATTCATTTTTGGGCAACTATTAAATAGTAGAATATGGCATAACCCACAACAGGTTACGAAAGGTTTGTAATGACTAATACAATTTCTTTATATATATTCGATATATCAGCAGAACGTTTAACCTTGATTGGCGAAGGAATAATCAAACGATATCCAACCTCTAACATGCAATCTGTGGAGTGCCAAGTCATCTCCACACCAGAAATGCATAGAGGTGATTATTGGGATAATGGGAAATCACATATGCTTGCCTTATTGTCAAGCGATTTATATTTAGCAGGCAAATTCACAATGATTGAGAAAGACATCTTGTATCACACAGAACATGGAACTGTCTTCTGTTACACATTGCAAGGAAGTGAACTCGATATGATCTAGTGCACATTACATTGCCAATGTATCCTGATCCAAATATAAACTGATTTCCACATGCAACGGAATAGCATATCTGCATCCAAATCACCACAATTACAAAGGAGGTAATCGTGATCATTTTCGTCAAGCCACAATCAATATGTGCAGAACGTATCCGGACGATCACACTGTTAACTTCATGGTTTGGTGTTAATATCCTGAGTCTGCAAAAAACTACGGATCTCAGTAACATGTCTATCACTACTATTACCAGACTTTGTCCGTTATACTTAACCACGACTCTTGAGAATCAGGAGATATTCAATCCAATCATCTCGCAGCGAAACTTCATATCCTCACATAGTCCACGGCATTATCGTCCAGGTTATCCTGCTCCCTATCATATCTCTCAGTTGTCCGTGGATCCGCGTGTCCGGCAGCATACTGAACTTTATGAAGGGCAGCACCGCCTTTCAGAGCTAATGTGATGAAGCATACGCGAGTGCTATGTGGAGTAATATTGGATGTTATTCCAGCCTCCTTTGCTCTGCGCCTGATTATGTGCCATATACCATTTACACTTAGAGCATTAGCTCCCACAGTGACGTAAGATGCCTTCAAACCTCTCCCTGTTTTCCTCACCTCTGAAAAGAGTGGATGATCTCCATTTTCCATGCCAGCAGCAGATAGCCATTCGTCTAGTGCTCTTACAACGTCCACTGGCAACTTTGCCATGCGTGTTTTGTTTCCTTTACCTATTACAGTCAGAACCTTATGCCCATCCCTTACAGTCAAGTTTGCTGTCCGACTCAGAGCTATCTCTTGTCTGCGCAGTCCAGTCCGTAACATCAGCATCCATAAAGCCAAGTCCCTTTTACCGATCAGAGTATTAGTATCGATGGAATCCAAAATCTTCCTGGCTTCATCTCTGGATATTCCAGCTGTTGGGGAGTAATTGTTGTCCTGCCTAATTCCCTTAACCTTAGCTGCTGGATTGACCTCAATTATTCGTCGTTCCTGTGCCTCGGAAAATAACTGTCTGATTGAACTAAGTTTGCGATTGATTGTCGCTGGTTTATAACCATCTTCCAGAAGTTGGTTGCGATAAGCCACAACCAGATCTTTGCTAACCTGCCACAACTTGTCCTCTCCCCCGATGAACATTAGGAATGCTCTGATATCACCGGCATAAGCACGGGAAGTGTGCTTTGATAATTGACCACTGATTACTGCTTCACTGGCAGACTTGGGGAGTGTGATGGCTCTGTTTTCTGTTGTTATTGGAACGAGTTTCATGTCTTCACCTGTTAACGATAATGGTTATTATCATTAGTACTTTCACGCTCAAAATGATTGGATATTTGTATGGTTTTATGGATCTGAAAATCAGGATGGATTAGTAATTCAGGCAGAATATGTAGGGGCTTTTCGCCCCTATGTTCTTTCAGTGATTGGCAAGGATGATGGTTTTACATCCCGAGGATTACTTCCTATTGGGAATATCAACTATCCCCATCAACTTTTCATGTGGAATGCAAACCACATAATCACTACAAATGCTACAATCCAACTGAAGCATCCACCACAGCACGTATCATGACTGTTTCCCATCTCAGTTCCTCCGTGAATATTAGCTAACGTTTGTATACTCACACATCTCAGTTCTGCAGTAGTATATATAATGTAAGTGCAGTGCTTGTCCGGGGGCTTTCGCCCCCTCTTCAATCAGTGTCTTCATTCTCTACTGATTTCACTGCTTCCAGATAACCTTGAGATGAAATAATATCAGCCCAAGTGTTTGTGAATGATATCATCGACCTAATGTTCTCCAATATTCCTACAATCTGCCCGTCGTTATCGTATTCCATGGACTCCTGATATGTGAGTTGATTTTGGAAGCTAATGGGATACCAGTAGGAGTCCAATATGAAGAACACCATGTCGGGATCAGGGACTAAGTCTCCATTCATCTCAAAATAGTGAGATACGGAGATAACATTAGCACCAATTTTCTCAATACAAAGTCGTTCAAATGGCTCGTTGTCAATTCGCATGCTCCCGTCATTGGAATTCATATCCATACCAGCAGCTTCAGCATACTCAGTTATCACTCTTGCTATTGCCAGACATGGTCTAATGCTTAGCAGTGCTTTTTTTGCCTCTTCAGTAATTGTCATTTTGTGCCTCCGTGAAAATTAGCTAACATTCATATACTTGGAAAGGATAATTCTGCAGTAGATTTTCCGTTCACTATGGATGTGTGGAGTTCAACAACCATGTCAAAGTTCGCGGGAGCATCAGTGGGACATCGAGAAGCCCCCTATTTTATTCAGGGACTTCTACTTCACCGAGTATTAGGCGACCGTTTTCAACTGATCTCGTTTCTCCATAAGGATTACCCCAAGGTGATTTGCATGCTCCTTATTGCTGCATCTCTTGCAATTACAAACGCCCCAATAATTGTCATGCCAATGGTTGCCTTCAATCAGTGTTGCATCTTCTGTGGCAATCAGTTTCTCAGATAAGGTTTCATCTTGGAATTTTAGATCAACTAATGTTCTCATGACTCCCAGTCGAACCTCATTCCAATTCTCTTTCATTTTCACTTTCTTCCCCATACGCTTTACAATGACAGGATTTCCAGTTGCAGCAATTTTTGCCTTATCTTCAATTTTGTCGGTCTTTGCTGCTTGGAACGCATGTTCCAATGTCGGATAAGTTATGCCGTCCAGTGTGATAGCGGTTTTGGAGAAATTACTGAGCCAACCGAATGGCTTTCGGAACGAGTCGATTATTAGCATGTCTGATACTCCTTTGTTTTGAAAATTAGCTCATGAGATTTTGTGGGTGATACATGCTTATACTTCGATGATGCATTTCTGCAGTAGATTGTGGGGGATGGAGGGGTGTTGAGGAATTGTTTCTACTGTTGCATGTGCGGTTCTGAAGCAGTAAATATACTTTGAAATAACGTAGGCATCGGTAGGTGCTAATAATCGTGGCACAGAATAGCAATCATGGGCTAATATTCAGATGAGCTAATGATCCTATAGGAGGAATACAAATGTCAGAAACCAAAAACACAAAATACGCATGTGCCACAATGCAGGAGCTTAGGCAACGCAAGATGCTTACCCAGGAAGAAGTCGCTCGTGGATTAGCGACAGGAGTTATCCAACCAGTAATGAAATACGGCGTACATATGTATTGTTACAGTCCGGAAGAGATCAGAAATCTTTACGGCGACACAAAGTTATGAGATAACTTCAAACAGAACCCTTGGCACTAATGGGCTGGGTATTCGTTGATGCCGTTATAATCATATGTATTGCAAACTCATATTCAGGAACATTATTAGTCATAGCTACACGCTTGATATATGTGTTTTTTTCTCAGAATACACCCTCTCCGGAGGGTTAAACGGTTCCCCCGGCATCACTGACTCTGTGATTCGACTAAAAGAAGGCTCAGTGGTTGAAGGGGGTGTCATTTTCTAGTGATAAGCTGAGGTTCCATTTAATGTGTATACGCAGCGACTCCACATTTACAGCCAAATTCACTTGCGTGGGATCAGCATACCTCATCAGCGTTCTAAGATTGTGGTTTTTCATCCTTTCAATTTGTGCTTTTATCCAATCCCTAAGAAGCAATTCTACTGCACTCTCTGCCGTTATATTGGCGGATCATAGGATGTTCGTGATTCCAGAGCATGTTTATCATAGTGCAGTAATCATAGCAATGTTAGTTCATCCTATAATATTACGCGAAAAAATTTGAATCATGTCCGGCAGACAACTAATGTTCGTGATGACAATAGCACATCATCTGCAGGAATACGCAGGCCAACTGCCTAAGTAAGCCCTATGATGTCAACAGTTCATCCTGAAATTGTTATCAGCAAATGTGAACACTTACTACATCTCTGCAAATACTCATCAATGACTGCTATAATACGCATAGTGACTCAGTCGAGCTGCTGAAAATGCGGAAATACCAAGTGTCTTATGGGAGTTTGTTTGGTTTCTGTTCAAGATGTTGCTTCGTGGTTTGGTGTAGTGCAGGATATTCTCAAACGAGCCTTCGAGGGTAAGATTGTTCCACAGGATCCAGTTGATGAGCCAGCTAGTATGATGCTAGACAAGTTCATTATCGAGAAGACCCCAAGGAAACGAAATAGGGAGGTATGCATTGGCTGAACAATTTTCTGATATTCCTTCAGGCATGATGCCGATTTTTGCAACTGATATGTCTAATGCACCAATAGAGCTGTATTCTGGTCCTATAACCATCCATACTGATAATAAAACCACTGCTAATGACGCTCGTATTTATTTCACATGGCTTCCCGAACCTGAAATAGTTGCTGATGTTATTCCGGACAGTGAACTCGATTTTAAATTATTCGGGTTTGACAACACTATCAGCCTCAAGATTGACAAACTGAATATTGAAACAAATGCCATTGGTACATTCTTAACTATTGGCAATGAATCATCAATGGTTCTTCATCTACATCCTTGTGTTATGAACACAGCTTCTGAGTGTTCAAATATGATGTTTCAAGTCGTGAACTTTACCAATTATATGGGCACAGCAATATCATTTACACAGAATAGCTATTCAAGAGGCAGAATGGAGTTATCAACCGATGGGTGGCAGATTATACTTGACCAGACTCCTAATTGCAGCGATCTCGAAAAGCAACTCAAAAAAGATGGTGGTTATGCGATTACACATACGGGCAGAATAGAACGAGTCGATGGTTCGAGCTTTTCGATTGCTGATGGCCATCGCATAATTGACAGAATCAGATTGTTTCTTTCATTTTGTAGAGGTAGGTTTGTTGGCATTCCTTTTATACGCGGAATTGATTCAAGCGGTAATCATGTGTATGAAGAGTGGTTACCTGCAATCGTCAGTCCCTGGAAAGGCGTCCGTTCATGGCTTCCTGAGCACAATATTGGAGATGTCACGAAAGCTTTTTGTCATTTCAATTATCTGTGTAATAATCAAGATTGGTATGATAGTATTCTAGCAGCTATCCACTGGTATATATTTGCAAATGAAAATCTTACAAGGCTTGAAGGTTCAATTGCACTTGCACAAATTGCTATGGAGCGATTATCGTGGATGAAAATGGTGATTGATCAATGCGCCATATCGCAAGATGGATTTAATCGGTTATGTGCATCAGATAATTTCAACATACTTTTCAATCATCTAGGTATTCCGCGCGGTATACCATCAGAGCTTCATAAGCTTTGTGCTTATTGTAAGAGTTCTCACATTAGTAGTCTATCAGAGTGTATCACACAATTCAGGAATGATATAGTCCATCCTCCAAAGAAGAATAAAACATCACCTGATAAAGATACATTATATGAAGCTTACAATGCATCTATTTGGGCATTAGAATTGGTTATACTTGCATTGATACAATATCGTGGTCAGTATGTCAGTCGTGTCAATCCCAAAATTATATGGACAGGTCAGAGTGAATTAGTTCCTTGGGTTGTAACCCAGTTACCTGGTTAGTATTTGTTTTATTGCTTCAATTTACCCGCGAGTGTCCATAGAGGTAGGGGCAAGCCATACGGCTCACGCCGCCCTAACCGAACCGTAAGTGCGGTTTTCCCGCATACGGTTCTCCACGCAACAGTCGCCAGAAAGCATTCACAGACAGTTGGATGCAGGCTTGCGAAGGGTATACAAGTCAGTCTATAATGAACAAAATGCGATTGATGAGCATTTACAGCAATTTTCTTCTATTGTGGTAGGAATATTTGGATACCATTGGTGTTCATTAATGAGGCATCTATCGGATGTTGCAAATACTTTGAGAAGATGCCAATGGATGTTTACCAGCGGAAAAAAGACCTCATTTGAGATCATTCAAGTGATCCTTACGTCATCAATGCAATAAATTCTATTGCTATGATTGTGCAATAATTACAGTAAATTAACCGGCATAACGGTAATAGGTATTATATGAGGAAGTCAAGGAATACGTAGATCCGTTGGCTCGGATAATGTTTGAGGCTTTACTTAAACAAGATAAATCATCATTATTCTATGAATAATGTAATGTTTCTACGCTAGAGTCAACTATCTGTATATCTACTTGCTCTGAAATATTATGATGGATATTAATGTATTTGGTATATCCAGATATGCTCATCCGTTGGTATTAATGCTCTCATTATTAAAAATGACGTAGTTTTCTAAATCCCAGTATATGCCCTGCAATGCTCCATGAAATTGATAAACTGTGTTCCTGCTGAAGATGTATTACATACTGCTATTTCTCCTTCTAGTACATCCAGTCCATAGTTACATGATTTCGAAGCAATCGCGAAATATGTAATGTCTGCTTTGCCGAAAAGACTCACCGCAACAGCAATAGGTGCATCTGTACCTAGACTAAAAACAGCCGCGGCATGTTGATTGCTTTGGATATGCGGAATAAATGCATCTACGTCAGCAGGACTAAATGCAATGAAGAAAACATCAGCATCCATTGCGTCATCATCTTTTTCAGCAAACAATAATTTACGCCACTCTGTTATCAATGGGTCTGACAAAAAGTCATCTCCTAGATATTTGTATACCGCGGCATATGCAATCTTGCTCATTGAACGTGCCCACCTCACCAGATTGGGAGATTCTCCAATAAATGTTAGCTTTCCAGGGTCTTCCGGACTTTCCCATTCGATATATTTGTTCTTTTTTTTCTTATTAATGCCAATATCTTTCATCAACTTCTCTTTCTGGCGTTCATTGCCATATATGATGACTCCATGGTTTCCACTTGGATTGAAGTCAACCGACTGGTTGACTTGCACGATACGATCTTCACCACTTGAAAAAGAAACAACCGCAGGTTTATTTATTTCTTGAATATTTCCCGTAAGCTTGAATTCAAGCGCCCCTGACCGCGATTTAATATTATGTACCATACGCCTTGATGCTATAGCTGGTGCATTCACTAGTGGAGCATCGAGGCGTGATCCAAGATCAGAGTTTGCCTTTTCATCAGTTTTGAACGAATAGTCTAGTTTGCCACCTATTGCACGTGGAAATATGTGTTCATTATTTATTGATGCCAATTCATTGAGCGGTTTCAATGTATATGGGCAAATTTCATGAGTACATTTGTTAATCATTTCACATTCCTATTTTCGACGGTAAAGGACATTAGGAGACAACTATATTAGCAAGTATATTGGAAGCACATTGCGACAGATACCTTAACTGCTTGCACATCTTGCCCCACCCAGTCCCCAATCCTCTCAATCATTTTTTCAGGTGTGATTCGCAGAATTTCGGATGCACGGTCTCGGGTTATTAGTTCCTGTTCTATTGCCTGCCTCATTAGTCTGCTCAGGCGGTCTTTCCTGGTAACTTGCCGGAGTGCAGGTACTACAATAATTAGTATTGACTGTTACATTCAATAGATTTGCAACATCCGCTGTTGTAAGTGTTTTGGAAGTCGTTTGGTCTATCGTCCTTTGCCTCCACTTTGGTCAAGTATACTGCTGATTGTGGTTCCTTTGAAAGTGCTGAGCCATGACCAATTAACCATCTACATCAGGCTCCCCATATAGTTGCACCAGAGCTATTCAATATGTCAACAATAGGAATACCCATGCCCACACAGACATCTCAGTTTAGGTCACTCAATCTCCAATGAGACCAAAAAAGAAGGGAATTCACACCTGTAAGTGAAACATTAACCTTGAACGCAGATTTGCGGAAACGGCTGTGGAGACATAGTATACGCTTCCCCTTTTCTTCCTGCAATTCTCGCTCCTGCAATACCTCCAAGGAGATCATTTATTTTGGCTGTTAATAACACTGGTGAACTTGAGAAGCATCTTTGGGATGCTGCAGATAATATGCGGGCTAACTCTAAGCTTAAATCGTCCGAGTATGCAATTCCGGTACTGGGGCTTATATTCCTTCGGTATGCGGATCACAAGTTTGCTGAAGCTCAGAAGAGTATGCAGACTTTGGGAACCAGCAGCAGGAGGAATATTGGTAAAGCTGACTATCAGGCCAGTGGTGTGCTGTATTTGAGTGAAAGTGCGCGGTATGGCGGACTCCTGAATCTACCTGAGGCAGAGAATATCGGTAAAGCTGTCAATAACGCTATGAAGGCTATTGAAGCTGACAATGAGGAGTTGAGTGGTGTTCTACCCACATCCTATGATCGGCTGGATAATGACATCCTAGTATCGCTGCTAAAGACCTTCTCCCAGATTGAGATGGACTCCCAGGGTGATGTTTTCGGAAAAATATACGAGTATTTCCTCGGAAAGTTTGCTATGGCTGAAGGGCAGCGGGGTGGTGAGTTCTTTACTCCTCCCTCTCTTGTTCGACTGATTGTTGAAGTGATAGAGCCTTTCCATGGGCGTATACTCGATCCTGCCTGCGGATCAGGTGGTATGTTTGTGCAGAGCGCCAGGTTTGTTGAGTCCCGCAAAGGCAACCCCAGCAGTGAGATCATGGTATATGGTCAGGAGAAAGTTGCTGAGACAGTCAGACTGTGCCGAATGAACCTTGCAGTCCACGGACTCTCCGGTGATATCCGGCAGACCAACACTTACTATGAAAACATACACGACTGCAGGGGCAGGTTCGACTTCGTTATGGCTAATCCTCCGTTCAACGTCAATGGTGTAGACAAAGAGAAGATCAAGGACGATCCCCGCTATCCATTCGGAATACCTAATACGGATAATGCCAACTACATCTGGATCCAGGAGTTCTACAGTGCGCTAAGCGATACAGGACGTGCAGGATTTGTGATGGCGAACTCAGCAGCGGATGCCAGAGGCAGCGAGATGGAAATTCGTAGACAGATCATAGAGGACAGGACAGTCGATGTCATGATAGCCATCGGCTCCAATTTCTTCTATACAGTCACCCTACCATGCACTCTCTGGTTCTTCGACAAAGGCAAGAGGAACTCGGATCGTAAAGATAAGGTTCTCTTCATAGATGCCAGGCATATATTCACTCAGGTAGATCGAGCCCACCGAGAGTTCACAGACCAACAGATGGAGTTCATTGGTAACATAGCCAGGCTCTACAGAGGAGAGGAATCGGATAACCTGCAAGACAGTGCGGAAATGCTGGCTGAACAGTTCCCTGAGGGCAAATATACGGATGTTGCAGGATTGTGCAAGGTAGCATCCGTCTCAGACATAGAAGCACAGGGCTGGAGCTTGAATCCTGGACGGTATGTTGGAGTAGCTGACAGACCGGCTGATGATTTCGACTTTGCTGAGAAGCTTGAGGAGTTGAATGAGGAATTGGAGACTCTGAATCTGGAAGCAAGAGAATTGGAAGAACGGATTGCGGAGAATGTGACCAAATTACTCGAGGGAGTAGCATGACAATAAGTTGGACTACTAATACGCTAGAGAAGATATGTATTCGTATTACCGATGGATCACATTACAGTCCAAAATCAATAGACAACGGATCACATATGGCATCAGTCAAAGATCTAACGCCATATGGTATACACTTGGAATCCTGTAGGCATATATCTCAAAATGATTATGAAAATCTGGTGAGACAAGGATGTCGTCCAGAAGTGGGTGATGTTCTTATAGCAAAAGATGGGGCTACTGCATTAGATACTGTATGCGAGATAAAATTACCAGTTGATACAGTGTTACTTTCGTCTATAGCCATTTTAAGGCCTAACCCAGATATTGTGCATTCGACATTTCTTAGATACTGGCTTGATTCAGCCACAAACCGTACTTATATGAAAAATGCTTTCACTACAGGCGCGGCTATTCCTAGAGTAGTTCTTAAGGATTTCAAACGAGTGGAATTGCAAATTCCTCCTCTCCCTACTCAGCGCAAGATAGCCGCTATCCTTTCGGCCTATGATGACCTGATCGAGAACAACACCCGCCGAATAAAGATTCTGGAAGAGATGGCGCAGACGATATACAGAGAGTGGTTCGTCAACTTCCGCTTCCCTGAACACGAAAAAGTCAAAATGGTTGAGTCCGAACTGGGGATGATACCGGAAGGGTGGGAAGTGAAAAAGATAGGCGATGTTGTAGCATATCTTAATAGAGGGGTACCTCCTAAGTACGATGATAAATCACACTCATTGGTGATTAACCAGAAATGCATACGTAGTGGAACTGTTGATATTAAACATGCTAGGAGACATACAACCAGAGTCGCTAAAGAGAAAATGGTACAGTTTGGAGATGTCCTAATCAATTCTACAGGAGTAGGAACACTTGGAAGAGTGGCACAGTTTTATGATCATATAATAGATTGCACAATCGATACCCATGTCACATTAGCAAGACCGTCTGATTGCGTTTCCATCGATTATTTTGGATTTTGTCTTCTTGACATGCAGAACATATTTGATCATATGGGTGCCGGAACGACTAACCAGACAGAATTGAGCCGGACCAATATAGCATGTTCCCCAATTATCATACCACGAAAAGGTCTGCAGGATCGTTTCGGGACATTAGTCAGCCCATTAAGGACATTATCCACATTACTGCGGAAGCATAATGAAAATCTACGTCACACACGAGATATGCTTCTCCCCAAACTGATTTCTGGTGAGGTGGATGTAACCGAGTTGGATATTAATGTTAAGGAGTTTGAAATATGAGCGAAACAGTATTCACCAAAGTTGATTATGACCTGGGTTCGTTGATTAAGTATATTAGCCTTGGCGAAATTGGTCTACCAGATATACAACGACCTTTTGTTTGGAAGAATGCCAAGGTTCGTGATTTATTCGATTCCATGTATAAAGGTTTTCCCGTTGGCTATTTATTATTCTGGCAAAACGGATCGGCTGATACTTCGAAGACCATAGGTACAGATAAAAAGCAGAAACCACCTCGTCTGGTGATTGTTGATGGACAACAACGGTTAACTTCATTATATGCAGTTATTAAGAACATAGCTGTTTTACGGGAAAACTTCGAAAGTGAACAAATCCAGATTGCCTTCAATCCTCTAGAAGAGAAGTTTGAAGTGGCTGATGCTGCTATACGTCATGATAAGGCTTTTATCCCCGATATCTCACTGCTTTGGAATGATGACACCGACCTATTTGAGGTAGTAGACAAATACCTCAAAGGACTACGGGCTTCTCGCGACGTCACAGATGACGAACGAAAGTTAATACAGAAAACCATTAGTAAGTTGCAGGGGTTGCTCAGTTTTCCGTTAACTGCTCTTGAACTAGCATCAGATATTGACGAAGAAGCGGTGTCGGATGTGTTTGTACGTATCAACAGCAAAGGTACACCACTAAATCAAGCCGATTTTATCTTAACCTTGATGTCCGTGTTTTGGGACGAAGGACGTGCTGACTTGGAAGGCTTTTGTCGCCAATCACGGATTCCGTCGAAAGGCAAAGCTTCGCCATTTAACCATTTTATAGAACCATTTCCTGACCAATTATTACGGGTCGGTGTGGGCGTGGCATTTAAACGCGCTCGATTACAGTATGTCTACTCCATTTTGCGCGGTAAGGACTTAGAAACTGAGAAATTTAGCACCGAGCGTCGGGAGCAGCAATTTGAGCTGCTCAAAGATGCTCAGAAACGGGTTCTGAACCTGCAATACTGGCATGACTTCCTGAATTGCATTCGTCTGGCAGGATATCGCAGCAGTAAGATGATTAGCTCAAAAAACAATCTGCTGTTTTCTTATATACTCTACTTGATCGGGCGCACCGAATACAAGGTTAATGAGAATGATCTACGCCGGGTTATCGCTCGCTGGTTTTTCATGTCCAGTGTTACACGGCGATTTACAGATTCGCCAGAATCGGCTATGGAATTTGATCTGGCTAGATTGCGTGATGTCGAGACGGCTGAAAGTTTTCTTAAGACACTCAGTCATATTTGCGATATCACGTTAACTCACGATTATTGGGGTTTGTCACTACCCAATGACTTGGCTACTTCCTCTCCGCTCAGTCCATCATTTTTTGCTTACCAAGCAGCACTGGTATTACTTGATTCTCGGGCTCTGTTCTCTAAACTCAAAGTAGCTGATCTTCTTGACCCGTCAACGCAAGCCATCCGTGCAGCTGCGGAGAGGCATCATATTTTCCCCAAGGGTCATTTGAGCAAGCTGGGTATTTCAGGCACAAGAGATACCAATCAAATTGCTAATTACGCATTGGTGGAATGGGGTGATAATACTGACATTTCCGATCAAGCACCAATGGATTACCTACCCGCTATCAAAACTCGGTTCAGCCAGGTGGAACTTGAACGCATGTACCATTTACATGCTCTACCATTAAATTGGGAACAATTGGATTATCGAGATTTTCTAGAGAAACGACGCGAACTGATGGCGCAGGTAATTGCAGAGGGTTATGCAACCCTGATAACTGGTCAAATCAAGGACGATGCTGCTATGGAGGAGTATGATCTATCGAAGATGGTCATTAATGGTGAATCCGAAGCAGTGGAATTCAAGTCTACATTACGCACTAATCTGCATACAGGCAGCAAGGATCCTCGTATGGAACTAGCCATACTCAAGACTCTAGCTGGTTTTTTAAATACTAACGGAGGAACGCTGGTTGTAGGAGTGTCTGATGACGGCAGTCCAGTTGGTATCCACTTGGATGATTTTGCAAATGAAGATACGATGAGTTTGCACCTAGTTAATATTGTTAAATCCCGTATGGGAATAACAGCAATGACAACACTGCATATCCATTTTGACGATCATGACGATTATCGAGTTATGGTAGTAAAGTGTTTAAAGGCTCAATCACCGATATTTGTGAAAGATGGCGATGCTGAGCATTTCTATATTCGTACAGGGCCATCTACGACTGAGCTAAGCCCCAGCCAGACTCAAGACTACATCAAGCAGAGATTTATTTAACAAGTATTGTCGATTAACACATAAATATTAAACAGGTAGTCAGTGCATGCAAGTAGAACAAGCAGTCCAAGCATTCAGAATTATAAAGATACTTGCATCTGTTTGGATAGGCAGTTAACTCCGGAACGCCATTCCTCTGAAAGACGAATTAACCTGACTACACGCCAATGCGGAGATTGGCGTTCCTGAAATTGGGGTGATTATGGATTATTCCGAAGATGCATTAGTAGAACAACCCGCGATAGCTCTTTTTAATGAATTGGGATGGGAAACTGCCAATTGCTTTAATGAAACTTTCGGCAAGCATGGCATGATGGGCAGAGAAAATACTGCTGATGTTGTGCTGGTATCGAAACTGCGTCCTGCTCTGCATGTTCTGAATCCTGATCTCCCCAAAGAAGCTGTTGACCTTGCTATTGATGATATAACCCGTAACCGCAGCGCCATGAATCCTGTTCAAGCCAACCGTGAGGTATATGATCTGCTCAGAGACGGGGTAAAAGTCAGCTACCAGGAAGACGGAGAGGATGTCTTTGAGACTGTAAAGATCATAGACTGGAATGATCCCTCCAACAATGATTTCCTGCTGGTAAGCCAGTTCTGGATGTCCGGGGATATGTATAAACGCCGGGCTGACCTTGTTGGTTTCGTCAATGGTATACCTCTGCTGCTGGTAGAACTCAAGAAGTCCCACAGCAAGCTGGAAAACGCCTTCAAAGGCAATATACGAGACTACAAAGATACCATTCCTCAGCTCTTTTGGTATAACTCGTTTATCATGCTCTCGAATGGAAGCCGGACAAAGATCGGTAGTACTACTGCTAAGTGGGAGCATTATGGAGACTGGAAACGGGTAGATGATGAAACCGAAAAAGGGGTTGTAACCCTGGAAACAGCTATCAGGGGCACCTGCAGCAAGGCTAAGTTCCTTGACCTGGTTGAGAATTTCGTGCTATACAATGATACTGGAGGTAGTGTCTGGAAGCTGGTTGCCAGAAACCACCAGTTCCTTGGGGTCAATAATGCTATCAACGCAGTAAAGCATATACAGGAGAACAAGGGACGGATCGGCGTATTCTGGCACACACAGGGCAGCGGTAAGAGCTTTTCGATGGTATTGTTCTCCCAGAAGATACTCCGGAAGTTGCCAGGCAACTGGACTTTCCTGATTATCACAGACCGCAATGAGCTGGACACACAGATATATGGGACGTTCGCTAATACCGGGGCTGTAACTGAAAAAGAGCATACAGTCAGAGCCAACAATGGAGAACACTTGAAAATGCTTCTCCGGGAAGACCACCGGTATCTGTTCACTCTGATTCAGAAGTTCCATACTCGAGATGGCGAAGCTTACCCGACGCTCTCCCAACGCTCGGATATTATTGTTATTACCGATGAAGCACATAGATCGCAATATGACGAGTTCGCCAAGAATATGCGCCAGGCTCTTCCCAACGCTGCATTCATCGGCTTTACTGGAACTCCGCTTATGACCGGGGAGGAAAAGACAAAGGAAGTCTTCGGCAGCTATATCAGTGTCTATAACTTCAAACAATCAATAGACGACGGCGCAACTGTGCCTCTCTACTATGAAAACCGCATCCCCGAACTGCAACTGACTAATGAGGAATTGAACGATGACCTTTACCGGGTAATTGATGATGCAGAACTCGATGAAGACCAGGAAGCAAAGCTTGAGCGTGAGATAGAGCGGCAGTATCACCTGATAACCCGTAATGATCGCCTGGAGAAAATTGCAAGGGATATGGTGGAGCACTTCATGGGACGCGGGTATCGCGGTAAGGCAATGTTTGTGGCTATCGATAAACTGACTGCTGTAAAGATGTTTGAGAAAGTCCGGCATCACTGGAAGATTTACCTTGAAAAGATGGAGAAAAAACGTTCCACATGCACTCCATATGAGATAGAAACACTGGATGACCAGATACGATATATGCATGAGACGGACATGGCAGTGGTTATTTCCCAGTCTCAGAATGAGCTTTCTTTCTTCGCAGACAAAGGGATTAATTTCGAACCTCATCGCAAGCGGTTGATTAAAGAGGATCTCGAAAAGAAGTTCAAGGATGCCAATGACCCATTCAGGCTGGTATTTGTATGCGCTATGTGGATGACAGGATTTGATGTTCCAAGCTGCTCTACAATATATCTCGATAAACCCAT
>Ga0209697_10000984_pt1 | contig 46179 bp, 44 predicted proteins | sample AliMusrvi5mmetaG_FD_184115 | JGI IMG/M metagenome (GOLD analysis project Ga0209697, IMG submission 184115) | Freshwater lake bacterial and archeal communities from Alinen Mustajarvi, Finland, to study Microbial Dark Matter (Phase II) - Alinen... | ecosystem: Environmental > Aquatic > Freshwater...
AAAGGAGATCAAGGGTCTAGTTACACACAGAAACAGCTCTGGGGAGACTCTCTTTCAGCTTCTTGACCGTAAAAATGCCGTTACCTTCAGGCGGCGCCCTGCGGGTACTGATGCTCCAGCAACAAATGAAAAGGAATCTAAACTCTAATACCATGATACAATAGGAAGCCCTCAAAACTTGAACGGAAAACATGTTCAGCGACTATCATGAAATGTTCAAGCCAGTATGTGAGTTTGTAAGAACGTCAACCGATATTTTACCTTATGGTGATCATCCCATTCTTTTCACAAACTGTTTTACGGATTCCTACACTTTGCTACATCAAAGCTTGTATGAATCTGAGCTCAGTGAGCAAAAGAAAAAGAAGGCAGAGAAACTCTGTGAATTTGTACATAATGCCTACGAGCAGTTTTTGGAGAAAGCCATTAATCCCGAATGGACCGCAAAGACTGTAGAAGAGAGAGAGGCACACAGTAAAGCCTTGTGTGAGAGACCACAGATTGAACAGAGGACACCCGCGTGGTATGAACAGGCTGCTACTGTCTTGACGGCAAGTGAATTCTCTACCTTGTTCGGCTCAGCGCGTGGTCGAGCGGCTCTTGTTCAGGCGAAAGCGAATCCGCCTCCGCCATCTCCGCCTCGTCCACTTGCGCATCGATCGGAAGACATTGGACCGTTGACATGGGGTGTGCGGTTTGAGCCTGTTGTCAAGCAGATTTTGGTAAAGAAATGGCAGTGTGAAATCAAGGAAATGGGGCGACTCATTCACGCAACGGATTCCTTCTTAGCAGCGAGTCCGGATGGCTTGATTGTAAAATGCCCACACAAGGAGAAGGTATGCCGCCTTGTTGAAATCAAGTGTCCTTACACGAGAAAAGTGGGCGGCGATGTTCCCTTTGACTATTGGGTCCAGATGCAAATTCAAATGGAAGTGGCGGACATTGATGAATGTGAATATGTAGAATGTGAACTTGTCTCAAAGAGACCTGGGCAGCCTGTCGTTGATTTGAGTGGTTGTAAAATGACAGGAAATATGTATTTGTGGGAGAAAGATGGAGCTCTCGCCTATGAATATGATCAGGTTGAACGAGAGGGATGGACACTTGTGGAGACCATACCATGGGGACTTCACAAGTATCATAATAAGGTGGTTCGCCGTGATCGGGCATGGTACGAGTCTACATACATCTGGCGTCAGGCTTTCTGGACTGACGTCAAGCGGACAAAAGAGGGACTCGAGCTCCTTGAGCCGGTTACACCGATGTCACCGAAGGTGAAGGTGAATGTCTGTAAGATTCAGGATGATAGTGATTGACGCACGATTAAAGACTGGAGTTTAATGACTGCGGCTTGTAAAACGTCATCAACAGTTCCTTAAACGGCATTGAGCACGTATCAGGATACGCATGTTTATAATTATTCGTCATCTGCTTGTAATTACCCACCATTTCAACCCGTGATTGAAATGATGTTTCATAGCAGCAGCCCGACTTAATCGCACTGTACTTCGCAGTCGCCTCCGGCAACCAGTCATTCAGCGCATTGTATGCGGCACGCGGCTTATCCAGAGTCGCTGCCGCCAATTGTTCCTGGAATCCCTCAGGAAGACGCAGCGGCATTTTTTTTGCGAATTGCGGCTCTGAACCTAGGAGTTGGGAAGGTACTAAAAAAAGTACCAAAAAAAGTGTAAGAATTATGAGGAGAGGTGCCAACTTCATCTTCTTTGAGTGCCTTTTCTTTTTCTAGCCAGTCGCATACCGGAGAGTCCAATTGCGCGCCTCCTGCTCGTATTGTGCCCTGTTATTCTTGTAAAGCGTCGCAATGTCCGGAACAAGCGGATCATCTGGATTCGGATCGGTCATCAGGCTACCAATGCTCAAGAGCACTTTGCTAATTGTGAGTGCAGGCGACCACTGCCCCTTCAAAATATCAAGGCAGATGAGCCCAGCAGCATTTATATTTGGGTGGTAGATCTTTGTAGTAAACTGTAAGTGCGGCGGCTTGAATGGATAGTCAACGGGAAACTGTATCTTAAGTTTGAAGAATCCTCCACTGTAGGGTGAATCGGCTGGACCATAAATCATCCCTTCCCAGCGATAAAGATCTGATTCTACTTCCGGTCCAGCGCTGCAATTGGATGGCGGGTCCTTCTTAAGATCCATTAGTTCTTTCAGAATACGTTTGGCGGACATGCTATAGTTTATTAATATAAGTTTAAACTGTGCCGTTTGTCAATTTTTCCCCAGCTAAGTAGAATGAACACTCTCCCCATTATTTCAGAGTTCCTTGGTTCCTTTCTGCTTCTTTTGAGTATCCTGGCGACAGGCAATGCGTTCGTCATCGGCGCAACTCTTACAATCATCATCCTGCTGATCGGAGGAGTCAGTGGTGCGCACGTAAATCCGGCTGTGTCCGTCGCCATGTATCTGAAGGGCGGTCTGTCACTCAATGAGCTGCTTGCATATTCAGCCGCTCAGGTAGTAGGTGGAGCATCGGCGCTCTATGCTTACAAATCCTTCGCGTGAAGTATTTTCTATCTTCAGACTTGATGGTTTCTGATGATTTCTATGAGTTGATTTAAGGATATCTTTATAGCAGGATTCACAGTATGCTACTCTAGTAAGCTCAGTACAATTTTCCGTCATACATGAGTAAATAAGAGGAATACGAATTCTGAGCTTCACCCTCTCCATACTACTACTATTCTAAGAATAGCGCATATAGAGCGCGGCTAAAAGGCAAACTAAGAGAGCCGCCGCTGGAGCTGCCACTTCATTTCCTTGTCCGAACCCCTCTCTGCTAATAACAGGCTTCGCACAGTCCTTGCCCCGATGATTCACAATTCTAGAACCATCCGAGCAAAAACTCTTGTTTTTCAATTCATTATTGTAGTCATCCTGTGAAATCCAGGAATCAAGAACCCACTTTGTCTGCTGCGGGCGCCCAGATGAACGATCTATATCACCAGCATCCTTAATCCAGACATCACCCTCTGAAGAAGAGAGAGCCCCCTTGTGATCACCAATCGGCATTGTCACCTGTTTACACCGAGCATAGCCTGTTCCGAGCACAGTATTTACAACAGGCATCGGATTCAGCGCCGCCTGCGCATCTTCCATAATACCAGGTGCAAGACCACGTAAGCCCGGGAGCCCCGCACTCTGTAGAGCCTTCTTTGTTGCCTTTCCCATTGAATCTCCTGTAGGAGTTCCATTTACATATGTCCACATCTCAGCACCATTTGAGCACGTCGCACCCGTCTTTGTAAAATAATTAACACCCATCGGAAAAAGCGGCATTCCCTGTGTCAGTGAATTACTTGACTCTCCAAATCCAATCATATCAGAATAGTATGCTGCTCCTCTAACGGCATTAATGACAGAATCTAATGAATCTCCCCTGTGAACTCCAATATTTCCAGGTACAGGCAGTTCTCCACTGTAGTCATAGGATGGTCCCATAAGATCAACATCCGCCCCTACTGATGAGCTCGGTAGAACAGATGTCCTTGTTTCATTTCCTAATTTTGTGGGATCTGTCGCCATTCTATTAAACCTAAAGTTATTTCTACAAAATCAATCAATGGTAAACCTGACTGTAGCAATTCCTACATGGCGCAGATGGTCATTTCTTGAAAAGGCGATCGGTCCCTATCTAGAAAATGATCTTATTCAAAAGGTCATTATCTGCGACGAGACAGGTGAAGATGTTGCCGCCATTAAGGCGAGCCGTTTTTCTACCAATAAAAAGCTGGTGCTCCATGTAAATGAGAAGCAACTTGGTATGTACCATAATAAACGTAAGTGCTTAGAAGTCGCCGCCGCCAATGGCGCCGAGTGGGTCGCCGTCCTCGACTCCGATAATCTTTTTTCTGAAGATTTCTTTGAAACTCTCTGTGCCGCCATTCAAAAAGAGAATAACCCAAAAATAGTCTTTGTCGCCTCTGATATTATTCATTTACATAAGAAGACGGGCACATCAACAACTCACACAAAACATTTTACTGGAAAAAGGATCACAAAGGAAAACTGGAACCAAATTCTACAAATGCCTAGATGGAACTTTCTTTTGAATGACGGAAATTGGACCGCACACAAGGATGTTCTTTCTTGTTTTGATCCCGATGCGGATGAACAACAAATACGCGCTACAGATTCTCTTCTTCTCGCAAAGGAAATGGTTATAGGAGACTATATATATTATATTGTTCCAGGGCTTAAATATATTCACACTGTCCATGACGACAGCGAGTGGATCAAAACGGAGCAGATTTCACTTAGACTTTTGCGAACAACAAATTGGCACGTAGAAAATTGAAAGAAAGAATCCACGGATTCAAGAGTAAAATGAGCGCACTATTTGCTGCTCTCGGACCCCTGGCTGAACGGAAGACGTACACAGACAAAGAACTGGAGTGGTTTTCCGCATCCAAAGAAAAGGAGGAGCCAATTCTAAAAGAGCAAATAACATGTCCTGTATGCGAATCTACACAAGAAGACTGGTATGTAGAGGACTCTTCTGTTTGTAAGAAATGCGGCGAAGTACTGGAAACGGAAATTGATCAAAGTGCAGAATACAGGTTCTTTTCGGCTGAAGATCGTAGCGGAAACGATCCTTGTCGTGTTGGCGCACCCACTGATGTCCGTTTCCCCTCATCTAATCTCGGTACAATTATACTACTTAAATCACAAGGAGGGAATGCTTCAAATGCTCGTGCAATGAATCGTATACGCAGGTATCATACCTGGAATATGATTCCGTATAAGGAGCGCTCTCTTCTTCAAGTCTTCGAGCAATTTGCTCTCGCATCTGTAAATAATGGCATCAATGGAAAGGCGATTGACACAGCCAAGCAACTCTATATTCAACTCGTTGAACACTGTGATAGGCGCGGTATGTCTAGAAATTGCGTCGTCGCCAGCTCCGTCTATGCCGCCCTCAAAATTGTTGGTGAGCCGAGAAAACCGAAAGAGATCGCCGATATGTTTCACTTGACGACGGCGCAATTTACAAAGGCATATAAGTATTTCCAGGAGGTTCTCGCAATGGCGAAGCAGCGTGGCTTAATCTCAGATGAACTTGCTCCGGCATCTGCGCCGAGCACAAAGGCGTCAAATTACATCACACACCCGCTAAGCAAACTCCCAATTTCGCGCTCACAGTATTTGGATATTCAGGCACAGGCTATGCTAGTTGCGAATAGAGCTGAGGAGCTTTTGGTAAGTCCTGAGAATATGCCACCCTCACTTGCCGCGGGGACAATTGCCTTTGTTCTCCAGCGAACGGGTTATCAGGACATTCCACTTGAGCGCATTGCGTCGGTTTGTAATGTGAGTGAAGGTACTTTACAAAAGTGTCTGAAACGGCTAGAACTGGCAAAAGATTCTTTGTGGACTCCTAAGTAGAGAATGGGAGTATTTGCTTCCAAACCAAAAACAATACCTTCACGTGAAGAGATGTTAAAGGCGACGGGCGATGGAAAGTATTTCATTGAACACGCATTTTTTTACATGGCGGGTCAAATGAATATGAAAGACATGCTCATTATGGCGCAACCAGGCAAGTGTAGTGAAATGATTTTTTTGACTGCGAAAGCGCTTCAGACGTCGTTCAAAAAATACAAGATTAATCCTGTAAGAGGAGACGATGGGTTCGTTTATTTTCAGAAATTAGACGATATTAAGGGAAGATGTAAGGGAGAAATAAAAGACGATTCCACTACGTATTTAGTCTGCGTAACGATTGCGATGTTTTACATTCGTATTTTTCAGATCTATGGGGCTCTTTCTCTGACCATTTTGGATGTGGATCCGCTGTATTACCAGCAGCTCGGTGGCGCTTTTCTCCAAGGAGGAGGCGCAATACAAGAAGGTGGTAGGCTCCGCGCCGATGACCTGCTCCCCGTATCCTTTGAAATTCTTCGCAGATATCTCTCACCAACAGTTGCCGACGAATATTACAAGTTTGATGGAACTTCCTATGCCATCTATTTTCACAAAAATGTAGATGCGTTTAATGATGTTGCGAAAGTTACAATGGAATTTCCCAGAAAGGCAGGACAAAGAAAGAATCCCAGAGTTGAATTTAGCCTACGAATTGTAGAACGTGAGAAAACATATGTCTTCTTTTTCTCTAAATTCAAGGGTCTCAGAACTACTCCTGATGAACATTCAATCACACTCTCCAAGGGCTCAGGTATAGAGAGCGAATACAAATGGCACGATTTAACTGTTCCAAAGGCGATTGAGAAGAAGATGATTGACATCATAAAAGCATCAGGAGGGTTAGCAACAGAAGAGTCTGAACTTGAAGAGAGGGGTGAAGACAAATTATCTACAGATGAAAAGAGACGTGTTCTATTGTTGGGCGAAAGGAAGGTCTCTCCATCACTCCAGACAGCCGATCTCTGGTCCATGTTCACGGACAGAAAGTACACGAAGTCACATTGCGTTGCGAGAGCCATACAGCTCGTATCAAGTCAAGCTCTAGAAAAGAGCGTCCCTCCTGCCATATATAGCAGCATCTGTAAAGAGAAATTCATGTCAAGTTCAGGTACACTCCCTGGACTCGGGCAGCCGATTACCAAGGAAAAGGGTCTCTTTGTTCTCCACCAGCTCTTCTATGATAAATTACAGCAGATTACACCGATTGTTTCTGTTGAAACGCAGCCGAAATATCAAGCGCTGAATAAACTGATGGCACATGTGTTCTTGAATCCTGTAGGTACAAAGATGGATTCAATTACAGATCGCTCCTCCAAAGACTACTGCGACCCAAAGGAACGGAAGGGGAAACTTGTACTTGTACAGGATAAGGCTACAATTGGCAAGTTGAGAGAGCAGGTGCGCGAGATGCTTCTCTTACAGATAAGTCACACCGCGGAAGTTGTAAAACTCTTGAAACAGCTCTTTGTTCTTGAAAAGGGAATGCCTGTAACCTTACACCCGAATATCGTTAAGGGTGGTCTCCCTACAGTCAACGCCATTGCAGATAAGGCGCGTGATCTGCTCTTCAATTATTACAAGACATGCGAAGCGAGATACCAGGTGGGTGTTCTCGCCATTGCGGCGGCGCCTGGCACGGCATTTGTGTAAATTATAATTTTATGAATGCATCTGTGTTCATTAAGTTTGTACTGACTAATTCGCCAGGCAAAGGGGCAACTTGAATATTGGAATCTAGATCTTTAGATTTCATTGTTCCCTTGATCACGAAATACTCATTCTTTTTCACTGCGCGTGTCTTCTTTCGCAACCAATTTGGAAACACTTGTATATCTTTCCCTTTATTTGTAATTAATTCGGCATCACCTGATGCTGTAAATGAATATTTTACATCAAAATCTCTGGCGCTTTTAGGCCAAGTACCCAATGCTGCCCTTTCATAGACCACAATCGGTTTGTTAATATTGTCCTTGAGGATCTTGGCGGTCAGTGGGGCATAGCCGAATAGATGCGTTGAATGAAATGGAACCCAACGTTTAACACCTTTATCTGTTTTTTTAACGACCCATCGTTGCGAATCTCCACTCGGAGAATTTTTTCCAAATTCAATTGTTCCTTCGGGATGTAGTGTCGCTGAACTACTTGGTGATTTTCTCCCATTTTTACGGGTTTTTGTTGATGGCATACTATTATGTTTTACATAAAATAAAACGCAATAGTATTTATACACTTTATTTAGGCGAAGCGCTTCTTGTCTGCTTCAGACATAGCACGCCACCGCTTGCCGAGTTCCTTGCCGACATCACCAAACGCCATCTTCGGGTTCGCGCCCATTACATTCTTCCGCTCGGACTGAACAAACTTCATGTACCCGGAGAGTTTGCGCGCCTTGCGGGTCTTCTTCGCCTTGCGTCCAGAAGGCTTGTCCTCACCTTCACCCTCACCCTCCTCGTCTCCCCCCTGATTTTTGCGAGTCTTCTTCGCCTTACGCGCCTTACCAGGACGACCCTTGAATTTTGCCTTCTCGGCATCGCTGAGTTTGCGCCACCGCTCACCCACCATCTTGCCGACCTTGCCAATGTCGCTCTTCAGGCTCGGGTTTTCCGCAACGATTTTCTTTCTCTCATCCATTGAAAATGCAATAAACGGGTTCATCATTCTATTGAAGATACAGTTAAAAAGTGAGAGCGGGCTGAACATCCAAGAATCGCATCGGCTGCGCATTAAAGATATAATATGTAAATCGCGCATCGGTCTTCCACTGATCTTCTGCGTGTGGAATGGCAGAATCCATCAAGACAACATCATATTTACACGCATCAACAATAGTCTCAAGCGCAATAGCCGACCGTTTTCCAGAGATCCATGCCACTTCTCCAATCGAGTTGCCACTTGGGACACTTGTATGAAATGTATCTGTAATTCCTACATAGGTTCCATCGCATTCATAGATATCAGTATGTTTCACATTAAAGATAGTATTCCAGCATGAGGCACCAAGAGGCAAATGTCCAGATTCAATCTTATGTACACGACGATTTGCTAGATGCTCAACGGACCGCCAGCAATAGGTCGATGTCCAGAGATGAGGAAGTCCAACAAGAGGATATCCTTCTTTCTGAAAAAGATGAACGAGCCGCCCCACTTTGCTCGTTTCATAAAAGAGAGCAGTCAAGAGACGTGAACCGACCCCTTTTTTTCTCTCAGATGTAGCTACACAGAAGAAATCAACGAGCCCAGCCTCTTCTCTCATAATTTTATTACCAAACCCGAGAGTTCCAAGCGGGCGTGAAAAGACAACTCCTGTGCCATGGATCATCACACCGATCCACCCCTCCTTCAGAAAGTCCTGGAGCTGCTCAGCCGTAAGAGATACACGTGAACCAGGATACGTTTGATAATGCGTCTTGAGAAGAAGACTTACTTCTTCACAGTGTTCAGCCGTTACAAGATCATAGGGAAAATTCGGCGTCTGAGGAGTCTCCTTCTGAAGAACATATGGATTGCCGTCAATTGCTACTAAAGTTTCAAAAAAATGTGACCAGTGCGGTCCTGGCGATTGCTTCCAGAAGGACATAATTCTAAATTTGATTCGCACGAAGTCCTAAAGTTCCTCAAGCATGGAGTCTTCAAAGAAGGTACAGCGCTGTGAACACGAGGGATGTAAGAAGAAGCTCGGTCTTCTTGGTTTCCTCTGTAAATGCGAGAAGAACTTTTGCTCAGTTCACAGAGCATCAGATGTACATAAGTGTACATTTGATTTTCGTGAACAGCAAAAGAAAGATCTTCTCAAGTATATGAGTACAGCAATCCGCGCAGAGAAGATTGAGGCTATTTAGCCCAAAAAAACTGAAAAATGTAAAAATTGAGCCTGCCGCCGCGCAAAGCAGCAGGTAGAACAATATGACCCAGTCCCCTGTACCGATCACGCTTCGCCTTCTGCGCAAGAACTGTAAGAGCAAGTCGGAGGATGATGTAATTACCATCTTCCGCGAGTCTGAGGATTACAATAACAACTTTGATAACTATCGCCTGCGCTACCAGGATGGCGCAGGCGAGAACCATGTGCGCCACGAGACCTATCTGACAGGTGTTGAACTGGATTCCTACCTCAGCTCACTCTTCTCGCTCCTCAGTGAGGACACGGAGCCGTTTGATAGTATTCAGGTTCTCGCCCCTGGTTTCCCCAGCGTACTCTTTCATGCTAGCCGCGTCTATGCGGTGAAGGATCACCTACTGACTCTCCTTCCTCTCCTCACGAATGTTCAGCGCGTCTAATGAGATAAATACATAGCAACAAGCGTCGGTGACCACTTCCCCATAAGCTTCGTCTCCTTCGGATCAAACCACGTAATGTCATCTTTTTCTCTGCGATCCGATTTGAAACGTGCGAACGCATCTGGATGCTCTTTAATCCAGGCAAATTCATCAAACGATTTTTGTAGTTCTACAGGCGGCACGAATCCTCTGAATACATGGTATTGGAAAAACGTATTTTCAGGATAATCTGGCTCCCTGCTTTGTAGTACTAGACCCGTATGCTGAAGTGACAAAATTTTTGATACTTTTGCCTCTTCATCCACTTCCCGCCGACAATTCTCCTCCAAGAGTTTCATGATGGCTGCGCGGCTCTTACCCACGTCCTTTCCTTCCATCTGTCCCTTCGGTGGCTCCCACGATTTATTTTCATTCTCGCCACCTGTCCTCTTTACAACGAGAAAACGACTCTTATCAAAACGTGTACCAGCCGCGTGTAAAAACCCCGCACTGCGCAAATAGACTCTCCATCCCTCTGTGGGATGTTCTACATAAAAGTATCGTTTATGAGGAGCATGTTCCAACTTCGCAGCCCCTCGGATGAGTCCAGGCTGGAATACATTGAGGATATCTCCAGTTGACTTATGCATGAAGAAATCTCTTCTATCTAGAGCATGTTTTTTTAGATTGTGTGTTATTACGGATGGGTAAACATCAAAAGGTAGGCGTATTCAAAGCCAATCGGCGTCAGATCTATATTATTGTCATATTTCCATCCCGCGACTTGTGCCGTCTTCACAATCTCCTTGATATCGGGCATCAAAAGGCGATGGCGCTGTCGCCGAACTTTGCCATCCTTGAAACGGAATGTTTCTCTGAATTCAGCTGAGGGATCCTCCAGATCAAAATGCGCGTCGTATTCGAACTTATTAAACGTCACCTTGCTCTTTGTCACGCGTTCCTTGGAATATTTCTGTAGAGAAAATGCCATCCAGGGTGCAGCAGATTCAAGCATGGGGTCAAACTTGTGCTTATTGACAACTTCAATGGCGAGTTTTCCACCAGGTTTTACCCAGAGGTATAGGTTTCTGAATGCCGCCTCCATGTCCTTCAAGTAGTAGACTGTGAAATAGAACATGGTTGCGTGCGTAATCTCGGCACCACCGAGGGCACTGGGATTCAAAATATCGGCTTCTAGCAAGTTAATGCGCTTTTTTTGTTCATCGGTGATCATCGCTGAAGGTATTGTAACTGTACGTGCTCTCTCAATCATCGCCTTTGATTTATCCAGACCAACTACATGACCCGCGTTCATTTTAGCAAATGCGGCGGCGGCGATACCCGTACCACAACCAACATCGAGAATTGACATCTTTTCAATGGAATTTCCACCGGCTGTCCAGACATGAAGAAGAAGACCAATTTCAGCCTGTGTTCTCACGGAACTCTGTACAAGCTGATCATAGACAGAGGCATAAAAAGAATCGTAGAGTTCATCGTTGTCCAAATAAGTCTCATTCCCGGACTCTTTCGCAATAACAAGTTTGTCGTCAAATCCCTCTACCGTAAGTGTTGTGTATCTTTTTTCCATCAAATCGTATGTCACCAATGAAATGTAGTGGAGACATGCGAGAAATAATATGATAAATATGAACCACGAGAACTTCAGTTCCATCTCTATCTTAAGCTGTTTTTTCTCGTGGTTTTCTTGCCGCTACCTCGCAATCGTCTGCACGTCTTCGCTCGCACTTTCTTGCTACAGCCACTCTTATGCATAGACAAATCTCTACACAAACTGCTGTATGTCGTCTTGTTCAAGAGTTCCAGATCCTTCTCAAAGACACAGCGGAGTCGCCACAACAGCCTCACCATCTCGTTGCTTGTCCTTTTACCTTTGAGACTATGTTTCATCCATGACTTACGCCACTCTTGAAAGGGTAAGGCATCAGGCAGAAACTTCCAGAATCGTACCCAGTAGACGTAACGCTTCTCCGGTTCCAAGAGATTCCATTCATTCTTCTCCAGATCCGTTTTCAGAGTTTCCAGCGGCGGCGCATCTTGGATGGGTGTACTCTTCTCTCCAGAAAGCGGATGACATTTCGCAATGGAAAAGAGAAATTCCCAGCCAGGAAAATCGGTGCGCGTACAGCCACTTTCAAACATCTGCTGGTAGATCTTCTGGACTTTTGAAAACGGTGGATTGGGTGGTATTCCTTGTCCCTGTTTTCTCAACTTTCCATTTACTTTATTGTGAATTTCATACATCCAACGATCTAGCCGATCTATACCGGATAATGGAAGTTCTTTGTAATACTTGCTCAGACTCGCACGACAGAATTTACATGGGAGTACAAACGGCAGCGTTTCAAGAAATTCTTGTACTGCACTCGGATAGCGAGAAGCGGCTATTAAATGTAGTAGTTTCCATCCGGATGGACCCCAATATCGTGTATCCATCGTCCTTCTTACTTTTTGTTAAGATTAATAGTTCTTAACAAAAGAGTATTACATAGTACATTTAGTCCTTTCCGAAACCACCAAAGGATAAGGGCGCGAGGAACGGACGCACATTCTGGTTCGTCGGCTCCTCCGCGACGCACTTCACCTTCGTCGCAGGCGGCGGGCAGACAGGACGCGGGCACGGCGCCGGGGGCGGGCATTTAGGAGCAGGAGGGCACATTACATCGGGGCAACGAGGGCGCGGGCACGGCGGACACTCACCACACTCCTTCTTACACGAGCTGTTATCAATGATCATCGGCTGCGGCTTCGGGATGCTGCTCTTAAGTACATACTTACTGAGGTCGGCTGACGGCGGACACTCTGTCTTTAACATGTACTGGCTCATATCGGGGCACTGTATCTGTGCGGGGATTGTGCTCTTAAGAACATACTTGCTCAGGTCGGGTTCTCTACACGGTGGGCAGGTGGGACGAGAATTCGCGCCGCACGGGCAAGGGCACGTCTTTTTACAAGTAGAGCAACGGGGCATGTGACCACTGCCATCAAATCCCTCTTTTGTGGCGCTTCCTGACCAGTATCCTATAAGAAAGATAATGGCAGCAACAACTATTAATGTAAATACATTTGCGCGCATAGCACTTCTCTATTATAGGAATCTAATTATGACCGCCACCCAGCCCATTCCACGGGAGGGCAACCGCAATAATCTGGGAGACCAGGGTCATAACTCGCCTGGAGTCGGGTACATACCATTCGTGCGTTTCCACGCCAAGAATAATCGCTTCCAACCGAAGAGGCTGATTCCAGACAGCCAAAGTCACCAGGGTTCAATCCTCTGCTTCGTATCGCCTCGCAGATCTTGGCTGACTTCTCCTTCCAGTCATATCCAGAAGTCCGGGAAGAAGGATTTGTGGTGGCTTCAAATTCACCGCGGGCGAAGTTTGTGGGGGATGAGAAGTCATTTGTCTTATTGCCAGAACCAGTGACATCCGTAGAACCTACCGCATTGGTAATAGACTCAAATGCACCATCGAGTCCCGTACCCGAAACATTTGTACCCGCCAAAGAAGAGCCGCCTTTCGCTGCTTCATTCGGAGATGTGTATTTCAAGCCGACGCTCCATGAAAGACCCTTGACAACCGTGTCCGCATACTTATTAAAGAGGTACTGTGTAATCTTCGCGCCTGATATATCACCCGCCTGATACGCAGGAAACAAGTTCGCAAGTGTCAGGGGCAGGTTATTTTCATTTACAAAATTATTAACAGGGCTTGATACATCACCCGACTTGCTAAGAAAATCCTTCAGGTCACTCTTCATCACAGGGATCTGATCGGGTGTTCTGGCGCCACTGTTTACATCATTAATGATACCCTGAACTTTCTGAGACATTTTCGTTAGAACATTGACACGAGCGTTTAGAACAGGGTCTGTTGTCCCGCTAGCTGACATGCGAAGAATCTCAGCCTTGATTTTGGAGAGCGCATCCTTCATATCTTGGAGCGTAGCACGTCCAGTAGGAGCATTCTCAAACCCTTCAATCTCGCCGATGTCAGAATTTACAGAGAGACGATACTTCTTTTGTAAATATCCAAGATTTGCCCGTATCTGATTTGCGCTATCAATGGTCATGTCAGCATCAATACCAGGGTTTCTCTTAAGAACATCAACCTCATCACTTACACGCTGGTAGTCACTGCGGAGTGTTGTGAGGGGAAGCTGGATAGCAGGATCTGAGTTTTCCTGGAGACCCTTCGCCTCATAATTAATGAAACCAGACAGAGATTCCTTCAGTTCAGCCAGGTTCTTGTAGTTTGTTTTCTCCTCAGCAGGATCTCTGTAAGGGAGACTGTTGACTTTCGCAATGTCACCAAATGGTGGTCCATATACTTTCTCAGCAGGCTCCATATATGGATCCGGAGATGAGGCGTCTACAGACTTAGCCTCAGGTACATTATTTGGAATGACAATCTCTGTTTTGAATCCTTCTACCTTGTAGTTGTAGGCTACAACTAAAAGGACGATTACAGCTAGTAGGAATATGTATCCCTTCATCTACCGTTATGAGGGTAATTTATTGCGGTAGAGTACATCCATAGCAAGGGATTGAATCTTTACGTATGTAGTCATTTGTGTTGAAAGGCGCACCACTGCTCGCCATGTTATCATAACCACTACAAGAGTCATTGCCGCAAGAACCGCCGCCCGAAGGGCAACCGCCGCCCGAAGGGCAACCGCCCGAAGAGCAAGAACCAGATCCAGCATCGCACGCACCAGGGATCGGCAGAGGAGGCTGCGTTGTAGCACGATCAACGATCAGCTGGCTCATGTTGCCGGTTGCGTTCGTAGAACCCGATGATCCAGTAGGTCCTGTCCATGAGCCTGAGCCGGTCCATGTACCTGAGGTCGGAGCTTCAGTAGGCTTCTCAGCGGGTTTATCAAACGGTTTATCATTCATTTTGTTTAGATCATTACGAAGATCATCATACGTCTTGCCACTACTCGGCGACGCACCAAATCCACCATTGAAGCGCATCGCGTTGAAAAGATCACTGAGTGACAAGGTTACCATATTCCCTGACGCATCAACCACATTCCCTGACGCATCAACCACATTCCCTGACGCGTCCTGGTAACTCTCATTCATGTAGTAGATTTGAATTAAAACGACTACAAGTAAAATGCCAATTGCCGTATATGTAAAGGCAGCCTTCATCTTCTTTTTGACGAGTTAAAAAATTGACCTCCAGTTGCTTTTTACATGATCATTAAAATGTTAAAAGTAAGATATCAAAATGATCGGGCAATTGAAATGGGTATTGATGAGGCGGGGCGTGGCTGTCTTTGGGGTCCTATCTATGCCGCTGCCGTAATCTGGGCACCTGAAGATGAATGGACCGATGAGCATCGTGAAATCGCACCACAGATTAAAGATAGCAAAAAACTATCTGAAAAAAAGAGAGATCATCTCGCAACTGCCATTCAATCCCTGGCAATTGATTATGGAGTCGGCTCCGTATCAGCCCAGGAAATAGATGAAAATGGAATGTCCTACGCAAATCGCCAGGCATTTAAGAGAGCCATTGATGCCGCAAGCATCGTACCTGATCGTGTACTTGTTGACGGTATTCTGGCAATAGAGGAAAACTGGCTCAAAGAAAAGGAGATCACGGAATCAGTGATGGTTGTAGATGGTGACGCAACCTATTTACCAATCGCTGCCGCCTCCATTTTAGCAAAAACAGCCCACGATCAATGGGTAAAAGACTATCTTTCAACGCATACCGATCTTGAAGATAAATACAATCTGCTATCATGTAAAGGATATGGAACTGAAAAACACCGCACAGGAATTCTGAAGCATGGTGCTGAACAGGAACATAGACGACTCTTTCTGCGAAAACTATTAAATCAGACCTGTATGATACAGGATGATTAAAGAGTTTTAAAAAACATGTTTACATGTTGCGGCGATTGCGTCTTGAGCCACGACGATTTCTGCGGCTGCCCTTGCGATTACGACCACCCATCATGGGGTCACGACGGTTCTTGCGGCTACCCATCATGGGGTCACGACGGTTCTTGCGGCTACCCATCATGGGGTCACGACGGTTCTTGCGGTTGCGACGAGTCAGAGGCATTTTATATATTCGGTCGTTAGATTTTCTACGCGCCATCTGATGAAAGAGAACAGCCAAATCCTCAGCCCTCTCCTTACGACCGGAGATAAAGTGTCCTTCGCCCTCGCGAATTGCGAGAAGTTTTTGCTTGTCACCTTCACCTTGAAGATTTCTTAGCTTCGTGATCCATTTTACCGATTCATAGGCAAAAACCTCCTTGTCATTCAAACCAGTTCTACAGAGTACAAAGACCGCAGGAGCACCGCCCTCGGGAATTATATCCATCGGGCTTAGCCGTAGTAATGCCGCAGCATCTTTTTTCCTGTGAACAGGATCGCCGAATTCTTCATATTCAAGTTGTGTAAGTGGCAGCTTCGGATTACTCGCTGTTCTTAGAACATCTAAATAAGGTACTTCCGTGTACAAAGAACCGAAGAGTTTTCCATCGGGATTTCGTGAAAGTGTTGCGCCGACAAGATAGCCACCTGCTGAACGCCCATAGATTGCTACATTCTCTGCATTTATACCAATGCGCCGCCGAGAAGCAGCAATGACTGCCTCGAAGTCTTCCACGGATTTCACCTTCTGGTCACGTCGCGCCGCCTCAGCCCAGGCATCATCGTGATCACCACTCCCACGCACAAGCGCAAAACAGACAGAAATGCCACGGCGCAAAAGCGGTAACCAACGATCTGTATTTAGACTCGTTGGAATACCATATGCGCCATAGCCGACAACAAGAAGACCTCTAGTTGTAGAACGACTCCGCACAAGGACATAAGGAATCTGTGTACCATCCTTGCTCTTTGTAAAATACAGAGTACCATTGGACTCGATCACCTGTAGCGGACTGCTTACGCCAGCCCAATCCAAGAACAGATTCGGTTTGACTTCGCCGACAACTGTTCTCTTTTTGCCGGAAGAATGAATTGTCTTTTTTCCATAGGCACGTGTTACAAGAATATCATGGCGCAATGAATAATACTCAGGTGTACCATCCTGTATTTTCGGAAGACGAGAGCCGATCGGTTCAAACCTAGTAGAACCAGATCGCCGAGCAAAAAACTGATGTTCTTTACCATAGAGTCCAACGGGGACGAAACTTTCGTAGCCAGTCACTTCCTCTAGCCCATTGTCACTTATGTGCCAGAGCCGTTGCCTTCCAGCATTATTACCAAGAAGACATAAGCACTTATTTTGCGCCTTCACAAGAGCCAAATTCCACTTCGGATCTTTCATTTCAAACAGAACACGCCGATCTTTACCTGTTGCCGCATCAAGTGAGATCAGCCGGTAATACCATAAGTCATTCTTTGATTCAATACAATATACTCTGTTATCAAGAATAGCTACAAACGGTCCAACAGGCTTATCGTATGACCAGCCATGATCATGTTTTAACATGTAGACTTCCGCCCCTTCACCCTCGTCTTCTACATACCAAATACCGTCCGCATTCGCATCCAGATCAGCACAACCGTGTTCTGGACCATTATCACGATGCCATTCATAATGTAATGTATTTGTTTGGCGAACTTTGTACTTGTAATACATGAACGCATGTTTTTTCTCTTTTTCAGCTCTCTCCATGAGCTCTTTCTCAATTGTTTTTACCAACGGGGCAACCTCTGAGATAGCCGCGGCAGTCAGAGCCTGTTCTTTTTTTACCAGTTCAGTCCATTTCGCGCCTTTCATTAACTCCATCCATTTATAAGAATCTGACATGCCTAAACGGCAACCCTATTCTATATGGAGATGCCTTCTCGGAGAACAATCGATGTTGTACTTTTATACAATAAGTCAAATACGTTTGGTCTCACAAAGGATGTTGAGCAGTTCAAGACGGTAATTGCTGCGGCAGGTATGGGATACAATGTTATAGTCAGAGATCCGCTTGAGCCGCCTGTCCGTTGCGAAATTGCCATTCACATTGAGGTTCCTGTTGGAACGATGATGCCGTGGGCTTCTGTAAATTGTCTTCTTGTCAACCCGGAATGGTATTCAGAGGAATGGGATTGCTACAGTGACCGAATTGATCACTATTTTGTGCGCGACACTGACTCACAGAAGAGGCTCCAGGCGCGCTTTCCGACGAAGTCTGTGACTTGTCTGCCTTGGTCTTTGCCTGCCGACGCACCCCAAATTACTGCGCACCCTGAATCACTGAGGCACAGCGATGGTTTTGCCTGGTTTGTAGGGGGCAGCAAGAATAAGCGCCGCGCGGTCCAGTGGCTTGCGCCGCACTGGAAGGCGAGCTATCCTCCTCTCTTTGTTTTCTCTGTTGATCCGATTGATCTGTCGTGTGCTCCCAATGTCACATTCAGGAGTGGCAACGTTACAGATGACAACAAGAAGAAACTGACTGCCTATTTTCCGGCACAGGTCTGTGTGAGTGAGGCAGAGGCATTCAGTTATGCCACGGCTGAGGCGGAGGCGGCAGGTGCCTTTCTTCTTCTCAATTCGCTGCCGGTCTACAAGGAAAGATATACGGACACTTCCTTTGTTTCTTGGATTGAGACTCCGACAAACCTAGATGGCTTGGCTACCCGGTCCGTTTTCCAGGAAACTCAAGATCTGGAAAAGCAATTGGATGCGGCTGTCCAGGAATTCCTTTCCACCGATTTGGAACTTTGTAGAAAATTCCAAAAGGAAATGGCTGTGAGGCAGCGGGCGAACGCCTTAAAACTTTGGCAAAGTCTTGGAGTTTGGAAGGCGATTGATGAGAAGGCTGAAAATACGCCGTTCGCGCAACTGCCTCCCGTTCTTCTGCCGGAAGATTGTCCGCCCATTAGCGTAGTGACTTTGTTGTACAATCGTCGCCGCTTCTTTGATCTCGCCTGCCACAACATCATGCTCAGTGACTACCCAAAAGATAAGATTGAGTGGATCGTTGTAGAGGACAGCGATGATCCGAATGAGGACGCAAGTGATCGTGTTGTTCAGGTCGGCATGCAGTCGGCGCCCCTCCAACTCATTTATTGTCCAATTGGAAACAAGACGCCCATTGCTGAGAAGAGGAATATGGGTGTTGCGCGGGCATCCAATACTATTATTCTCTTCATGGACGACGATGACCATTACCCCGAGACGTCGTTTAGGAGACGTGTTGCGTGGCTGACGAAGCATCCTTGGCAACCGCGCGCAGTCGCATGTACAACCATTGCCTGCTATGATCTGATCCGCGGTGTGAGCGCCGTCAATACGCCGCCGTTTGCCCTGGGTTTCTCAAAGCGCATTTCGGAAGCGACACTGGCATTTTACAAGGAGTTCTGGACAGAGCGCAATTTTAACGCGGCGGATTCAGTGGGCGAAGGTGAATTCTTTTTACAGGGACGTGAGTCACAGTGCCTGGAGTTGCCGCCGCAACAGATGATTGTGGCGTTTAGCCATCGGAAAAATACAAGCGGGCGCCGCATTCCATCGGAAGATGCGAAGCCTGGTTGTTTTTGGGCGTTTCCCAGGGAGTATTTACAGTATATTCACGGACTCGCTGGAGTCACCGTGGAGGAGGCTGAGTAATTTACTGCCCGCAGGGAGGCTGTCCCTTGCCGCCGCACGGGTTGGCGAAGCCAGACTTGTTCTGGAACGGCGCCTTAACGCCAGGCAGACCCAAGCTAGGCATCGCGTTGCCACTGGCATCAACGAAGCCCTCGAACATGCGGTACTGGCGCAGGACCATGAAGAGGACGGCAAAGAGGACGGCGTGGACGGCGAGGACAACCATCGGCTTGCCCTTCGGCGGCAGGGTGACCAGAACACCGGGAGACAAAACTACGAATAAGAGAGTGGGAAGGAACCAAGGACCAAACATTTGTTTCTACTTGGTATTCTTTTTATTTTTACGAGTGCGACCTTTTTTGCCGCCGACCATTGTTCCTGTCGCTTTTGCTGTATCTCCTAAGAAAGACGCGGCACTTTCCACTTGTTTCTGTACATCTGTTACAGCTGCTTGCGCCTGGTCGGCTGTTTCTTGAACTTTTGCTGCGGCTGCTTGCGCTTGCCCAACGGCTGCTTGCGCTTGCCCAACGGCTGCTTGCGCTTGGTCCGCTGGACCACCAGGTATGATCCCCACATCAGGATCTGCCGCATCACCAACCGTATCAGCAATTGATCCCTTAGGAACACCACTACACATTTTCTCTTTCGTTTCCGGAATAGTAGGTATATTAAATAATTCAAGGGCAAGGCGCAACGGAGGAATGAGAAGAAGCGGCTCAATAATTTTCTGAAATTCATCTGAGCAAAAAATAGCCGGAACACGCGCTATCGTTTGAAGACGTTGTATGTCATCCAACGATGGAACCATACCTTCGGGTACACGCTTAAAGCTCACAGTTATACCTGCTGTCTTTGAAACATCTCCAACTTTTGCCTCAAGCTCTTCAATCTGTTTATTGAAATTTTCTACCTGTTCAGCTGCCTTATCTAGCGCAGTCTGAATGATTTTCTGCATAGATCCAGGAGCAAATGTACCGAATGCCCAGAGAATAAACCCAGCCACGAAAGACTTTGTACTCTTGAAGAGCGCATCTGTGAGATCTGTACGAAGATCGGGTGCTATGAGTAACCACGCATCACGTATGATTTTGCCAATAATACCAATGTACATCGCATTCATGCTATACGCACCAAACAGACTGAGAACAGCATGTTTCCATTCGCCGCGCACCAAATCAAGAATGGCAATGCCAAAGGATAAGAGTACACGAAAGCTTGGTAGATCAAGAACAGGTGTAGAGACCATAATGCGCAAAAGTTCTAAGACCGTATTGATAAGAGGAAACTTCAACTTAGCGGGTATTAGATAAGGAATTGGCGGCACAAAGGGAATGGCACCAACCTGATCTGTCTCATTAAATGTCTTAATGACTCCAAGATTATTTACAATATCACGCCACTGTGTATCGTAAGAATCTAATTTTGAGAGAAGACCATAATACATTTTATCAATACTGACGTCTTCGGGATTTATCCCCATTTGCGGCATTTGCGGCACAGTGGGCAAAGCCCCAGAACCGCCAGTCTGTCCTTCATGTAAAACGGACTCCAAAAAAGGACGTGCCTTTTCTGCGCCCGCCTCAATCAGATCAGACTCTGATTCAGTAAAAAGTTGGTTTCCATCATTATCTACAAGAGTCTGTGACCAACCTCTTTCGCCGCCATTCTGTTTCCATGCGAGTGCCATGGAAGACATTCCCTCTAACGCTGAATAGATGCGGTCGGGAATTTTATTGGCTTCGCCCTTAAGTACATTCTCAGTTTCTCTTATTTTTTGTTCAATTTGTTGTTTTCTCTTTTGAGGAGTTGACATCTCTTACTAGTTGTTTCGTTTTAATTTGTTAAGATGAACACATCAGACAGCCCTCACCTTGAGCCTCATCGTACTCCTTGGCTAGCTTCTCTAGAAGAGCGGCACGCTGCTCCTTTGCACTACTAATAGGGGCGCTCAGCTTCTCATCATCCGAATCATCATCCGAGTCCGACTCATAGGAGTCATGGTCATCCTCGTGTACAGTGTTCGTGTTTCCACCATTCTGGACCGCCGAGAGAAGGCGCGGGTCAATCGTGAACTTCTGCGCGGCAACAGGCGCCTTCGTCCTCAGGTAGTAACAGCCCGTCTTCAGCCCACACTTCCAGGCATAGAAGTGCATGCTCGTAAGCTTGCTGTACGTCGGATCCGCCACGAACAGATTCAGACTCTGGCTCTGGCAGATGAATGCGCCGCGAGCAGCTGCCATGTCAATGAGCGTCCGCTGTTTGAGTTCCCATGATGTCTTGTACACAAGCTGTAGATCCTCAGGAATTACAGAGATGCCCTGAACACTGCCATTGCGCGCAACAATCTCCTGCTTGAGCTGCTCGCTCCAGAGTCCAAGCTTCATGAGATCCTTCATGAGATACTTATTGATGATGATGAACTCACCAGCCAGCGTACGACGAGTGTACAAATTGCTCGTGAACGGCTCAAAGCACTCGTTGTAGCCGAGGATCTGGCTCGTGGACGCAGTCGGCATTGGCGCAATCAGCAGCGAGTTGCGCAGACCCTTCGCGGCACGCGTCCTCAAGGCAGCCCAGTCAAGGCTACCGTCAAGCTCCGTGATCGGCTTGACACCCCACAGATCGGGTTGTAGGAGTCCCTTGCTCGCAGGTGATCCCGCGAACGAGGAATAGGGACCCTGCTCATCCGCGAGCTCACAGCTCGCCTCAATCGCCGCATAGTACATGTGCTCAAAGATGAGCTGATTTAACCTTAGAGCAGCTTCAGATTCCCACGGAAGACTATTAAGCGCAAAGACGTCCGCCAGACCTGTGACACCAAGACCAACGGGGCGGTGGCGCATATTACTGCGCTCCGTCTCGGGCGTCGGATAGAAGTTAATGTCAATCACACGATTTAGGTTGCGGATCGCAGTCTTCGTTGCCTTGCGCATGCTCTCAAAGTTAAAGGCACCATTGTCACCAGCGCAGAACGACGGCAGAGCCAGTGATGCCAAGTTACAGACAGCTGTCTCCTCCGCTGAGGAATACTCCAGGATCTCTGTACAAAGATTGCTCGACTTGATTGTCCCCACATTCTGCTGGTTTGACTTCTTGTTCGCAGCATCCTTGTACACGAGGTAGGGCGTGCCTGTCTCCATCTGCGTATCGAGCACCTGGAACCACAGCTTCTGCGCCTTCACGACCTTGCGCGCGCGCCCTTCCCGCTCATAGCGCTCATAGAGCGCAGTGAACTCCTCGCCCCAAACATCGGCAAGCCCAGGCGCCTCATCAGGGCAGAAGAGCGACCACTCGCCGTCCGCCTCCACGCGCTGCATGAAGAGATCGGGAATCCAGAGTGAATAGAAGAGGTCACGCGCCCGCTCCTCCTCAACACCCGTGTTCAGCTTCAGCTTGAGGAAATCCTCTACATCTGCGTGCCAAGGCTCCAGGTAAATGGCGAAAGAGCCGTTGCGACGACCACCACCCTGGTCCACATAGCGCGCCGTGTTATTAAAGACACGCAGCATGGGTACAAGACCATTGCTCAGACCATTCGTGCCACGGATAAGAGAACCGCGTGCGCGAATATTGTGCGCGTGGAGACCAATTCCACCCGCGTACTTGCTGATGATGGCACAGTCAGCGAGGGTCTTGTAGATGCCGGAGATACTGTCATCTTTCATCGCAAGGAGGAAGCACGACGACAGCTGCTGGCGCGGTGTCCCCGCATTGAATAGTGTCGGAGTTGCGTGCGTGAGGAACTTCTGTGACAGAAGATCGTACGTCTCAAAGGCACGCTCCAAGCTAATGCCGCCCCAGAGAGCTAGCGACACGCGCATCCACATATGCTGCGGTCTCTCAACAGGCTTCATCTGTGCGTCGCGCAGCAGATAAGACTTCTCCAGAGTCTTGAATCCGAAGTAATCGAACATGTAGTCGCGATCATACTTGATGTAGGCATCTATGCGCTCACCGTGCTCAGCGACAATCTTTACAAGATCCTCATGAATATAGCTAATATTCTCATTTGTCTGCGGCTTCACCTGTGTGGACAGCAGCTTGACAACTTCAGAGAAATGCGTTAGAGTATTCTTGTGGTGGTTGCTGATGGCAATACGCGAGGCAAGCATTGCGTAGTCGGGGTGAAGAGTGCTGAGACTCGCAGAGAGCTGTGCCGTGAGCTCGTCAAGTTCACTCGTCTTTACACCATCAACAATTTGCGCAAGCACCTGCTGCGCAAGGGCATCGGGATTTACCTGTAGACCACGTGCCGCCTTGCGCACACGACCGAGCACCTTATCAAATGCCACGGGTTGAGAAATACCATTCCTCTTTACGACTTGCATACTAAAAGGCATTTTGAGAATATCTGGTTTGAAAACCCTCAGTATAAAAAAGCGGCTCAATTTTCATTAGGTCATTCTATGACTTAATGGCAGTAGCCATATGTGTACTTACGTCAAGATAAACGAATCGTTTTTAAGGTTTCTTTACACCAGTTGGCAACTTGTGTTTGGCTTACAAATACTTGATAAGCGCTGTAGGCAACAGGATTCAACCAAATAAGTGGTGTGTGATGCCAGTAACCGTTTGGTATGGCGTAGCCGAGGGCAGCGCCAAACACAATGGAACGAATTGTTACACCGTTTGTTTGTATATATTGTGTAAGATGTTGTGTGATAGCTGGATACTGAGACATTCTATTACTAGCTATCTAAAAATTGGCTCCCATAAGCGCATGTGAACAACCATCAAAAATAGAAATAAAAAAGAAACACGTCTTAGCTCTGACGATTCGGGGCTGGAAGTAAATATTTACACATGAACAATATAGGCAGGAACTGTTCGTTTTCCTTCTAAATATGTTGCAACAAGACGATGTGCACCGTCCAATAAAATATAGTTCCCTTTTTGCTTGGCAATCCAGACTGGTTCCACTTCACCTTCGTCGCGAATCTGTTTTCTGTGATATTTGACTGATGTGAGATCATTGTGTCCACGCGGTCTATCATGAGCAGGATAGGGATTCTTTGAAAGACGATCGGGGTTGAAGTTGTCTAAGTTGCGCGCTGCCGATATGGTAAATCGCATAAACTCTGTATTTGACATATGAGCTGCAGTTGCCGCTTTTCTAGATGAAAAAAGTTTAAGTTTTAGACTTGTTTCAATCGAATCTTTTAGTGACTGTATGAAGTCCATCCTTACTTTATCTATCTATTTTGCATCAATGTCAGCCGCTTCTTTTCTTTCTTCTTCTAAATAAATAGCCTGCGCATAACCATGATCTGATACAACAACCGAACCCTGAAGTTTCCATACTTGATTTATATGATTTTCTACCATAATTTCTAATCGTTGGGATGCGCTTTTTGGTAGGGATTTATGAACATTAATATTGAAAGTCTCCAAAATACGATAATGTGTATATACCTTTGACATTTCCATACCTATTCTATCAATAAAATGATTTCAATTTTAGATTCGGGGCTGAAAGTGATCTCACTTCACTTCTTGTCCGATACCCGCTTGCTTCAGCAACTTTTTTTGCGTGAGGATGCGACTACTAATGCTCATCGTCTCCAGCTCCTGTAATAAAAGCTTGTACGCATACGGGATCTCAATCGCGCTGAAATTTGTCGTGTTCCCGCAGCCCTTACAGAGCCAGATGCCCTCCTTCGGGTTCGCGATGGCAATCAAGCCGCAATCGCGGCACGACCAGCACCTGAACAAGTCAGAGCACTCCATGAAGCGCTCCTTGGTGAATTCCGTGATGCCGTGCGCCGCGACGCAATCACGCTCCATCTCACCAAAACGGAGTCCACCTTCACGCGCCCGCCCCTCAGCCGGCTGCCGTGTGAGCATAACCAAAGGACCCGATGCGCGGCTATGGAGCTTATCCGCCGAGCAGTGCCTGAGCCGCTGGTAATAACAAGGACCAATGAAGATGCTCGTATTCATCTGACGTCCCGTGAAGCCATTGTACAAGACCTCATTGCCGTGCGGCTCCATATTGAGCTTGTCCCGCAGAAACGCCTCCAGGTTATCAAGTGTCACATTGTTGAACGGCGTGCCGTCGCCGAGCGCACCCACCTTACAGCCGACCTTGCTGAACAGCGTCTCCATCAGCTGCGCAATCGTCATGCGCGAAGGAATACAGTGCGGGTTAATAATAATATCGGGGATCAAGCCGTTCGCGGTCTGTGGCATATCCTCCGCATTCAGAATCATTCCGCACGTGCCCTTCTGTCCGTGACGCGAACTAAACTTGTCTCCAATCTCAGGAATGCGGTCCTGACGAACACGAATCTTTACGAATGAGTAGCCCTCGCCATTCCTGTTCTTGAAGATGCGATCTACATAGCCAAACTCGTTGTTGCGCATAGGACGCGACACATCGCGGTACTTCTTCGTGCCAGCAGGAATGACCATGCCCGTCGGAACACGGAGAGGTACAACCTTACCGATTAGGATATCCTCAGAGCCAACGAATGCGTTCTCAGGTACGAAGCCATCGGGTCCGAGCTTCCCATAATTCGCATTCTTTACATGCTTCGTGTACAGAGGATCAGGCTTGTCAAAGCGCTCCTCCTCACCACTGCTCTGGTTCTTGCGCTCCTCATCTTTGTACGTTCTGTAGAACACGGATCGGAAGAGACCGCGTTCAATGGAACCGCGGTTAATCATGATTGAATCCTCCTGATTGTAGCCCGTGTAGGTCATGATTGCTACAATAATGTTCTGTCCCGAGGGCATATCCTGTACACCATAGAACTTGCTCATGTAGGACGACACCATGGGAATCTGCGGATAACTCAAAAGGTGCGCCATGGCATCAAACCGCTCCTGGAAATTCAGTGCGTACATGCCCATCGCCTGCTTACCCATAGCACAGTTATGAACTGCAAAATTATCACCTGCAACAAAGCTGTGGTTCTCAGATTCTACAGTGATATCAGCAATGCGAACTTTCTCATGAGGAGTAATAGATTTAATGGGTACAAAGAGTGTCTGTCCTACGATTTTCGTAGAATTAATCCACTCTTCAATACGAAGCCCTCTAAGGTTAGGGCTTGATATTTTTCTACCATCCTTCAAACTGCGAAGTGTATCACGAATCTTCTCAATTGGCAGTGCGACTTCGTCGGCAATTTCACGGTTCGTCTTTCCCTCACCAAAGAGAGTATTAATTCTCTGAACAACTACTTTACGTGATTGAACAAGTTGATTCTTCTTCTTCAAGAACTCGACAACAAGAGCACTTGCCATTCGTTTATGAGAATCATATCTATATCCAATTGTATCAAATAGATTGATAAGATTATCATGCGTATCATTAAACTTATATCCAACAGACATCTTCCCTTCAATCATACGCGATTCTAGTAAATGAACATCTAGAGTAAATTCTTGTAGAAGAGTTACCATTTGTTTCATAAAGTGTGAAAGGGACTCATGATGTTCGGGCACAATCTGCTGTTGGGTAGCAGCACAAATATAGTTGTATCCCTTTTCTCCCATGTTATTCCAACGAATACGACAGCCATCGCCCCCCTGGAATCCAGATAAGAACTCTCTCTTTACAAGTTGCGATCCAGTCATAATCCAATTCGGTACTGGAAGACGATCTGATTCTACATAGTTACCAAGAGTAGGTCCAAGGCTAATAAGGAGAGATGCAAATGCGCCATTATGACAAATCTTGTATGTAGTATGTATTTTTTCGTGAAGTTCGCGAACAGACTTTGAAACACATACAGTTCCAAATCCAAGTTCAGCAACTTCATTTTCAAATGTAGTTGCGTCAACTTCATCTCCAAAGTTGGCTTGAAACTGAGGTGTCGGTCCACCGTGACTCTTATTGTAGATATTAATACAACCATCTGTCATTGTAAATCCGATCATTCGAGCGAGGATAGGAAGTTTCACTGAATCACTCATGAGAGGTAGAAGATCCGCCTTCTTCAGTTGGTCAATGTGATTCACAGCCAGTTTCTCAGAAAGTCCCTTCTCTAAGAGAAGAGTTTTCATTGAAGTTTCATCTAAAATCACTTTCCTATCACATTCTACACTCATACTCGATGGATGAATCTGAATGCCGATGCGATTTGATGAGATATCAAGTTCCTTAACCATCTTCCAACCAGAATCTGTCATGAACTGATGATCGTCCGTTGCGACAATCTTACGACCTGATTCAGTTTCTACAGTAAAGATTTTCTTATCAGTCTCCCTCACGTAGTGATTAATAATACGACTCGGTGACGGTAGTTGAGTTACAGGATCGAATGTAGTTACAATATCACCAATCTTTGCATCACGAACCGGGATCCTTCGCCCATCCCATAGAAGTAGGGGTTCCATTTCTTCTATACACTGGTACGAATTTCTGGGGCTCTGATTGTGGTCAGGGAACGGAATGTTACTCGCCAGTGTACCGAGGACGGTACAAGGATGGAGCTCACAGTGCGTATATGTCCTGTCCATGAGCGTCTTATCAGGCGTCATGGCAATGTAGGATGTCTCTGTCTCACCAGGATCAATGTACTCAATCAAGTGATTGCCCTTGGGACTCTCCCAGAGAATAATGCTCTCCCAGTTCTTGAGACCCATGATCTGCCGATACAAATTACCGGTCTTGTCCTCAAGAATCTCCCTCGCAGCAGGAGCGTAGTACAGGGGGCGCAGCATACGACCTGCCTCTGTGCTGATCCAGATCTCCTTGAGAGATCGCTTCCACACAATACAGGTGTGAATGTGAATCTGCGCACTCCGCTTCGCCGCCTGGAGCTTCGTGACGACTGCTGTTGTCTCCCCGTTAGGAATCATACCGAGCCACGCGCCATTTACAAAGAGACGTGTCTCAGAGAACTTTATTTCAGGACTGCACTCCTTGAGAGGGCGTAAGGCACCGAGCTGCTTTACGAAGTCCTTTACAATGCCAGGATTACTGTAAATACTGACGAGCGACGTGCTGCTCATGTTCTTCACTACACCTACACTGTGACCCTCTGGCGTCTCACTGGGGCAAATGAACCCCCACTGTGTATTGTGGAGCTTGCGCGGAGGAATTAGCTTACCCGTCTTCTCAATCGGTGTGCTAATACGGCGCAAGTGTGAGATGCCCGAAATGAAGTTTAGGCGGTTCATGACCTGCGAAACACCGATCTTGGTCGGTCCACCGATCTTCGCTGAGCCGAAATTGCCCGTGGCTAGACTTGTCTTGAGACCAATCTCTACAATGGTGCTCTTGATAACCTTGTTGATATTGCTGGGGTTCAGAATCTCATCGAAGTTGCCAGACGCCTTCCAGGATCCATTGTGGATCTCCTTGTTCAGGGATGCACGTATATCCTTCACCATCTTGGTGGCGAAGTAGCTGCGGAACAAGTTTGCGAGGAGAAAGCCAGGCAAATCTACACGCTTATTCGGATAACCGTCGCGGTCATCCTTCGGGATACGCCCGCATGATACCCAGAGAACCTTGCGAGTCATGTGCCCAAGGAAACACGCCTTTGCGTACATGCTTTCATCAGTGATGCCAACGTGAGGGAATAGCTCAATATTTAGGATATCTTGAATCCGCAGCGGCTTCTGCGACTTGGATGACCAGGACTGAATGTGCTGTGCGAGCCAATTCTGGGCGAGTTCCTGGTTGAAGATATCAGCCGCCTCACTGATGCTCTCAAAGATGATACTGTCAAATGCGCTGTCGCCTTCGGGACCGAGGATTAAGTTACAGATATCGTGATCAGACTCAATTCCAAGCGCACGAAAGAGAATCCAGAGAGGAATATCTGTCTTGATGCGCGGCATCGTCGCCTTCAGCAGGTGAATCTGCTGATTCTTCGGGTGATAGACCATCTTAACCGCATTGTTCTTCGGTACCTGATCATTGTCAGGACCAATGCTCTTGACCTCAATAACCTCAAGCTCCTTACCAGGATTACGGTTGTTGCGGAAGACGAAGGGGCGATTCTCACTCATTCGCTCCTGGCTGATGATGACGCGCTCACCACCCTGTACGATGAAATAGCCACCGAGATCATAGAAGCACTCGCCGAGCTGGGACGGGTGAATGTGCTTCTGGTCGTGGAGAAGACAGTACTTGCTGCCGACCATCACAGGAATCTTACCGAGGTGTACATTGGGGAAGACGCGCTTTCTCGTTGTGACCTCACCGCCCTTCGTATTGTCGATCATGCTCGTATTTACATGTACATCTACGAAGAGAGGCGCAGCATAGGTCAGATTGCGCATGCGCGCATCATTGGGCATCATGGGAAGAACAGCACCGTTATTCTCAAAGATGGTCGGCTTTCGCAGAGAGGGGTTCTGAAACTCAATTTGTACCTCATACTCACGCTTCACCGCGACAGCAGGAGCAACAGGTGAACCGATGATGACATCGCCTGAGTTCACAGGGTTCTGCATGAGCGCATTTGCCGCTGTTGTGGATAGACCTGTAGCAGAAGCGAGAGCTGAACGAGGACCGCTCAGAGGAGTTTCGGGACTCCCGCGAACAGTAATAGGATTTACCATGGTAACAATTTCAGGAATATCTACATCCATGAAATGGTTAAATGACTCGACCTGATGGCTGATTGTCTGTCGCCCATTAGATTGCTGGAAATAACTACTTAAAATGTGTCGATGCGAGGGAAACATTGCTTGTTCCTTTGAACTTTGCGAAATCCCATCAATTTTTAAATGCGCCATTCGCCCGAAGTCCTAAAATACTTTGTTCGTATTGTTTAGATTCATGTCTGCTGATCCAAATATCAAAAATTTTACACTGGTGGGTGGAAAATCAGAGCTGGATGCGCTTTCTAGCGGAGGAAAGAGAGCCAGCCGCAAACGTCAAAGTGGCGGTTCGGAGTCGGGTCCGTCAAATGTACCACCCGGTCCCTCGTACCAGATGACAGCGGCAAATTCCGCGGCGGCTAAGCAGGTTACACAGGTCATGCCACCAGTACAGGTGCCTCCTATTGCGCAAGCAACGGTTGGGGGCTACCAGAAGAATGTAAAGGTTGTTCTCACGCCGAAAAAGAAAACGAACAAGGTTGTTCTTGATGCGCCCAAGAAGAAGAAGGTCCCGATTACTCTGGCAACAACGCAGTCAAAGACGCGTAAGGTTGCGAAGAAGATTAGAATGAATATTTCAAACATGAGCAAACGCATGACGCGGGCAAATGAGATTCGCAAGGAGGCAAAGGCGCTCAATATAGAAAAAATAAAGGCAGCACTGAAGAGTTCAGGCTTGATTAAGGAATCTACAAAGGCTCCTGATGCGATTCTGCGATCAATGTATATTGATTTTCATTTGTTGAAAAACAAGGCGCTGTGAAACAAGGACTGTGAAACAAGGGCTGTGAAACAAGGGCTGTGAAACAAGGGCTGTGAAAATTGGAGCGACCCCTCCGCCTGTAAATTATAGGCAAAATGCAGATTTTCGTAAAAACGCTCACCGGTAGAAAGTTACTCTTTGAGTTTGAGCCCACAGATTCTCTTTCACTCCTTTTGGAAAAGGTTGTAGAAAGCGAAGGTATTGATGGAAGTCAAATACGAATGATTCATAGCGGTACACAAATAAATTTTACACAGACATTTGATAAGACTAAGATAAAGAGTGGAGACACGCTTTACCTTATCCTTGCGCTTCGCGGCGGGTAAGAAAATTGAGACTACCATACAAGAGAAGACAGATAATGGACCTTTTAGATTTTTTCAAACGCGTGGGTAAGGGTGACGAAACAACCCTGTTGACGCCATCCTTACCTTATGAACTGACAAACTATTTCTTCTTGAAAGGCTCAAAGGGCGATTGTAAGGATCCATCTCTCATGCAGTTTGATGGTGCGTCTGATCCGAATCCTGGACCATCCTGTGGCGCAGCCGTCGTGTACACGACTACCAGTAATACAAGTGATATTCTGGCAGAAGGCGGTTTATTTCTTCCGCTTGCCACGAACAATGTCGCAGAATACACAGGACTTATTTACGGCTTGGAACTTGCGAAGAAAAAGGGCTGCAGAGCTCTTCTTGTAGAGGGCGATTCCAATCTTGTTGTTATGCAAATGGCTAAAAGGTGGCAAATCAAAGACATGAGAATGCGAACTCTCTGGGAAAAGGCACAGGACCATCTTAAATCCTTTGACTTCGTTGCGATTCGCCATGTATATCGTGATTCAAATCAGAAGGCGGATGCCCTGTCAAAAGAAGGTCTAAGAAGAAGACTACATTTTGAGCGCGCTTAATATTTCTTACACAGTGCATCCTTAAAATCACGTAGAGCATCCCCCGCCTTAAAAGCATTGAACTCTATTTTGAAGGCTTTGTTAATCAGGCGTTGAACTGCCGCTGAATGTTTTCCAACGTGTCCTGAACGATCCTCTTTTATCATTGCTTCACTCGCCTTTCTTTGCGCAGCTACCATCTCTTCTCCCGTTTTGTCGGACTTCTCCTGAAGGGTCGCCAACTTCTTCTGTTCTGCTACTGTGAGTTTCGCGAGAACAGCTTTGGGTAACGGCTTATTGAGCTTCATCTATTAATGCCCCCCACAAATTTTCAGTCTTCACTATCTATCCTCTATTTGTAAAATAAAAGCCTAAACCCGCAACACTAAGTCACAGTAAGACAGATGACCATGTACCAAAAGTACATCAGCGAATGGAAAAAATACAAAAACATGTATGGCGACCAGACATGTTTTTTTATGCTTGTGGGAAAGTTCTTCGAACTGTATGATATACTGGACAAAGAAACACAAGAGGGTCAAACAAATATGAAACAAGCCGTGGAAATTCTCGGCATTCAACTCACGCTCAAAAAGGGCGATGGACCGAAAGGCGAGGACTGCTATTTCGCTGGAATCCCAGAAGTCTCTCTTCAGAAGTTCGCCACAATTCTTACACGAGAGAACTGGACAGTCGTCGTCGCTACACAGGAAAAGAATGATGGCGGTGCTGTAACAGGACGCCCTGTAACCCGAATCTTCTCGCCCGGTACACATATTGAATCGGCTGGATCTGAGCCGCCTTATCTGGCTGCCCTCTGGTTGGAAGAGGGTTCCTTGATACAGAGAGCCCCCCCGACCTTCGCCGCCACAATGCTGGATCTCACTACGGGCGCCCTCCAATCCTTTGAAGGCGCAAGCCGCGGATTCCCCGACTCCTGGACCGCAGATGAATTGGTAAACTTTTTCCAGATTTACAGACCGAAGGAACTTCTGGTTTTTTGGCGCGGAGACAAATTCGTTTGTCCAACCGAAAGTTTCTTGAGAAAAACTCTGGAACTTCCGCAAACTCTTCTCCACCGAAAGTTGGCAAACTCGGATGAACTCGGTCCTCTGGAAAATTCCACTGTTCGCGCAGAATGTCTCAAGGAGTTCTTTTCGGACCATGGGCTTGTCTCCATCCGGGAATTCCTCGGAGTCCAAAGCAATGAAAAAGTGGAACGGTGCCTCACGTCTCTTCTCTGTTTTGCCAAGGAGCACATTCCCTCCGCCGTAAAGAATCTGATCGGGCATTCAACCTGGACTCCTGGAGATGGCGTCTATCTCGGAAACCATTCCCTTGTACAACTCAACTATGTTTCAGCCGCCCAGGAAGAATCCGTGTTCAATCTGTTCCAGCGATCCATTACAGCCCTTGGTCGTCGCGCCACCCGCGCTCGTCTTCTACACCCTTCATCTAATCCAAAGCGGATTGAGCAGAAGCTGAAGGAGGTGGACTATTTTTACCAACTTGACTCTGAACTTCAAAAGTCTATAGAAACACAGTTGCGACTCATGTTCGATATTTCGCGCCTTCACAGAAACTGTATGATTTACACCTGTAGCGCCTCGGACATCTTAAACTTAAATCAATCCTATCAATGTATTTCACAACTCATTGACCTCGTTGACCAGGGACAGAGTCCCTTTAGTTTCCAGCCGTGGCTCGTGGAACTTGAGGAGTACCTGGCACTTTTCAATACGCTATTTGATGTTCAGAAGGCAGAGAGAAGTGTAAGAAGCGAGGAGGTCTCCTTTCTGAAGGATGAGGTAGCTCCAAAGACAAAAGAGTGTGAGGATAAACTCGCAGCCTGTTTGAAAGCCGCGAACGAAGTGATTGAGACTCTAAGACTCTGGGTTGGTCTTCCAGAGGAAGCTATACGTTTGGAGGGGCGCGATCAACAGTATTTACAGGTGACTGTGACAAAGACCACTGCAAATCTGATCAAGAAGAAACTTGCAACCTCCGAGAATATCCATGGAATTCAAGTTCAGATTCGTGCCTCCAGTCGGTCACAGCTGGAATGTACACAATTAACGGAAATCACGAGAAACTACGAAAATCTTCTCAGTGAACTCAAGCGCACAGCTGAACAGGAACTCATCCCGTTGTGTAAACGCCTGACAATCCTGGGCGAAAGTATGTGGTCTACATTGGAAGATTGGGTTGGCAAGTTGGATTGCGCGTTAACCTTGTCAAAAGTCTCTAAACAGCGTGGCTATTGTCGCCCGTCAATTATACAGCGACAGGATAATTCAGGTTTCCAGGTAACAGGTCTTCGTCATCCTCTCTTGGAGTCAATCCAGACTCGCGTGGAATATGTAAAACATGACGTATCCCTGGGATTTCAAGATGCGGATGATCTTGGATGGCTCTTATATGGCATGAATGCCTCTGGTAAGTCGTCACTCATGAAGGCAATTGGTATTGCCACTCTCCTGGCACAGGCGGGCTGCTATGTTCCCGCAACGAGTTTCAAACTCGCCCCCTTCAAGTCTGTTCTGACGCGTATCTTGAATCAGGACAATCTGTGGGCGGGTCTTTCGTCATTCGCAGTGGAAATGTCTGAACTGCGTGATATCTTTGCCAAAGCTGACCCGTTCAGCTTAGTACTGGGTGATGAACTCTGTAGTGGAACGGAGAGTGTAAGTGCCACGAGCTTGGTCGCAGCAGGTATCCAATATCTTACACAGGCGAAGTCACGCTTTGTATTTGCCACACATTTACATGGTCTACATAAGTTGGCTGACTTTCCGAAGTTGGGTATCTGGCATTTACAGTGCCATTACGATATTGTAAATGATCGCCTCATCTATGATAGAACCTTACATAAGGGCGCAGGGACAACCCTCTATGGCATTGAAGTGGCGCGGGCGATGCACATTCCTGTTCCGATCGTGGAGGCTGCACTCGCCTTCAGGCGGAAGTTGGAGGGTGAAGTTTCGTATTCTGAGGCGACGCCGAGTCACTGGAATGCGTCCATTGTTGCGAAACGGTGTGAGAAGTGCGGTTCTCCAAAGGCAAAGGAGCTGGAAATCCATCACGTGAAGCATCGCGCTGATGCGGTCAATGGTCGCTTCGCAGACGGCAGCCACCAAAATGACCTGCGAAATCTGGCGGTTCTTTGTGAGAAGTGCCACGATGATTTACATGCGGGTCTATTTGAGGTTGGACCGGTTCAACAGACAAGTGATGGTGAGGCGCGATCCTTCACGACGACAACAACAAAAACTAAAACGGCAGCAGAGAAAGATGAAAAACGACCAATGATTGAAAAGTATCTACGGGAACATCCGAACATACCTTTAAAGAGAATTGTACATGCGATTCAGATTAATGAAAATATGGTTGTTAGTGAATCCATGGTGCGCGCCGTCAGAAAGCAGGTGGAGAATGCTTAGAAAACTGGGGCGGCGACAGCAGCAGCGACAGCAGCAGCGACAGCGGCGGCGACAGGCTGAGGTGCCGAAGGTGAGGGCGCAGCGACAGGCTGAGGGGCTACCGCCGCCGAAGGCGCAGCAACAGGCTGTACATACATAACCGGACCAACAGGACCAGCGGGACCAGGAGGACCAGCAGGTCCAGCAGGACCCGGAGGACCAGCGGGTCCAGGCGGACCCTGGACAGGAGTCAATGTGGGTGCCGTCATCGGACGAAAAAATTTCATTGCCGCCATATCCTTCTTCAAACTCTCAATCTCCGCCTTTAACGCCACAAGTTCACGCCGAACAGGATTTCCATTCTGGTAATTCAGACCACTCAAGTTCAATACAGATGACATCTTCTGGTATTTGTAATGAACTTCAATCTACAGTTTGGACGCACGGTTCGAGCCAATGGTTCATATCCGGATACTTCTTTTGTAAATGGTGAATCCAGCTCTCACCTGCCTCAAGATTTAGGCAATACTCACCATGACCGGACTGTCTATCGGGCATTGTCCACGCAATACGATACAGCATTTTACTACAAAAACAATCTGGGTCAATGAAATCAATTTTATACCGTTCAAATGAAAATTTGATTCCTAAAGCAATTTTACAGCTACCTATAGAATGATCACAGTAGTCCTTTGTATGAATTGTGGCAAAATCCTAGCAGATAAGTGGAGGTACTACCAAAAGCGTTTGAGAGAGCTGAAGGGAGAGACAGCGGAAGTTCCCTTCTACATGGACGGTGTGACTCTACCCGACACCCCTGAAGGTCGTGTTCTTGATGAACTTGGATTGAAGAGGATCTGTTGTCGTAAGCACTTTCTGACACAGAAGGATCTCATGGATAAAATCTAAGAAAAGAGTAAATGGAGTTTTTCCTACCGTCAATCCTAGTTTTACTGGTCGCCGCCGCGATCGTCTTTTTTGTGATACCTCGTTTTGGACCGCTCGTATTGGCGGTGGTATCTCTTGTTTTACTGGGCATTGGTATCTACAATCATTACAGTATGTTTCAAAATGAGTACAGACTCAGTACCTGGCAACTTGGTGCTGTTGCCTATGCTCCTTATATCTTGATTGGAGCTGTTATTTTGATGATTATACTGTACTTGACTTATTTATTACCTTCCGGATCTTCTGCTAATACCTCTGGAACTAACAATGCGAACGTAAAAGCCAACGCAAATGTCAAGCCAAACACAATCAATCTCCCCCCTCCCGAAACAGCCACAAATGTAATTACGGAAGGTGCGAATAATGCTATACGGGCGGCGGCGAAAATGGCGAATGTCAAGGTAAATACCACAAATCAACCGAATAATCCCGCCAATCTCGGGCTCTTCGGTAACCTAAATAACAATAACAATAACAATAACAATTTTAACAACAATCCTCGTCCTCCTGCTAACAGAAATCCGTATTCACCCCCTTTCTTATAAATGATTCTCCCTTATAACTAGATGAAGAAGAGTACAACACTCAAGCATAAAAAGGGCGTTCAAACGATTCCCCAACTCAGGAAATCGTTTGACCACATCGAACAATTTACAAAATGGCTGGTCCACAGTGAAAAAGACAAGAAGCAGCAGGTTGCCGCTTTTCAAAAAGAGTGGAAGAAGGTCTTCTACCATGACGTGGATGCCGCCGCCGCGCAGAGTCTGATTGATCACCATGCAAAGCAAAAGCAGCCTACGAGAAAGAACAAAAAGCAGGCTGGTGGTGCTGGCGCTCCTCTTGCGGGTGCGCCACTGGATTTCCAGACACGTCCCGGAACTTACCAGACTCCCTATGGCAACTTCCTTGAATACATCGGCGATGGTTTCACCTTCTACAATAAAATCAATCAGGATTCATTTTTCCCCACGCAGTGTGGAAAGGAGAATAGTACACCTGTAGTCTACGAATCCACGGGTTCAAACAAGGTAGGTGGCGCTAGACGCAGTAAGCGCAATAGAAAGCAGCGCGGCGGCTTCCCTACTCTCTCTGAGTTTGCCCAGGCTTTATCTTTCGGACCGCTTTCTCCCACAGTTCCCACCTCAGCGGCATACGATGCGCAATCTGCCATAAAAGCGCAGCTCCCTCCTGCCTCTCCCACAGCGAATACAGCTACACCGCCTTATGTATCCGCATCGCCGCAAGCCGTCTCCTATCCTTCATACGCAATCAATCGTCAACTCACGTCAGAAATCGCAGGTTCAAATGCGTAGTCACCCGGTTGCTATGGCAAGGGCGTAGAAATCATACTCTGAAGAAACCTCAATAGACAATAGGGTTCTTCCGAGCATGCAGCAAAAAAATTCAGATACCGATCTTGCTCGCGAAATTCTTACATCCTACTTCAAAACGCAACCTTATCCTTTTACTCGTCACCATATTGATTCATTTGACCAGTTCATGAGTGAGGATCTACCGAATATTATACAGGCATCAAACCCAATTCTTATTCTAAAAGATCTGATTCCATCGAAGAATCAGTATAAGTACAAAGTAGAAATTTTTGTTGGTGGAGAGTCAGGCACAGGAATCTACATTGGTTCGCCCACGGTCAGTCTCCAGGACACCGAAGAAGTGCGTTTGCTCTTTCCAAATGAGGCGCGCCTCCGCAATCTCACCTATTCATCCGTTGTTCTTGCCGATATTTATATCCGTGTCACTGTGCTTGTTGCTGGAGATAAGGGCATCCTTGAACCGCGCATTTTTGAGGTGAACCTGGTAAAAACAGCGGAAGCCGACGATCGCATCCCGCTTTTCCGTATGCCGATCATGTTACAGAGTCGTTATTGTGTACTACACAGCAAACCCGCAGACTTCTTGAGAGAGGCAGGTGAGTGCGAATACGATTATGGCGGATATTTTCTTGTAGAAGGCTCAGAGAAGGTACTGGTTACACGTCAGGAGCAGGCGTTCAATACGCTCTATATTACACAGCAAGAAAGAGATCCGCAGCTCAGCACCTATGCGTCAATTACATGTCTGTCACCGAAAACAAGACAGGTGAAGCGTATTGTATTTACAACAGATCGCGCCACCGAGACGATCCAGGTCATTCTACCGATGGTGAGAAAGCCGATCCCGGTCTTCATTGTGTTCAGAGCACTTGGAATTCAATCAGATCGTGACATTGTGCGCCAGATTTTCCCCGACGCGGAATCAGCCGAGGCGAAACTGTTGGAGGACCGTCTCTTACCGAGTATTGCCGAGGCGCTCCCCTTTGTAGATACGTATTCAGCTATTCAGTACATGAAGCTGATGACGAAGAGATCAAGCGATGCCCATGGTCTCAGTGAGGCGCGTGTTCTTGATGTAATCCACAATCAGCTTTTTATCCACATTGATGATACTCCTGGAACGCGCGCGGCGTTCCTTGGCGATTGTGTGCGGAAGATTTTGCGCGTAAATGCAGGTATTGATCAGTCCACTAACAGAGACGATATTCGCAACCAGCGCTGCCTGACGAGCGGTTTCTTGATCCAGATGTTATTCCAGGGAATCTACAAGAACTGGACAAAGGCGGCGGCACGTGCCATAGACGAGGAGTACAACTACCAGACAAGTATCTACAACAACGAGAATTTCGTCAATATTTTTCTACCTGGCAACCGCCTTCGCATTTTCAAGGTCGGTTTTATCACAGAGGGCATCTTGCGCGGATTCAAAGGCAAGTGGTCCGCAGGCAGCGAGGAGAAGCCTGGTGTCATTCAGGCGCTGTCACGCCTCTCCTATCACGATTTCCTCTCGCATTGCCGCCGCCTTGTTCTTGAATTTGATACCTCTATGAAGCTCGCTGGACCGCGTCGGCTGAATCCGAGTCAATATGGATATTTTTGTACATCGGAGACGCCGACGGGCGCGAGTATCGGTGTCACGAAGAATCTCAGTATGATGACGGCAATTAGCACAGCGACGGCGCCAACGGGCATTTCTAAGTGGCTCTTTGACAAGGCAGGTGTCATACCATGCGAATATATTACAGAGGATATTCTTCGGATCAGTGTACCTGTCTTCATTAATGGTGGTATCCTTGGCTACACACTCCAGCCGATGGATCTCACTAAGACTTTGCGTCTTTTCAAGCGCACAGGCTGCCTCCCCTCCTCTGCGAGCATTGGATTTAATATCCAGGAACGCCAGGTCTTCTTGTATTTGGACGAAGGGCGACCGATGCGCCCACTCATTTATTTACAGGAGCCACGTGTGTTCCCCGCCGAGAAGTTAAGAAAGCTTAAGAGGTGGCGTGATCTGGTGATGGGAACACTCGCCGAGACAAATGGCAGAGAGTTGTCATCGTCGGGTTTCTTTGATCCATTTTCAAAGAGAGAAGTAGCCGCCTCACTCAAGGACTATATTGATTACCTGACGCCATTTCAGGGATCCATTGAGTACATTGATCCATATGAGCACAACTTGATCTACATTGCGAACTATCCGAGCTATATCAATCCTGAGACATCCCATGTAGAGATTCACCCATCGACCATTCTCGGTCTGATGACCTCCATGATTCCGTTTGCGAATCACAACCAGTCTCCGCGTAACCAGCTGAGTTGCAGTCAGAGCAAACAGGGTCTCTCACTCTATTCTACAAAGTACACGTCGCGGTTTGACAATCAGGTCCATGTTCTCTGCTATGGCGAAGCGCCCATTTGTAGAACACTATACTACGATTATGTGGCAGATGGCAACATTGGCTATGGACACAACTTGATTCTGGCAATTGGGTCTTACACGGGATACAACCAGGACGACGGCATTGTCATGAATCACGACGCATTCCAGCGTGGTCTCTTCCGCAACATGTCCTTCAGATCCTACGAGACCTATGAGGAGGACGATGAGAAGGCAAAGACAAGAACGCGCATTGCGAATCCTGAGAAGGTGCCTGGATGGACGAATATCGCGGCTGGACTGAATTACAGAAAGCTGGATGACCGCGGCATTGTGAAGAAGGGTGAATATGTAGATCAGAATACTGTGATTGTTGGTCGCTATATCCAAAGTGAATCGGGTGCGATGAGAGACGCGAGTCTTACACCGCAAGTCTGGACATCAGGTCGTGTAGACGAGGTGGTTGTTCTTGTAAACAATATGGGCTTGCGCCTCATCAAGATACGTATTGTACAGGATCGTATACCTGCGCTGGGTGACAAGTTCTCAAATCGTCATGGACAGAAGGGTACAATTGGCATGATGATCCGTGGTCACGATATGCCGAGAACAAAGGATGGCTTGGTGCCCGATATGATCATGAATCCTCACGCGATTCCGAGTCGTATGACGGTTGCGCAGCTCTTAGAGACAATCTTTGGAAAGGCGGCGGCAATCAGCGGTGCGATTTCAAATGGCACGTCCTTCATGAACGAAGGAAATCCGACAGACTTTGTGGAGTCTATTTTGGAGAAGAGTGGGTTTGAAAAGTATGGTAATGAACTGCTGTACGATGGCACGACAGGTGTACAAATACCGAGCGCGATCTTTATCGGAACGTGTTACACCATGAGGCTGAAGCACATGACAGAAGATAAGTGGAACGCGCGCGGAGCAGGTAGGAGAGAGCAGCGGACACACCAGCCGACGGGTGGTCGTGGCAATGAGGGTGGTCTGCGTATTGGCGAGATGGAATGCTGGGCTTTACAAGCCCATGGTGTTTCAGGATTCTTCCAGGAGTCGCTGATGAAGAGAAGTGATGGATCTGAATTGGTCTTGTGTAACAGTTGCGGAACGGTGCCGATCTACAATGAGTCTACTAAGCTCTATGTGTGCTCCATGTGCGACGGTCCTCTACGCTATGCGGGTGATAGTGTAAAGAATTTGGAGCTTTTACCGCCTATAACGAAAAGTTCGGCGTCGTTTAGCAAGGTGGAGATGCCTTATGCGACGTACCTGTTGAACCAGGAACTTAATACGTATATGAATATGGGCATGCGGATCTTGACAACGAGGGATTTGGAGCGACTGCGGAAGCCTGAGGTGAAGGATTTGATGGATCCGTCACTGATCCAGATTGCGAACAAGGAGTTACAGACCCTTGTTCTGCCTGATACAGTTGTGCCCGAGATGATTACGCCACCTCAGGCTGTGGAAGCTACACCTGAGGATTTGAGACAGTTGGGTGTTGCGCAACCAGAAGCTGAAGCCCCTCCTCCTCAAGGGCAAGAGCAACAACAACAAGAGCAAATGCAAGGCATGCCTGTGAATGTTGTTCTTCAGAATACAATGCAGCCGCAAATGCAAATGCAGCCGCAACAACAAGCTTTCAATTATAGAGTAGTCGGCGAGGCGCAACCTTCCTCCTCGATTGAGGCAGATGATCTATCTGCCTTTCCTTTACAAATGCAGCAGCCACAAATGCAACAGCCCGCAGTTAACATCAATATACAGTCGCAGCAACCGCAACAAATGCAAACAAATGCTGTACTTGTACCGTCAGCTATTCCTGGTGCGCCCCCGACACTTGTCGTGGATACAAGCCCTCCCGCGATGCAGGCAACGGGACTACCTCCTTTACCCATGCAGCAGCCAAGACCAGCAAACTCAAACAGAAGAACACCCCCTAGATCTCCTTCGCAACCACAGGCTAACGGACCTTCTGTCGCCGCGTCAACTGTCCCCCCTGCAACGAAAGTAAACGTAATCAAACAAGGATAAAAAATAAAATTTGATTTAAAAAAACAATTCTTTCCAATCATAGAGAGATGAACGTACCTGCCATTGATCACATTCTTCGCAGTCGCAAGACACTATTGAATATTCTTGCGAGTCGCGGATACAACGTTACATCCTATATGAATTTTGGATATGAGGAGATTGAAGCCATGCTTGTTGGAGGTGAGGAAGCCTTGCGCATGGATTTTGAGCGCGCAGCTGAGACTACGGATACAGGCATCACGAAGTGTACTGTTCGTTACTCGCTCACGAAGTTGAAGCAGAAGATTGGTGGCTATCTTACTACAAATCTTCAAGCGATTCCAATGGAACAGCGCGCAGGTAAAGAAGATTCATACGAGAATACCATTGATCCTGCAACAACTGAAGCCGTTGTCATGCTTGTAGACGATGCGCATCCCCTCGCAGATGTCTTTACAGCAGCATCTCTGAATCAGTGGAACAACAACAAGTTCCGCCTCTCCTTCTTCCTTGTTGACCAGCTGGTAAACAATCCCGCAGAGCATGTTCTTGTACCCAAGCATGAGCGTGTTCCTGCTGCGGATCACGCAGAACTGCTCAAGCAGATGTATGCGAAGAAAGCACAATTTCCGCTCATCGTCTTCCATCAGGATATCCAGGCACGCATCCTTGGTCTAGTGCCTGGAGATATTGTAAAGATTACGCGCCCGAGTCCTTCGGCTGGTTATTATGTAGAATATAGAGTTTGTGCGCCTTAAGAAGATGAGAGCACAGACTCAACCGATACCAGTACCGCAAGGCTGTGATGTACTACGAGTAAACTATGTAGATACAAACAAATACAGAGATTTTAAAACTCAGATACAAAGGCGCACAGATGATCTAGGTGCTTATGTAACCAATAGCCTGGAAGCTGATTTACAAACGGCGGCGCGAAATGCCGACCCCCAGGTCATGTACCAGAATCTTGTGAAATATGTCCGCCTTGAAAAATCAGGTTCTGGCTATCTATACGCTCAGCAGATACAAGTTTTTGATGAGAAAGGCAATAGCATCGCGTTGACCGGAACCGCCACGTCATCTAGCGTCTACTCGACGTATTATAGTCCTACCAATGCCTTATCAGGACAGGGCTATTTTTACACGCAGTATGATCCGACAGGCTCAACTGCGAAATGGTGGCAGGTTGAACTCCAGATGCCGTCGCGTGTCTCTAAAATCGTCGTTTCCTATGTTCCCTCTGACAATGTAAAACTTGTTCTACAGAATGGTGATAAGACACTTATCATGGAGTTTACTATCTCTCAGCCGAACCAGGAATTCACGGTTGCTCTCACACAAACGACGAATGATGTTATCGGACAAAAGATGAATGATCTTAAGAATCTGGAGACCGATGTTCAAGGCGTCCTCAAGTGTCTCCAAGAAGAGATTGTACAGAGAGAAAACATATCCTCTGATATTTATGATCTTCAACAAAGGGCAAAGGAGAAAAAGGAACAAGTGGTAACAAAGGACATTAATGTTCGTTCTTCGAAGGAACGCGCAGCTCTTTTACGTGATCCTTATGCTGAGACAACAGTATGGGAGAGTTGGTTTCCCCTTGGTCGCCCCCTAGAGAAATCAAGTGTTCCGGTTCTGTGGACTATGGCTCTGATTTTCTTAGTTGTTTCACTGGGTCTCTTTTTGTATATGGCAGGATTTCAGCTTGAGGTTGAAATTATAAAGAAGGCATCTGAGGGTGTTACCAATATGTTTAATAAGCCACGCAATGCCGCGCCAGCAGTACCAATTCCAGCGCCTATAGCCCCAGCCAAATGAAGTAAATATTCGGAGTCTGATATAGAATGAGCTTTTGTAGCACGACAGAAAATATTACATCAGATGCTCAAATGAATCTTGGATACCCGCCCAATAAATCAATCATGCCCGCTTCAGGCTCACTGGGTATAGATGCGCGTGATCCTACGACAGGACGTATATTACCTCCGAAAATGCAGACCATCTATGATGCGCTTGTAGCATCAGGGCGGCTCGTTTCAGGCTCCCAATTTAAGACACAGCTTGACACGATTAAGAGCAAGCAGGATGATAAGTCAAAGGCGAAGGGGCGTGACCAGGTACAGAAACTCTTGGATGATCTTCCGAATAAGGAACTACAGACCATGCGGGACCTGAAGGAAGAGTACTGCTTTACCTTCGTAAGATACAGTTATGCCCTTAACCAGATGTTTACACAGTTGACAGGGGCTTCTACGGCTTCCTCCCTGCCGGCTGATAAGCAGGCTACGATACAAATGTATCTGGCAAAGTCAAAGGAATTTAACATAAAGCTGAATGATCTTATCCAAATTTCAAACTATATTGCCTCAAAGCGTGCGTCCGATGCGTCAGAGCAGAGTGACAAGGTGAATGCGCTCAACACGGAGATATCATCTACCTTTGATGTTCTGAAGCAGCACCAGCAGATTCTCTCAAGTGAAAACGCCACGGCAGATCTTCGTAAGAGAATGGTTGAATTCTCTGAGGAAAAGAACAGGTCGGCAAACAATCTCTTACAACTATACGGCGCATTGAATATTGTCGCCATTGGTTTATTGCTTTACATTTATCGTTCCTAAAGATAGGAGAAAGAAATGGGAAACACTCAAAGTTTAACAGATGCGACAAGAAACGCCCAGGACGCACAGTATACGTCGGCGCTTCAGTCAATGACCCCATCGCAGAGACAGGCGTACTTTGATACACAGAAGACGCAGCTGATTAACAAGCTGCTTGATGAACGTGAGTCAACGTTTCAGAAGACTTATACAGATATGGTAAAAAATACGAATGTTCAGCACTCTCTTTTGTATTACATGTCGCGAAACTCCGATTTGAACGATGTAGGCAGTTACATAAAAAATCAGAACCAGAATGTAATCAATACGGCTACGTATAATAAGAGTTTAGCAGAAAGACAAAATCAGGTAAATGAGTGGGCTTACAACAATAAGTTAGATACTCTCTTTGTGTTTCAACTTATTTTCATTTCACTCTGCGTCACGGCGTTCCTTGCCTTCCTACAGCGCTTAGGATACTTCTCCAACGCATTTTTCGGTATTATTGTTGGCATTTTGCTCTTTGTTATCGCTGTCACAATTGCGAACAGGGCAAATTATACGAATAAAGTACGAGACAGAAATTACTGGAATCGTGCCTATTTTGGGCACTATGATGTGAGTGGCGCAACTCCCGATATCTGCCCACCAGAGTCGTCAGATATAAGTGGAAACAATTCTTTCTAGTAAGTTAGAAGTTATGGCGTACATCAATATTGATGATGTAAAATTCAGAAAGTCACAGCTTGATGATAATTTGGTAACTCTTGATCAACTTGTGACAACCTTTCAACAGAAAACGAGGGCTACGGATGAACTACAGAAGACGAAGCGGCATGCGGAAGATGCGCTGGGTGAGCTGGAGACGAAGGGGAAAGATGCGGATAGTGCGGCTGAAACATATGATCGCGAATTTCTTGATCGCAAGGATGCGATGGGTGATACATTCAAGACGAAGCGTAATCCGACCATTCAGGATTTTACATTCTCTTTTTTCTGGGTCTCTTTCCTGCTTTTTTCAATCGCAATGTTACTCGTTACCTATTTTAGCTCACAGTCTCTGAAACAGACTGGATATATGGCACTTTTCTTATCTCTTGTGGCTTTCTTCATTTTTGGAATGGTTTTACGGTATGCTTAGTAGAAACAAAATGAGTGCGTCTATTTCTTCAAAGAATTCTGTGAAGGCGCCTGTTGTTATAACTGCGCCTACTGCGACAGCGCCTACTGCGACAGCGCCTACTGTGACAGCGCCTACTGCGACAGCGCCTGTAGCAGAACCTGTACCCGCACCTGTCGTTGTTGTACAACCCCCATCAATCTCGTCAGAAATCCAATCGATTTTTGAGAAAAATAAGTTGAGTGACCTGAAGGAATTTGTAGGGCGGCGCAAGTGCCTCAATGAGTTCAATATGGCGCTCATGTATCTGTTTCATATTGTACAGTCGGCTGGAATTCTTACGACAACCATCGCGGCTGGATATGATATGAAGGATCTCGTTTGGATCGGCGTCGGTATCAATATTGTTGCGTCTCTCATTAATATCTTTGAGAAAACGAACGCTGGGATATCAAAGCGCTTACTGAAAGACATTGAAGCCATCCGCGATGGAACGTTCGTGGATGAATCGGATGTATACGAGCCATCGGCAGCCAAGGGAGATTCAAAGCCTCTCCTGGATGAAAAATCTCAGGAATAGTAGAAATGTCACACTTTGTTGGTAATGGTTCTGATTCTGGTATTTTCAACCGCTCAAGGCGGTCTTATATGTCTGTAGCTGCTTTCGACGGTGCCTTCTATACATACACGGTTGCAATGAACACGACAAACTTTGTAAACACGGGCACCCTGACAACGGTTTCAGGCGCGACGCCGACAACTTGCCCCAAGGGACGTGTTCTCCGTGAGAACGGAAAGAAGTTGTTTCCGGATGCCAATCCGGGTATCACAAGGTACATGGTTGGTGTGTATGATGCTATCACC
>Ga0209697_10000985_pt1 | contig 46118 bp, 55 predicted proteins | sample AliMusrvi5mmetaG_FD_184115 | JGI IMG/M metagenome (GOLD analysis project Ga0209697, IMG submission 184115) | Freshwater lake bacterial and archeal communities from Alinen Mustajarvi, Finland, to study Microbial Dark Matter (Phase II) - Alinen... | ecosystem: Environmental > Aquatic > Freshwater...
TGATTTACGCTCCGCGCTTCCTTCCCACACTCGGTCGCCCTCATGCAGTTGCGCTTCACTTCGCTCGCTGTGGTCAGCTTGCGGGAGGACTTGCACCTCCGGGAGTGCGCCCATGCTGGGCGCACAAGTAAAACGCCAACTCGAAAGTTGGCGTTGACTTACGGGGAAAGCCCCGTATCTATTGGTTGCGCGAGTAGGATTTGAACCTACGACCTTTGGGTTATGAGCCCAACGAGCTACCAGGCTGCTCCATCGCGCGGTATGCGTGTATTGTACCCTATCAGGCGCTTGCAACTTCGTCAGCCGGCACTTCGGATGCTGCCGGACGATCGACCAATTCAACCAGTGCCATCGGCGCGTTGTCACCAACGCGGAAACCCATTTTCAGGATGCGGGTGTAGCCGCCCGGACGAGTCTTGAAACGCGGACCGAGGTCATTGAACAACTTGGTGACGCTGTCGCGATCACGCAGTCGGTCGAACGCCAGGCGGCGGTTCGCCACGGTGGCTTCCTTGGCCAGGGTGATCATCGGTTCGATGACGCGACGCAGTTCCTTGGCCTTGGGCACTGTGGTCTTGATGACTTCGTGCGCAATGAGCGAATTCATCATGTTGCGCAGCATCGCCAAACGATGCGAGGTAGTGCGATTAAGTTTACGTAGTCCGTGTCCGTGACGCATGGTGCTTTCCTTTGCTTGTATTGCAGGCAGCCGTATCAGGTACTGCCCGTTGCGCTGAACCCCTTTTCAGGGTTCAAAAAATTAACGCTTTTCGAGTGCGGCTGGCGGCCAGCTTTCGAGCTTCATGCCCAAAGTCAGACCACGGGAAGCCAGCACTTCCTTGATTTCGTTGAGTGACTTGCGACCCAGATTCGGAGTCTTCAACAACTCGTTTTCTGTACGCTGAATCAGGTCACCGATGTAGTAAATATTTTCGGCCTTCAGGCAATTGGCGGAACGAACCGTCAATTCGAGCTCATCAACCGGGCGCAGCAGGATCGGATCGAACTGCGTGCTGCCACGTGGCGCGGGTGCATCGAACGCGGCCAACTCGCTGCCTTCGAGCTGGGCAAAGACCGCCAACTGCTCGACCAGGATGCGGGCCGAAGCGCGCACAGCGTCTTCTGCAGTGATGGCACCGTTGGTCTCGATGTCGACCACCAGTTTGTCCAGATCGGTACGCTGCTCGACGCGGGCGCTTTCCACCGTATAGCTGACGCGCTTGACGGGTGAAAAGGAGGCATCCAGCACAATGCGGCCGATCGATTTGGTCGGCTCGTCGCCATGACGGCGCATCGTGCCAGGCACATAGCCACGGCCTTTTTCAACCTTGATCTGCATGTCGAGCTTGCCACCCTGCGACAGATTGGCAATGACGTGGTCGGGGTTGATGATCTCGACATCATGGGGCGTCTGGATGTCGCTGGCAGTGACAGGACCTTCGCCGTCCTTGCGCAGGCTCAGCGTGACTTCTTCACGATTGTGAAGCTTGAACACGACGCCCTTGAGGTTCAGCAGGATGTTGACGACATCTTCCTGCACACCATCAATGGACGAGTACTCGTGCAGGACGCCGGCAATGGTGACTTCGGTTGCGGCGTAGCCCGGCATCGAAGACAACAGAACCCGACGCAAGGCATTGCCAAGCGTGTGGCCATAGCCGCGCTCGAACGGCTCCAACGCAACTTTGGCGCGATTGGCACCAAGCTGCTCGACATTGATAGCTTTGGGTTTCAGTAGACTATTTTGCATGCGGACTTCCTCTCAATACCCCCGGCTCGTTACACCGGTAAGGCTGACGAAGCACCTGAAGTGCAGCGCCTGCACCTCAGGAACGATTTCTAACAAAAATACGACTAGATGCTTTTAACGCGAATACAACTCAACGATCAGCGATTCATTGACGTCAGCGGCAAACTGGTCACGATCAGGCGTTGCCTTGAAAGTGCCCTCGGCCTTCTCGATATTTACCTCGACCCAGCTCGGCATCCCCACTTGTTGTGCCAGCTGCAGGGCTTCCACAACGCGATTCTGCTTCTTCGACTTGTCGCGCACGGCGATCACATCACCGGCCTTGACCATGTACGACGGGATGTTGACGGACTTGCCGTTCACCGTCATGGCCTTGTGGGAAACCAGTTGACGTGCTTCAGCGCGCGTCGAACCGAAACCCATGCGGTAGACCACATTGTCAAAACGCGATTCCAGAATCGTCAGCAGGTTGGCGCCGGTGTTGCCCTTGCGGCTGTCAGCCTGTTCAAAGTAGCGTCGGAACTGCTTCTCCAGAACGCCATACATGCGCTTGACCTTTTGCTTCTCGCGAAGCTGCAGGCCGTAGTCGGACGTACGGGCACCGGAGGTGCGGCCGTGCTGACCTGGCTTGGAGTCGAACTTGGCCTTGTCACCAATGGAGCGGCGTGCGCTCTTGAGGAACAGGTCGGTGCCTTCACGGCGGGATAATTTGGCCTTGGGGCCGAGATAGCGTGCCACTTGAACTTCCTTTATGTCATCTGCCACACGATAGTGTGGGAGCCACCAGCGCGAGGCCAGTGGCGGTGGGCTTGTTTAGAAAAATTAGATGCGACGACGTTTTTGCGGACGGCAGCCGTTGTGCGGCACCGGTGTTACGTCAGCGATCATGTTGATGCGAATACCAAGCGCAGCCAGAGCGCGAACCGAAGATTCCCGGCCGGGGCCTGGTCCCTTGATTTCAACGTCAAGATTCTTGATACCCTGTTCAATGGCTGCACGCCCCGCCACTTCCGAAGCCACCTGGGCTGCGAACGGCGTGGACTTGCGGGAGCCCTTGAAACCTTGGCCACCCGAGGATGCCCAAGCCAAGGCATTGCCCTGGCGATCGGCGATCGTGATGATGGTGTTGTTGAACGAAGCGTGGACGTGCGCGATGCCGTCGGCCACATTCTTGCGGACTTTCTTGCGAACGCGCTGGGCTGCGTTACTGGCGGGAGCTTTTGCCATAGTGGTCTTTCAATCCCTGTTATTTCTTCAATGAAGCAGCGGCCTTGCGGGGGCCTTTGCGGGTACGGGCGTTCGTACGTGTACGCTGGCCACGCATCGGAAGGCCACGGCGATGCCGAAAGCCTCTGTAACAGCCGATGTCCATCAAACGCTTGATGTTCATGGTTGTCTCACGACGCAGATCACCTTCGATGGTGAACTGTGCGATCTGATCGCGAATTTTTTCCAGATCCGAGTCGGTCAAATCCTTGACCTTCTTCGAATAAGCGATGCCACATGCCTCGCAAATCTTGCGTGCGCGATTGCGACCGATCCCGAAGATGGCGGTCAGGCCAATTTCGGAATGCTGTTGCGGCGGAATATTGATGCCAGCGATACGTGCCATTTTCGTCCTCTAAAACTAATGCAATTAACCCTGGCGCTGCTTGTGCCGCGGATCCGAACAGATCACGCGCACCACGCCCTTGCGCCGAATTACCTTGCAGTTACGGCAAATTTTCTTGACCGAAGCCGAAACCTTCATTTCATTCTCCTAAAACTATTCTGCGTGCCTGCGCAAACCCTTGCGCAAACCACTACCCGTTAATGCTACTTGGCCCTGAACACAATCCGCGCCCGACTCAGGTCGTAGGGCGTCAATTCAACAGTGACCTTGTCTCCCGGCAGGATGCGGATGTAGTGCATGCGCATCTTCCCGGAAATGTGTCCAAGGACGACGTGACCGTTTTCCAGTTTCACCCGAAACGTTGCATTGGGGAGGTTTTCGACAACCTCGCCCTGCATTTGAATAACATCGTCTTTTGACATATCTCGTAATCGCCTTATGAAGACTTGAAGTTAGCCTTCTTCAGCAAGGACTCATACTGCTGCGACATCATGTAGTTTTGAACCTGTGCCATGAAATCCATGGTCACAACCACAATGATCAACAGGGACGTTCCACCAAAATAGAACGGAACGTTGTACTTGAGAATCAGAAACTCGGGCAGCAGACACACCAGTGTGATGTAGATCGCGCCGGCAAAAGTCAGACGAAGCAGGATCTTGTCAATGTATTTGGCGGTCTGCTCTCCCGGGCGAATGCCCGGAATGAACGCGCCGCTCTTCTTGAGGTTGTCCGCCGTTTCGCGACTATTGAAGACGAGGGCCGTGTAGAAAAAGCAGAAAAACACAATCGCACTGGCGTACAGCATCACATAGATCGGCTGCCCCGGCGTCAATGAGCCGGCGATGTCTTTGAGCCAGCGCATCGAATCACCGGCGCTGAACCAGCCAACCACGGTTGCCGGCAACAAGATGATCGATGACGCGAAAATCGGAGGAATCACGCCTGCCATGTTCAACTTCAAGGGCAGATGCGACGACTGGCCGCCATAAACCTTGTTGCCGACTTGGCGCCTGGCATAGTTGACAAGAATCTTGCGCTGGCCGCGTTCGATGAACACCACGAAGAATGTAACCAAGGCCACCAGCACGACGATGAACAGCGCAACGATGATGCTCATCGCTCCGGTGCGCACCAGCTCAAGCAGTCCGCCAATCGCGTTGGGCAGACCGGCAGCAATCCCGCCGAAGATCAGAATCGAGATGCCGTTGCCCAGACCACGCTCGGTGATCTGCTCGCCCAGCCACATCAGGAACAGGGTCCCGGCGGTCAAGGTCACGATGGCGGTCATGCGAAAGCCGAATCCGGGAACCAGCACGAGACCGGGTGAGCTTTCCAGCGCCAAGGCAATGCCCATGGACTGGAACAAGGCCAAACCGAGCGTTCCGTAGCGCGTGTACTGCGTGATCTTGCGACGACCGGCTTCGCCTTCTTTCTTCAATTGCTCGAAGCTGGGCAGAACATAGGTCAGCAATTGCATGATGATCGATGCCGAGATGTACGGCATGATCCCCAAGGCAAAAACGGTAAAACGCGAAAGCGCGCCGCCAGAGAACATGTTGAACATGCCCAATATGCCGCCCTGCTGGCCCTTGAAGAACTGCGCCAATTGCGCCGAGTCGATGCCAGGAACCGGGATGTGCGCACCCACGCGATAGACCACGAGCGCCAGCAGCAAAAAGACAAGCCGACGGCGCAGATCACCGAATTTTCCTGTTTTTGCCAGCTGAGCTGCGTTAGTTGCCACGTTTAAAGTCTTTCAAATGCCGTCTTAAGCAACGCTTCCACCGGCCGCTTCAATAGCGACCTTGGCAGCGGCTGTCGCACCAATACCTGTCAGCTTCACAGCCTTTGTCAGTTCGCCCGTCTTGATGACCTTGACGACCTTGGCGAGTTCACCAACCAGGCCGGCTTTCTTCAGCGTGACTAGGTCGACCTCAGCGGCGCCTAGCTGCTCCAGAGCCGCCAGCGTCACTTCCGCATTGAACTTCAGCAGATGAGACTTGAAACCGCGCTTGGGCAGGCGGCGCTGCATGGGCATTTGACCGCCTTCAAAACCAACCTTGTGGTAACCGCCGGCGCGAGACTTCTGTCCCTTGTGACCGCGACCGGCTGTCTTGCCGATGCCCGAGCCGATACCGCGACCAACGCGACGCTTGTAGTGCTTGGCGCCGTCTGCCGGCTTGATGTCATTGAGTTCCATCATCAACCTCTTAGAGCACTTTGACCAGATAACTGATCTTGTTAATCATGCCGCGGACTTCAGGGGTATCCACCAGTTCGCTGACGCTGCGAATTTTGCGGAGACCCAGACCACGGACGGTGGCGCGGTGCGATTCCTGGCAGCCGATCGGGCTGCGCACCAATTGCACTTTGACTTTTTGTTGTGTTGTCATTTTCAAGACTCCCGGTTAGACGAAGAGTTCTTCAACCGTCTTGCCGCGCTTGGCCGCCACTTGCGACGGTGTTGTCGCATGAGAGAGCGCATCCAGCGTGGCACGAACCATGTTGTACGGATTGGTCGAACCATGGCTTTTAGCCACGATGTCGGTGATGCCGATCACTTCGAACACGGCGCGCATGGGGCCGCCAGCAATGATGCCGGTACCCTTGGGGGCCGGCGCCATCATGACTGCCGCCGCACCGTGCTGACCCATCACCTTGTGGTGGATCGAACCGTTCTTGAGCGAAATCTTAGTCATGTTGCGGCGGGCTTCTTCCATCGCCTTCTGCACGGCTGCAGGCACTTCTTTCGACTTGCCCTTGCCCATGCCAACACGGCCATCGCCGTCGCCGACCACGGTCAGCGCCGCGAAACCAAGAATACGGCCACCCTTGACCACCTTGGTAACGCGATTGATCGCGATCATCTTCTCACGCAGACCGTCTTCAGGCCCTTCAGCCTTACCCTGCATTTTCGCTTGAACTTTAGCCATCTTAATTTCCGATCTGCTTAGAACTGCAAGCCAGCTTCACGTGCCGCATCTGCCAACGCCTTGACGCGGCCGTGGTACGCAAAACCTGCACGATCAAAGGCGACTTTCTCGACACCAACCGCTTTGGCTTTTTCAGCCAGGCGCTTGCCAATAATTTGGGCGGCGGCAACGTTGCCGCCTTTGCCCGCACCGCCCAGGGACTTGCGCACTTCGACTTCCGCCGTGGATGCGCTGGCCAGGATCTTTGCGCCATCGCCAGAGATAACGCTGGCATAGATGTGCAGATTGGTACGGTTCACCGTCAAACGGGCGACACCTTGGGTGGCGATGCGGATGCGGGTCTGACGGGCTCTGCGAAGACGCTGCTCTTTTTTGGTCAACATGATGCAGCTCCTTATTTCTTCTTGGTTTCTTTGATCGTGATCTTTTCGTCCGAATAACGGATCCCTTTGCCCTTGTAAGGCTCGGGAGGACGAATGGCACGAATTTCGGCAGCCACTTGGCCAACGCGCTGACGGTCTGCACCCTTGAGCACGATTTCGGTCGGGGTGGGCGTCGTCACGGTAATGCCGGCGGGCATCTCTTTGTTCACCGGATGGGAATATCCCACCGTCAGGTTCAGCTTGGTGCCTTGGGCCTGAGCCTTGTAGCCGACGCCGATCAGGCTGAGTTTCTTCTCAAAACCCTTGGTCACACCAACCACCATGTTGTTCACCAGCTGGCGCATGGTTCCACTCAGGGCATTGGCTTCACGGGAGTCGTTCGCCGGCAGGAAGCTGAGCTTCCCGTCGTCGCTCGTCACCTTGACCAACGCATTTTGCGTCAGAAACAAGGCACCGCCAGCGCCCTTGACGCTGATCTGATCTTCTTTGATCGAGACGTCCACGCCGGCCGGAATGGCGACGGGCATTTTTCCTATACGGGACATTTTCAGTTTCTCCTCGTTTAGGCGACGTAGCACAGCACTTCACCACCGACACCGGTAGCGCGCGCTTTGCGATCAGTCATGACGCCCTTGGGGGTGGTGATAATCGCCACGCCAAGACCGTTTTGAACTTGGGGAATGGCATCGCTGCCACGGTAGACGCGCAGACCAGGGCGACTGACGCGCTCGATGCGCTCAATCACGGGCCGGCCGGCGTAGTACTTCAGGGCGATTTCAAGTTCAGGCTTGCCGTCTTCGGTCTTGACCTTGAATCCGTCGATATAGCCTTCGTCCTTCAACACTTGGGCAATCGCCACCTTCACTTTGGAGGAAGGCACGCTGACAGTGGTTTTGGCCACCATTTGCGCATTGCGAATGCGTGTCAACAGGTCGGCGATGGGATCACTCATGCTCATATTTATGTCTCCTACCGCTTACCAGCTGGCTTTGACTATGCCGGGGATTTCCCCCGCAAAAGCCATTTCACGAATCTTTGCACGCGCCAGACCGAAATACTGGAAGGTGCCACGAGGACGCCCGGTGATCGCACAGCGGTTGCGCTGGCGTGTCGGGTTTGCATTGCGCGGGAGCTTTTGCAGGCCGAGGCGAGCTTCAGCACGCTCTTCGTCGCTGCGATTGATGTCGCGCGAGATTGCCTTGAGTTCCGCGTGTTTCTTTGCGTACTTGGCAACCAGTTTGTCGCGCTTGAGTTCGCGCTCGATTAAAGCCATTTTAGCCACGGGTCACCTCAGTTCTTGAAGGGGAAACGGAAACCTGCGAGCAGTGCCTTGCACTCTTCGTCGGTCTTGGCCGTTGTCGTGATACTGATATTGAGACCGCGCAAGGCGTCAACCTTGTCGTATTCAATTTCAGGGAAGATGATCTGTTCTTTGACGCCGATGTTGTAGTTGCCACGACCATCAAACGCGCGACCGGAAATACCGCGGAAGTCACGCACACGCGGCAAAGCGACGGTCACAAAACGGTCAAGGAATTCGAACATGCGCACGCCGCGCAAGGTCACCATGCAGCCGATCGCCTGGTTTTCACGAATCTTGAAACCGGCAATGGCCTTCTTGGACATCGTCACGACCGGCTTCTGACCTGCAATCTTGGTCAGATCGCTCACCGCGTGGTCCATCACCTTCTTGTCGGCCACAGCCTCGCTCACACCCATGTTCAGGGTGATCTTGGTGAGACGGGGAACCTGCATCGGGGAGGTATAGCCAAACTTGGCCATCAGCTCCGGCGCGACTTTCTCGCGGTAGTGTTGTTGCAAACGAGCCATGTTTATGCCACCTTGATTTCTTCGCCGCTGGACTTGTAAACGCGAACGCGCTTCCCGTCAGCCAACAGCTTGATGCCAACACGATCAGCCTTGCCGGTGGCAGCGTTGTAGATCGCCACGTTGGACTGATGAATCGGCATGGACTTTTCGACGATGCCGCCAACCGTTCCCTTGAGGGGATTGGGCTTGGTGTGCTTCTTAACGACGTTGATGCCCTCGACGAGAACGTGCGAGTCGTCTTTGCGAAGCGCGATCTTGCCGCGCTTGCCCTTATCACGGCCTGTCAGCACGATGATTTCGTCGCCTTTGCGAATCTTGTTCATGGCGCGTCCTTACAAAACTTCAGGGGCCAGCGACACGATCTTCATGAACTTCTCAGTGCGCAACTCACGCGTCACCGGGCCGAAGATACGGGTGCCGATTGGCTCCAATTTGGCGTTCAGCAACACTGCAGCGTTGCCGTCGAATTTGACCAGCGAGCCGTCGCCACGACGAATGCCCTTGGCCGTGCGAACCACTACCGCACTGTAGATCTCGCCTTTTTTGACGCGACCGCGCGGAGCAGCTTCCTTGATGCTCACTTTGATAACGTCGCCGACGCTGGCGTAACGACGCTTGGAGCCGCCCAGCACCTTGATGCAGAGAACGGACTTCGCGCCGGTGTTGTCGGCAACTTCTAATCGAGATTCAACTTGGATCATTTCAATTTTTCCCAACTTGCACCAGAAACATCAAACATCCCGACTTTGCAGTCAGGCGCCGTCTGTTTTCCGGTCAGTCTTGGGCCCGTCGTCCGTGATGCAAACCACTCGCATCCTTTCCGTTGGGCAGACACTTCATACTTTTTCAAGCGAAGCCAGCAATTATGCATGGCTTTTGCTGGCTCGTCAAGGATGTTTATTCGGGCAAGCGCAAATAATGCTGCGCCAACTCTGAAAAAGCAGCGACTTGCGGGTCCAGGCCCGTTTCCTGAAGCAGGATCGCCCCGATCTGCTCGGCCAGTGAAGCGGCCAGGGCCGCGTCCAGGAACAGCAGCCGCGAGCGTCGGGCCAGCACATCCTCCACCCGAATGGCGTATTCGTAACGCGCAGCAAACCGGACCATGGCCTCGGTCAGGCCTGCCGTCAGCACGGTGCCGGAACCCGGCAGACTCGTCACCAGCGCCTGCTCGTCGCCGTAGGAGTGCAAGCCGGGCGGCTTGCAGATCGAACTGACCGGTATTCCTGCGGCGCCTGCGCCAATCAGTTTCAGGTGAGCCGTCACACCACCTGCCCTGCCCTCCAGCATGCCGCCCTGCGCGCATACGGCGAGAACATCCTCGGCCATGGCGCGGTAGGTCGTCCACTTGCCGCCGGTCACGGTGACCAGGCCGCTGCGGCTGACCAGAACCGTGTGTTCACGGCTCAGCGCCTTGGTACCGCCGCCCTCCTCGCCTTGCGCCTTCACCAGCGGGCGCAGGCCGACCCAGACACTTTTCACATCCGCTCGAACGGGCGCGCGGCGCAGGTAGCGCGCCGATTCATCGAGGATGAAATCCACTTCTTCCTTGAACGGCGAGGGCTCACGAGCCAGATCGCTGCGCGGGGTATCAGTGGTCCCCAGAATGACTTTGCCCAGCCATGGCACGGCAAACAGCACACGCCCGTCCGCCGTCTTGGGCACCATCAAGGCCGACTCCCCACCCAGGAATTCCCGGTCCACGACGAGATGAACGCCTTGACTCGGTGCCACGATGGGCTTGACCGGGCCCTGTACGTCGCCGCGGTTGGCTAAACCGTCCTTTTGCCGGAGTTCGTCCACCCAGACACCGGCGGCGTTGACCACGCAGCGCGAATGGATGCGGTACTTCTGACCGGTCAACGTGTCTTCGCAGATCAGCCCGGCCACTTTTCCGGCGTCATAGAACAGTTCATCGGCACGGCAATAGTTGAGCAACAAGGCGCCGCGGGCTGCTGCCGTGCGCGCAAGTGCCAGTGCCAGCCGCGCGTCATTGAACTGGCCGTCCCAGTACTTGATGCCCGCCTTGAGCCCCGTCGCTTGCACTGTGGGCAGCAGAGCCAGCGTTTCGGCGCGACTCAGGAATTCGGTCGGCCCCAGACTCGCTTTGCCGGCCAGTATGTCGTACATCTTCAGGCCGATGCCATAAAAAGGCGTTTCCCACCACTTGTAGGATGGCATGACGAAGGCCAGAGGCTGCGCCAGGTACGGGGCGTTGTCGAGCAGGGCGGTGCGTTCGTGCAAAGCCTCCCGCACCAACGAAATATTGCCCTGCGCCAAGTAGCGCACGCCACCGTGAACCAGTTTCGTGGCACGTGATGAGGTGCCCTTGGCAAAGTCATGCGACTCCACCAGCACCACCTTGAAGCCACGCGCGGCGGCGTCGAGCGCCACGCCCAGGCCGGTCGCGCCACCCCCGACGATGGCGATGTCATAGTGATCGTCGCCGGACAGGCGTGCTAGCAGTTCAGCCCGATGGGTATACCCAGGCTGGGGTAAAGTAGACATAAGTCAAAGCTCTATCAGTCGTTGCTTGTCAAGCGCAAGCATTATTCGCCAGTGTAAACACGCCCATGACCTATCTGCTTGCCCTGGACCAGGGCACCTCCAGTTCGCGCAGCATTGTTTTTGACCCCAACGGGCAGATCAAAGCCATCGCGCAACAGGAACTGACGCAAATCTACCCGCAACCTGGCTGGGTGGAACACGACCCACAGGAGATCTGGCGCACCCAACTGGCCACAGCACAAGAAGCCTTGCGCAAGGCCGGCATTTCAGCCCACGAGTTGCGCGCCATCGGCATCACCAACCAGCGGGAAACAACCGTGGTATGGAACCGCGCCACCGGAGTGCCGATTCACAACGCCATCGTCTGGCAGGACCGCCGCGCCGAACCCGCCTGCGCCGAACTGCGCGAGCGCGGTCTGGCTGCCACAATTCAAGCCAAGACCGGCCTGCTGATCGACGCTTACTTTTCCGGCACCAAGCTCAAGTGGCTTCTGGACAACGTGCCGGGCGCGCGTCAATTGGCCGCCGATGGCGCGTTGGCGTTTGGCACGATCGACAGCTGGCTGATCTGGCGCTTGACCGGCGGCACCGTTCACGCCACGGACGTCAGCAACGCATCGCGCACGATGCTGTTCAACGTGCACAGCAACCAGTGGGACGCGGAACTGCTGCAGGCAATGGACATACCGGCCAACATGCTGCCCAGTGTCAAGCCGTCGAGTGCGCTGTACGGCGAAGTGACCCCTGATTTGCTGGGCCACGCGGTCACTATCGGCGGTGTTGCCGGCGACCAGCAAAGCGCGCTGTTTGGCCAGGCCTGCTTCAGTGCCGGCATGGTCAAGAATACTTACGGCACCGGCTGCTTCATGCTGATGCACACAGGGGACCGGCTGCAGATCTCGAACAACGGCTTGATCGCGACCAGCGCGGCGCAGACCGGTGAACGGCCTGGGTTCGCCAGCGAGGGCAGCGTGTTTGTCGGCGGCGCCGTGGTGCAATGGCTGCGCGATGGCTTGCGGGCGATTCAGGGCAGCAGCGAAGTGCAGGCGCTGGCCGAAAGCGTGCCCGACGCCGGTGGCGTGATGCTGGTGCCGGCCTTCACCGGACTGGGCGCGCCCTACTGGAAGCCCGATGCGCGCGGCACCATCACCGGACTGACCCGCGGCAGCACGCTGGCCCATATCGCGCGCGCAGCGCTGGAAAGCATTGCGTTCCAGAGCACCGCGCTGCTGCAGGCCATGAGCCGCGATGCACTGGCGGCGGGTGACGCCGCCGTGACCGAATTGCGGGTTGATGGCGGCGCCTGCGTCAACAATCTGTTGATGCAGTTCCAGGCCGATCTGCTGGGCGTGCCGGTGGTGCGGCCGGCCGTGACCGAAACAACGGCGCTGGGCGCGGCCTATCTCGCAGGGCTGGCGACAGGCCTCTACCAAAGCACCGATGAGTTGAGTGGTCTTTGGCAAGCCGAGAAATATTTTTTGCCGACAATGGACACGCGGCGTGCCCAGGAATTGATGGCACGCTGGGAACACGCCGTTCGACAAGCGGCGCTTTGACAACCTGAGGCACACAGATATGAGCGAGCGAATTGCATTCATCGGCGGCGGCAATATGGCCAGCGCCATCATCGGCGGCCTGATCGGCCAGGGGTATGCGCCGGGCCAGCTTGACGTGGTCGAGCCCTTTGCAGCGACCCGGGACAAACTGAAATCGAGCTATGGCGTGAGCGCACAGGCCGAGCCCGGCGCCTTTCTGTCCAGCGCCACCATGGTCGTCTGGGCGGTCAAACCGCAAACCTTTCGGGAAGCAGCGTTGCAGGTTCGCCCGCATATCCAGCAAGCCTTGCACCTGAGCGTCGCGGCGGGCATTCGAAGCAACAGCATCGTGAACTGGCTGGGCACGCAGCGCGTGGTGCGCGCCATGCCCAACACGCCGGCCCTGATCGGCAAGGGCATCAGCGGTCTTTTTGCGCGACCGGCCGTGACGGCACAGGACAAGCAACAGGTCACCCAGGTGATGGCCGACACAGGCGAATTGCTGTGGGTCGACGTTGAAGAAAAGCTCGATGTCGTCACCGCCCTGTCCGGCTCAGGTCCGGCCTACGCCTTTTATTTCATGGAAGCCATGACCACCGCCGGTGCCGAGATGGGTCTCACACGCGACGAGGCGCAGCAACTGGCGGTTGCCACCTTCATCGGTGCCGGTGAACTGGTGCGCAGCTCCAGCGAATCGCCCAAGGTCTTGCGCCAGCGCGTCACTTCGAAAAACGGAACCACCGACGCCGCCATCAATTCCATGGAAGACGACGACATGCAGGCCATTTTCATCAACGCCATGTACGCGGCACGTCGTCGGGCTCAGGAACTGGGCGACGAGTTCGGCAAAGCCTGAGCGCCAGCGGTCGGCAAGATGCGGCCGCGACACCGAGCGCGGCGCGCGGCGGCTTTCGCTCACTTCATGGCATAGCTGGCCGCGATCCCGGCAAACAGGGTGAAACCAAGCCAGTGGTTCAGGCGGAAGGCCTGGAAGCAGCCGTCGCGCTCGCGTGCGCGGATCAGCGTGTAATGCCAGGCAACCTGGCCGAAAGCCAGTGTCATGGCGATATAGAACGCCGTGCCTTGAACATGGGGCATCAGGGAAACATCCCAGCTGATGATGAAGATCAGATAGCTGATCATGATCACCAGCACATCGAACCGTCCCAGCGTAATCGCTGAAGTCTTCATGCCGATCAGCAGATCGTCATCGCGGTCCACCATGGCGTATTCGGTGTCGTAGGCCAGAACCCAGAACAGATTGCCCAGCAGCAGGACCCAGGCCAGCGGCGGCACGCTGCCCTGCACGGCCGTAAAGGCCATCGGAATGCCGAAACTGAAAGCCACACCCAGCACCGCCTGCGGCATCGAAAAGAAACGTTTGGCGTAGGGGTAGACCAGCGTGACCGCCAGCGCCGCGAACGACCAGCCGATGGTGACGGCATTGGTGGTCAGCACCAGCGCAAACGCCAGCAGCGCAAGCGCGGCGCCAAACAGCAGTGCGGCCTTGACCGACAGTGCGCCGGTCGTCACGGGGCGCATCGCTGTTCGCTTGACGTGGCGATCAAACTTGCGATCGGCGACGTCGTTGATGCAGCACCCCGCGCTGCGCATCAGGACCGTCCCGAGCGTAAAGACCAGCAGCAAATGCCAGCCCGGAAAGCCATCGGCAGCAACCCAGAGCGCGCCCAGGGTCGGCCACAGCAGCAGCAGCCATCCGGCTGGACGGTTCCAGCGGATGAGATCAAGGTAGATGGACATGCGAGAGCCGGAAAACTTCAAGGGAACATCTTTCAAGACAAACGAATGACGCCTGGCAGTTCGCAGGCATAGATGGCATTGCGCAAAGCGGCGATCGCTTCATATCGCGTGAAGCTGCGCCGCCAGGCGAGGACGACCCGGCGTGTCGGCGGATCGCCGGCAAATGGCAGGTACTTGACGTACGGGTCTTCGTCGCGTTTGCGAGCCGGTTTGCGCGCGAGCGCTTCCTTGGGCACGCTCAGGCGCGGCACCAGCGTGACGCCCATGCCGGCCGCCACCATGTGCTTGATGGTCTCCAGGGACGATCCTTCAAAGGTCTTGCGAATGCCCTCGGCATTGCTGGAAAAGCGCGCGAATTCCGGGCAGACCTCGAGCACATGGTCGCGAAAACAATGCCCGCTGCCGAGCAGCAGCATGTTCTCGCGCTTGAGGTCCTCCGTCGTCACATGATCCTGTTTGGCCAGCGGGTGATGAACCGGCACCACCGCCATGAACGGCTCGTCGTAAAGCGGTGCCATCGCCAGCCCGGCGTCGGGAAACGGCTCGGCCAGGATGGCACAGTCGATCTCACCGGTGCGCAGCATATCGAGCAACTTGACCGTGAAGTTCTCCTGCAGCACCAGCGGCATCTGCGGCAGCCGCGCAATCACCTGGTGCACCAGGTCGGGCAGCAGGTAGGGGCCGATGGTGTAGATCACGCCCAGCGTCAGCGGCCCGTTGAGCGGATCTTTGCCGCGCTTGGCCAGCACCTTGATGTTGGCCGCCTGCTCCAGCACCGCCTGCGCCTGGCGCACGATTTCTTCGCCCAGGGGCGTGACCGAAACCTCGTTGGCGTTGCGCTCGAACAGCTTGACGTCAAGTTCTTCCTCGAGTTTCTTGACGGCAACCGACAGTGTCGGTTGCGAGACATAGCATGCGTCCGCCGCCTTGCCAAAGTGGCGCTCACGCGCCACGGCCACAATGTATTTGAGTTCGGTCAGCGTCATGCCGGCATTGTCGCCCAAGCGCGCAAGACGAAGCGGGTCAAGCCTTCAGATACTGCGCCTTGCCCCCCAGCCAACGGGCCACATGCCGTGCTGCCAGGTCCGGCTGTTGATCGAGCATCAGCGGCGCCAATCGGCGTGCCCGTTCCAGCAAAGGGGCATCGGCAACAAGATCGGCAAAGCGCAGCAGCGCCGCACCCGACTGACGCGCGCCCAGAAACTCGCCGGGTCCGCGAATCTCCAGATCGCGCCGGGCAATCTCGAAACCATCACTGGTCTCGACCATGGCCTTGAGGCGTTCGCGCGCGGTGTCACCCAGGCGCGGAGCGTCACCGGTGGAATACATGAGCACGCAGGCTGAGGCATTCGCGCCACGCCCGACGCGACCGCGCAACTGGTGCAGTTGCGACAGGCCAAAGCGCTCGGCGTGCTCGATCACCATCAGCGAGGCATTGGGCACATCAACCCCGACCTCGATCACCGTGGTGCTGACCAGCACGCCCATGGCGCCGCTGGTAAACAGGGCCATCACCGCCTTCTTCTCCGCCGCCGGCATGCGCGAGTGCAGCAGCCCGACCTGAAGCCCCGCGCCGCCGGCGCCCCGCAAGGTCTCACTGAGCTGCGCATGGGTTTGCGTGGCATCGGTCAGATCCAGCGCCTCGCTTTCTTCAATCAGAGGGCAAACCCAATACACCTGGCGGCCCTGCGCCAGCTGAGCGCTGATGCGTTCGATCACCTCGTCGCGACGCGCCTCGCTCACGACCTTAGTGACAATGGGCGTGCGACCGGGTGGCAGCTCATCGATGGTAGACACGTCCAGATCGGCGTAATAGCTCATGGCCAGCGTGCGCGGAATCGGTGTGGCCGTCATCATCAACAGATGCGGCTCCTGCTCGGCCTCGGTCAACTTGCTGCGCAGGGCCAGCCGCTGGGCCACACCGAAACGGTGCTGCTCGTCAATGATCGCCAAGGCCAGATTCCTGAACGCCACCTTGTCCTGAATGACGGCATGCGTTCCCACCACCAGATTGGCCTCGCCGCTGGCGATCAGCGCCAGCGTCTCGCGCCGTTCCTTCGTCTTCTGGCTGCCAGTCAGCCAGGCCGTTTTCACGCCGAGCGGTTCCAGCCAGCCGATCAACTTGCGGAAATGCTGCTCTGCCAGAATTTCAGTTGGCGCCATCAAGGCGCACTGATGTCCGGCAGCGATGCAGATCGCCGCCGCCAGCGCCGCCACCACGGTCTTGCCGGAGCCGACGTCGCCCTGCAGGAGGCGATGCATCGGGACCGGCCGCGCCAGGTCGCGCATGATCTCCTCGCTGACACGGCGCTGCGCCGCGGTCAGCCGGAACGGCAAGGCCCCCAGCAATTGCTCGTGCAAGGGCGCCCCAGCCTGAGGCTGCTCGCGCAGCACGCGCAGTTCCGGGGCTCGCAGGCGCTCGCGCTCGCGCTTGGCCTGCAACTGCGACAGTTGCTGCGCCAGCAACTCCTCGAACTTGAGTCGCTGCCAGGCGGGATGATTCGGATCCTGCAGCGTGGCCAGCGCGACGTCGGGCGCCGGCAAATGCAGAAAGGTCAGCGCCTTGCGCAGACTCCACGCCAGCGCCCGAACATCGACAGCCAGACTGTCGATGGGAACGGTTTCCGCCAGGTCCGCCCGCTCCAGACCACCGAGCACTGCCCGGCGCAAATACGCCTGCGGCAAGGCTGCTGCCGTCGGGTAGACCGGGGTCAGCGCCGTCGGCAACGCGCCCGTGGCGGCCTTGAAGGTCGGATGCATCATCTGCAAGCCACCGAAGCCACCTTTGATTTCGCCGCGCGCGCGGATGCGCTGGCCCACCGCCAGCGCCTTTTGCTGCGACGGATAGAAACTGAAGAAACGCAGTTGGCAGGTCTCCGAGCCGTCGTCGAGCGTCACCAGCAGCTGGCGCTGACCGCGAACGCGCACTTCGCACGACGTCACCACGCCCTCGATCTGCACCACTTCACCGTCGCGCGCATCGCCCAGTCGGGTGATGCGGGTTTCATCTTCGTATCGCAGCGGCAGATGCAACGCCAGGTCGATCGGGCGCAACAGCCCGAGCTTTTGCAGCGCCTTCTGCGGGCCGCTCAGAGGCGTGCTGGGTGCGTGGGCGGGCGGCGGCGTCATGCGCCGATTTTGCACGCGACTCGATACTGCGACAATTCCAGCCTCTGCTTAACTTGGCACGGGTCCGTCCGACCCTCAAGCACCATGTCCACATCTCCGTCCGGCCTCACGCGCCCATTCACACTGAGCGATTTTGACTTTGCCTTGCCGCAGGCCCTGATCGCCCAGCACCCGGCACCCGAGCGCAGTGGCTCGCGCCTGCTCGACGGCACTGGCGCAACACCGGTCGAGCGGATCTTCCGCACCCTGCCGTCCCTCTTGCGACCCGGCGATCTGGTGGTTTTCAACGACACCAAGGTCATCAAAGCCCGTCTGTTTGGCGTCAAGCCAACCGGCGGCAAACTGGAATTGCTGATTGAGCGGGTGCTTGGCGGCAACCAGGTCGCCGCCCACATGCGCGTGAGCAAGAAGCCTGAAATCGGCACGACCCTGACCCTGATTGGGGCCAACGGCAGCAACGACGGTCTGTGCGCCACCCTGCTGGGTCGCTGGCCCGATGCCGACGGCGCCCTGTTCCGTTTTGTGCTGTCCAACGACGCGGGCGACGACCCACTGACCCTGATGGAACGCCACGGCCATGTGCCGCTACCGCCGTATATCGCCCATACCGATTCGGCCGAGGACGCAGCACGCTATCAGACGGTGTTTGCCAGGAACCCGGGCGCCGTGGCGGCGCCGACCGCTGCGCTGCACTTTGACGAGGCGCTACTGACCGCCATCGATGCCGCCGGGGCGCAGCGCGCTCATGTCACATTGCATGTGGGCGCCGGCACCTTCCAACCCGTCAAGACCGAAAATCTGACCGAGCACCAGATGCACAGCGAATGGTATGAAGTGCCGCAGGCCACGCAGCAGGCCGTCGCCGAATGCCGCGCACGCGGCGGGCGCATCCTTGCCGTTGGCACGACCACGGTACGCGCGCTGGAGTCATGGGCCCGCAGCATGAGGGATGGCGACCCACGCAGCGGTACAGCCTGTGGCGACACCGACATCTTCATCACACCGGGATTTGATTTCAGACTGGTGGACCTACTTGTCACCAACTTTCACCTGCCCAAGTCGAGCCTCATGATGCTAGTCAGCGCCTTTGCCGGCTACGAGCACGTCATGGCGCTTTACCGGCACGCCATCGCAGAGGAATATCGCTTTTTCAGCTATGGCGATGCCATGCTGCTGAAACGGGAAATGACCTGACGCCTGAGTTGCCTTCAGCGGTGATGTTCGCGCCGGCGCTCTTCAAAGACAAACTCTTCCAAGTCCGGATCCATCGCATTGCGCGACGAGATGATGCCGATGGCCTTTCCATTCTCAACCACGGGAACATGGCGAAAACCATTTTCCTGCATCAAGAGCAGGGCGTGTCCGTACGACTTGTTGGGCGCGAGGGTCTTGGGCGAGGCCGTCATGACCTCGGCCAGCTTTGTGGTCTTGGCGTCGCGTCCCTGCGCGATCACGCGGAAAACGACATCGCGCTCAGAAAAAATACCGACCAGGTGATCGTCCTCGACCACCAGGATCGCGCCGACGTTCTTGCCAGCCATCAAACGCGCAGCGTCGCTGACAGTGGTCGCTGGTGGCGCAGCAAGAAATTTCTTGCTGTCCATGAGGTTTTTGATTGGTTGATCGAACATAGCGTCTCCTAGGCGGATGCTAACGACCTCCAGAACGACCGCTTTGACCTATGTCAACCCCATCGCGCAGAAGATCCGCAAGTGCGTCCGTCTTCCCGGACGCTCTCACGGTTTCTTGCGTTCGAGATCAGCTGGCTTTGACTGCCAAAACCGGGCAGGGGACCGAGAGCAACAGTTCTTGCGCGACGCTGCCCAGAATAAGTTTGCCCACAGCTGTGCGCTTTCTCAGACCGATGATCAGTACCGAGACTTGTAGCGACTCGACCATGGCTTCGATTTCAGCAACGGCGCTCTGGCCCCGAACGAACTGTTTGAATTCGGCGTCAACACCGGACCCCGCCAGTAGGGCCTCCACGCGCTCGATGTCCTGCGCATCCGCCATGGCCACATCTTCCTTGCGACCGCCGGGACTGGCATTGACCACAACCAACCGCTCCTTGCGGCGCTTTGCGATCTCTACGCCTTTGTCCAAGGCCGCTTGTCCTTCGGGACGTGGCACATAAGCTACCAAGATGGTCATCGTTACTCTCCTTCTTTATGGATACCACATTATTGTGGCAAATCTGCGCAGCCAAGCGGCATCAGGCCGACTCGTTGCGCATCAACCAGAACATGGTGCAGTTTAGCTGTGGTTTTGGCGAAAATGGCGTTTGCCGGCGTGCGCTTGATCAGCAAAGACAAGGTCGGCGGGAAAGCTCACCTGGCCATTGACATCAACGGACAGGGGTCAAAAGCAGGTTCATTACTTGCATTGCGTTCCAATGGGATTTTTGAAGGCGCGCGTCCTGATCCGCGCGCGCAAGCCCCGGACCATTCGGCGGGGCAAAAGGCCGGCGCCTGGCGGGACCTATTGCTGACGCGACTTCAGCAAGTCCGACACCTGTCGCCTGCTCAGCTTTCTAAGTGCGGCAATCTGCGGCAACTGCTGTACGCGTGGCCGCACACCGCGCTCCCATTTGTAAACCGATTGATCCGACGCCCCCAGCAGCAAACCCATTTCAGCGGCGGAGAGGTCAAGCCGGCGCCTCAGGGCGGCAAAGCCCTTGGCACTGAAGCGAACGCCTGGCGTGGATTGCTGAGCCGTTTCAACTTTCTTTGCCACACTCACTTTGCCCAAACGCGCTACCTGCTTTTCGAGAGCGGCAACGCGTCGTTTCAGCGCTGCGATATCGGTGCGGGATTGTGCGCCGGTCTTGCGCAAGAGTTGGACTTCCGCACGCACTTCCTTGCGCGCCAGGCGCACGATTTCCTGCTTCAGAATGGTTGCTAGGTTTGGCATCGCATATTTCCGCAATTGAAAACGCAACATATTAAACGACGGCCATCCCGTCGGAAAGCACGTAGTCAGGCGCTCCAATTGACCCGGGATAGATTTCGCCAAAAAAATGCAACAATAATTTCAAACATGTCAATAAGGTAAATCCCTTGACCGTTTATGATGCGTTGCACAAATCCTCTTCGAGAAGATCGAAAGAATGGGATGATCACACGTGGAGTTTCCTCTTATGCGAACGTATTTCCTGGCCGCGACACAGCCAAACGTCGGCCTGACCTCGGTTGCGCTCGGCTTGCTGCGTGCCCTGCAGCGGCACGGACTGAAAGTGGCCTTTGTCAAGCCGATCACCAAGCTCACGCCCGACACAGAGCCCTCGGTCCTATTCGCGCGCAGCATCTGCCAGTTGCGCAACACCCCCGATCCACTGCCCATGAGCCTGGTGACACAGCGCGTGACCAGCGGCAAGAACGACGACCTGCTGGAAGACATCGTCAGCCTGGCCATGTCCTGCACTGAAGAAGCCGATGTGCTGGTGGTCGAAGGCACGCATACCGATCCGAGCCGGGCTTTCATTCCGCGTCTGTCGGCGGACATCGCGCGCAGCCTGCAGGCCGACGTCGTGCTGGTGGCGAGCGCTGCCGACGCCGAAGGTATTGCCGAAACCAACTACATGATTGCCCAGGTGCGCATTGCCGGTCGCAACGTCGTCGGTATCATCTTCAACCGCGCACCGGCCGACTTTGATGAGACCACGGCCACCGGGCAATTGGACGGCGTACCGATTTGGGGTGTCATCAAGGACAACCCCTTGTTGTCGGCACCGCGCACGATCGACGTCGCCCGCCACCTGGGCGCCGAAGTGATGATCGAGGGCGAGATCGCCACCCGGCGCGTGCTGGAAACCGTGCTGGCCGCGCGCTCGGTGACCGAAGTCATTGCCCGCCTGAAGCCGGGAGCGCTGGTGGTGAGTGCCGGCGACCGCGACGACGTCATCCTGGCCACGGCCCTGGCCGCGAGCAACGGCATCGAGCTGGCGGGCCTGGTACTGACCCACAACAGCTTCATCAGCCCACGCATCGAGCGCTTCGGCTCGCGCGCATTCCACAGCGGCCTGCCGGTCTTGCGCACCGACGGCGACAGCTATGGGACCGCCGCCCGCATCAGCCGATTGCCGCTGGCCGTACCGCAGGACGATCTGAGCCGGATGGACCGCGTGATCGAAAGCGTGGCCGAGCAGATCGACAGCGACATGATTTGCGCCGGGCTCGAGCGCGCGGCGCCGACACGCATGTCGCCGCCGGCCTTCCGTTACCAGTTGATTCAAAAGGCCCGTGCCGCCAACAAGCGCATCGTGCTGCCGGAGGGCGAGGAGCCGCGCACCATCCGCGCTGCCGTCATCTGCACGGAGAAGGGCATTGCGCGCTGCGTGCTGCTGGGCAAGCGCAAGGTGATCCATTCGGTCGCCGACGCGCTGGGCATCGAATTGCCGGCGGAACTTGAAATACTCGACCCGGCACAGATTGCCGAACACTACGTCGGGCCACTGGTGGAGTTGCGCAAGAGCAAAGGGCTGACGCCGGGACAGGCCTCGATCGCGCTGGAAGACAGCGTCGTGCTCGGCACCACGATGCTGGCGCTCGACGAAGTGGACGGGCTGGTCAGCGGCGCCGTGCATACGACGGCCAGCACGGTGCGCCCGGCGCTGCAGTTGATCCGCACGGCACCGGGCTCGTCGATCGTGTCGTCGTGCTTCTTCATGCTGATGCCCGAGCAGGTTCTGGTCTACGCCGACTGCGCGATCAACCCCAACCCGACGGCCGAAGAGCTCGCCGAGATTGCCAAGCAAAGCGCCGACAGCGCGCGCGCGTTCGGCATCGACCCCAAGGTTGCCATGATCAGCTACAGCACCGGCGAATCCGGATCAGGTGACGACGTCGAGAAGGTCCGCGCCGCGACCGAACTGGCGCAACAGCGCTGGCCGGATTTGGTGCTCGATGGTCCGATGCAATATGACGCCGCGGCGGTACGTGAAGTCGCGGCGCAGAAGGCGCCCGGCAGTGCCGTCGCCGGGCAGGCAACCGTCTTCATATTCCCCGACCTGAACACCGGCAACACCACCTACAAGGCAGTGCAGCGCTCGGCCAACGTCGTATCCGTCGGCCCGATGCTGCAAGGACTGCGCAAACCGGTCAACGACTTGTCGCGCGGCGCACTGGTTGACGACATCGTGTTCACCATTGCGCTGACCGCCATTCAGGCCGAAGCGATGGCGCACGCCTGATCCGATTCGATTGGCGCGCGGTCCACCGGGCGTCCAAACTGCGGTGAACGCAGCGGACGCGGCGCTCATCGGGCATTTCAGCTACCATTGCGCCCCTATGCATTCGGCCGGACGCAACACTTTCGCACAACGCCACCTAGCGTGGCTGCTGTGGCTGGTATTGCTGCTGCCGCTGGCACAGACCGCCGCAAGCTGGCACCCGCTGTCACACCTGCCGGCCGGACAGCCGGCACAAGGTGAAGACCCGCAGGCCATCCACGCCGATGACTGCAGCCTGTGTAACAGCGCGGCCGCGCTGATCGGCGGCGTGCCGCTGGCCACAACGCCCGCCGTGCCGCAGGCGACGGCACGCTTCGACGCGCCGCCTGCCCCCCTGCACAGCCTGTTCCCGACGCCTGCCGCGCTCGCCTACGACAGCCGGGCCCCCCCTTCTTCCCCGCACTGATTCCTGCATCGTCACGTCGGCGTCGCATCATGCGCGGCCGCACGTCGTTCATTGTCATTGTCGGGAAAGAAACCCATGCAAAAAGTCTTGTCGGCGGGCCTTGCGCTCGCCTTGGCTGCGCCGTTTTGCGCGAATGCGCAGACGGCCGCGCCCACCACATCAGAAATCCAGTTGTTGCGCCAGGAAATCGAGAGCCTGCGCAGCGCCTACGAAGCCAGGCTGCAAGCGATGGAACAACGCCTGCAGCTCGCCGAGCGCAGTGCCACACCGGCCGTCGCGAGCGCCGACAGCAATGCCCCGCCGCCACCTGAGCCGACAGTCGCCGCAAGCAACGCGACGGCCGGCGGCGCCAACAGCTTCAACCCGGCGCTGTCGCTGATCCTGTCGGGGGGCTACACGCGCACCTCGCGCGATCCGGCCAGCTACAACCTTACTGGATTTGCCCTGCCCTCCGGCAACGCCGCCGGCCCCGGCACGCGCGGCCTGCGCCTGGCCGAATCGGAACTCGGACTGTCCGCCAATATCGACCCCTGGCTGCGCGGTGTGACCAACATCTCGCTGCACCCGGACGACAGCGTCTCGGTCGAGGAGGCTTTCGTCCAGACCACCGCCCTGAGCCAAGGCCTGTCACTGAAAGCCGGGCGCTTCCTGTCCGGCGTCGGCTACCTCAATTCGCAGCATTCCCATACCTGGGACTTTGTCGACAACCCGCTGGCCTACCAGGCCCTGCTCGGCACCCAATTCGGCGACGACGGCCTGCAACTGCACTGGCTGGCGCCAACCGATCAGTACCTTGAACTCAGCGTCGAGCTCGGCCGTGGCCGCAGCTTTCCGGGCAATGACAGCAGCCGCAATGGCGCCGGCATGAGCGCCCTGACCGCGCACACCGGCGGCGACCTCGGCGACAGCCACAGCTGGCGCGCCGGCCTGTCGCTGCTGACGGCGCAGGCCGACGACCAAGGGCTGACGGCCTGGGACGCCACCAGCAGCAGCGCCTTGAACAGCGCCTTCAGCGGCAGCACACAGGTCTGGGTGGCCGACGGTGTCTGGAAGTGGGCACCGCAGGGCAATGCCACGCGCACCAGCTTCAAGCTGCAAGGCGAGTACCTGCGCAGCACGCGCAGCGGCACACTGAGCTACACGCTGGCCAACAACAGCCTGACCGCGCCCTACCAAGTCGTGCAATCAGGCTGGTATCTGCAAGGGATTTACCAGTTCATGCCGAGCTGGCGCCTCGGTCTGCGCACCGAGCGGCTCGATGCCGGCGCGCCCGATTACGGCGGCAAGGCGCCTGCGCTGGCCGGCAACGGCTACCAGCCGGCGAAATACACGCTGATGCTGGACTACAGCCCGAGCGAGTTCTCGCGCGTGCGCCTCCAACTGGCGCAGGACAAGTCGCGCGAGGGAGCGGCCGACAACCAGGTCGCGCTGCAGTACCAGATGAGCCTGGGCGCGCACGGCGCCCACAGCTATTGATCCCTTTCATCGAATCGAAGGAATACCTCATGTTCAATCAACGAATTGTTTTTGCCCTGATCCTCGCGCCGCTCATGCTGCTGGCCCTGCCAGCTCAGGCGGCCCTGAAAGTGCTGGCCTGCGAACCCGAATGGGGCGCCTTGGCGCAGGAGCTCGGCGGCAATCTGGTCGACGTGGCCGTGGCCACCAGCGCCTTGCAGGACCCGCACCAGATCCAGGCCAAGCCCAGCCTGATCGCGCGCGCGCGCAATGCCGACCTGGTTGTTTGCACCGGGGCCGAGCTTGAGATCGGCTGGCTGCCGGTGTTGCTGCAGCAATCGGGTAACGCCAAGGTGCAAAGCGGACAAAGCGGCAACTTCGCGGCCGCCGATTTTGTCCGCAAGCTCGACATCCCGACCCGACTCGACCGCTCGCAGGGCGACGTGCACGCCGCAGGCAACCCCCATATCCAGACCGACCCGCGCAACATCGCGCTGGTGGCCAAGGCGCTGACGGCGCGCTTGGCCCAGGTCGATGCCGCGCACGCCGACCAGTACGCGCAGCGTCTGAACGACTTTTCGCAGCGCTGGCAGCAGGCCATGACGCGCTGGAATGCGCAGGCTGCGCCGCTGCGCGGCGCGGCCGTGGTTTCGCAGCACAAGGCCTTCGTCTATCTGTACGACTGGCTGGGGCTCAAGGAAGTCGCGGTGCTCGAGCCCAAGCCCGGCGTCGAGCCGACCGCATCGCACTTGCAGGCAGTACTGGCTTCGCTGAAAGGTACGCCAGCGCGCGTGACCCTCTACGCCGCGTACCAGGACCCGAAGCCCTCTGAATGGCTGAGCAAGAACGCGGGCGTGCCGGCCGTCAAGATTCCCTTCACGGTGGGCGGCACCGATGGCGCGAAGGACTTGTTCGGCCTGTTCGACGACACGCTGGCGCGCTTGCTGGCGGCTGGAGGCAAGCCATGAACTGGAGCGCGCTGGACTGGAGCATCCTGGGACCGGCTCTGATCGCCGGGCTGCTGGTGCTTGCGACGCACGTGCCGCTGGGCCAGCAGGTGCTCGATCGCGGCATCGTCTTCATCGATCTGGCCATAGCGCAGATCGCCGGCCTCGGTGTCATCGGCGCCGACGCGCTCGGCCTGCCCGAGGGCGGCGTGGCGGTCCAGATCGCAGCCGTCAGTGCCGCGCTGCTCGGCGCCTGGCTGCTGACCTGGACCGAACGGCGCGCGCCGCAACAGCAAGAAGCGCTGATCGGCGTCATGTTCATCCTGGCGGCCTGCGCCGGCATCCTGCTGCTCTCGGGAAACCCGCATGGCGGCGAGCACCTCAAGGAGTTGCTGGTCGGCCAGATCCTGTGGGTCAACACGACCCAGCTGCTGTGGCTCGCCGGCGTCTCGGCGCTGTTGCTGGTGTCCCTGTGGCAGGGCTGGGTGCGGCGTCTCGGGCGCTTCGGTTTCTACGCCGCGTTTGCACTCGCAGTGACGGCATCGGTGCAACTGGTCGGCGTCTACCTCGTGTTTTCCAGCCTCATCATTCCGGCGCTCGGCACGCGCCAGCACAGCGGGCGGCGGCGCTACGCCATCGCCTACGGCATCGGGGCGCTGGGCTACGCCAGCGGCCTGGCCCTGTCGGCCCTGTTCGACCTTCCATCCGGGGCCGTGATCGTCTGGACCCTCGCCGCCTGCGCCTTGCTCGCCGGACGATTGCCGCGCGGCCGCACTGGATCGACGCCACTGGCTTTACCTTAATTTACCGCTTGGACACATGCCAAGCCCGGTCCTGCCGGACAGTGAGCCAGCGCCCGCTGCAGCGCGGCCTGCGGATCGCAAGGCAGGCTCAACAGGACGATTCAAACCAAAGGGGTCCAGCACATGAAGCGGCTCAAGTATTGCGCGATCGAAGGTGGAAATTTCGGCGATGACATCAACCTCCAATTGTGGGGGCGCCTGTTTCCCAACCTGGCCGAGCTCAGCGACAAGGTGCTGCTGTATGGCGTCGGCACCCTGCTTGACGGTCGGCACGACCCCTCCCTGCGCAAGGTGGTCCTGGGCTCCGGAATCGGTGAAACGCGGGCGGCGCTGGCCGACAACAACTGGGATTTCCGCTGGGTTCGCGGACCGATGACGGCCAGCGAGTTCGGCCTGCCTGCGCACAGCGCCATTGGCGACGCGGCGATTCTCTGGCCCGAGCTGGTCCCGGGACACGACCGGCAAGGACCGGTCGGCCTGATTCCGCACTACGCGACCTGGGATGCGTACGATTGGGAGCGTGTGGCAACCCAAGCCGGGATGGCCGTGATCAATCCGCGGCAGTCGCCGGCCCAGGTGATCGCGCAGCTGCGCGGCTGCTCCCGCATTCTGGCCGAATCCTTGCATGGAGCCATCTGCGCCGATGCAATCGGCATTCCCTGGGCGGCCTGTGTTCTGGCGCACCGCTTCAACGCGTTCAAGTGGCGCGACTGGCTGGCGACCATCGACCGGCCTTTCGCGCCATTGATCGTGGACCGGCCCCTGGTCCGGCAGATCGCGCCCGCCAAGGGCTTGGCCAACGCAGTGGCCCGCATCTTCAAGTACAAGCAGCGCACGCGCTATCCCGCGCTCAGACCGGTCGCGCCCTCAACCGCTTCCGATGCGAACCGGGTTTCCCTGCTGCTGCGCCAGTACGCAAGTTACCCCGGCAATTTCGCCTGCAGCGATCCGCGGGTCATTGCGCGCCAGCGGCAATTGATGGGCCGGCACTGCGCCGAGTTCGCCAGCGAATACCGGCTGCGGTTCGTCCCGGCCTGAAACGGATGCGTCCGCACGCGGCAGCCGCGCTTGTCGTGTGACATTTTGTAAGCAGCCCGGGCATGCGGCGAAACGCTTCGCCGCGCTACATCGTTGCAAACATCAGCACCACGGCAACCGCCATGACCACGGTCGCTGACCAGCCGAAGAAGCGATGCCGCGCGCTGATCGTGTAGCTGCCCATGAGTTTCGTGGACTGGCCGATCCACATCAGCGCCGCCATGATCGGAACAGAGATCACGCCGTTGACGATCGCGCTCCACACCAGCGCCTTGAGCGGATCCACTTCGCAGTAGCCCATCAGGGTGCCGATGCCGGTGGCGGCCATGATGATGAGGTAGAAGCCACGCGCTTCGTGAAAGCCATGCGAGAGGCCGGCCTTCCAGCCGTACAGTTCGCTCACCGCATAGGCGGCAGAGCCGGCCAGCACCGGGACCGCGAGCAATCCCGTTCCCACGATACCGAGCGCGAAGACCGCAAACGCGAAATCACCGGCGACCGGCCGCAGGGCCTGCGCGGCCTGGGCCGACGTCTGGATGTTGGTCACGCCCTGCATGTTGAGCGTCACCGCCGTTGCGATGACGATGCACAGCGCAATGACGTTTGAGAAGCTCATGCCAGTTACGGTGTCCTGCTTGATGCGGGACAAGTGCTCGGCGGCATACTCTGGATGCAGGCGCAGCGCCTGCGACTCGGGTCGGCGGTGGTTGTCTTCCACTTCCTGCGCCGCCTGCCAGAAGAACAGATATGGGCTGATGGTGGTCCCCAGCACCGCCACCACCATCGAGGTGTAGTCCTTGATCGAAGTGTCTTTCGGGAAGAACGACCAGGGATGAAGCGACTCGGCGATGGCCTGGCGCCAGGGAATCTGGACGGTCAGGATTACCGCGACATACGCGAACAATGCGAGGGTGAGCCACTTGAGGATGCGCACCGTGCGTTCGTAGGAGAAGACCACCTGGGTGACGATGCTCAGCGCGCCGAAACCGAGCACGTACAGCGCCAGCGGGCCGCCCAGCAGCAGGCGCACGGCCTCGCCCATCGCGCCGATATCGGCGGCGATGTTGATGGTGTTGGCAACGACCAGCAGGCCCACCAGGGTCGTGGTCAACCAGCGCGGGAACATCTTGTCGATGTTGGCGGCCAGCCCTTCGCCGGTGACCCAGCCAATGCGCGCCGACAGCATCTGGATGCCGATCATCAGCGGCGTGGTGAGCAACAGCGTCCAGACCAGGGCAAACCGGAATTGGGAGCCGGCTTGGGAATAGGTGGCAATGCCGCTCGGGTCGTCGTCGGCCGCGCCTGTGATGAGGCCAGGCCCGAGCCCGCGGACAAATTTCTTTGCAGCTTGAGTCACCATTGGAATTCCTTCTTTCCGCCGCAATCCATGCGACGGCCATGACGCCCGCAAGAGCGTCGCAAACAAGAACCTGGTGTGAAACCGATGCCGGGCCGATGGCCGGTATGACGTTTCGCTCGCCAGGCACGAATAGCGTTTGCCTTCGTGCCGAGCCTGACAAGCGGGTGCGACAACCATGTGTCGCGGCGCGAGCCTAGTCAGCCGAAGGCCGGGAACTGTCAGAGTCCATGAGATTGGCCGGTAGTTGAGGTGGCAGGATTGTACGCAGCGCCTGCTGCGCCGGCGCAGGATTCTTTGTCAATCCGGGGTAAAGATCTTCCGATCGCAACTGATCCGGCCAGCAATGCGCTTGCGAGCAACGATCGGATCAATGGCATTCGACCCAAAGGACTCTTGACGTCCGGCCCAGCGATCGATCAGAAATTTACGACTGATCGATCATGCTGCGGCGAACCCGGACCCGCGCCGGCGCTGGTGGGCATGCCACCACTTGCACTCTCAGGGTGTCCTGCTCTGCAATTTCTTTTCGGCCATGGCGCGAAGCACTCGCGCGGGCGTCATCGGCAACCGGTACAGGTGCGCGCCGGTCGCGTCAAACACCGCGTTGGCGATGACAGCGCCGGTTGTGGTGATCGCCGGCTCGCCGCCGCCTTGAGGCGCCAGTTCGTCATTCCTGACCAGCACCGTCGTGATGCGCGGCACCCAGGAGAAGCGTGGAATCTGGTAGCTGTCGAAATTGCGGTCAAGAATGTCGCCGCCGCTAAAGCGCAACTCCTCGCTCAGTGTGTAGCCCAGACCCATGGTCAGTCCGCCTTCCATCTGCATTCTGGCCCCGAGTGGGTTCACGACGAGCCCCATGTCCTGGGCGCAGGTCATTCGCAGCACCTTGATCCTGCCGCTGGCCGGATCAACCCTGACCTCGGCCAGCGTGGCGACGCAGGTTCCGGCGTCAATGCTGCACGCCAGCCCGATGCCGCGCCCGCTCGGCGCCACCGCCGGCTGATAGCCGAAGGCATCGGCCGCCGCCTGCAGGACACGGCGCATTCTGGCATCGGTGAGATTCTTCAGCCGGAACGCGAGCGGATCGAGCCCGGCCGCACTGGCCATGAGGTCGATTTGCGACTCGACCGCAAACACGTTCATGTTGGCGCCGGGCGCGCGCCACGCCCCGATTGCGAACGGATGCAGGCCGACCGACGCACTGGTCGGATCCAGGGCCGAACGACCGGCCGAGCGGATGCGCAGATCGGCAATGTCATAGAACGCGTCGGCGCCGCGTTCGCCGGCGCCGTACACCATGTAGTCCCAGAACGAAATCCGTCCCTCCCGGTCGATGCCGGATGTGATGTGCACGATGGCGGCCGGGTCGAAGGTATCGTTGAAGAATTCCTCGGACCGGCTCCAGGCCACCTGCACCGGTTTGCCCGTCAGCTGGGCCAGGCGCGCGGCTTCCACGGCCTGTGCGTCGGCGCTCTTGCCGCCGAAGCCGCCGCCAAGGAACGGTGTGATGACACGGACATGCCCGATGTCCATTTGCAATGCATTGGCGACGCGATCGCGCGTCGGAAACGGCGTCTGGGTCGACGCCCAGATCGTTGCCCTGCCGTTCTCGATGTGCGCCAGCGCGGCGTGCGGCTCGATCGCCGCATGCGCGACATAGCCCTTGGTGTAACGGCTCTCGAAGCGCTGGCTCGCACGCAGCTGCGCGCCGTCCGGATCGCCCCGGCTGGCAACGGATTTCGCTTCGCCCGCGTTGGCAACCAGGTGCGCGAAGATGCTTTGCGTGTCCACCGCGGCAACCGGCTGGCTCCACTGTGCATTGACGCGCGCCAGCGCGAGCGCGGCCAGCTGCGGGTCCGCATGCAGCGCCGCCACCAGATCCGGCTGCCTCACCAGCGTGATACCAGCCATGCGTTCAGCCTGCGACGTGTCGAGCAGTGTGCGCGTCGCACCATGCGCGGGTGGGCGCAGGATACTGGCATGGAGCATGCCCGGCAAGCGGATGTCCGCGGCGAATTTCGCCGCGCCCGTGACCTTCTCGACAGCATCGAGGCGTCGCGGCGAAAGCCCCATCACTCGAAAATCCGATGCCGCGCGCAGAACCGCTTTTCCGTCGACCACCTGTGTGATCCTGGCGCCCCTGGACAACTCACCGTAACTCACCTTTCGCGCCGGATCGGTGGCGACCGAGACGACGCCATCGTGGACCACCAGTTCGGCCAGGCCGGCCTTTAGCTCGCCGGCAGCCAGCGCCAGCAGGACCTTGCGCGCCTGCGCTGCCGCCGCGCGCAAGGCCGGCCCGAACATGCGTGTGGTGAGGGAGCCGAAAGTGCCCATGTCCCATGGGCATTTGTCGGTGTCGCCCAGCACCATGTCGATCGACGCGAGCGCCACGCCCAGTTCCTCGGCCGCCATTTGCGCCTGCGAGGTCAGCACGCCCTGGCCCATTTCGATCTTTCCGGAAAAGACCGTGACCCGGCCATTGGCGCCGATCACCAGATAGGCATTGAAATCCTCGGGATAAATGCGCCGGCCATCCTGCGCGCGTCCGGGCAGGCTGTCGAGCCCCATGAAGATGACGATGCCGCCGCCGACCGCCCTGAACAGGCTGCGCCGGCTGATGCCGATTGCGGCGCTCACGATGAGCCCCCGGTTGCGGCGACCACGGATTCGATCGCCTCAATCACGCGCTGCTGGGTTCCGCAGCGGCAAAGGTTGTGTTCCATGTGCCGGATGATCTCCTCTCGGGTGGGTTTGGGATGCCCGCTCAGGAACACCGCTGCGTCCATCAGCATCCCCGATGTGCAATAGCCGCACTGAAACGCGCCGTGGTCGATGAAAGCCTGCTGCAGCGGGTGCAGCCTGCCGTCGCGCGCAAGGCCCTCGATCGTCACGACTTCCTTGCCGGCAATCGCCTTCAATGCGGTCGTGCAGGCATGCACCGCCTTGCCCGCAACCATCACGGTGCAGGCGCCGCACAGGCCTTCGCCGCAGCCGTACTTGGTGCCGGTGAGTTCCAGATCCGTGCGCAGAACCCACAGCAGCATGCGCTCATCATCGCCCTCGAGGGCGACCGGGTGTCCGTTGAGAACAAAGCGTATCGTCGTGTTCATCGCGCTCACCGCCAGGCCAGGACTTGCGGCGCCTTGCGCGCACCGGGCGCGGTTGCGCCGCGCGGGTGACCAACAATGATCGGCGCGACCGCCAGCGATCCCACGGGCATCCCGAGTTCGAGTTTCACGTCAGGCAGGTTCAGCGCCGCGACCGCCGACCCGATGACGCAGGTACCCAGACCCAGCGCATGCGCGCACAGCATGAGGTTCTGCGCCGCCAGCCAGCAGTCGGCTTCCGCAAACGACCCGGGCGCGCTGGCGCAAATAATGATCAGGCTTGGCGCGTCATAAAAGACATTGAATTGCGGCTTCGCGAAGATATCGGCGTGGCGGCGATCGGGATGCAGGCGCGCGTCGGCCGCGAGCGCCGCCTTGGCGCGGTCCGACAGGCGCTTGAGTCGATCGGCGTCCTGCACGATGACAAATTGCCACGGCTCGGCGTGCATCGCCGTTGGCGCGCGCACGGCCGCCGCCATGAGTGCATCCAGGGTTGTCCGGTCGATCTGCTCAGGCGCATAGGCGCGCACCGAACAGCGTCCGCCGATCGCATCCTGCAAAGTCATGTTGCCAGGCGACTGCACCATGTTGACCTCCGTTGCGCTTGTGATCCGGCAACATCAATCGATGCGGCCCGGTTTGCCAGGTCAATGTAGTGGCGCGACGGCGGATTGCGTTGATGGTTGTCAAATAGACCGCATCGTCGGCGCAGACAATGAATGCCGCAAGCCGACCCGCGGTCTGCCGCTGTTTTCGGAGGTGCCCCATGTACCAGCACATTCTTGTCCCTGTCGACGGCAGCCCGACGTCGAACCAGGGTCTGGACGAGGCCATCAAGCTGGCCAAGCTCACCGGCGCCAGCCTGCGTCTGATCCACCTCGTGGACGCGCTGATGTTCTCCACCGGCTTCGAAGTCTACGGCGCTTACGCCGCTGACCTGATCCCGAGAATGCGGGAATTCGGCGAGCAGATCCTGCAGGAGGCCAAGACCCGCGTCGAACAACAGAAGGTCCCGGTCGACACCAAGCTCTTCGACAATCTGCCCGAGCGCCTGTCGGAAATCGTGGCCGAGCAGGCCCGGCAATGGCCGGCCGACCTCATCGTGATCGGGACCCACGGCCGGCGCGGTGTCGGGCGCATGCTGCTCGGCAGTGACGCCGAGCAGATCGTGCGCACCGCGCCGGTACCGGTGCTGCTGGTGCGGGCCCTGGAAGCCCTGCGCAAATGAGCGCTTAGTCCAGTGACTTGTGCAGGCGCAGCACAGCCACGGCAAACAGGCTCAGGCTCAGCGCCGCCAGCGCCGCCATCTGCGGCCACAACACGTCCAGGCCAACGCCCTTGAGGTAGGTGGCGCGGATGATGACCAGGAAATAACGCAGGGGATCGAGGTAGGTGAGCCACTGCAGCGCGTCGGGCATGCTCGAAATCGGAAAGCTGAAACCCGACAGGATGAACATCGGATTGAGGACAAAGAAGTTCGAGGAAAAAGCCTGCTGCTGCGTCTTGCAGACGGTCGAAATCAACAGGCCGATGGCCAGCGTGCTGAGCAGGAACAGACTGGTGCCCAGCATCAGCACCAGCGGATTGCCCTTGAACGGCACCTGAAACCAGAGCATGCCGAAGACCGCCACGATCAGCACCTCGAACAGGCCGATCAGGAAGAAGGGCAGCGTCTTGCCGATGATGAACTCGATCGGCTGGATCGGCGTCACCAGAATCTGCTCGAGCGTGCCGACCTCGCGCTCGCGCACGATGGCAAAGGCGGTCAGGTTGACGATGGTGATGAGCGTGAGCGTGCCGATCAGGCCCGGGATGAAGAACCAGCGGCTGTTGAGGTTCGGGTTGTACCAGTAGCGCTCGCGCAGCTGCACATTGACCATAGGCCGCCCCAGCGTGCGCCCGGTGCGCTGTGCCAGGTCCAGCGCATAGCGCTGGCCGTAGCTGCCGGAAATCTGGCCGACGTAGCCGAGCGCGATCAGCGCTGTGTTCGAATTGGTGCCATCGACCAGCACCTGCAGCGGCGCCGTCTGTCCCTTGCGCAGCAGTTCGGAAAATCCCTGCGGCACGACGATGCCGACCTGCGCCGTGCTGCTCTCCACCGCGTCTTGCACGGCGCGCCGGTCGCTCGCTGGCGCAACGAGCTTGAAGCGGCTGCTGTGCACGAAGTCGGCCACCAGCGCGCGGCTCTCCTGCGTCTGGTCCTGGTCGAAGATCACGGTGGCCACGTTGAACACCTCGAAGGTGGCGGCGTAGCCGAACAGCAGCATCTGGAGGATGGGCGGCACCAGCAGGCGCAGGCGCGCCGACTTGTCGCGCCGCAGTTGCAGGAACTCCTTGAGCAGCAGGTGGTAGACGCGTTGTAGCATGGCTCAACCCAGGTTCAATCCAGCGTCTTGCGAAACGCGCGCGCTGCGAGCAGGATCATCACGAGCGCATACAGCGTCAGGCACAGGATCGGCAACAGCAGTTCGGTCCAGGGCGCGCCTTTGAGAAACAGCCCCTTGAGGATCGTCACGTAGTAGCGCCCGCTGACCAGGTATGTCACGGTCTGCACCGCCGGCGGCATCTGGTCGATCGGAAAGGAAAAGCCCGACAGCAGCGTGGTCGGCAGCATGGTCAGCAGCAGCGCCACCTGGCTGGCGCCGACCTGGCTGCGGATCGACACCGAGACGTAGTAGCCGATGCACAGCACCACGGTCAGGAACAACCCAGTGGTGAAGGCCATCGCCGGCAGCGTGCCGCGAAACGGCACCTGGAACCAGAACACCGCCAGCGCCAGGCAGATGCAGGCGTCGATCATGCCGACGACGAAATACGGCAGCAGTTTGCCCAGCATCAGCTCCAACGGCTTCACTGGTGTGGAGATCAGCAGTTCCATCGTGCCGCGCTCCCATTCGCGCGCAATCGTGAGCGAGGACAGCTGCGCACCGACGATGGCCATGACCAGCGCCACGACGCCGGGGATGATGAAGTTGCGGCTCACCAGGTCCTCGTTGAACCAGACGCGCGCGCGCACCTCGACCGGTGTCAGCGTCTGCACGCTGCCGCCGCGGCGCTCGATGCTCTTCAACTGCACCGCGCTGGAGTAGCTGGCGACCACCGCACCGGCGTATCCGGCGGCGAGGCTGGCGGTGTTGGTGTCGGTTGCGTCCAGCAAGGCCTGCACCACACCCTGCCCGGCATCATTGAGCGTCCGGGAGAAATCAGCCGGGATCACGATGGCCAGGCGGCAGCGGCCATTGTCCAAATTACGACCGACCTCGGCATAGTCGGCGGCCTGGCCCTGCAGCGCAAAGTAGGGCGAGGCCGCAAAGCGCTGCAGCAGATCCTGCGAGGCCTGGCTGCCCTCACGGTCATAGGCGCACAACGGTATCTGCTTGACATCGAGACTGATGCCGTAGCCCAGCAGGAACATCTGCAACAGCGGAATCAGCAGCGCGATCACAAGGCTGCGCGGATCGCGCACGATCTGCAGGCTCTCCTTGACCAGGATGGCCTTGACGCGCCGCCATCTCATGCTGCGGCCCCCGCCTGCGCCGCACTGCTGCCGACGAGATGCACAAAACTGTCTTCGAGCGACGGATCGATGCGCCGGGCCCGCACGTTGGTCCAGCCCGCCGCCGTCAACTGTTGCTCGAGTTCGGGCAGGCGCAGCGCGGCCTCATCGACCAGCACGTGCAGGGCGCTGCCGAACATGGCCACATCGCGCACGCCCGGCGCTCTCTGCAATGGCGCCATCGCGTCGCCCAGGCGCTCGCCTTCAATGGCCAACAACTCGCCGCCGAGCGAACGCTGCTTGAGTTCGAGCGGCGAGCCCAGCGCGATCAGGCGCCCGTGGTTGACCAGAGCAATGCGGTCGCAATACTCGGCCTCGTCCATGTAGTGCGTGCTGACCAGGACGCTGACGCCGTCTTGTGCCAGCGCGTGGATCAGTTCCCAGAAGCGCCGGCGCGAACTCGGATCGACGCCCGAGGTTGGCTCGTCGAGAAAGAGGATCGCCGGCCGGTGCAGGATCGCAGCGCCCAGCGCCAAGCGCTGCTTCCAGCCGCCGGCCAACGTGGCAACCAGCGCATCCTCGCGACCGGTGAGACCGGCCATGTCGACGGCGAAGCGCAAGCGCGCGGCCATGTCGGCGCGCGAGACGCCGTAGACGCCGCCGAAGAAGCGCAGGTTCTCCACCACACTCATGTCGTTGTAGAGCGAGAACTTCTGCGACATGTAGCCGATGCGCCGGCGCACGCCCTCCGGGTCCCGCGCCACGTCGATGCCGGCGACCAGCGCGCGCCCGGCGCTGGGCCGCAGCAGCCCGCACAGGATGCGGATCAGGGTCGACTTGCCGGCGCCGTTGGGGCCGATGAAACCCATTACCTCGCCGCGAGCCACCTCGAAACTCACGCGGTTGACCGCGACGAAATCGCCAAAGCGCTTGACCAGGGCGTCGACCACGATCTGCGCCGGTGCTGCGTTGGCCGTCATGCGCTCTCCTCGACGGGTGCCTGGTCGAGCAGCGCCACAAACAGGTCTTCGATGCTCGGCTCGACCTGCGCGATGGTCGTGATCGCCACCCCGGCTGCTGCCAGCGCGGCGCCGACAGACGCCAGGCGCTGCGGCGCATCGACGTGGACATGAACCCCGACACCGACCAGCAGCACGCCTTGCACCCCCGGCAGGTCGCGCAGCACCGCCAGCGCCCGGCGCGGATCGGCGGCCACGACTTCAAGCATGGCCCCCGGCATGCGCGCTTTGAGACCGGCCGGTGTGTCGCAATACATCATCGATCCCGCATGCAGCAGGGTGAGCCGGTCGCAGCGCTCGGCCTCGTCCAGGTAGGCGGTTGAAATCAGGATCGCCACGCCCTCGGCACGCAGCGAATAGAGGATTTGCCAAAACTCGCGCCGCGATACCGGATCGACGCCGGTGGTCGGTTCATCGAGCAGCAGCACGCGCGGCGTGTGCACGAGCGAGCAGATCAGGCCGAGCTTCTGCTTCATGCCGCCGGATAGCTGGCCGGCCAGGCGCTTGCGAAACGCCGCCATGTCGGCCGCGAGCAGCAGCCTGTCAACGCGGGCCGTCCAGCTCGACTGCGGCACCTCAAACAGGTCGGCGTAGAAGCGGATGTTCTCCTGCACTGTCAGGTCCTCGTACAGGCCGAAGCGCTGCGGCATGTAGCTGACATGGCGCTTGGCCTGCTCGGGCTGCGCCAGCACATCGACGCCATCGATGACGATGCTGCCTTCGTCCGGACGCATCACGCTGGCGAGCATGCGCAGCGTCGTCGTCTTGCCGGAGCCGTCGGGGCCGACCAAGCCGAAGATTTCACCGGGCTGGACCGTGAAGTTGAGGTTGTCGACCGCCGTCAGCGCGTCGAAGCGCTTGACCAGGCCACAGACTTGGATTACGCCTGCGGCTGCCTCGCCCATCATGACCCCGCTGCTTGCAGTTCCACTTTCGCGTCCGCCGGCATGCCGGGCACCAGTTCATGCTCGGGATTAGCGATGTCGATCTTGACGCGGTAGACCAGATTGACGCGCTCGGCGTGCGTTTCCACGCTCTTGGGCGTGAACTCCGCCTTGTCGGCGATAAAGGCAACGCGTCCCTGGTAGCGCTTGTTCGGGTGGCTGTCGTTGCTGACCACAACGGCCTGCCCGATGCGCACGCGGCCCAGGTCGCTTTCGTTGAGGTAGGCGCGCAACCAGACATGATCCAGGTCGGCCAGCGTCAGCACCGGCGTGCCCGGCACGACGACCTCGCCAATCTCGGCCTGGCGCACGGTGACAACGCCGTCAAAAGGCGCCGTCAGTGTTGTATAGCCCAGGATGATGCGCGTCAGCGCCACCGATTGCGCAACGCCTTGCACGCCGGCCTGCGCCACCTCGACATTGCGCGCGGCGGCGGCTTGCTGCGATTGATCCCGCTCCAGCACGGCGCTGACCTGCTTGACGGCCGTGTCGGCCTGATCGAGCGCCGCCTTCGACGTAAACCCCTGCTGCTGCAGGTCGAGCGCGCGCTGGTAATCGAGCCGGCGTTGTTTCAGGTCGGTTTGATCGACCAGCAGCGTGCGCCCGGCCGTCACCAGATTTTGGCGCGCGGCATCGAGCTGGCGCCGTTGCACCGCGAGATTGGCTTCGGCAATGGCGATCTGCTGCTGGTAGTCGCTCGAATCGACGACGGCGAGCACCGTCCCCTTGCGCACCCACTGGCCTTCATTGAACGGCAGTTGGGTGATGCGCGATTGCACGCTCTTGAAGCTCAGCACGCTCTCATGCGCTTCGATGTTGCCCGACAGCGTCATGCTGTTTGCCGTCGGCGCTGACTGCCAGAATGCGAGTTGCGGTGTGCGCCACACCGTCGCTGCCGACATCAGCAGCACAGCCGACACGGCTGCAAGCGCAAAGATCTTCTTTTTCCTAGAGGCCATGGAATCTCGATCTTCCCGGGTTGTCCCGATGCGGTGGACAATGGAAAGCAAGGCCTGCTTCCACCCCCCGCTTGGTCAATATAGTCCGGCCCCCCGGCAGCCGGATTGACATAACACAAACAACGGGATTGTCCCTGGGCGTGGCGTCACCATCTTTCAATCGACCACAGGACGACGACGCAGCGGCACATAATCGGCCCGGACCTTCCGAACTGCATGCGACCTTCTCTTTACTCCCGTTGCCAATGGACTGCGCTGCCCGGGCTGGCGCTTGCGCTCGCCACCCTGCCGGCACCGGCGGCGACCCTAGCCAGCTACGGCCAGGACGATCAGGTCATCGACGCCTGCCTGCTCAACCTGTCCCAGGATACGGTGCGCATGTTCTGGCGCGACGCCGACGGTTCGGTGCTTGGCAACTTCAACCGCCTCGGGGCCTTTCTGGCCGAACGCAACGAGAAACTGGTCTGCGCCACCAACGCCGGGATCTATGGCATGGACTTGCGGCCGATCGGCCTTTACATCGAGGCCGGCCGGACATTGCACAAGCTCAATACGCGCAAGGACGCGCACGGGAATTTCTATCTCCAGCCCAACGGGGTCTTTCTGCTGGCGGACGACGAAGCGGTCATCCTGACGACCGACGAAATCGCCAGCGAATGGGAGACGCGGCTGCCCTTCATCCGGTATGCGACGCAATCGGGCCCGGTGCTGCTGCACGACGGCCAGATCAACCCCCTGTTTACCCCGGGCTCCGACAACCGCGTCGTGAGAAATGCGGCCTGCACGCAAAGCGCCACCACCTTCGCCCTCGTGAAAAGCCGGTTTCCGATCAACTTCCATGACTTCGCCCGGCAGCTGCGCGACACACTGGGCTGTCAGAACGCCCTCTACCTGGACGGCTCGATCTCTCAGCTGTATCCCTTCGACGGCGGCAACATGGGTCCCAATTTCGGGGCCATCATCGGCGCGACCGTCGTGCAGGCGCCGCATGCGAGAATCGCCCCCAATGGACCAAGGTAAGCGATTCAAATTCCGATGGCTGGCAACGCCCGCCCTGCTGTTCTTTGCGTTTTTTGTCTGGACCACCGACCGGGTCACCATCCAGGGCGAGCGCACCATCCATACGGTGGACTGCCGCGACGGCAGTTGGACCGGCAACCGGTGCAACGGCACGGTGGTCGTCGGACCGCGCTACCGCTATCGGGCGCTCAAGCAGCGCGGCGAGGTGCTGTTCTGGATTCTGGGCTCGCAGGAGCCATCCGAAAAACTGACCGACTGCAAGATTCAGGACGGCCGAAACTGGACCTGCCCGGCCAGCGCCAGTGCATCGAAGTCGCTGACGCTCGCGCTGTCACGCGGCGAGCCGGTCCGCAATCCGGCATGGCCGACCCGGCCGTTTCATTCCGTATCGAAAGTGAGCTGGCTGCTGCTGCGATTCGGCTTCCGGTTCGCGCAGGCGATCGATTGAACGGGAGCGGCGATGCGATGCGACCAGTGCCAGTATTGGCGACGCCTTGACACCAGGGACGTGCCCGATCTGATGCCCGGCCATTGCCACCGGTATCCGCCGGTCACGACCGACACCGGGCACGATGCATCGAATGCCCGGCGCGATGTGGCGGCGTGGGCCTTCCCGCTGGTCTATGCATCGGCGTGGTGCGGCGAGTTCAAGGCCATCACGCGCGACGCCTGACGCGGTCTTGTGCCAGGCGCAAGACCCCTTTTTCAGGTGCCGTTGAACCGGGGTTTGCGCTTTTCCTTGAAGGCGCGAATGCCTTCTTGGTAATCCTGGCTGTCATAGACCACGCGGCGCAAGCCCTGAACCTTCTCGAACCCGCGCGGTGTCAGCGGCTTGGCGCCCGCCAGCACCCGCAATTGCTCCTTCATCACGGAAATGCTCAGCGGCGCGTTGGCGGCGATGGTCGCTGCCATCGCCAGGGTGAAAGCTTCCAGATCGCCGGACTCGACAACATGGTTGATCATGCCCACACGCTCGGCGCGCTCGGCCGATATGGGCGCGGCGGTAAAGGCCAGTTCCTTCACGATGCGCAGGCTGGCTGCGCTCATGAAGGTCATCATGCCGCTGACGTTGTAGGGCACGCCCAGTTTGGCCGGCGTGACGGCAAAGCTTGAATTCGGCGTGGCAATGATGATGTCGCAGGCCAGCACGACTTCCACCGCACCGCCCCAGACACCGCCGTCGATCATGGCGATGACCGGCGCGTGGCAATTTTCAATCGAGCGCACCAGCTCGCGCAGGGGATCGTTCCAGCCCAGGGGATCGCGGCCGTCGGTGGGCAACTCGTTGACATCATGCCCGGCCGACCAGACCTTGCTGCCGGCCGGGGCTCGCAGAACCACGACGCGCGAATTGGCGCTCTCGAGCTCTTGAAAGCTCTCCATCACCTCGGTCACCAGGGAATGGCTCAAGGCGTTGTGCTTGGGCGGGTTGTTCAGGCAGATGGTCGTGATGTGGCCATCATGGGTCACCTTGATGAAATTCATGCAGGACTTTCGGTAGGGGAGAAAGGCAGGACCGATGATAGCTTTGGGCCCTGTTCATCCGGCGCGCCGCGCGTCGGCCAGGCCAATCCGCTAAACTGCCCCCGGACAAGCGTGCCCGGGTAATCCACCTGCAAGGCAGCGCACCATTGCTGCCGCGTGCGGCCGAACCTTCTGGACCCTCTCATGCCGTACCCAATCTCGCGTCGCAATCTCGTCCAAGGCGCTTGCGCCTCACTCGTGCTGTCAGGCCTGCCGGTCGCCCGCGCGCAGGACGCCGCGCGCCGTTTCGAACCCAAGCCCGCGGGCTGGCGCACCTTCGAGGTCACGACGACCGTGCAGCTGCGCGACGCCAAAGGCGAATCGATCATCTGGCTGCCCGTGCCCTCGCTCGACACGCCGTGGCAGCGCACGCAAGACAGCAGCTGGTCGGGCAACGGCAGCGACGTGCACCTCGCCGCCGACGGCGCAACCGGCGCCCGCGTGCTCGTAGCGAAGTTCGATGCCGCCACGGCGCAGCCCAGCATCGTGCTCACCAACCGCGTTCAGACGCAGAACCGCGCCGTTGACTGGAGCGCGCACGCTGCGGGCCCGGCCGAAGATGTGGCCGATCTGCGCCACTGGACCGCGCCCAGCGGGCTCATCACGACCGACGGCATCGTGCGCAAAGTCGCCACGCAGATCGTCGCGGGCGCACGCAGTGACCGCGAGAAGGTGCCGCGTATTTATGACTGGGTCGTCGTCAGCACCTATCGCGAACCCAAGGTGCGCGGCTGCGGCGTCGGTGACATCAAGACCATGCTGGAGACCGGCAACCTGAGCGGCAAGTGCGCCGACATCAATGCGCTGTTCGTCGGCCTGTGCCGCGCTGCGGGCATTCCGGCACGCGACATCTACGGCATCCGACTGGTGCCCAGCGCGTTCGGTTATCGCGAGCTCGGCGGCAACCCGGCGAGCCTGAAGGGCGCGCAGCACTGCCGCGCCGAGGTCCACCTGAAAGGCCATGGCTGGGTCGCGATGGATCCGGCCGATGTCACCAAGGTCATGCGCCAGGAGACGGCCGAGTGGATCAAGGACGCCGGCCACCCGCTGGTCGCGCCGGTCCGCAAGGCCTTATTCGGGAGCTGGGAAGGCAACTGGATGGGCTACAACAGCGCGAGCGACGTCGCCCTGCCCGGCGCCAAGCAGAAGAAGCTCGGCTTCTTCATGTACCCGCAGGCCGAATCGGGCGCCGGCGCGCGCGACCCGTACGACCCCGACGCGTTCGCGTACCAGATCACGGCGCGCGAAATCCTGACCTGAACGCAGGCGCTTGATGTCCACCGTCTCGCCGATCCAGCCGCAGGACCCCGGTGCGCCGCCAAGCAGCGCGCCGGTCCTCACGCTGGCCGCCGTCGCGGCCCTGCTGGCTTCGGCTTGCTGCGTCGTGCCGCTGCTGCTGGCGCTGCTCGGCATCTCCGGGGCGTGGATCAGCCGCATGCGCTGGCTCGAACCCTACTCCAACGCCTTGATGGCGCTGGCCATGGCGTCGCTCGGTCTGGCGGCATAGCGTCTGTTCCGAACCGAACCGCAGGCAGCGCGCGCATGCGCCGCAGGTGACGGCGCCTGCCGCACGATCAACGCAAGCGCACGCCGCTGGTTCTGGCTGATTGCGATGCTGACCCTGATTCCCCTGCTGGTGCCGCTTGCGGCACCGCTGTTTTATTGATAGAAAGCGCACATGAACAAACGCATTGCGATCACCGCCGCGCTGCTGCTGGGCGCAGGCTCTTCTTTTGCCGCCATTCAACAGGTGACCCTGACGGTGCCGACGATGGACTGCGCGACCTGCCCGGTCACCATCAAGGTGGCGCTGCTGAAGGTGTCCGGTGTCAGCCGGGCCGTCGTGAGCTATGCGCGCCGCAACGCCAAGGTGAGCTTCGACGACACGAAGACCAACGTCACTGCGCTGACCAAGGCGACCGAAGACGCGGGCTACCCGTCCTTCTTGGCCGAAGCAAAGTAGAACCGGCCGCTGCCACGCAGCGGGCACCGCACTACAGCATCTCGCGCACCCAGCGGCTCGCCGGCGCTCTGCTCCAGTCGCACTCACCCACGACGCGAAACAGCACTTGCCCCTGGCGGTCGATCGCAATGGTGGTGGGGAAGGTATGCACGCCAAGCACTTCGGCCGCTGCACCGTCGCTGTCCCGCAGCACCGGCAGCCGCAGGGATGTGGCGTTCACGAAGCGGCGGATGCTGGTTTCGGATTCGCGATAGTTGACGGCCATCACCTGCAGCCCTTGCGCCTCGTGCAGCGCGGCCAGACGTTCCAGCGACGGCATCTCCGTGCGGCATGGCTCGCACCAGCTGGCCCAGAAATTCAACAGCACGGGGCTGCCCTTGTGCGCGGCCAGCTTCCAGACCACACCGTCCAGACCGGGCAGTTGCAGCGCGCTGCGCAATGGCTGGCGCGACCCGATCCGGCGTGGCCCGTCCGCAGCCATCGCCGGCGTGGAGCCGGCGGCACAGGCCAGGGCGGCCAGCCAATGGCGGCGGTTCATGAGCTGGCCTGAAGTCTTCATGCAGCGTTGCGCGTTCAGTCGGACACGCCGGCCCGCATCAGGCGGATCAGCGTGATCTCCGAGCGGAAGTGCCGTTTCGGCGGCCCCCAGTAGCCGGTTCCGGCCGAGGTATAGCTCCACATGTCGTCGTACTTGCGCAGGCCGCCGGTCACCGGCTGCTGCAGCTTGACAAAGTGGTTCCACGGCCACCACTGGCCCCCATGCGTGTGACCGTGCAGGGCGAGGTGGTAACCCAGGCCCGCTGCCTTCGTCGCGGTGATGGGCTGATGCGCGAGCAAGACCTTGACGGCCACTTCTGCATCAAGCTTGGCGATCGCCGCTTCGGGATTGCAGGCCAGCTCCGGGTGAAATCCCGCCGTGCTGTGGTCGGTCACGCCGGCAATGGCGATGCGCTGCCCGCTGCGCTCGAGCAGAACATGCTCGTTGAGCAACACGCGCAGTCCCAGTCTTCTGAACTCGGCGACCCATGGCAAGGCACCGCTGTAGAGCTCATGATTGCCCAGCACCAGCGCCGTGAACTCCCGGGCGCGCAGCTCGCGCAGCACGCTGGTGTGGTCTTTCAGGTCCTCGACCCGACCATCGACCACGTCGCCGGTGATCGCGATCACGTCGGCCTCTAGGGTGTTGACCCGGTCGACCACGCGTTGCAGAAAACCGCGGCGGATGGTCGACCCGACGTGAATATCGGTGATCTGCACGATCCGGAATCCTTCGAGCTCGACCGGCAGTCCGGCGATCGGGATGTCCACCGTCACGACGCGCGGCGTCGCGCGGGCCAGCACGAAACCGACCACCGAGGCCAGGATGGCAATGGCGGGCACCGCCAGCGCGCTGTCGACATCCAGACCCGGTGTCGACGCATCGAATGCATGGGCCAGCAGCAGCAACAGCTGGCGCAGCAGCGTCATCACAAACAGGGTGGAGAAGACACCCATTGCCAACATGCCGAGCCAGGTCAGGGTATCGCTCAGCCGTTGCGGCTGCCCCCGGCGCAGCATCATTCCGGTCGGGATCGCGACCAGGCTCATGACGAGATAGGCGCCGAACAGGCTCGCGAGCAGCACGTGGCCCGCGCCCAGTCCGGCGCTGACCTGCTGCCACAGGTAGTAGTGCAGGCCGCCGAATGCGCCCAGCACCGCGACGAGCCATGGCGAAAGCCGCGGGACAACGGTTCGGGCCCCGGGCGGCGGATGGCGACGGGCTGCGTCAGGATGGGTTGCGGGGTCTTTGATCGACATGGGAAGGAGTTGACCGTGGCCGAATACCGAAGGTGTTGCTGAAACAGCCGTTTTCAAGGCGGCCCTCAGCCTTGATTGCGTGCTGCGCTCAGATCGGCTTGAGGAACAGACCGATCGTCAGGCAGACACCGATGCCCACGATGACCATGCGCAGCAAGCGCTCGTTGACCCGGTGCAGGGCCCAGGAGCCGCACAAGCCGCCGACGAGCGCGCCGGCGCCGAGCGCCAGCGCCTGGTTCCAGTGCACTTGCGGCGAGGTCACGAACAAGGCCACGGCCGCTGCATTCATGACGCCCGCCAGCGCATTCTTTGTGGCCCCCGCGCTGCGGGTCGACAAGCCGGCCATCGTCAGCGCCGCCATCATCAGGAAACCGATGCCGCCGCCGAAGTAGCCGCCGTAGATGGCGATCACGAACTGGGCCAGGACGGCTCCGAACGGTTCCAGGTGCGCCTTGAACTCGCCCGGCTTGCGCAAGAAACTGCCCCAGGCGAAGACGGCGGTGGCAAACAGCACGAGCCAGGGCACGAGGAGCGCGAAGATCGATGAGGGAGTCTTGAGCAGGAGCAGCCCGCCCAGCGCGCCGCCAAGTACGCTCACCACAAACAACACCCAGAATGGAAGCCGGCCGGCACCCGTCACCAGGCGCCGCCCCGCGAATCCCGACGTTACCTGGCCCGGAAACAGGGCCACGGTCGATGTGATGTTGGCCGCCAACGGCGTCATGCCCGACAGGATCAGAACCGGCAAGGTGACGAATGATCCGCCACCGGCCAGGGAGTTTTGCAGGCCGGCCCAGAACCCGGCCGCGATGATGAATCCGATCAGCATGAACTTTTCCGGTGGCTGATCGTTGCGTGCATGTTCCGATCTTATGCGTCTGAAAGAAAGCCTGCAGGCACCGCGGATTTCCCGTCCTTGCGGCCGGCGCGGCGCGCGCTTGCGCAGCGATCCGGACGTGGCTGCGCGCAACGCTTTTGCAGCATTGTTCGCACAATGCAAATACTTGAGACAATAGGGCACTGGCGAAATATTCGGACCAGATCAACAAAAAGGAAATTTGAAAATGGCAACTGCGAAAAAACCTGCTGCAAAGACCGCGGCAACCCCGAAGAAGGTAACGGCTCCCGCCAAGGCGGTGAAGGCCGTCGCCAAGGCGCCAGCGAAAAAAGCGCCGGTCTCCAAGACCGCCAAGCTCGTTGCCAAGATCAGCGCCAGCATCGCGAAGCTGACCGAACGCAAGGACAAGCTCTTCGCTGAAATCAAGGCTCTGCGTGATCAGCGCGCGGCCCTGAAAGTTGCGCCTGTTGCTGCCGCACCGGCAGCACCGAAGGCCAAGACCGCCCCCAAGGCTGCAGCGCCGAAGAAGGCAGTGAAGCCGGCCGCCAAGAAGTAAGAATCTTCGCAAGCGCTTTGCTTTGCAGAAAAGACCCTTCGGGGTCTTTTCTTTTTTCTGGACCCGATGCAACAAGTCAGGACTGCACTTACTCATAAGTCAGTAATTTAGCGGACATTTATTGCCAATTTCAGATTTTTGCTTTATGCTATGCGGCATGAAGCGAGATGGACGTACTTTGGCTCACAACACGCTCGAAGAGATGCGGGGTCTGG
>Ga0209697_10000990_pt1 | contig 45884 bp, 39 predicted proteins | sample AliMusrvi5mmetaG_FD_184115 | JGI IMG/M metagenome (GOLD analysis project Ga0209697, IMG submission 184115) | Freshwater lake bacterial and archeal communities from Alinen Mustajarvi, Finland, to study Microbial Dark Matter (Phase II) - Alinen... | ecosystem: Environmental > Aquatic > Freshwater...
AAAAGCCGTCCGCTCAGAGCATTTAAGCGACTTCATGAACGCCGCTCTCAACCGCACGAAGCCCATGAAATGCGAACCCAACCTGTGCAGCACCATCTTCGCCGCCGCAGCTTGAACCAATCTCGAGAGCAGGCGGGACGCCTGCTCCACGTTGCTAAACACGATAAAATGCGGGGTGGAAGGATGCGCGGGTTCGGTTATTGTGCGCGGATGTTTCCGGCTTGGATCTTCGCATTTCTCAGCGGTGTCGCGATGGCGCTTTGCTATGCGCCCGTCGCGTGGGAGGGTCTGTGCTGGGTGGCCTTGGTCCCGCTGGTTTGCGCGGCGTGGCTTCTCGATGCGCCGGCCCGCTGGAGCCGGCTGCGCCTTGCCGCGCTGGGATATGTTTTCGGCTGCGCGTATTTTGGCGGGAGCCTGTTCTGGCTGACCACGCTGACCGTCCCGGGCTGGATCGCCCTCGCGCTGTATCTTTCGATTTACCCGGCCCTCTGGGTGGTCTTCCTCGGCACGGTGGCCAAGCCGACAGGGGCGGACAAAAGCGGCCGATCTGCCTGGCTGAGTTCGATCCGCAATTTGCGGTCCTGCGGCTCGGCGGCGGCGGCGTGGGTTGCCCTCGAGTGGCTGCGGGGAGTTCTGTTCCCCCAGTTTCCCTGGAACCATGTCGGGATCGCCCTGCACGCGAACGTCCCCCTCATCCAGATCGCCGACATCACCGGCGTCGGCGGGATTTCTTTTCTCGTCGTCATGGCGAACCTGATGCTTGTCGCCACAATCAAACGGCTGGTTCTTGAAGTCGGCCAAGGCGCCCGGCGCCCGCACTACGATTTTGCGGTGGCGGTGGCGCTTGTCGCCCTGGCCTGGGGATACGGGATGCGGCAGGTTTTTGCGCCCGCTCCGGCATCCGTGGAGTTCAGCTTCGCGGCCGTGCAGGCCAACATCCCGCAAAATGTCCGCAACGATCTGACCTTCGAGTCGGATGTCCAGGAACGCTACGCCAAGCATACCGGGGCCGCCTTGGCCATGAAGCCGGACCTGCTCCTCTGGCCGGAATCCTCCACCCCGCGCCCGCTCTTCAACGACCAGGGCACATGGGATTTAGTGCGCGGCTTGGCCGAAACGCACGGGGGCGATTTCCTCCTCGGCACGGTCTATTTTTCCAGCGAGGGCGACTACAATTCCGCGGTGCTGCTGAGCGACCATGCCAGGCAAGTGCAGATATATCACAAGATGCATCTCGTCCCGTTCGGCGAGTATGTGCCGTTCCGGAAAAGGTTCCCGGTGTTCGCATGGATGATCGGAGAGCTGGTCCCGTGCGATTTCGACGCCGGCACGAAACCGGTGGTTCTCGAGATGTCCGCCAAGCCGGTCAAAATCGGCCCGCTCATTTGTTTCGAAGATGTGATCGGCGACCTCGCGCGCCGGTTTGCCTTGATGGGGGCGCAGGCGTTTGCGGTGGTGACCAATGACGGGTGGTTCGTTGACAGCGCCGGCTCCCGCCAGCATGCCGCGCACGCGGTGTTCCGCTGCGCCGAGAACAAGATCCCCATGGTCCGCGCCGCCAACACCGGTGTCACCTGCATGGTGGACCGGCTCGGGAGAGTGAATGCAACCCTCCAGACGGAAACCGGAAACACGTTCATCGAGGGGGTTTTGTTCGGCAAGGTGGCGGCCCCTGCGAACCCGGTGCCGACATTCTATGCCCGCAACGGCGAGGTCTTCTCCATCGCCTGCCTCGTCTTCTCTGCGCTAGCCGCAGTGATTTTCTTGATCCGCTCGCGGAAATCCGAAATTTCCGCTTGTCCAACCCGCCCCGAAACGAAACCCTCGCCCTGATGAAAGCCCTTGTGACCGTCATGCCCAAACCCTCCGTCCTCGACCCGCAGGGCGCCGCCGCCGCCGAAGCCATCCGCCACCACGGCCTGGAAAATATCGGCCGGGTCCGGATCGGGAAAGTCATCGAGATCGAACTTCCCGAAGCGGCAGATGAGAAGCTCCTCCACGAGATCGCCCGAGACCTCCTCTCGAATCCCGTCATCGAGGATTACGAGCTGATATTTAGTGAAATTTAGTGGTTAAAACATCTTCATGAAATTTGCCGTCCTTCGATTCCCGGGTTCGAACTGCGACCAGGATTGCGTGCATGCGCTGAACGCGATCCCCGGCACCTCCGCGGACTATGTCTGGCACAAGGACACCTCGCTTGCGGGCTTTGACGCGGTGGTGGTTCCCGGAGGATTTTCCTACGGCGACTACCTGCGGTGCGGGGCCATCGCGAGGTTCTCGCCGGTGATGAAATCGGTGAAGGAATTCGCGGGTTCGGGCGGCACGGTGATCGGGATCTGCAACGGCTTCCAGATCCTCTGCGAGAGCGGGCTCCTGCCCGGCGCGCTGGTGCGAAACCGCGGCCTGCATTTCGTCTGCAAACACGTCTTCCTGCGCGTCGAGTCGAGCGAATCGCGCTTCACGAACGCCGCATCGGCCGGCCAGGTCCTGAAGATCCCGATCGCCCATGGCGAAGGCTGCTACTTCGCCGACGACGAAACGCTCGCCCGGCTACGGGCCGACGGGCAGGTCCTCGTGCGCTATTGCGACGGGCAAGGAAATGTCACGGATGACGCGAACCCGAACGGCTCGCGCGAAAACATCGCCGGCATCCGCAACGCGGCCGGAAACGTCTTCGGCCTCATGCCCCACCCCGAGCGCGCCTGCGACCCCCTCCTCGGCAGCACCGACGGCCTCGCCATTTTTCAGAGCATTCTTAATTCATGACTCCGATTACTCCCAAAATCATCGCCAAGCACGGCATCACGCCCGAGGAATTCGAACGCATCCGGCAGATCCTCGGCCGCGAGCCGAATTTCACCGAACTCGGGGTCTTCTCGGTGATGTGGAGCGAGCATTGCTCGTATAAGAATTCCAAGCTGGAGCTGAAACAATTTCCAGCGACCGGCCCGCGGGTGCTGGTGAAAATGGGCGAAGAAAACGCGGGGGTGATCGACATCGGCGACGGCTGGGCGATCGCGTTCAAGATGGAGAGCCACAACCACCCGAGCGCGGTCGAGCCGTTCCAAGGCGCGGCGACCGGGGTCGGCGGGATCATCCGGGACATTTTCACGATGGGAGCACGCCCGGTCTTCTCGATGAACTCGCTGCGCTTCGGCGACATCCGTGGCGACTCCGCCGAGGCGCGCACGAACCGCCGGCTCTTTGCGGGCGTGGTCGCCGGGATCTCGCACTACGGGAACTGCATCGGGATCCCCACGATCGGCGGCGAAGTGTATTTCGACGACAGCTACTCGGGCAACCCGCTCGTCAACGTGTTCTGCCTCGGGATCCTCCGCCACGAGCAGATCGCCCGCGGCGCCGCGAAGGGGATCGGGAACCCGGTTTTTTACGTCGGCGCAGAGACCGGGCGCGACGGGCTCGCGGGCGCGGCCTTCGCCTCGCGTGAGCTCACCGAGGAATCCAAAGAAGACCGCCCGGCCGTCCAGGTCGGCGACCCGTTCCGCGAAAAACTTCTCCTCGAGGCCTGCCTCGAACTTCTCGCGAGCGGCTGCGTGGCCGGCATCCAGGACATGGGCGCGGCCGGCCTCACCTGCTCGACCTGCGAGACCGCCAGCCGCGGCGGCACCGGCGTCGAGATCGATTTGAACCTGGTCCCGAAACGCGAGACCGGCATGACCCCCTACGAAATCCTCCTCTCCGAATCCCAGGAACGCATGCTCGTCATCGTCAACAAAGGCGAGGAGGACAAGGTCCGCGCCATCTTCGAAAAATGGGATTTGCCCTTCGCCGAAGTCGGCGTCGTGAATGATGACGGGATGATGCGTGTCCGCGAGGGGGATTCTGTCGCCGTGGAAATCCCCGCCCGCAAGCTTGCCGACGAAGCCCCGCTCTACTCGCGGGAAGCCGCCGCTAAGTCCCTGCCCGCGCCGCTCGATCTTGCAAAATTCCCGGAAGCCGACTGCACGGCCTCGCTTCACGCCCTGCTCGTCCACCCGAGCATCGCCTCGAAGCGCTGGGTCTGGCGTCAATACGATCACATGGTCCGCCTCGGTGCCACCGTTCTGCCCGGCTCGGATGCCGCCGTCTTCATCGTCCGCGAAGCCAACAAAATCCTGGCCGCCAGCACCGACTGCAACGCGATCTATTGCCGCCAGGATCCCCGCGAGGGCGCGAAGATCGCCGTCGCCGAGGCCGCGCGGAACATCGCCTGCACCGGCGCGATCCCGCTCGCCCTGACCGATAACCTGAATTTCGGAAACCCGCACAAGCCGGAAAATTTCCTCCAGCTCCGCGAGGCGGTCGAGGGGATGGCCGAGGCCTGCCGGAAATTCGACACGCCGGTCACCGGGGGCAACGTCAGCCTCTACAACGAAAGCCCGGCGGGCGCGATCGACCCCACTCCGACAGTCGGCATGGTCGGTATCGTCGAGGACGCCAAACACATCACCACCCAATTTTTCAAAGCGGCCGGCGACGAGATCATCCTTGTCGGCGAACCGGGCGACGAGCTCGGCGCCTCGCATTACCTCCTCGCGGTCCACGGGGTCAAAGCCGGCCCGCCGCCGAAGCTCGACTACGACAAGGAACTCGCCGTCCAGGACGCCGTGCGCTCGCTGATCCGCTCGGGGCTTGTGAAAAGCGCCCACGATTGCGCCGAGGGCGGCCTCGCCGTCACGCTCGCCGAATCGTGCATCTCCGGCGATACGATGCTCGGGGCCGCCGTGGAAATCCCAGCCGCCTCATCCCGCGCCGACATCCCGCTCTTCAACGAGTCCCAGTCCCGCATCGTCATCTCGGTCGGTTCATGCGACGCCGCCAGCGTCTTGGCCGGCCTCGAAAAGCGCGGGGTCCCCGCAAGCCTGATCGGCACCGTCACACCGACCTCCATGCTGGAAATCACAACGGCCGGAAAATCCCTCTCCTGGCCGCTTGCAGAACTCCACAAAACATGGGCTGGCACCATCCCCTCCCTCATGGGGGAGTGAAACCCTACATGCTCATGCCGCCGTCCACCGCGAGGACCTGGCCGGTGATGAACGAAGCTTCGGGGCTGGCGAAAAATGCGACGGCGGCGGCGATGTCGCCGCCGGCCCCGAATTTCTGGAGCGGGATCTGAGCGAGCGCGCCGTTGCGCACAGCTTCGCCGAGGCCCGAGGTCATGTCGGTCTCGATGAACCCGGGGGCGATGACGTTGGCGGTGATCCCGCGGCTCGCGACTTCCCGGGCGATGCTCTTGGTCATGCCGATCAGCCCGGCCTTGCTCGCGGCGTAGTTTGCCTGCCCTGCGAGGCCCATGAGCCCGCTCACCGAGCTGATGTTGATGATGCGTCCAGACCGCTGCTTGACCATGGGGCGGAGCATCGAGCGGATGAAATTGAAGGCGCCTTTGAGATTGGTGTCGAGCACGACATCCCAGTCCTCGCTCGACATCCGCATGGCCAAGGTGTCGCGGGTGATCCCGGCATTGTTGACCAGCACGTCGCACCTCCCGAAATCGGCAATGATCTGCTCGCCGGTTTTCTGCACGGCATCGAAATCCGCCACGTCCACCGCGTAGGGGCGCGCGCAATCCGTGTGGGCCGCGTTGATGGCCGCTGCAGTTTTTGCGGAGTTGGATTCCGTGCGGCTGACGACGGCAACTTTTGCGCCTTCGTCGGCGAGGCGTTTTGCGATGGCTTCGCCGATCCCCCGGCCCGCTCCCGTGACAATGGCAAACTGATTTTCGAATCGTTTCATATGTTGGAACCAACAGAGGACATCGCCGGACCCGAGTTGGAAATCTCTTTTTTCGGAGAAAATGAAAGGGCGTCCGTCCGCCCCGCACGAGGATCAGTCCAGCGTCTGCCGGTAACGGCTCACGCCGACGGCCAGCGCCACGATGAGAAACAAGGTGATCGGGCCGATCTCGACAAGCGTCGGAGAGAGCCCGTTGCCCTTGAGGAGGATGCCGCGGACGATCCGCAAGAAATGGGTGAGCGGAAAAACCTCGCCCAGATACTGAGCCCAGACCGGCATGCCCCGGAACGGAAACATAAACCCGGAAAGCAGCAGCGAGGGCAGGAAAAAGAAGAACGACATCTGCATCGCCTGCAGTTGGTTCGAAGCCACGCTGGAAAACGTCACTCCCACGGCCAGGTTGGCCGCGATAAAAATAAACGATGCCCCCAGCAGAAGCGGCAGGCTCCCCATCATCGGCACATGGAAGACCACGGCGGCGGCAGCGAGGATCAAGCCGACCTGGATGTAACCGACCAGGATGTAGGGAATGATTTTCCCGATCATCACCTCGATCGGCCGCGCGGGCATCGCGAGGAGGTTTTCCATCGTGCCGCGTTCGCGTTCGCGGGTGATGGCCAGCGCGGTGATCATCACCATCGTCATCGTCAGCACGACTCCCATCAGGCCGGGGACAATGTTGTATTGGGTGATCGCCTCCGGGTTGAACTTCGCGTGGACGATCAGGTCGGCCGGTCCCGGCTTGCCGGACAGCCCGGCCAGAGGTCCCGCGAGATCGCGGGCCCACACGGTCCGCACCAGTTCCTGGACGGTTGAAATCGCGTTGCTGGTGGCCGCCGGATCGGTGGCGTCGGCCTCGAGCAGAATCCCCGGCCGGTCGCCGCGCAGGAACGAGCGGGAAAAATCCGGCGGGATCGTGAGCACGAACTGGACGCGCCCGAGATCGAGCGCTTCGCGCGCCGCCGCCTCGCCGAGGTGTTCGCGGATGTCGAAATACCCGCTGTTCTTCATCCCCTGGAGGAGCGTCTGCACGAACGGACCGTTGTCGCCGAGGACGACCGCGGTCGGCAGGTTCTTCGGGTTCGAGTTGATCGCAAATCCGAAGAGCGTGAGCTGGAGGAGCGGGACGCCGACCATCATGCCGAACGTCAGGCGGTCACGCCGCATCTGGATGAACTCCTTGACGACGATCGCGGCCAGCCGGTGGAAATCGAAAAACCTCATGGGAAATTGTCGTGCGAGGAATCCATGAGATGGATGAAGACGTCCTCGAGGCTCGACGGGATCTTCTGCCAATCGGTGCCCGGCTTGCGTTCGGGGCGGATGGCTTCTTCGAGTTTGGCCTGGTCAACCCCGCTGACATGAAGCGTGGTGCCGAAGGGCACGAGCTGCTCGATGCCGGGTTTGCCCGTGAGCCTCGCGACGATCCCTTGGAGATCCTGGCCGGTTGCCGACCACGTGTGCAGGCCGGACGCCGAGACGACCTCGCCGACCGTGCCGGCCGTGAGAAGACGCCCGTAGGAAAGATAGCCGATCCGGTGGCAGCGCTCGGCCTCGTCCATGTAGTGCGTGGTGATGAGGACGGTGAGCCCGTCGGCGGCGAGCTTGTGGATGGATTCCCAGAAATCCCGGCGCGCCTTCGGATCGACCCCGGCGGTCGGTTCATCGAGCAGCAAGAGCTTCGGGGAGTGCAGCATGCAGGCCGCCAAGGCGAGGCGCTGCTTCCATCCGCCGGAAAGCCCGCCTGCGAGCTGGTGGCTGCGCCCGCTCAACCCGTGCTCGTCCATGATGGTTTTCAGGGCGCTCTGGCGGTCGGGGATGCCGTAAACGCGGGCGACGAAATCGAGGTTTTCCCGGACGGTCAGGTCCTCGTAAAAACTGAACCGCTGGGTCATGTAGCCGACGTGGTTTTTGATCTTCCTGCTCCCGGTGAGGAAGTCATACCCGAGGCACGTCCCCTCGCCTCCGTCGGCTTTCAACAGCCCGCACAGCATCCGGATGAATGTCGTCTTGCCGCTGCCGTTCGGCCCGAGGAACCCGTAGATTTCCCCCTGCCCGACCCGCAGGGACACCCCATCGACGGCTTTCTTTCCGTCGAAGCTTTTCGTGACCCCACGAACGTCGATCGCCAGGTTCACCGTGATCCCCTGCTCACCTGGACCGGTTGGCCCGGATGCAGACCGACCGCCTTGTCCGGGTCGAACGAAACCTCGACCATGAAAACCAGCTTCTCCCGGCTCTTCCGGCTGAAGATCACCGGGGGAGAATATTCGGCGGTCGGCGAAATAAACGAAACGCGCCCGGCCAGCGGCGCGGCCCCGTCAGCCGCCACAGCGACCACATCGCCGGTCTTGAGCGAAGCCAGCGCCGTCTCGGGAACGAAACACCGGACCCGGATTCTGTCCGGCGGCAGCAGGCTCACCACCGCCTGACCGGCCGGAACCCATTCTCCCGGACGGAAGAGCGTGTCAAAAACCAGCGCCTTGCCGGGAGCGCGCTGGACTTTCTGGTCGAGCGCCCACTGCGCCTGGGCCAGTTGCGCATGCGCGCTGTCGGCGCGGGCCTGCGCGGCGGCGACTTGGCCCTCGCGGCCGCCAAGGCGTGCGGTCTGGATCGAAGACTCGAGGGCGGCCGCGATTTCCATCAGGGCGAGGTCGGCGCTCTGGTAGAGGTTCAGGTTTTGTTCGGCCACCACCTTCGTCGTGTAAAGCTCCTTCGAGCGCTTGAGCTGGATGTCGGTGTAGGTCTGTGCGGCGAAGGCGGCCTTCTGCTCGTGTTCGAGCGTGGCGATTTCCGTCGGGCGCTGCCCCTTGTTCAAATCCTCGCGCGTGGCCTGCGCCGACGCGAAACTGAACGACGCGGCGGCCAGTTCATCCTCCTCGGGCTTTGGGTCCAGCGCAAAAAGCTCCGCGCCCGCTTCAACCCGCGCCCCGCGCTCGACCGGGAGCCGCAGCAACCGCCCCGCCGCCGGCGATGCCACCAGCACATAGTCCCCGACCACATAGCCTTCGTAGGCACCGCCAGGTGCCGGCCGGCAGCCTGCCACAAACACGCTTGAAGTCGCAAAGCCGACAAAACCGGCAAGCGAAATAAGCACCGCGCGAAAGGGATTCATTTCCACGAAGAGAAGATCAGATGTCCAGCCGTCTGACAACCCGCTTTGCGGCGGGAGCTTGATCCGGCGGCCATGCCCGTCCATGTTGCCCTGATGGCATCGGCATCCACAGATCTTGTTTCGGAAATTCACGAGCTCCGGCGCGAGCGGAACGCGGTGATTCTCGCCCACAACTACCAGACCGCCGACATCCAGGAACTCGCGGATTACGTCGGCGACTCGCTCGGGCTCAGCTACAAGGCGGCGGAGACCGGGGCCGACGTGATCGCGTTCTGCGGCGTCCACTTCATGGGCGAAACCGCCAAAATCGTCAGCCCGTCGAAAACCGTCGTGATTCCCGACATCGACGCCGGGTGCTCGCTCTCGGATTCCTGCCCGGCCGAAAAGCTCGCCGAGTTCCTCGAGGCCAACCGCGAAAAAAACTATTTTGTGATCGCCTACATCAATTGCAGCGCCGGGGTCAAAGCGCTCGCGGACGTGATCTGCACGAGCGGGAACGCGGTAAAGATTGTCGAGTCGGTGCCGGCCGGGCGCAACATCCTCTTTGTCCCGGACCAGAACCTCGGCTCGTGGGTGATCGAAAAAGCCGGGCGGCCCATGGACCTCTGGCGGGGAAACTGTTACGTGCATGTCGAGTTCACCCGCGACAGCATCGGAGGGATCCGTGCGGAATACCCGGACGCGAAAGTCGTCGCCCACCCGGAATGCACCCACGCCGTCCGCCTGCTCGCCGACGAGGTTTGCTCGACGGAAAAAATGGTCGCCTACTGCCGCGAGAGCGCGGCGAGGGAATTCATCATCGTCACCGAAAGCGGGATGCTCCACCGGCTCCGCCGCGAGGTGCCGGGCAAAATTTTTGTCCCCGGCCCCACCGACCTCTGCTCCTGCGGCGACTGCCGCTACATGAAGCTCAACACCCTCGAAAAATTGCGCGACTGCCTCGCGACACTCCAGCCGGAAATCCTCATCCCCGAGGACATCCGCGCCAAAGCCGAGCGCTCCGTGCGACGGATGTTCGAGATTTCACGCTGAGGAGATCAGCTCTTTTTCCCGGGCACGGGAAACCTTGTGCCGACATCTTTTCCGGCCAGCGCGGCGGCGAGCTGGCCCGGCTTCCGGCCGTCGAGGATCGTGCAGGGGATCCCGGCTCCGACGGCGAGCTTGACGGCTTCGAGTTTCGTTTTCATGCCGCCGACGGATTCCTCGCCTTTCTCCGGGCGGACGTGGCGGGCGGCGGAGGCGATGTCTTTGACCTCGGGAACGCGCTTCCCATCGGCGTCCTGAAGCCCGTCCACGCTGGTGAGGATGGCGAGGTGGTCGGCGCGGACGAGCTGGGCGACCTCGGCGGAGAGCCGGTCGTTGTCCCCAAAGCGCAGTTCCTCGACCGCGACCGAATCGTTCTCGTTGATGATCGGGACCACGTTGGAGGATGCGAGGAGCCGGTCGAGGGTATTGCGGGCGTTCGCGCGGCGCATCCGGCTGTCGATGTCGCCGTGGGTGAGAAGAAGCTGCGCGACATGCAGGCCGTGCGCGCGGAACGAGGCCGCGTAGAGCCGCATCAATTCCGGCTGGCCCGCCGCCGCGCAGGCCTGCTTGGCGGGGAGGTCGTCCGGCCGGCACGAAAGCCCGAGGACGCGGACTCCCGCGGCGATCGCCGCGCTGCTCACGAGGATGCAGGATGTCCCGGATTTGTGGAGGGCCGCGACTTCGCGGGCGATGCGGCGGAACTGGGCGGTTTCGAGCGCGCGGCCGGTCCGCGAAAGAATTCCGGTGCCGAGTTTGATGACGAGTCGTTTCATTTATTTCGAGGCGATCATTTCCAAAAACCCGCTTTCGAGCGCCAGGCCTTCCTGCACTCCCCTGGCGAGCAGTTCGCGCGTATGATCCAATGCGGCCAGCCGCTTGAACAGCCGCTCCGGCGGGTTGGCTTTCGCGACGCGGGCGATCGTCTCCGGGCAGGGAGCGGACGGCAAATGGTGGTGCCTGAGCGCGGCGGCGAGGATTTCCCCGGTCGCATGGATGAGGTTTTCGCGCTCCCGGACCACCGCCGCCTCGGCCTGGGCTTTGATTTGATCTTCCCGCGATTCCTCCCACTTCGCGTCCGCGGACTCCCGGTAATGTTTGAGCTGCTGCTTCAATTCCCCCTCCAGCTCGTCCGTGACCTGCTCGCGGGTCGCGGCGGTCGCCTTTTGAAAAGCCCGTGCGAAGCGCATGCCGGCCGCGATGTCGGGGCCGCCGGGCTGCAGCAGAGCCTTCACCAGCGCGTCGGCCACGGAACGTTCGCCCGTGCTTTGCGGTGCGGCACCAGCGCCGCGGAGCGGGACGGCGATGCAGCGCGAGATGATCGTGTCCATGATCGCGTCGGGGAGCGAGGTCAGGAGAAAAATGTGGCAACCCGGCGGGGGTTCTTCGAGGGTTTTGAGAAAGGCGTTCGCGGCCTGCGGCTGGAGCCGGTCGGCGTCGTGGATCACCGCCACCTTCGTGCTTCCGCGCATCGGCTTCATCTGGAGCGACTGCTCCATCGCCCGCATTTGCTCGATGACGATCCGCCGGGATTTCGACTCCGGGGCAACGCTGTGATAATCCGGGTGAGCCAGGGACTCTTCGGCTGTGCCGCCAAGAACGACGCCGGCCATCTGGGCGGCCAGCCACTCTTTTCCGGACCCGCCGGGCCCGTCCAACAGATACGCATGGGCAAGCCTCCCCGCGTTCCATGCGGATTTCAGTCGTTCCAAGGCGTTCTCTTTCAGCAGGGCCATCGAGCCGGGCATCTTCATGCGGGCGGTCCTTCAAGTCGATGCGATTTTTCCGGGGAGCGCGCGCTTCCAGCGTGCATAGCGGGGCATCCTGCCTCGCAACTCTTCCTCTCTTGGCATCCGGCAAGGATGCCGGATGTCCCACACGCTGGAAGCGTGCGCTCCAGATGCCGGATGTCCTACGCGCTGGTCGCGCACGCTTCCAGAAATTTCCCCAAGCAGGGCTTGAATTGAGGTGGGCGGACGCGCATTCTGCGGCCTCTCAACATGGACACGATCAAATATCTCCTTCCAGAAAACGACATTCCCAAAGCGTGGTATAACATCGTCGCCGACCTTCCGGCCCCGCCCCCGCCGCCGCTGCACCCCGGCACCGGAGAGCCGCTCTCGGCGGCCGAGCTGGAGCCGCTTTTCGCGAAGGAACTCATCGCGCAGGAGATGAGCGGCGAGCGGGAGATCGAGATCCCCGCAGATGTCCGCCAGATCCTCGCGCAGTGGCGCCCGTCCCCGCTCTACCGCGCGCGGCGGCTCGAAAAGGCGCTCGGGACGCCGGCCCGGATTTACTACAAATACGAGGGGACCAGCCCGAGCGGATCGCACAAGTTCAACACCGCGCTGCCCCAGGTCTATTTCAACAAGGTCGAGGGGACGAAGCGCATCACGACAGAAACCGGAGCCGGCCAATGGGGTTCGGCTCTTTCGATCGCGTGCTCGATGTTCGGGCTCCCGTGCGAGGTTTTCATGGTGCGGGTGAGCTTCGACCAGAAGCCCTACCGCAAGGCGCTCATGGAAACGTTCGGCGGCCGCTGCATCGCGAGCCCGAGCGCGGAAACCGAGGCGGGACGCGCGATCCTGGCGATGGACCCGGAATGCCCGGGATCGCTCGGGATCGCGATCTCGGAGGCCGTCGAGGTCGCCGCAAAAAACCCGGACACCAAATACTGCCTGGGCAGCGTCCTGAACCACGTCCTTCTCCACCAGACGGTCATCGGCCTCGAATGCCTGCGCCAGTTCGATCTCGCGGACGACTATCCGGACATCGTGGTCGGATGCACGGGAGGCGGATCGAATTTTGCGGGAATCGCCTTCCCGTTTATCGGGGAAACCCTCCGCGGCGGACCGAAGGCCCGGATTGTCGCCGTCGAGCCGAGCGCCTGCCCGTCGCTGACCAAAGGCCGCTACGCCTACGATTTCGGCGACACGGGAAAACTCACGCCGCTTGTCAAAATGCACACGCTCGGCAGCTCGTTCATCCCGCCCGCCATCCACACCGGCGGGCTCCGCTACCACGGCATGGCCCCGCTCGTGAGCCACGTGCAGGAGCTCGGGCTCATCGAATCCCGCTCGGTCGGGCAGACCGACGTCTTCCGCGCCGGGGTGGCCTTCGCGAAGGCCGAGGGAATTCTGCCCGCGCCCGAAGCGTCCCACGCGGTTGCGGCGGTCTTTGAAGAAGCGATCCTCTGCCGCGAGCAGGGCGTCTCGAAAAGCATTCTCGTGAACCTCTGCGGCCACGGGCATTTCGACATGACCGCCTACATGAAATTCGCCGCCGGGCAGCTCGAGGATTACGAGTATCCCGCCGAGGAGATCGCCATGGCCCTGGCCGGCCTGCCGTCGGTCCGCGTCCCGTGAGCGGCGGTCCACCAAGAAGCCGAAGCGAGAAAAGATTTTATCGGCAAGTTCATTCTCGCCCTCGGACGGGACGTGAACCACGACCGCGAGAATATCCCTACGAACAGGAAGTTAAAGGCAGGGTTGGGCCAGCAGCAGGGAAACGCGGAGGATTCTGAGCAACAACCGTGGGCGAGATCTCGGAAACCGCGCGGCTTACCGGCACTCGTTGGCGATGGCGCAGAAGACCTGCTCGGCGGTGCGCAGGTGCTCGATCAGGAACCGCTCGGCGGCGGGGAGATCTTCGCGCAGAATCGCGTCGGTGATCCGGATGTGCTGGCCCAACCCCATCTTGCCTTTCTCGATCGAGCAAAACGGGCTCACGAGTTGGAACTCGATGATGAGGTAGATGAACCCGGCCCGTTCCTTGAGCAGCGAGTTGCCCGTCGCCTCCAGCAGAAGCCGGTGGAAGGAGAGATCCGCGCCCAGGATTTCCTGGATCGCCGGACGCCGCTTCTTGACGAGCCGATCAGACTCGGCCCTGGTGGATTCGAAGGCGGTTCGCCGCTCGCCGGCGAGCCCTTGGGCGAGAAGCTTTCTCAGGGAGAAAACTTCGACCATTTCCCGGAATTCCCGCATTTCCGCGATACGCTCGCCGCTGAATGTCGCGACCTCCCACTTCTGCCGCTCCTTTTTTGTGAGCAAGCCAAGCGGCATCATTTCCAGGAGGGCTTCCCGCATCGAGACCGTGGCCACGCCGATCTTATTGGCTAGCGCCAGCTCCGAGATCTGATCGCCGGGACGCAGCCGGCCGCCCGCCAATTCGGCCAGGAGGAAATTTTTCGCCCTCTGCCGCTTCGACCCCTCTTCGGCAAGCGGCAGCTCGGGGATCCGCTTCCTGAGGATCCATCCGCGCCCAGCACGCTCGATGATGCCGTCTCTCTGCATGGCCACGAGCATCCCGCGCACCGGCGCGCGGCCTACCCCGCTGGTCTCCGCGAGCACCCGCTCGGGCGGCAGCGCGGCTCCGGGCTTCAATGCGCGCAATCCGCCCGCACGAACGACCTTCGCCTGCAACGGGGTCAATCGCGATTTCATAACAACCCGCCTTCCGTCCGCGCGTGGAAAAGTGGAGAGGGCCGCATGCGCCAAGAGATAGACGGAATTTCTGAAAATGGAAGGAATGGGTGATTGTTTATATTGACCCATTATCCGTTGTCGGCTATGTGGCAGGCGATGATTCCTCCCACCAGCGCCGTTGTGGCGGCCTTGCATCGCGCCGCTCCGGAGAGCCGGGTGATGACGTCCCCCGCCCAGATGGCGGGGTATGCGTCGGATGGATTGGGCTACAAATCCTTCCGTCCGGACCTGGTCGTCATCCCTTCAAATGCCGACGAGTTGGCTCAGGTCATCGGGGTGCTTCACATGGCCGGGGTGCCGATCTGCCTGCGCGGTGGCGGCACTTCGCTTTCCGGCGGTCCGGTGGCGGCGCAGGGCGGGGCCATCGTCCACACGTCGAAGCTCCGGGCGATCCGCGAGATTTCTCAGGACGGGCTCTGGTGCGAAGTCGAGAGCGGGGTGAATCTGCGGCAGCTTGACGACGCATTGCAGCCAAGCGGGCTGTGCTATCCGCCCGATCCCTCGAGCGGACCGGTCTGCACGATTGGCGGAAATGTGGCGTCCAACGCCGGCGGGGCGCACTGCTTTCGATACGGGGTCACGAGCAACTACGTGCTCGGGCTTGAGGTTGTCCTGCTCGACGGCTCGACGCATCGGTTCGGCGGCCCCGCCGGGGGCAATGGCCCGTGGCTGGAGGATTGGAAGCGGCTCCTGATCGGTTCCGAGGGCACTCTCGGCGCGTTCACGCGGTTCTGGCTGCGCCTGACTCCGAGGCCGGAAAAACTGTGGGCATTCCGCGCCACGTATCCCGATTTGCAATCCGCCGAGCGCGCGATCCACGGGCTGGTGCGGCATCCGGCGTTCCCCGTGGCCATCGAGCTCATGGACCCTCGCGCGGTCGCGCTGGTGGAGACCAGCTCGATGGCGGTCGGGCTGCCGAAAGACCATTTTCTTATCGTCACGGAAATTGACGGCCCGGCCGCGCTGGTGGATCTCCGGGTCGAATCGGTCGCGGAAGTTCTCCGCTCGGCGGGCTCGGCGGACGTGCTTTTCAGCGACAAAGCGGAGGACCGCGACAACCTCTTCAAAGCCCGCAAGGCGATCGGCGGGCTGCTCGGCCAGGTGAGCCAGGATTTTCTGGTGCAGGATGCCGTGATCCCCAAGCGGGCGCTCGCGAATGTGTTGCAGCTCATTTACGACGAAGCCGACCGGGCGGGGATCCCGGCGGTCACGGTCATGCACGCGGGAGACGGGAACCTGCACCCGAATTTTCTCTTCGATTCCCGGGTCCCCCAGGAGTTGAAGAAAGTCGAAGGAATCAGCAAGCGCCTGATTCAGCGGGTCGTCGAGGTGGGCGGCGCGCTTTCCGGCGAGCACGGGATCGGCAACGACAAATCCGCCTACATGCCATGGGTCTTCGGGCCGGAATCGCTGCGCATGCAGCTTGCGGTTCCCCAGGCGTTCAATCCCCGGCACCAGTTCAATCCGATGAAAGTTTTTCAGGAAAGGCGGTTTGCGGCATGAATGTGCTGACCGGGGAGCGGCTGTTCGAGCCGTTTATGGATCCGGTGGACGGCGTGGTCTGCCTGCCTGCGGAAACCAACGCGGCGGGTGTGGACAAACAAGCGGCCCCTGCAGGCTGGCGGTTCCCGTTGTGGCTCGATCACGGGCTCCCGTTGCGCGATCAAGTCCGATCCAGTTCGCATGCTCCGGCCTCCTCGCGGTTCGGGCCTTATGGCGACAACATCACGGGCATGAACTGGCTGCGTCCCGATGGGAAGACCGTGCGCGTGGGCGAACGGGTGGTGAAGTCCACCACAGGCTACGACCTGCTGCGGTTTTTGCTGGAGAGCGGGGAGCGCTACGGGCGCCCGCTCGATTACGTGCTGCGGCTGCGTCCGCTCTGCGATACCTCGTGCGTCTGGCATTTGCGTGGCGAGCGCGCATCCCTCAGCCGCGCCGCCTTGGCGGTCCTGCACAGTTCGTGGATTCACTGGCTGGAATCTTTCGATGGAATAGTGGACGGGCAGACCTCATCACTTCGCGCCGCCGCGCATTGTCCGAGCGAGGAAGTGGAAACGTTTGAGGGTTATCTCGCCGGGATGGCCGAAGAGCACGGGCTTGAAATCGAGGCATCTGCCTCGGCCGTTTTCCCTGCGGTCGGGCTCCCGGATTTCGTCTTGAAAACCACAGTGGATCGGGCCTTCCAAACAGCCTTTGATCTCAGTGCGAATCCCGGGGTTCAGTGTGTTGCCTTGTGCTCCAATGGCGTCGTGCTCGGGTATGTGGCCGACCCCGGTTCGATTCTCGAACTGTTGCAACCGCTGGAGACCGACCTCCACGCGCAGGGGGGCGATTGGCGCAGCCGCCATGGCACCGACCGCATCGCCGCTTCGCCGGAATCCGGCTGGATTGCCACTCTGGGCAAGGAATGGAAGGCAGCGATATGAGCTGCATTCCGATTTTGGAAAAAGACCTTCTCGCGTCGTGTGTCCACTGCGGGCTCTGCCTCGAATCCTGCCCGACGTATGCTCTCACGGGGGACGAAAACAACTCCCCGCGCGGACGGCTCCGGCTCTGGCGCGAGGAGGCGGAGGGGAGGCTCGCCCCGGATCCCTGGACGGATTTTTACACGTCCGAATGCGTCGGCTGCCTCGCCTGCGAACCGGTCTGTCCGGCGAACGTGCAATACGGGAACATCCTCGAACATACCCGCCATGCCCAGGTCGCCGCAGGAAGATTCAAACCAAAACTGGAGCTCCGTCTGGCTGCCGAAGCGGTCCGGCATCCCCGCTTCTTCAATACCGCACTGGCTCCTGCAAGGGCGCTGCGCTCCCTGGGCATTTTTCCGCATCCGCTCATCTTTCCCGGGCGTCCACACGTCACCGGATCCACCGCCGCTTACGCGCGGTGGCTCATGAAACTGAAGAAGCCCGACGGCCCGCGAGTGGCGTTACTGACCGGATGCCTGATGGAGGCGATGTTCCGGGAGATCAACTTCGCCACCGTGCGGGTGCTCATTGACAACAATATTCAGGTGGTGATCCCCGACGAACAGGGCTGCTGCGGGGCATTCCATGAGCACACCGGCCTGGATGGTGTGGACGAGCTGCGCGCGCAGAACCGCCTGGCCTTCCTTCCGCTCGCCGCGGATGCGGCAGTGAGCAATTCCGCAGGATGCGGGCTGGCGCTGAAAAAGACGCTCGCGCCGGAAATGCCGGTCCGCGACGTGCTGGATTTCCTTGGGGAGATCGGCATCAAGGCCCGCGAACCTCGGGGAAGGAATGCGCGGGTCTATGTCGATCTGCCCTGCCATTTGGTTCATGGGCAACGTTCGCCGGGCATCCCGTCCGCTGTTCTCGATGCCACCGGGCTCCGATGGGAACTCGCGCCGCGCGCGAAGGATTGCTGCGGATCGGGAGGGATCTACAACATCCAGAAACCCGGGAACGCCCGCGAAATCCTCGCCAAGAAGTCCGCTTTCCTCGACGAAGCCGGAGGCGACCCCGTCATCCTCGCCACGTCGAACCACGTCTGCATGATGCAGTGGAACTCCGCGCGCAACCTCGTGAAACGCCCCTTTCAAGTCCGGCACGTCATTCAACTCCTCGACCCGGGAGAAAACTCGCTCCTCAACCCGTGACATTCCCCGACCCGTCACCGATATCAACAACCGCAATTCCACTGGTTTTTTTGTTCTGCATTCCGACCACATCTGGCATATTGCCTCCCCTGCACTCCTATGAGCCACTCACCGATCCATGGTATCTTAACCCCGAACGTCGTCCCGTTTTACGACGACCATCGCATCAACGAGGGCGAGCTTCGCCGTTACACCAACTGGCTGATCGAAAAAGGTGTCACCGGGCTTTACCCCAACGGGAGCACGGGCGAGTTCATCCGCATCAGCTTCGAAGAGCGCATCCGCGTCGTTGAGATCATCGCCGACGAGGTAAAAGGCCGCGTCCCGATCCTGGCCGGTGCCGCCGAGCCGAATATCGCAATGGTCCTCGAGGCCTGCAAACGCTATGCCGACCTCGGCTGCCGGGCGGTCTCGGTGACAGGGCCATATTATTTCAAGGTGAGCCAGCACAGCATCGAACATTACTTCCGCGAAATTGCATCCAAGTCGCCGATCGATATCTTGCTCTACAACATCCCGCAATTTTCCAACGAGATCAGCTTGGATGTTGTCAAGCGGTTGTCGGCGGATTGCCCCCGCATCGTTGGCATCAAAGACAGCAGCCGGGACATGCCGCGGTTCATGGACACTCTCAACGAGGTGAAAGCCATCCGCCCGGATTTCGCCTGCCTGATCGGCTGCGAGGAAATCCTCCTGCCGGCGCTCCTCATGGGAGCCGATGGAGGAACCATCGCCTCCAGCGGTGTGGCACCGGAGGCCATCATGAAGCTCTACAACAGCTTTCTGAAAGGAGATCTGGCCGAGGCGAAACGCATCCAGTTCAAGCTTCTGGAACTCATCAAAACCATGTTTGCGGCGGGCAATTTCCCGGAAGGCTTCCGCGAGGGAGTCAACCTGCGCGGGTTCCATACCGGCCGCGGCCCGCAGCCCATGAGCCCCCACGAGATGGGGCACTTCAACGCGATCCGCAGCAAACTCGCCTGCCTGCTCAAAGAGTGCGGGTTTGCGGAGGCGGCAGATTTCACGTCCTCCTCCAAGGTCGATTCGATGCTGGAACGGATTCGCAAACGGCTCCCGTAATACTGCCCGAAATCCAGGTGGCCGCCCTCGCGTTTGCCGAAACCCCGTTTTCGAGCATCACCGCCCTGATGGCGGATGCCATGCCCAAAGCCGCCGATATCGAACTCGCCGGCAAACAGAAATCGGAGCCGCCTCCGTGGCGGTTATCGTGCGCGGCGGCGTGGCTGCCGTGAAAGCGGCGGCCGCCGCCGGCGCTCGAGCCGCAAGCCCGCTCGGGAAAGTCATAATTTCAGCCGCAGGGTCTTGATTTCAAAGGGCCGGAATTCCAAGGCGATGGAATTTTCTTCGACCGTCGCGTCGCCGGCGGGATTTTCCAGCATGTCGGCCCAGTGTGCGGAGGCTGCCGGCAGCGACGTGGTGAGCCGGGCGCGGGTTGTCGTGCGGGCGGATTCGTAGAGCCGCAACACGATGTCTCCGGAACCGTCCTCGGCGGGTTTCACGGTTTCCAGGATGATGTTCGGCGCGTCGATCTGGAAGAGGCTCTCCTCGCCGCCGTCGCCGGGCGCGGTGGTGACGGGGATGTTGAGCCCGTAGCCTTCGCGCACCAGGCCGCTTTCCAGGAAGGGGCGCCCGCTCCAAAAATAAAAGGCGTAGGTGAATTCTTGGACGCCCTTGTCTGCGGTCATGTCGGGGGCGAGCGGCGAACGGAGCAGGGTCAGGTTGATGCTGTTGCCTTCCACGCTGACGCCGTATTTGCAGTCGTTCAACACGGCAGCGCCACGGTTTTCCTCGGCCAGCGCAGTCCATTTCTGGTGGCAGACCTCGAAGCGCGCGGCGTCGTAGGGGCGCGTGGCGTGGGTGGGGCGCCGGACATGGCCGAACTGGATTTCGTGCAGCGCGTCCTCGGCGCGGAGCGACACCGGAAAATTGACCTTGAGCAGCTTGTGGCTCTCTCGCCAATCCACGCGGGTCTTGAAATCGAGGCGCGGGCTTCCGGCGCGCAGGATGATTTCTTGGGCGAGCAGCGACCCGTTGATTTTCTTTTCCATCTTGAGGCTGGCGACGAGCGGGCCGTTTTCGGCGGCGGTGATCGTGGCCGGCTCATCCAACGGCACGGGCATCCGCTTGTAATTGGAGTCGATATCCCAGGCGTCGAATATGTTGGGCACGTCTTTGTAGAGCCGGAAGGCGTTGCAAGCCCCGGCCGCAAATTCCACCTGCGCGGTTTTGTCGAAAAGGCTGGTGATCTGGCCAGACGCGTTGAATTCCACGCGGAGCAGGCCGTTTTCCAAGCTTTGGCCGGTGGCGCGGCAGGCATCGGAGACCGGCGCTGCGGCCGCGGATCGCCGCAACGTGGTCCAGCCCGAGGCCGGGACGCGGGGAACGAGGGCCAGCGTCTTCCCGGCGCAGATTTGCGTGGTGAGCGGCTTGCCTCCCGCGTCGGACACGCCCGCAAAACCGGCGGGCAGCTCGACGAAAGCCGGGCGGTCCCACGAAAGCGAGTTGAAGACGGTGAGGGCGTCCCCGTCCGATTTCAGCAGGGCCGCGCGCGAGTTGTCCGCCAGGGAGGACGCACGACGGATCACCTCCGCATACATCGCCTCCGCTTCCTCATAGACGCGGTGGATGGACGAGCCGGGAATGATGTCGTGGAACTGCCCGAGCAGCACGTCGCGCCAGAGCGGCTCGGTCTGCGCAAAGTCGAATTTCGCGCCGCCGCGCGCCCCGAGCGCCGCGCCCCAAAACTCGACCTCGCGCAATGCGAATTCCGAAAGGCGGTTCCCCTTCTTGGTCTTCGCCTGCGTGGTGTAGGTGCCGCGGTGGCATTGGAAATAGAGCTCTCCCACCCAGGTCGGAACCCTGGCCAGCGAGGCGGCATCGGCTTTCATGTCGTCGAAAAAATCCACCGGCGGCCGGATCCGGCACTTCGGCCCTCCTTCGAGATCGGCCTGACGGCGCAGATATTCCAGATGGTCGCGCGTCGGGCCGCCGCCGCCGTCGCCGAAGCCGAAGGGCATGAGGCGGCCTTGATGGAAACTTTCTTTCTGCACCCGCTCCGCCCAGCGCGCCCGGACGTTCTCGGGCTTCGCCTCGGAGTTGTAATCGTTGTGCATGTAGCAGAGCGTCCGCGTGCCGTCGATGCCCTCCCACCAAAACCAGTTGAAGGGGAACGGGTCGCCTCCGTGGTAGGTCCAGAAAATTTTCTGCGTGGAAAAATAATCGATGCCGCAGCCGCGCATGATCTGCGGCATCGCCCCGCTGTAGCCGAAGACATCGGGCAGCCACATCAGGCGGCTTTCGACCCCGAATTCCTCCTTGAAGAAGCGCTTCCCGACGAGGAACTGCCTGATGAGGCTTTCGCCGCCGGTGATGTTGGTGTCGGCCTCGACCCACATCCCGCCCTCGGGAATCCAGCCACCCTTTTTTACCGCCTCTTGGATGCGGGCGTAGAGTTCGGGATAAAGCCGTTTGGTCATCCAGTAGAGGTGGCACTGGCTTTGGAGGAATTTGTATTCCGGGTATTGCTCCATCAGCGCGAGCTGGGAGGAAAAAGTGCGCGCGCATTTGCGTTCGGTCTCCTGCAGCGGCCAGAGCCAGGCCACGTCGATGTGCGCGTGGCCGAAGCAGTGCATGAAGGGCGCGGTCGGCCCGTTTTTCTTGTCCAAAAGCGGCTTGAGCAGGGCGCGCCCGGCGCGGGCCGTCTCCAGCATTTGCGCGCCCGGCAGCTCGAAATCGACGACCAGCGTCACCTCCATGAGCGCGTCATGGATTTCCGAGAGACGGAGCGATTCCGGGTCTTTGATCGTGCGGGAGAGCTGCAGCAGCGTGTCGAAATCCAGAAGCAATTGATAGACCTCCTCCTGCCAGATGCCGAACGTGCTGTTCCCGGCAGCCACCTGTGCCGCGGGCGGCTCCGGCACCATTTCGTGGCCGAAGGGCGAAGGCCCGCCGCCGACTTCCTGGACGCCGTGCCCGGCGTAGGCCTCGACGACAATTTCAAACTCCTCGCCTCCTTCCGCACGCGGGGTCAGCGTGATCTCGCGGTCGGACCAACCGCGCGCTCCGGCAGCCTTGCCGCCCACAAAAATCACCGCCTCGCCGCCGGTCTCCACGCGCAGGACGATGCGCTCGCCGCGCGCCTCCGCAGGCACGCTCACGCGCCCGCGAAACCAGCCGTATTCCCACTTCCCGCCCCACGGGGTTCCGGGCGGAAACGGCGAGAGCGGCCGAGCCAAGGCTTGTTCCAGGGTGAGTTGATCGCGGGTGACGAACCCCTCGAAGGCGACCGGGCCGAGCGGTTTGTAGAGAGCCTTGCGAAACGCGCGATGCCAACAGTCGATGCGGTTCTGCCATTCGGGATTTAACATAAAAGGATAAGTCGCGGGGTTGGGTCGGAGCAGGTTTTCGGGAAGCGGGGCGGAAGCCCAAGAGAATCAAACACGGCTACGTGGCCCAGGTTGGCCTGTCAATTCCGGCTTCTGCGAAACGGAGCCATTTCAGCCTGCACACCGATCCCACGGGCCTCCGGAATGCGTGCTTGAAAAACGGGAACTTCTCGGCGATGGTGTGCGGCTGTGAAACGACCCACTCGCGCTTCCCTTTCCCAAAACGGCTACACCCTTTTCGAGATCATGCTGGTTCTCGGCATCATCGCCGTGCTGGTGGGGTCCGCCATTTACATGCTGGTCGGGAACCTTGACGTGGCAAAAGACCAGCGGGTCGAGAGCGACATCCAGGCGATTTCGATGCAGTTGCGCACCTACGAGATGCTGAATTACCGCAAGCCGACAACCGAGCAGGGGCTCAAGGCGCTTGTCCAGCAGCCCACCACCGATCCGAAGCCCCGGAAGTGGAAGCAGCTCATGAAGGCTGTCCCTCTGGACCCGTGGGGTGCCGAGTATGTCTACCGCAACCCCGGCAAATTCAACCCGAGCGGTTATGATTTGTATTCGCTCGGTCCCGACGGCAAGGAAAGCGACGACGACATCGGGAGAGAGAAGAATGGGCCTTCCTCGAACTAGGGGGGCTTACACGCTGCTCGAAATCCTCCTCGCCCTCGGCGTGGTGGCTGTTCTGCTCGGCATCGCGGTCCCCTACATGGCGGAATCTTTCGGGAAATCTCCCGGCGAGGAAATGGCGGATGAGATGGCCAAGGCGGTCCAAGGGGTGCGGAACAGCGCGCTGGAGAAAGGCGAGGCCCGGCAGTTCGCCGTTTTTGAAAACGGGCTGCGGCCGGAGATCGATCCGGACAGTGCCGTCTGGCTTCCGGCGGGCTGGAAACTCGAGATCCGGCGGATGACCGAATCGAAATTCCGCAAGCCCGCCAAGAACGAGAGATGGTCGTTCAACGGCGCGGGGATTTGCGAGCCAGTGACATTCAAACTCCGCGGCCCGAAGGAAACTGTCGAGCTCCTTTTCGACCCGCTCACAGGGCTCGTGATCGATGAATAAGAGAATGTGGAATGCGGAATTTGGAATGTGGAATTGGGCCGCTTTGCGTCCGAGTGCCCGCCTGCGGCGGGTGGATGCATTCCGCATTCCGCATTCCACATTCCACATTGCTCCGCGTCCTCGCGGAGCCTTCACGCTTTTCGAGGTTTTGGTCGCGCTCGGCGTTTTTGCGATTGCCGTGACCGGCCTCGCGATTGCTTTGGACAGCGCGGTGATGGCGGCGTTCGATGCCCGCGAGCGGGCGCTCGCGCGGATGGTTCTGGAATCGCGGCTTTCCGCCGTCCTGAGCGATCCGCCGGCGGGTGGCCGGCGGGTCATCGAGGCCCGCGACAACAACGGGGTAAGGGTCGAGGAAACGATGGAACAATTCGAGGCCAAGACGACAAACGGAACGCTGGTGACCGGGCTCTGGAAGCTCAAGGTCACCGCCGATTGGGACCGTCGCGACAAGAGCAAAGAAACCGCGGAAATCCTCCTCTTCAAGCCATGACGGGTAAAATGTGGAATTTGGAATTTGGAATGAGGAATTGGGACGCGTCGCGTCCGAGTGCCCGCCTGGGGCGGGTGAATGCATTCCACATTCCACATTCCACATTCCACATTGCTCCGCGTCCTCGCGGAGCGTTCACGCTTTTCGAGGTGATCTTGTCGCTGATGATTCTTGCGCTGCTGACCGGGGCGGTTTATTCGATCACTTCCGCGGCGAGCGAGGCCAGCAGGGCCACGATGGCGGAGCAGGCAGCGGTGAGGAGGATGGAGGCATTTCTGAAAGTCACGCGCGACGCGTTTCTCAACCTGCCGCGCGAGGGAAAGGTCCACCTCCAGTTTTCCAAATCGCCCACAGGGGCCCCAATTCCTGAAATTGTCTTCGAGGAAGCAGCCGGCATGTTCGGGGTTCCGAGCTTGGGCGGCGGGTCGCTGATCCTTGCCGCGCGCCCGCGGGCGGACGGGTCCCGGACCATGTCGCTTCTGCTGGTGCCCAAGGATGTCCATGGAATCGATTTGGAAAATCTCAAGGCCGGGAATTCTTGGGTCCCGCTGCTCCCCCGGGTCGAGATGGTGAAGTGGTCGTTCTTTGCCAACGGCGAGTGGAAAGACGAGTGGCCTCCCGAGAACGGCCGCCCGCTTTCCGCGCGGCTCCAGATGGATTTCCTCGACATGGCCGGGTCGAAAATCGACAGCCAATTTTGGATTCCTCCGCTTTCCGCCGCCGCCCAGGCGCAGCCGCAGCAGCCGACCCCGAAGCCTTCGCCCACACGATGAGGAGCCCGATGCAATCGAATGCTCTCCAACAGAGCGCGCGGGATGAAGCCAAACCGGGAGACGCCTGCCGCGGCTCCCGGCGCGGGCTGGCGCTCCCGCTGGTTCTCTGGAGCATCGCTTTTCTCGCGGGGCTGGTCGTCCTCGTCGCGGGCGTTGTCGGGGATTGGGTCAACGCGGAAATCCGCGCGGAAAAAACCTTCCGCGCCAGGCAGTTGGCTCTCAGCGGGATCGCCATCGGCCTGAGCCCGCAGGTCAAGGCCGGAGAACCGTTGCTGAAAAACGGCAGCCCGGAGACCGAGGGGTTCGAGGTGAAGCTCTCGGACGAATCCGGAAAGCTCAACCCGAACTACTGGATCGCCCAGAACAACCGCGATATCTTCACCCGCCTTTTCGAGTCGTGGGGAGTGGACGACGAGCTGCGCGATGCGGCGATCGACGGGCTGGTAGATTGGATCGACGCGGACGACTTCCGCTCGCTGCACGGGGCCGAACGCGCCGAGTATGAGGCCGCAGGACGGCCGGGTTTCCCCGCGAACCGCCCGCTCCTGAACATCCGGGAGATGGAAGCGGTGCTCGGCCTGGACCAGGTATTGGCCGCGCAGGAAGACTGGAAAAGCTTCTTCACGATCTGGTATAATGGAAAAATCAACCTCCAATATGCATCTGAGCCCCTGCTGGAGTCGCTGGCGGAATTGACTCCGAAGCAATGCCGCGCACTTTTCGAGTTGCGTGCGGGGCCGGATGGCATCGAGGGTAGCGCGGATGACGTCAAATTTGCATCCGTCGAGGAAGCGGCCAAGCTTATCGGCGCACAGGGTCGCCAACTGGAAGCGCTCGAGGCATTCTTTGGTGTGGCCGGTTCGGTCCGGCGGATCGAAAGCACCGGCTTCTGCAACGGGGTCAAACACAAGATCACCGTCATTGCTCCCGAGAACAGCGGAGGCCAGATCATGAACTGGGAGGAGGAATGAGCGCGCAGGGCCCGGAATCCGTTCTTCGGCCCGGTCCGGGCGGGTGGGAGCTTTGGCAGTTCCCGCCCAAGGACGGGCCCAAGGTCGAGTTGAATCCGGGAACCAAGCAGGTGGCTTCCGCGCCCCGGCTCCTGCTGGCCCTTCCCACGCGGAGCCTGACGGCCATCCCGCTCTGGGTCGCCGCGCAGGGGGATCCCCGCGAACTGGCCGAGCTCGAGCTCTCCGGGCGGCATCTCGTCAAGCGGGACAGCGAGGTCCGGATTATCCCGATTGATTCGGCGGAGGGGAGAGCGCTGGTCTTGGCCATTGCCGTCGGGGATGAATCTCCGGCGGCGGAGTATTTTTCGAAAGCCCGCTTTTTCGACATCCCGGCCCGGCTGTTCGATCCGGGCACGGCGGACGTGCTGGTCTGGCGCGAGTTCGGCGACCTGGTCTATGCGTTCTACAAAAGCCGGCGCTGCGTGTATTTCTCGGCGAGCGGCGAACCTTCTCCGGGACCGGCATTTTGCGGGCTGGTCGCTCGGACCGCGCTGCGGCTGAGGGTGGAGCAGGTCATCGGCGGCCTGCCTTCGTCGATCCGCATGATCGGGGATTTTTCCGAGGCCGACTGCCAGTCCGTAGGCAACGGGCTGCGCCTCACCGTGGAACATATCACGCCGGAACCGCCTCCGCTGATACCCGAGGTTCCAGCGGATGTGACGCCGCCGGCCGCGCTCCGGGCAAGAGCGAAGCGCAGGGGAGCCAGGAAGCTTGCGGGTGTCGCGTTCGCCGGCCTGGCCGCATACCTTCTGCTGGCAGCGGTGCTCGGAGGCGATCTGTTGCTCAAAAAGATCCAGCTCGACCGGCTCAACAAAAATGCCGCCGCGATTGCGCCCGAGGCGGAGCAGGCGAAATCCCTGGTGGTCGAGTGGAAGGAATTCCAGCCGGCTGTCCATCCCCGGAATTTCGCGCTCGACCAGCTCGCCGCCGTGGCGGCCGAACTGCCTGGGGACCAGGTGCGCCTGACCCAGTTCGCCATGGAAAACGGCAGGATCCTCCTCGCCGGCGAAGCCTCGGACATCGCCCAAGCCTATTCTTTTCTGGAAAAGGTCAAAAAAACCGCCGTGCTTCAAAACTACGACTGGACATCGCGCCAGCCACAACTCGCCGGAAAAAACAAAGTCCGGTTTGAAATGGAAGGAACCCGCCCCGATGCGCAAGCTCGCAACCAATGAATTCCGGCTGCTGATTTTTTTCTGCGCGGCCATTTTTCTGGCGCTCAACCTGCTCGCCGCCCGCGCGTGGGCGGGCGCGAGGTCGTCGCTCATCCGCGACGTGGAGGCGGCGCGGGGCCGGATCGCGGAGAGCCGGATGTGGATCGACGGGGCCTCCGGGATCGCCTCGTCGCACGAGTGGATCAAGGCCCATCCCCCGCAAACGAACACGGCCGAACAGGCCAGCACCGGGCTGTTGAAGGCGACCCGCCAGGCGGCCGAAGAGGCGGGGCTGAAAATCACCGAAGAAAACTTGCTGCCCGCCGCCGCGACCACCACCGGGAACGCCGCGTCCCTCCAGGCCAAGCTTTCCGGCCCCTTCTCCGGGGTGGCCAAGTTCCTGTTCGCGATGCAGAGCCCGACGGCCTGGAGATCGGTTCCCAAACTGGTCATCCGCAGCGACACCGAACCCCCGAATGTGCTGGTGGACATTGAAGTGCACCAGTATTATATTCCCGCGACTCAAACCGGTCCATGACCACTCTTCGAAAAGCGCTCGTTTGTTCACTTCTCCTGGGTTCCGCCATGGCCCAGAACGAGGATCCGTGGACGCAGCCGCGGGATCTTTCCCAGTTTCAATTTCTTCTGGACCGCTCGCCTTTTTCCCTCCCGACGGCGGAAGAGAGCTCGCCGGTCGCGGACAGATACACGCTGACTTCGATGTTCTCGGTCAACGGGGAGCCGACGGTTTTTGTTTTGGACAAAACCACGCAGGAGCGCCACATGGTCACGAAAACGCCCAACAAGCTCGGCATGGGCCTTGTTGACTACCAGCCGAATCCCGACCCCCGCCTGATGCATGCCACGATCAAGGTCAACGGCCAGACCGCGACACTCTCCTACTCCGAGCCTGCTGCCGCCCAGGTCCAGCAAACCGCCGCGCAGCAAAACCCGGGGACGGCACCCCAGAACCATAATCCCGCGACGCCCGGGAATCTCCCGCCCGGCCAAGTCCAGGTAGCCGGGGCGCCTCCGAACATCCAGCAGCCGAACGCGCAGCCTCCCCAAAAGCGCGTGATCCGTCGCAGAATCATCTCGGGGCAACCCGGCACAGGCCCATGATATTTCGTTTTTTCCGATTTCTTCCCATTTTTGCCGCGGCGAGTGTTGTCTCTGCCCAGTCTCCCACCCCGGTTCCCGCGACGGGCAACGCGGTTCTTCCTCCGCCTGCCGCCGCTCCCCCGACGTTCGATCCGCAGGTTTCGCAGCCGCCCCAACCCGCTTCAGCCCCGCAGCAAACCAACGCGGTTCCTCTCCCGGGTCCCGCGACGGGCAACGCGGTTCTTCCTCCGCCTGCCGCCGCTTCCCCGACGTTCGATCCGCAGGTTTCGCAGCCGCCCCAACCCGCTTCAGCCCCGCAGCAAACCAACGCGGTTCCTCTCCCGGGTCCCGCGACGGGCAACGCAGATCTTCCTCCGCCTGCCGCCACTGGTTCGAAGGTTCAGCATCCGCGACTCGCTTCAGCCCCGCAGCTAACCAACGCTGTTCCTCTCCCGCTGCCCGCGACGGGAAATGCCGGTCCTCAGCCTGCCACTCCCCCATCCACTCCCGCTTCCTCGCCCGCCCCTCACATTCCAGCCCAGCCTCCGCAGCCAGTCCAAACCCCTCCCCCGCCCGCTGCCGCGCCCGTCCAAATGAATGGCGACAGCATCAGCCTCGCGTTCCCGCACAGCTCGGTTTTCGAGGTTCTCATGACTTACGAGAACCTGACCGGGAAACGGCTGATCCGGGATGCGAACCTCGCCGGACCGGATATCTCGATCATGGTGAGCCAGCCGGTTTCCAGGCAGGATGCGATCAAATTGATCGAGAGCTCGCTCCTGCTCAACGGCTACAGCGTCGTGCCGGTCGATGACCAGACGGTCAAGATCCTCGGGCCCTCGCGCGCCCCGCGCACCGAGGGGCTGCCGCTCTACATGGACAGCATGGCTCTTCCCAGGGAGGGCGACCGGGTTGTCAGTCTCTACAAGCCGCTGACATACATTTCGCCGGAGGAGGCGATCACCGTCCTCGACCAAGTCGTCCAGCGAAACGCTTTTGGCATGTTCGCCCCCGTCCCCAACACCAACGCCATCATCCTCACCGAAAAGACGCCGGTCATCCAAAAAGCCCTCGGGGTCATCAACCTCATCGACGTCGAGCCCGCGAAGGTCGTCACCAAATTTGTCCAGCTCAAGCGGGCGAACGCCGAGAAGATCGTCGAAATTCTCGACAAGATGTTCGACAAGGATGACGCGAAAAATGGTGGGAATGCCCAGGCCGCCCCCCAAAACCCGCAAGGTGCGCCGGGCGCTCAGCCCGCCGCAGCCGGAGCCGCCGGGGCGCGCTACGAAAACCGCCTCGTCACGGGCAAGGCCAAGTTCGTCGCAGATAAGCGGACAAACAGGATACTCGTCGTCACCCGCGAGGAAAACTACCGCTACGTGCATGACGTGATCGCCGAGCTCGACGAGGCGGGGGCTTTCGAGCAGCCTTATGTTGGCGTCTGCAAATACGTTTCGGTCACCGACATCTTCCCCGTCCTCTCCGAAATGCTCGCCGAGGCGGATAGCGACAAAAAAGGCGGGGCCGCCGGGGCGCAGCCAACTCCCGCGAACCCGTTCAACAACACCAACAAGTCGCAGAACACTTCTTCGAGCTCGGGATCGAGTTCCAGCGGAGGGGCAACGGACAAGGGGGATGTCCTCTCGGACGATGCCGGCTCATCCTTGCCGCTGTCGGCGATGGTCGGCGAGATCAAATTGATCGCCGACCCCATCTCGAGCAGCATCATTGTTTTCGGCCCTCCCGAAAGCAAGAAGCGCGCCGAACAGATTCTCAAACTGCTCGACGTGCGGTCGAAGCAGGTCTATCTCGCCGTCGTCATCGGCGAGCTGAATGTGACGAACAGCACCGAATACGGCGTCCAGTATCTGCTCAGATACCAAGGGGGGTCCAAAAACGGTATTGCGGCGGCGGTCCTGAACCCCCTGCTGCTCGGCAACAGCAGCGGCACCAACTCGCTTCCCATTCCCTCGTCGATCAAGAACCCTGGTGCCCTGCCAAGTGCGATCGGGGCGCTTTCCGGGCTGACGATTTTGGGAACCATCGGCGACTCGGTGGATGTTTATGCGAGGTTTCTCGAATCCAGAGGCAATTTCCGCATACTCTCCCGTCCGGTCCTTTACACCAAAAACAACCAGAAGGCCACGATCTTCTCCGGGCAGAGGGTCCCGTATCCCCAGAACTCCCTGACGACCGCCACCGGTGGAGGAGTCAACGGCAACGGCACGTCCGTCGCATCGAGCGTCGGATACCAGGACGTCGTCCTGAAGCTCGAGGTCAAACCGCTCATCAACTCCGACCGCGAGGTCAACCTCGCCATCGTCCAGAAAAATGACACCCTCGGCGCGGTGAAAAATATTGGCGGGAATGAGGTGAACATCATCAACACCCAGGAAATCAAAACCAGCGTGCGCGTCCCGAACGGCTCCACGATCGTGCTCGGCGGCCTCATCGCCGAGACCAAACAAAAGGACCAGTCCGGCATCCCCTACCTTTCTCGCATCCCCGTGATCGGTTCCCTCCTCGGCGGGCGGACGAATAACCAGGTGGATAAGAACGAGCTCATTGTCATGATCCAGCCGGTCGTGGTGGACTCCAACCCCGAGATGATGAAAGCCAGCGCCTACGAGGGCGACCGCACTCCCCTCGGCCAGGACGCCCAGCAAATGACCGCCCCTCTCGCCGAGCAGGCGCGCGAGCCCGCCCCTTGGAAGCCTACGCCGAAGCCAACGCCAACCCCCAAACCACGCAAAAACTGAGCCATGGCCACCTTGTCGAATTCATACCGTGGCATGGGCATCCTGCCCATGTCTTGCTGGATTGTGACGCATGGGCAGGACGCCCATGCCACAATGGCAGGCGGACCGAAAATCCGGGATCAATGGTTTCTACCGGGCAAGCCATGGTCAACCTGATCGAGGACCTCACCGCGCTCGCCAAAGACGCCGGGTGCGTCGAGGTGGAAAAATGCCGCGAAATCCTCCAGCGCGCCGCTTTCGCCCAGAGGTCGCTCGTTGCCGCGCTGCTCGACTCGCAACTCGTCAGAGAACCCGAATTCCTCAAATCCCTCGCCGCGTCACTCGACCTCCCGTGGCGGGAGGAGAGCGAAGTCCAGATCATCGAAAACGTCCGCGAGAAATTTCCCGCCCGGCTCGCCCTCGGCCAGACCGTTCTTCCCGAGGCGGCGGTCGAGGGCAGGGAGATGCGGCTTCTGACTTTCGACCCGTTCGACCACGGCGGCTGGCAGGCCGTTGTGCAGCACTGGCCGGGGTCCGTGCGGCTCGTGCTCACCACCCGCCGCCGGCTCATCGAGACGTTGAAAACCACCTACGGGGTCGGGGCGGACACGTTCGAGGAACTCATCGAGGGCCGCGAGAATGAAACCGGCGGAACCCGCGAGGAAGTCAATGTCGTCGATGAGGAGGACAGCGAGGCCTCGGTCATGAAATTCGTGAACCAGATCCTCCGCGAGGGCCTCCAGCAGGGCGCGACCGACATCCACTTCGAACCGCTCGGTCAGGACCTCCGCATCCGCTACCGCATCGATGGCGTGCTCCACGAAACGCCCGTCCCGCCCCGCATCAAGGTGCTCCAGGATTCCGTGATCTCGCGCCTCAAAATCATGGCGGGCCTCGATATTGCCGAACGGCGCCTGCCCCAAGATGGCCGGATTTCGCTCGAACATGCCGGCCAGCCGATCGACGTGCGCGTGGCCACGATCCCGTGCGTCTATGGCGAAAATGTCAGCCTGCGGCTGCTCGGGCAGGAACACTTCGATTTCGCGCGCCTGGGTCTCGACGCCGCCTCGGAAAAACGCATCCGCAACCTGATCTCGATCCCGAACGGCATCGTGCTCGTCACCGGCCCGACCGGCTGCGGCAAGAGCACTTCGCTTTACACGTTTCTCAGCAGCCTCAACGTCAAGGAGCGCCGGATCGTCACGATCGAGGACCCTGTCGAACACAAGCTCGACGGCGTGATCCAGATCGCCGTGAAGCCGGAGATCAACCTCACGTTCGCAAACGCCCTGCGGAGCATCCTGCGCGGCGACCCGAACGTGATCATGGTCGGCGAGATGCGCGACCACGAGACCGCCGAGATCGCCATCCGCGCCGCCCTCACCGGCCACCTGGTTTTCAGCACCCTGCATACCAACGACGCGGTGGGCGGGATCACCCGCCTCCTCGACATGAATGTCGAACCGTTTCTCGTGGGGTCCTCGGTCCGGGCCTTTATCGCCCAGCGCCTCGTCCGCCGGCTCTGCAAACACTGCTCCCAAGCCGCCCACCGCAAGCCGGAGGAACTCGCCGAGATCGGGTTTCCCGTCGAATGGGCGGACAAGGTCCGCCGGCCGGTCGGCTGCGAGCGCTGCCGCCAGAGCGGGTATTCCGGGCGCACCGCCCTCTTCGAGATCGTCCTGATGACCTCGCGCCTGCAGGAGGCGATCCAGCGCCGCGGAAGCGGCCCGGAACTGCGCGAGCTCGCCGTGCGCGAAGGCATGGTCCCTCTCCGCAAAGACGGCTGGCAAAAGGTCCACGACGGGGTCACCTCGATCGAGGAAGTCCTCCGCGTCACCACCAGCGAACTCGAAGCCCTCGACGAATAACCGGATAATTTGGAATGAGGAATTTGGAATTAGAAATGCCGTGCCGCGCCTCGCGCGGGTTGCTTTCCATTTCAAATTCCCAATTCCCAATTCCCAATTTTCTTCAACATGCCTGATTTTTCCTACAAAGCGACCGACCCGGAGGGCGGTGTTTCGAGCGGGGTGATTTCCGCGACGACCCGCGCGGAGGCGTATCGCATTCTTCGAGACAAGGGGTTGCAACCTGTCAGCGTGGGGGAAGGCGAGGCAGTGCCGCCGAAGGGGAAAGCCGCGGAAATCGGCCTCACGCGGCTCTCCTCCGCCCAGTTGCTCTACTTCACCGAGGAACTCGCGGAGCTGCTCGAGGCCGGGCTCCAGCTCGAGGGCGCGCTCAAGGTCATCGAGCAGCGGCAGGAAAAGTCGGAAGTGAAAACCGTCGCCGCCAAGCTCCGGCAGCGGGTGCGCGACGGCGTCAGTTTTTCGCAGTCCCTGCGCGAGTGCGGCAAAACATTCGACGCGCTCTACTGCAATCTGGTGGCCGCCGGGGAGGCCGGCGGAGCCCTTCCGCAGATCCTCAAACGCCAGTGCGCTTACCTCGAACTCATCGAGGACCTGCGGAAACGGGTGATCAATTCGCTCCTGTACCCGAGCATCGTCTTCGCCTCGGCCATCGTGCTGATGTTCATCTTCCTGACATTCCTGGTGCCCCAGCTCTCCGTGCTCCTCGGAAAAACCGGCCACAAACTCCCCCTGATCACGCAGGTGCTGATCTCGGTAAGCGGGTTTTGCGGGAAGTGGTGGTGGGCGATCATCGCGGTCGTCGGGGCCGCGGCCATGCTGGTCCGCGCCGCTGTCGAGACCCCGCCCGGCCGCGCCTGGTGGCACCGGGCGATGCTGGACATCCCGGTGGTCGGACCGGTCTTGCGGGCGAAGTTTTACGCGGAGATGCTGCAGACTCTCTCGACGCTGGTCTCGAATGGAGTGACGCTCCTGAACGGCATCAACCTCATGCTGGCGGCAACCGCGAACGTCTTTCTCCAGGGGCTGCTCCGCAAGGTGGCCGACCAGGTGGGCGAAGGGACGAGCCTTGCCTCCGCGCTCCGGCGCGTGGGCTTCTTCCCGCCCGTGCTGATGGATATTCTTGGCGTCGGCGAACAGACCGGCGACATCGCGTCCGCCCTCGAGCGGGCGGCCCGCCGCTACGACCGCGAACTCACCTCGCGCATCGGGCACCTGACCACTCTCATCCAGCCGGCCATCATCCTCCTCGTCGCCCTCTTCGTCGGCGTTGTCGCCTACTCGATGATCGCCGGAATCCTCACCAGCGTGAGCGCCCTCCGCGCCAGGTGACGCCTTGGACCGCTCATACCAAACGCACGGCGTGACGGGCAGAATATCACGGCGGTTTCGGCGAAACCGCCCTACCACGCACCGGTAGGGACGGCTCGCCGAGACGTCCGTCGATTCCACCCGTTTCGATGTCAAAACGGTATCACTCTCCGGGCCGTGAGAAATGCGGGCAAGCAAACGCGCGGGGCTATTTGCACTGGGCGCGGGATGTGTGTAGGATCCCGCCTCATGCCCGCCATTCCAACCCGCTCCGAAGTCCCCGTCGCCGACACCTGGGACCTGTCCCCGCTCTACCCGTCCGATGAAACATGGGAGGCGGATTTCGATGTCCTCCAGAAAGAATTTTCCGCCGCGGGTCGCTTCCGCGGCCGGATCGGCGAGTCGGCGGACGCGCTCGCCGAATGCCTGGAATTCGAGAAATCGGTCGAGCTGAGGATCGAGCGGCTGAACCAGTTCGCGTCGCTGCGCGTGACCGAGGACAGCTCGGATGCGGCGGCCCTCGACCGCGAGGCGCGGATGGAAAGCCTGCTGGTGCGGGTGGCCGAGGCGTTCTCGTTTCTCCCGCCCGAGATCCAGTCCCTGCCGGACGAAAAATTCGAGGCGTATCTCGCGGCGGGCGTTTTGCGCGACTGGACGATCCCGCTGCGCAAGCTGCGGCGCCTGCGAGCGCACACTCTGAGCGCCGCCGAGGAGCGGCTCTTGGCCCTCGGTTCGTCCGCGCTCCGCGGGCACGGCGAAACCTTTTCGCAGCTCACCAATGTGGACATGAAGTTCGGCAAGCTGCGCGACGGGGACGGCAACGAGCGCGAGCTGACGCAGAGCTCGTTCTCGTCGTTTCTCCAGCAGCGCGACCCCGCGGTGCGGCGGGCGGCGTTCCACCAGTTCTACGCGGAGTTTTCCGACCACAAATTCACGCTGGCCGCGAGTCTCGCGAACTCGGTCCGCGCGGATGTTTTCCAGGCCCGTGCGAGGAACTACGCGTCTGCTCGCGAGGCGGCGCTGTTCGCGGATGACGTGCCGGTTGGGGTTTACGACGGGCTGATCTCGACGGTCCGGAACAACCTGGGGGCGCTGTTCGATTATTTCGAGCTTCGCCGCACGGTTCTCGGGCTCGATGAAATCCACCACTACGACACGTATGTCCCGATGGTGGAAAACGTCCAGGCCGACGTGCCGTGGGACCGGGCGGTCGAGCGGGTCTTGGAAGCCGTCGCGCCGCTGGGCTCGGAATACGTGGAAACATTGGGCCGTGGGCTGCGCGACGGGCGGTGGTGCGACCGCTACGAAAACAAGGGCAAGCGGAGCGGGGCATTTTCCGCCGGCACCTTCACCAGCCCGCCCTACATCATGATGAACTACAAGGCGGACGTCTTTTCCGACGTTTACACCCTGGCGCACGAGGCCGGGCATTCGATGCACACGTGGTATTCCCAGCGGGAGCAGCTCTACCAGAACTACCACTCCCCGATCTTTCTCGCGGAGGTGGCCTCGACGTTCAACGAGATCCTCCTCACCGAGCACCTGCTCAGGACCACCGACGACACGCGCACCCGCGCCTTCATCCTCAACCGCCAGATCGACGACCTGCGCGGCACCCTCTACCGGCAGACGATGTTCGCGGAGTTCGAGCGCGACATCCACGCGACCGAGGAAGCCGGCGAGGCGCTCACGCTCGATTCCTTCCAGCGGATCTACCGCGGCCTGCTCGCGGGCTATTTCGGGCCGAGGTTCACCCTCGATCCCGAACTCGAACTCGAGTGCCTCAGGATCCCGCATTTCTACAGCGCGTTTTACGTTTACAAATACGCGACCGGCATCTCCGCGGCCGCGGCGCTTGCCGCCCGGGTTCTGGAATCCGGGGACGCGTCCGGTTTTCTGACATTTCTGCGGAGCGGCGGGAGCCGTTACCCGATCGAAACCCTGGCCTCCGCAGGCATGGACATGGGCGGCCCGGCCCCGGTACAGGCCGCGTTGGACCTTTTTGCCCGGAGGGTGAGGGAGCTGCGGGCGCTGCTCGGCTGAGAGTTTTTCCTTTCGGTTTCCGGAAGTTGGGCGATACTGGGCGCATGAGCGCAAAAATTGCAGCGAAGTTTCCGGTCGAAGTGGAATTGGAGGCCGAAAAAGATTACTGGTTCTGCGCCTGCGGGCTTTCATCCGCCCAGCCTTTCTGCAACGGAGCCCACAAAGGGAGCGGGTTCGCCCCGAGGAAGTTCACCGCTGCGTGTTCCGGCCCCGCATGGCTCTGCCAGTGCAAGCAAACTGCCAACCCGCCGTTTTGCGATGGCACACACAAATCCATCGCGTGAGCCGTTCGTCGGGGGGAAGCATTCCTCCGCCTTGGCGGCAGTCGCAATCCTGGCCCTGCTCGGCATCGGGCTCGCGTATCCGCTTTATCAATCGGGCATCCTCCTGCAGCTGATCAGCGGGGGCTGGGCGGCTCCCTGGGCCCAAAAATCCGTCACGGTGACGAAGCCGAACGGGACGACGGTGGAACTCCTGCCCGACCCTCCCGAAAAAGAGGTGCCGAACCCGGAGAAAATCAAGCTGGCCCAGCAGTTGGCCGAACGTCTGGACCGCAACGCGATGCTCCCGGAGCGCTCGCTCCTGCGGGAGGACCGGCTCTCGAACGAGAACTCCATCTCCCAGATGCTCGAGACGCTCGCCGTCGAGCTCGGAAGCTCGGAGCTCTACTCCCTGATCAAAACATACCGCGAGAACGACGAGCTCATCAGCGTCGCCCGCAAACGGATCGCGAACAGCGAGGAACTCGCCAAGGTCTCGGATGCGGATGTCGTGGAAATGAAGTCCAGCAACCCCGCTGCCGCCGAGGCCATCGCGCGCTCGAAAGCCTGCAGCCTCGAATCCACGAAGGAAGCGAACAAACAAATCCAAACCTCGACGGCGGAGAACAACGAGCTGGCCGGAAGGATCGCCCAAGCCCTCCAGCGCCAGGGGTTCCCGATCGATGTCCAGGGCGTCAAAAACCTCTGCGCCGCCCCGGACCGCAACGACATCATCGGCCTGGCCCAGAGTTTCCGGAGCATCCAGGTCATGACGAAAGAGCTTGAACTCATGGTGCTCGCGCAACCGGACAAGAGCCTCGCGCGGAAGTATTATGCGACTTACACCGTGCTGCTCATGGCGCTCGACAAAATCCAGAGGAACTACATGGACAAAATCGAAGCGGTGCATATCCCGTATGCGAAGTCGATCGTTGCCGAGGCGGAAAAAACGATCCGCGAGGCGCAGGACGCGCTGCTCTCGCACGAGGCGACCGAAAACGCCCAAGGTTCGGCCGCCCTGGGCCTGAATATCAAGACCTGCAAGCAGACGATCGAGGGGGCGAACTGGACGATCCTCAACCTCGAGAACCAGCGGAAAAAACTGATCGCGGCGAACAAGCGCATCGGGTTTTCGATCGTGGCGGCACGGAACACCCACAAAACCCTCAGCCTCCAGACCGAGCTGGCGGCGTTCATGAAGAGCAGCGCCGAAGAGCTCAAAGAAGTCGAATCCCTCGCGCTCCCGGAAATGCTCGTCCTCAATTTCGATCCCGACCAGAAGGGGACCGGCCTCATCAACGGCACCCCGTTGAATTGAGAAAGAGTGGCGCAGGCGCCTGCGCCACATAGGAGCACCCGGGCCCGGGGCTCAGATTTTCCCGGCCCGTTTCGCCGTCAGCAATGCGCCGACTTGGGCGAGCGGGCGGGTGTTGATCACGTCGTCTTTGGTGAGCCAGCCCTTGCGCGCGGAGCCGATGCCGAAGATCAGGTCCTGGAGGCCGGCGGCAGAGTGGGCGTCGGGGTTGATCGAGCACCGCACTCCTTTTTCCTTGGCGAGCGGCCACCAGCGCCAGTCCATGTCGAGCCGGCGCGGGTTGGCGTTGAGCTCGATGATCGTGCCGGTGCTGGCGGCGGCGTCGATGATGGCCGGGATGTTCACGCGGTAGGGTTCGCGGGTCAGCAAGAGCCGTCCGGTGAGGTGCCCCAGCATGGTGACATAGGGATTGCCGATGGCCCGGATGATCCGCTCTGTCATCTCGGCCTCGGAGAGGGTGAACGACGAGTGGACGCTCGCGACGACGTAGTCGAGCGACGCGAGGACATCGTCGGAAAAATCCAGGCTGCCGTCCTTGAGGATGTCGCATTCGGTCCCCGCAAAGAGGTGGAGCGATTCGCCGCTGAGCTCGCGGATTCTTTTCACCTGGGCGGCGAGGCATTTTTCGTCGAGCCCGTGGGCTTGGAGCGAGCCTTTGCTGTGGTCGGCGATGCCGAGGTATTCCATGCCGAGTTCTTGGGCGGCGGCTGCCATGTCTTCGAGTGTCGCCCGCCCATCGCTTTCCGTCGTGTGGCAGTGGAATGTCCCGCGGAGGTTCGACCACTCGACCAGGCGCGGCAGAATATGGGATTCCGCCGCCTCGATTTCGCCGCGGTCCTCGCGGAGTTCTGGCACGACGGGGTCGAGGCCTAGCGCTCTGTAAATATCGTTCTCCTCGTGGACTTCCGGGAGCGGCTCCCTGAGCTCGCGGCCCTCCGCCTCGCTGAAACGGTATTCGTTGAGCGACCAGCCGCGGGCCAGCGCGCGCGAGCGGATGCGGACGTTGTGCTCCTTGCTGCCTGTGAAATAGGCGAGGGCGAACGGGAATTCTGGTCCGGCCACCACGCGCAGGTCGCACTGGATCCCGGACTTCAGTATGACGCTCGATTTGGTCGCCCCCTTGGCGAGGACTGATCCCACCAGCGGATGGGCCGTGAAAAATTCCGAGACTTCCTCCGGGTGCCGGGTCGAGACGATGAAATCGAGGTCGCGGACGATTTCTTTCTTTCTGCGGTAGCTTCCGGCGACCTGCGCCTGGCCGACGCGGGGATGCCCGCGCAGGTCTTCGAGGAGGCTCTCGGCGAGCCCGGCGACATCGCCGATGCGGAATTTGCCGGTGTGCTTCTTGTGATGCTCGATCGCCTGCAGGATGTTGGTGGCGGTTTTTTCTCCGAACCCGGGCAGGGCGGCGACTTTGCCGGATTGGCACGCGCGCTCGAGTTTCGTGATCGAATGCACCTTGAGCGAATCCCACAGCACCTTGATTTTTTTTGCGCCGAGCCCCTGGATTTCGAAGAGGCTGAGGATATCCGGAGGAAACTCGTCGGCGAGCCGGCCGTAGTATTCGAGCCGCCCGTCCCGCACGAGGGTTGCGATCTTCTCCGATGTCGCCTTGCCGAGCCCGTCCACCTCACCGAGGCGGCCTTCCTCGACGAGCTTTTCGAGCGGCTCGGAGAGGGTCTCCAGCGCGCGGGAGGCATTCGTGTAGGCGCGGACTTTGAACGGGTTCTCGCCTTTCAGTTCGAGCAGCCGCGCGATATTTTCGAGCACCGTGATGATGTCGTCTTTGCTCATAAAAACCAGAAATCTGAACCACTAACTTTCACTAAAATCCACTAATTACAAGAGGTCGATCATCCTCCACCTTTAGTGGTTGTTAGCGGCCGTTAGTGGTTTCAAGATTCATTCCGTGTATGTTTTCAGGCGGTTGCGCCATCCGGGCAGCCATTTAGCCTCGTTCCGTTCTGGAGGGGAATTTTGCACCCGGAGAGCCAGTGTCGCGTCTGCCGAGCGGGCGAATGCGGTGAGCGCCGATCCCGTGGAGTCCATGTTCGTCAAGACCTGCAGCAGCCCCCAACCGGTCCCGTGATACCGTTCCGATGGGTTCGTCCCCTCGCCCTTGAAATTCACGTAGTCCATGAGGGCATAGTATCCGAGCGGTTCGGCGGCCACACGCCGGAAATTCGCCGCGACCTTCGCGCGTTCGCCCGCCGGGGCGGCGGCGAGCATCTTCGGCAGGGCGGATTCGAGCCGCATGGCCGCGTACCGGGCTTGAAGCGGGACGCTGCCCGCCAGAAGCGCCCGCAGTTCCTTGAGGCGGGGACCATTGGCGTCGCCCAGGAATTCCGCCCGCGACTTCCACGGGCACGGGCCGAGCATCCAGACTTCGACCGGCTGGCCGTTCGCTTTCAGAAATCGCGCCAGCCCCGGAAAGCTCTCCTCGAACGGGCCGCGTTGTCCGGCAGGGTACCAGATGAAATGCCCGATGCCGAGCGAGGCGAAGCCCTCGCCCGCGTTCCACGAGGTCAGCCCGGACACCGTCCCCGCGCATTCGTTTTTCCAAATGCGCCGCCCAATTTCCGTCGCCTGCTTGTCGGGAATATCGAGGGCATGCACCGATGCCGTGGCCAGCGCCATGGCCAGCAGAATGGGAGTCTTCATTTTGATGGGTGACGTTATCAAGCGTTTCTGCGCGAGGTGAAAAAATCTTTGAGGAGGGCGGCGCAGTCGTCCGCGAGGACGCCGGGGGTGATTTCGCTGCGGTGGTTGAGCCCGGGCATTTGCAGGATGTTGAGGAGACCGCCTGCCGCGCCGCCTTTCGGGTCCGGGCATCCGAAGATGACGCGGCGGAGCCGGGCATGGATGATCGCGCCCGCGCACATCGGGCAGGGTTCCTTGGTCACGTAAAGGTCGCAGTCGGTGAGCCTCCAGTCGCCGACCTCGGCTTCGGCTTGGGTGATCGCGAGCATTTCCGCATGGGCGGTCGCATCCTTGAGCAGCTCGACCTGGTTCCATGCCCGCGCGATGATCGTCCCTTCGCGCACGATGACCGACCCGACCGGCACCTCCTCCGCAGCGAACGCTTTCCTCGCCTGCCGCAGGGCCTCCCCCATGAAATATTCCTCGCCCGCAAGTTCCATTGCGTGGCAGCTTATGACAGATCTATGCCCGCACGCAAAACCATCGTTGCCCCCTCGATTCTCGCCTGCGATTTTTCGCGGCTCGAAGCCGAGGTCGCGCGCGTCAGCGCCGCAGGTGCCGACTGGATCCACTGCGACGTGATGGACGGGCATTTCGTGGACAACATTTCCTTCGGTCCCGCGATCGTCGAAGCCGCTTCGCGCGGCACGGGCCTGCCGCTCGATGTCCACTTGATGATCGAGCGTCCAGACCGCTATGTGCCGCGGTTCGCCAAGGCCGCCGCCTCGATCACCTGCCATGTCGAAGCTTCGCACGATGTCTCGAAAACCCTTCTGGCGATCCGCGAAGCGGGCTGCCTCGCGGGCCTGGCCGTCAGCCCGCCGACGCCGCTGGAAATGATCCGGCCCTATCTCGGACGATTTGATATCCTGCTCGTGATGACCGTGACCCCCGGTTTCGGCGGCCAGCCGTTCATGCCGGAGATGCTGGGAAAAGTTTCTGCGGCGGCGGCGTGGCGCGAGAGGGACGGGCTGGATTTCCACATCGAGGTGGACGGGGGGATCACGGTTCAGACCGCCGCGATGTCGGTGGCTGCCGGCGCGGACGTGCTGGTGGCGGGGACGTCGGTGTTCAAAGCCGGCGATACCGCCGCCGAAATCGCCGCGCTCCGGGCGGCCCGCTGATTTTTTTTGCAAGCGCCGGGAGATCGTTCTCCCGGCGCTTTTTTCTGCCATCTTCGGTTTCCGGCGGATAGGATGCGGGCATGACGGCATGGCATTGGCTGGCGATGGCCGGCGTTTTGATGATCGGGACCCTTGCGGGCTGGCTGGCTGCCTCGGTCCGCACGGCGCGCCTGAATGTGCGGGCCTCCGCGCTCGAAGCGCGCGGGTCCGAGCTGGAAATCCAGATTTCCAAACTGGATGAATCCCTGATTGCCGAGAGGGGCAAAGCCGCCGAATTCGCATCTTCCTTGGCCACGGTCCGGGCGGATAATTTGCATCTCATGGGGCGTCTGGAAGACGATGGAAAGAGGCTGGCCGAGATGCAGGAGCGGATGAAACTCGAGTTTGAAAACCTCGCCTCCCGCCTCCTCGATGAGAAGAGCGTCAAGTTTCTCGATCAAAACCAGCAGCACCTCGGAGCGCTCCTGAACCCGCTGCGCGAGCGCCTGGGAGAATTTCGCGAGCGGATGGAAAACATCCACACCGAGGAGGAAAAGTCCGCGGCCGCGCTCGGGTTCCAGTTGAAAAGCCTCCACGAGCTCAACCGCCAAATGGCGGAAGAAGCGGGCAACCTGACCAACGCGCTCAAGGGGCAATCCAAAACCCAGGGTTCGTGGGGCGAGCTCGTGCTCGAACGCATTCTCGAAAAGTGCGGCCTCACCAAGGGCGTCGAATATGAGACCCAAGCTTCCTACCAGGATGACGACGGCGCGCGCCGGATGCCGGATGTCGTGATCCACCTCCCCGAGGGAAAGAACCTGATTATCGACGCGAAAGTCTCGCTCACCGCCTACGAGAAGGCGGCCAACGCGGGTTCGGAGGGTTTGCGGGCATCGGCTCTCCGCGAGCATGTGCTTTCGGTGCGGCGCCATGTCGAGGAGCTTGCGAAAAAAGATTATCCGGGGCTCAAGAGCCTCGAGTCGCCGGATTTCGTGCTCATGTTTGTGCCGGTCGAGCCCGCTCTCCATCTCGCGCTTCAGGAAGACCCCTCGCTTTACGGGGACGCCTTTGAAAGAAATGTTGTCCTTGTCTCCTCCTCGACGCTCCTTGTCGCCCTCCGCGCCGTGGAGAGCGTCTGGAGGCACCACAAGCAGACTGTCAACGCGCAGGAAATCGCCCGGCAAGCCGGCAACCTGCACGACGCGTTCATCCTCTTCACCCAATCGCTCGAAGAGATCGGCACGCGGCTCGACCAGGCCAGAAGCTCCTACGACTCCGCGATCTCGCGCCTCGCCACGGGCAGGGGCAACCTTGTCAAACGCACCCTGGAACTCCAAAAACTCGGAGCCCGCGGTGACAAACAGCTCCCTCCTGGCCTTGCGGCCCTCGCAGAGGAATAGCTTGTTCCGCGGATCCCCTGTTTATTTCCAAGAGATGGTCTCGCACGCTTTCCTTGCACGCCGGGATATCTGGGGTTCCGAATTTCCCCGAAAACAGCGATCAAGAAATTCTTTCAGAATGGAAAGCCCGGCCTCGGTCGCTTCGCTCCCTGCGTTGCAACCTTTACAGGAAACGCCGTTTTCGAGATTTCCCAAACTGCCGGCTTTTCAAAATTCGTTTTTCCAGCAGGATCGAAAAGTGAGCAAAGCTTGGAGGAAGCGATCCGTTTTTAGATGAGAACTGCCGGCGCTGCCCTTGTCTTCGTGGCTGCGAGCGTGGCCTCCGCCGTGGTCCTCGCGTTCCTGATCGGCGGGCTTTCCGCACCGCTGGCGTGGGCGGCATTCGCGGCCGGGTTTGGAGCGGCCGTTTTCGCATGGCGCGGTATCCGCGTTCAGGATTCCCGGACGCCAAACGCGTGGGATATCCTGCTCTTCACCGTCTTCGCGCTGGCCTCGCTGCGGGCGTTCCTGTGGCTTCTCTATCCGGTCGGCGACGAGTGGCGGGTGCTGTCGCCGAACAACCTCGGGGATATTTCGCTGCACATCGATTTGATCCGCTACCTCGCAGGCGGCGTGGATTTCTGGCCTGCCAGCCCCATCCTTGCCGGGGCGCAACTGACTTATCCGCTGGGTGCCGATCTCTTCAATTCGCTCCTGCTCTGCGTTGGTGTTCCTCTGGAGAAGGGGCTTATTTGGGTCGGCCTCTTGGGAGCAGGTCTCTCGGCCTGGGCTCTCTGGCGATGGGGCGGAGCCTTTGCGGTCGCCGCCTTGTTGTTCAACGGCGGCCTGGCCGGGTTTCTGGTTTTCAAAACCGGGCAGGTCGCAGATTTTCAGGCGGAGATCGCGTGGAAAAACTTTTTTCTGACGATGCTCGTCACCCAGCGCGGGCTCCTCTACGCGCTGCCGTGCGGGCTTTTTCTGCTGTGCGCATGGCGAGAGGATTTTTTCGGCAAGGGGTCCGCCGTCCCGCGGTGGACCACGTTTTTGCTATACGCGACGATGCCGCTTTTCAACGCCCACGCTTTCGTGTTTCTGAGCCTGGTCCTTGCCTCCGCGTTCCTGGTGGATCCCAGGCAGAGGAAATTTCTGGCGGCATTCGTTGCGGGGGCCTTTCTGCCGGCGAGCGCGGCGATGTTCTTTGTCACCGGCCGCTTTTCTGCCGCGTCCGGGCTCCGCTGGCTGCCCGGTTGGATGCAGGGAAGCGACATGTGGTTGGACTATCTAAACCATTCCGGATGCGCATGGCTCCAAAACCCTGCGGCCTGGTTGTTTTGGGCCTGGAATTTCGGCGTATCCCTTCCTCTGCTTCTTCTGCTTGGGTGGATGCTCATCTGGAAACGGCGCAAGGACGCCCTCTGTTTTGCCGGAACCGGGCTCTTTGTTTTTCTCGTCTGTTGTTTTGTCAGCTTCGCCCCGTGGGAATGGGACAACACCAAGCTCTTCCTCTGGGCCTGGCTGGGATGCGCCCCCTTCCTCTGGGAAATGATCTCGAACTGGCCCGCTCCGGCGCGCGTTCTCACGTGCTTTCTTCTCTTCTTCTCAGGAGCGATCTCGCTGGCCGGAGGAATCGACGGGCGACACGGATACAAATTGACCACCCGCTCGGAACTCGCCGAGGCAGCCGCACTGCTCGGGCCCATCCCGCCCGGCGACCGCATCGCCGTGGAGCCGGATTTCAACAACCCGGTCATGCTTCTCGGACGGCCCGTGCTCTGCGGCTACGAGGGTCACCTCTGGAGCCACGGCCTCGACTACCACAAACAATGGGACGCGCTTCAACTCGTGCTGAAACAGGAACCCGGCTGGCAGGAGGCTTTGCCCTCGCTGAACGCCAGATGGATTTTTTTGAAAGGCTCGCCACCCAGGGTCATTCCGTTGGGCGCCCCCCGCATCCCGCTCCAAAGTGATCGCAAGCAAAATCCTTGAAAAACCCCCAAGAGAGAGCGCTTGAGACGGGGAGCAGGATGCGGTTAGAATACGGCATGAACCGCCGGAAAAATCATCTCGATATTTTTGTCCAATGCGTCACTTCGATCCAAGCAAACCGGCTGATCAAACGCGCGAACCGCCAAGACAAGGAGTTTCACTTTCAAAACTGGTTCTTGGATCGTCTCAATGAACTCCGACTGAATCACGAGGCTGGTGGTCGGAACAGCTACCCATGCTTTCAGTGGCATCGTCTCGTTGGTATGGCCTCCCAAGAAACTGGAGCCAAGGTCCATCCACATCTCCTGCGGCAGTTCGGCTGCCACCGGCTTGAAGAGCAAGAGCGTGGATCTTATTATCACCGATCCTCCATTTTTCGACAATGTCCACTATTCGGAATTGGCGGACTTCTTCTATGCATGGCAGCAGTTGCGTCCCGACATGCGATTTGGGGCGGACGGGAGCACCCGTCATGAGCAGGAGGTTCAGGACAGCAATGCGACGGCGTTTACAGAAAAGCTCTGTCGCGTATTCAGCGAATGTCACCGGGTAATGAAGGACGATGGGCTTCTTGTGTTCAGTTACCATCACTCGCGCAATGACGGTTGGGCATCTCTTGCCAAGGCTGTGCTCGGCGCTGGCTTCCGTTTCGTTAACGCGCATCCCGTCCGTGCTGAAATGTCGGTCGCCGCGCCGAAGCAGCAGGCCAAAGAGCCCATTCAACTCGACAGTCTTCTGATCTGCCGAAAAGCCGAAAGTGACTTTCGGCTCGTGGCGCAACCCAAACGGGCGCTCGATGAGGCGATTGAACGGTCCCACATGAAGATGAACGAGCTTGAAGCGGCGGGGTTTAAGCTCTCACTCAATGATCGGCGAGTTGCTCTCATGGGACAGTTCTTGGCCTCGGTCTGCCCATGTCGCCGAGCTGATGATGTCGCATCGATCATCACCGAATACGCTTCGGAATTCGATAAAGCTTTGACGACGACGCTTCCTCGCGTGCCCACGCGCCGCACGATCTCCTACATGGATATTATTGCAACACCCCCGACGGAACAACTTGTTCTCCTAGGAGCCTGTCGGACTGAAAAACGAGCGGCAAAAGCCGCCGTTTTGTGATTTTTTTGGTTTGGCGATCACTTCTTGAGTTTGCGGAGCCGGGGAAGCGAACCGAAGCGGAAGTCTTTTTGGTTTT
>Ga0209697_10000993_pt1 | contig 45861 bp, 35 predicted proteins | sample AliMusrvi5mmetaG_FD_184115 | JGI IMG/M metagenome (GOLD analysis project Ga0209697, IMG submission 184115) | Freshwater lake bacterial and archeal communities from Alinen Mustajarvi, Finland, to study Microbial Dark Matter (Phase II) - Alinen... | ecosystem: Environmental > Aquatic > Freshwater...
CAGGGAATACAAAAACGAGGCCGAGGCCTGTTTCAGGCGGACGCGCAGGGTGCTGTCGTCCAGGGCCTCTGCCCCGGCCACGTGCTCGAACAGGGACCGGGCCGTGAACATGCCAGCCGCGCGGTAGGGGTTGGCCGGGTCCACCTGGCGCATGATGGCCAGGGCCGCAGCCTGGGCGTTCATGGGGCTGCCGTCGTGGAAGCGCACGCCCCGGCGGATGCGGAAGGTCCACTCCCGGCCGTTGGGCGAAACGGTCCAGGACTCGGCCAGGGTGGGCTCCACCTGGATTCCCCCGTCCTTCAGGCGCACCAGGCCCTCGCAGATCTGACCGGCCACCAGGGTCGACTCGGAGTCCGTGGCGCGGGCCGGGTCCAGGGTCAGGGAATCGCCGCCGCGCACCAGGGTCAGGCTGTTGTCATGCTCCGCAGCCAGGGCCGGGACTACGGGCAGGGCCAGCAGCAGCAGGACCGGAAGCAGCAGGACCGGAAGCAGCAGCGCGCCGGTGCGGCGGGCGTCAGCCATTGGCGGCCTGCCTGGGCGGGCCGGTGTCAGATTGACCGGGGTCAGGAAGGCCGGGGTCAGGGTAGTCGAAATCAGGGGACGCACCGGCCAGGCCCCAGCCCAAGGGCCAAAACGCACGCTGCCCGCAGCCGGGGGCCAGGGACTTGGCCGGGTCGGGATCGGGGAAGGCGGTCGGGCCGGGGAAGGTGGCCGGGTGGCCGCCGGGAGCGCGCAGCATCCGCAAGACCGAATGGATGGTGGTGGGGCGCATGCGTTTCTCCCTGTAAGACCAGACCGGACCCTGCAAAGGCGCGAGGATGATCTCTTCCTATTCTGCCCCAGTTCGGGGGAAAAATCCAGGGGCTGCGCGCAGGGCTGTGCCAACCCTTTCATAGAAGGACCATATTTGACAAATAGAAATATCACACATAGGCCATCGTTGATCAACGCAGTTTTCTTATGTTTTTTTGTTGCAGATCCACAACTGATCAACGACTTGGGGGGGGAATCATGGAGGCGAAACAGAGCCTGTTTGGGGGCAAGGGCGAGATCCTGATCGCCGGGGCTATCATCGGCCTGGCGGCCGTGCTGCTGCAATATGCCGGGAACCCGGCCAACATGGGCGTATGCGTGGCCTGTTTCCTGCGCGACATCGCAGGCGCGCTGGGCCTGCACCGGGCCGCGCCCGTGCAGTACCTGCGCCCGGAGATTCCGGCCTTTGTGCTCGGCTCCGTGGCTGCGGCCATGGTCGGGGGCGAATTCCGCGCCCGCGCCGGGTCTGCGCCCGTGCTGCGCTTTTTTCTGGGCATGGCCGCCATGGCCGGGGCCCTGATCTTTCTGGGCTGCCCCTGGCGCGTGCTGCTGCGCCTGGCCGGGGGCGACGGCAACGCCCTGTTCGGCATGGCCGGGCTTTTGACCGGCATCTTCATGGGCCACCGCTTCTACAAGGCCGGGTTCGCCCTGCCCGCCAGCCAGACCCAGTCCACACTCTCCGGCCTGGCCATGCCGCTGGCCGCCCTGGGCTTTCTGGTCATGCGCTTTCTGCTCTCCCCGGACCCGGAAACCGGCTCGCTGGGCTGGCTCTGGGCCTCGGCCAAGGGCCCAGGCGCGGCCCATGCCCCGCTCTTGGCCTCTGTGGGCGTGGGGCTCTTGATCGGCGTGCTGGCCCAGCGCAGCCGCTTCTGCACCGTGGGCTCCCTGCGCGAGCTGTTCACCCTGCGCCAGATGCACCTGATCTACGGCGTGGCCACCTTCCTTTTGGCCGCCTTCATCGGCAACCTGGTGCTGGGGCAGTTCCACCCCGGCTTTGAGGGCCAGCCCGTGGCGCACACGGCCTCGCTGTGGAACTTCCTGGGCATGGTCGTGGCGGGCCTGGCCTTTTCCCTGGCCGGGGGCTGCCCTGGCCGACAGCTGATCCTCTCGGGCGAGGGCAGCAACGACGCCGGGGTCTTTGTGCTGGGCATGCTCACCGCCGGAGCCATGGCCCACAACATGGGCTGGGCCAGCTCCCCTGCCGGGCCGGGTCCCAACGCCCTGGCCGTGGTGGTGGTGTCCTTAAGCTTCTGCATCGCCGTGGGCTTCTTCAACCGCAAGACCGCCTAGCGCTCCATCCATTATAATGACAACGGCCCGGCGGGATGCGCTCCTGCCGGGCCGTCTTTCGTTTGTTTCAGGCGGTATAGGTCGAGCAGGACCGCTGCCCGCCGGCTGGCCTACAGCCGGACCACCCGCAAGATGCCGAGCACCAGGCCGATGGACCCCAGGTCCACGTTGTAGTTGCACAGGGCCATGGCCGTGAGCAGGCTCCAGACATAGACCAGGGCCCGGCCGCCCAGGAACAGGGCCAACAGGCCCGAGGCCAGGCTGGCCATGCCCCAGAGGTCGTACAATTGGCCGAAGAGCACGCCCTGGCGCACGGCGGTCAAAAAGACCCCGCTGTCGCCCGCGCCCACGGGCGTGTCGACCACGTAGATGCGGAAGTAGAAGCAGCCCACGTAGGTCAGCAGGAAGATGCAGGCGGCCAGCAAGGTGTTTCGCGACACGTGGACCTCAAGGATGAACGGATTGGGAAGCCCTGTCTCTGCCGTCCGACCGCAGCCTTGTCAAGGTCTGGCCGGGCCGTCTTGCCCTTGAACCGGATTGCGCCTATTTTGCCGCGCAGAGGTGCCACATGCCCATGCGTTCCGCCGCCCTGGCCCAAGCCGCCGCCCTTGCGGCCCTGCTCGCCTGCTCCTGCGCCCCGGCCACGACGCCGACCCCGGCCACGACGCCGACCGCATCGCTGGTCGCCTCGTCGGTCGCCGCGCTGGTCGCCCCGGCTTCCGGCATGCAGGCTGGGGTCGCCGCGCCTGCGTCTGCCCGCAGCCGCCGCCTGGCCCTGGCCGCCTTCCATTTGCGCGACGAGCGCGGGGGCGGGCCTGCGGAGGCCCTGAAGATTTTGGACGAGCCGGACTTGCCCGCAGCCGGGGCTGACCCCAATGATCCGGCCCAGCGGGCCGAGGCCAATAACGCGACCCTGCGGGTCGACTCAAACGAGCTGGCCCTGCGGGCCTTGGCCCTAAGCCAGCTGGGCCGCTATCCCGAGGCCGTGGACGCGCTAAACCGGCTGCTGCTGGCCCGGCGCGACCTGCCGCCCGCCGCCCTGGCCGACGCCTTTGTGGAGCGCGGCCTGGCCCTGGCCGCCATGGACCACCAGGACCGCGCCGCAGAGGACTATGCAGCGGCCCTGGCCCTGGTCCCGCGGCACATCCCGGCGCTCCTGGCCCGGGCCGACCAGTTGTTCGCCCTGGGCCAGACGGCCGAGGCCGAGGCAGGGTACTCCCGGGTCATCGAAATCGCGCCGGAGAACGTGCTGGCGCGCATCAACCGGGGCGTGACGCGCGACGAGCAGGGCCGCTTCGCCGAAGCCATCGCTGACTTCACCCAGGCGGGGGCGCTTGATCCGCTCTCGCCCGTGGCGCTGGTGAACCGTGGGGTTTCGCGCTCCCAGGCCGGAGACATGGCCGGGATGTGCGCGGATTATTTTGCCGCCTGCCGCCTGGGCGCGTGCCGCAGGCTCGGCTCCGCCCGGGCCATGGGCTACTGCCAGCCCGGGCAATAGCGGCCAGGGCGGGCCTAGCCGCCGCCGAGCTTGGCCATGAGCTTCTTGGAGTTGACATGGCCCGGGTCGATCTCCAGCGCGGCCTCCACGTACTTCCTGGCGTAATCGTCCTGCTTGGCCAGGTGATAGCCGTAGGCGATGTTGAAGGCGACCACGGCGGCCGTGCGGTGGAACTCCGGGTCGGCGCGCAGCACCTGCTCGTAGCAGCTAACGGCCATGTGGTACTGCTGGCCGTCGGCGTAGGCCAGGCCCATGTTGTACAGCACGCGCTCGTCGCCCTCGACCACGGTGAGGGCCTTCTTGTAATTATCGATGGCCTCCTTCCACTTGCCCTGCTTGCGCAGCGCGATGCCTAGGCGGTTGAAGGTGACCATGTCCTCCTTGGTCAGGTTTTCGCCCTTCATCTCCAGAATCTTGAAATAATACTTTTCGGCCAGGGCCGGGGAGGCCTCGCTCACGCTCTCGGCTATGTTGGCCACGATGCGGTCCAGGTAGCCCGTGGCCTCGCGCTGGGCGTTGACGATGGCCTCGCCGAAGTAGACATCGGCCCGGTCCATGTCGTTCTTGCGCACGTAGACCTTGCCGATCTCGCACTTGCGCTCGGTGTTCAACGGGCTGATGACATCCAGCTTCTTCAAGTACAGCAGATAGTTGTCGTCATCCTCGCCCTGGTGGACGGATGCCAGCTTCTTCAAGGGCTCCAGGTACAGGGTGGCGCCGTCGTGGGCCCCCTCATAGGCCTTGATGGCCTCCTCGCGCTTGCCCTCGATGAGCAGGGCGTCGCCCATGAGCATGAGCGCCACCGGGCTGTTCCCCTTCACCTTCAGGATGGCCTGGCTGATCTGCTTGACCTTGGCCGTCTCGCCCAGTTCAAGCAGGCGGCGGGCCTCCTGCACCAGCTGGCTGATCTTGCCCTGGGGCTTGATGGCCCCGGCGATCTTCTCGATCAGGGTGTCCACGCTCACGGGCTTGGTCAGCACGCAGTCCACGCCGATCTCGTACAGCTGCGACAGGGACTCCTTGCTGGTCTCCTGGGTCATGACCAGGATCTTGACCTCGGGGAAGGCGCCCTTGAGCCCGCGGATGAAGTCCAGGGTGGGCATGCCGCGCAGCAGGCTGTCGACCATGACCAGCACCGGGGACTTGTGCCCCAGGTGGTCGCGCACGCCCCGCAACGCCAGCCCGGAGTCCTGGTAGACCTCCAGACAGTCGGCCTTGATTCCCAAGATCTTGAGCACGGTCGTGCGCAGGGTGCGCACAAAGAGGGGGTCGTCCGAGAGCATGACCAGAAAGCCGTGCTGGTTCTCCAAAAATTCACGGAGGTCCTGGTCATACTTTGGGGCGGGTGCTTGCGCCATGCTTCAAATCCTCCTGAACCGAGCTGCCTATCCTAATCCGGAGATCCATTCGCTACAATAATCTCGTATTACAATTTACACATACTGACTCCTCTTGTCGAGACCCGATACGTACAAAACAGACTGCTGTCTCTTCAAGCCCCCATGACAGCGCCCTGACAGGGCGGCAGGTTTTTCTGTCCCGGCCCTGCCTTCGCACGCATGTCTAGACTTTCTCGTTATCGTCAACACCCCGCATTTACGACTTATTTGCACTGTGGCACGGCCAGTGCATTTCACGCCGCAAAAGGGAATGTTTTTTCGAACAAGGAGGTTTACGTCATGTCTTTGGTGATCAATCACAACTTGATGGCGATGAACGCCGCACGCAACTTACAGACTTCCTACGGAGCACTGGCGACCTCGACCAGACGCCTATCCTCTGGACTGCGCGTCGGCAACGCCGCAGACGACGCGGCCGGTCTGGCCATCCGCGAGCTCATGCGCGCGGACATCAAGAGCATGAACCAGGGCATCCGCAACGCCAATGACGGCATTTCGATGATCCAGGTCACCGACGGCGCGCTCCAGGTCGTCGACGAGAAGCTCATCCGCCTGAAGGAACTGGCCATGCAGGCCTCCACAGGCACGTACTCCTCGGACCAGCGCCTGATGATCGACTCCGAATACCAGGCCATGTGCTCTGAAATCACGCGTATCTCAAACGCCACCGATTTCAACGGCATCCACATGCTCAACGGGCACCTCTCCGGCGACTCCACCACGCACAACGGAACCGGCATCGACTCCGTCGGCGCGCTGAAGATCCACTTCGGAACCGGCAACGACTCCGCCGAGGACTACTACTACGTTTCCATGGGCTGCTCCACCGCCTCGGCCTTGGGTCTGGGGCACCTTGCCGCCGGCAAGAACGCGTACAGCGACGCTGCGATCGATGCAGAGACCGACCCGACCAAGAAGGCCTCCATGATCACCGCGAACAACGCCGGCCAGTCCATCTCCACCCAGGAGCTGGCACAGCAGTCGCTGGCGGCCATCAACAACGCCATCATCTCCAAGGACAAGATCCGCGCCAGCCTGGGCGCCCTGCAAAACCGCCTGCAGAACACCATCACCAACCTCTCCATCCAGGCGGAAAACATGCAGGCCTCGGAGTCGCGCATCTCTGACGTGGACGTGGCCGAGGAAATGACCGAGTTCACCCGCGAGCAAATCCTGAGCCAGTCCGCAGTAGCCATGCTGGCCCAGGCAAACTCCCTGCCCAAGATGGCCATGCAGCTCATCCAGGGCTAGGCCTAAAGCGACGACACATTCGGCTTCAAGGCCGGGAGGGGCGACCCTTCCGGCCTTTTTCGCGCTTTTCCCGCCCCAAAGGCCGTGCTACACAACGCGCAAGGGCCGCCCGAGGGCCCGGAAGGAGGCCCCATGCGCGGGCTGCCCGCCCTTGTCCTGCTGGTTCTGCTCGCCCCGGCCCTTGCCCTGGCCCAGGCCCCGCCGACTCAAGCCCCGCCGACTCAAGACAGTCTGGCCCAAGACCGTCTGGCGCCGGACGCACTGGTCCGCTTCGACACCCGGCCCGGAATGGTCCTGCCCGTGTACCGCATGCGCGCGCCCGGCGCGCCCGCCACGCTGCTGCTGCTCTCCGGCGGCGCGGGCGGCATGGGCCGCATGGACCACATTGGGGACGGGCAGCCGACCAGCAGAAATTTCCTGGTGCGCAGCCGGGGCTTCTTCGTCCAGGCCGGGTTCGATGTGGCGGTGCTCGGCCTTCCCTCAGACAAGAAGAGCGGCTGGAGCGCCACGGACCGGCTGGGGGCCGAGCACATGGAGGACATCAAAAGCGTTGTCCGGCAGCTCAAAGCCGACACGGGCCTGCCGGTGTGGCTGGTGGGCACGAGCATGGGCACGGTGTCGGCCACGGCCGCAGCCATCGCCTTTGGGCGCGAGGAACTGGCCGGGGTGGTGCTGACCTCAAGCATCACCGGGCGGCAGAAGACCGGCGCAGCGCCCACCCAGGACCTCTCGGCCATCCGCATCCCGGTGCTGGTCATGCACCATGCCAGGGACGGCTGCACATTCTGCTCGCCTGCGGAGGCCGCGAGCATCGTGGGCTGGCTGACCAACGCCCCGGTGCGGAAATTTCTGCTGGTGGACGGCGGCGCGGGCGCCTCGGGCAACCCCTGCGAGGCGCTGCACCATCACGGCTACATCGGCATGGAGCAGGAGGCGGTCAGGCTCATCACGGACTGGATCAGAAACCCGGCCCCGTAAGGCCGCGCCGCGCTAATCCCCGCTTCTGGGACGCAACGTGGACAGGGCCAGGGCTGCAGCGGCCTGCTCGGCCTTTTTCAGGCTGCCGCCCTCGCCCCGGAAGCGCGCGCCGCCGGGCAGCACGACCTCCACGGCAAAGACCTTGCTGTGCTCCGGCCCGCTGGATTCCGCCAGAACATACTGGGGCCGCTCGCGGTGGGTCTCCTGGGTGACCTCCTGCAGGCGGGTCTTGTAGTCCTTGGCCGGGGGCGAGCTGGCGCTTTCCGGAAAGCGCGGACCCAGCAGCCGCAGCACCAGCTCGCGCGCGGCCTCAAACCCGCCGTCCAGAAACACCGCGCCGAAGAGCGCCTCCAGCGAATCGGCCAAAAGCCCGTCGCGCCCGCGCCCGCCCTGGCTCTCCTCGCCCCGGCCCAGGCACAGGGAGCGCTCCAGCTTGAGCTGGCGCGCCACCTCGGCCAGGGTTCCCGTCTTCACCAACCGCGAGCGCACCTTGGTCAGCAGGCCCTCGTCCGCCGCCTCGTAGCGCCGGTACACCTCCTGGGTCACACACAGCTCCAGCACGGCGTCGCCCAGAAACTCCAGGCGCTCGTTGCTCTCGCCCGGGCAGCCGCGCTCGTTGGCCCAGGAGCTGTGCGACAGCGCCAGCGTGAGCAGCTTGACTTGCCGGAAACGATAGTGGATGTCTTCCTGTACGGTCGCGAGAATATTGTCCATGAACACTCCCAAAAGGCCCGAAAATGCCCCAGCAGCCCAGAGACCTCAAACCGCTCTTCGAGCCCGCCGCCGTGGCCGTGGTGGGGGCTTCGCGCAGCCAGGCCAAGGTCGGGGGGCTGGTGCTTTCAAACCTGCTTGAAGCAGGGTACAGGGGCCGCGTCTATCCCGTCAATCCCGCCGCCGCCCTGCAAGGCAAAGACATCATGGACCTGCCCGCCGTGGCCTCCGTGGCGGAGCTGCCCGACGGCCTGGACCTGGCCGTGGTCTGCCTCCCGCGCGAGCAGGTTTTGGCTGAGATGCGCATCCTGGCCGCCAAGGGCGTGCGCGCAGCCATCGTGCTGGCCGCAGGCTTCCGCGAGACCGGGCGGCTGGGCTTCGAGGCCGAGATGGAGCTCAAGCGCATCGCCCAGGACGCGGGCATGGTCCTGCTCGGACCGAACTCGCTGGGGCTCATCAGCACCGGCTGCGCGCTGAACGCCAGCTTCGCCATCGGCCAGCCGAAACCGGGCGGGGTGGCATTTTTTTCCCAGTCCGGGGCCATGTGCGTGGCCGTGCTGGACTGGGCCATGAGCCTGAACATGGGCTTTTCGCGCTTCGTCAGCCTGGGCAACAAGGCCCTGATCGACGAGTCCGCCGTGCTGCGCTACCTGGGCGCAGACCCCGAGACCAGGGTCATCGTGGGCTACTGCGAAAGCGTGGAGGACGGCGGCGAGTTCATGGCCGCAGCGGCCGAGGTCTCCACCCGCAAGCCCGTGCTGATGCTCAAGGCCGGGAGCACCGCTGCCGGGGCGCGCGCCGTTTCCGCGCACACCGGAGCCATCTCCGGCTCGCCCGCGGCCTACCGCGCGGCCTTCCGCCAGTCCGGCGTGCTCCAGGTGGACGAGGCGGAGCAACTTTTCGGCCTGGCCCAGGCCTTCGCCACCCAGCCCCTGCCTGCCGGGCCGGGCCTGGCCATCCTGACCAATTCCGGCGGGCCGGGCATCCTGGCTGCGGACGCCTGCGCCCGCAGCGCGCTCACCCTGCCGCGCCCGTCGACTGCTACCTTAAGCCGCCTGACGGAGATCCTGCCCGGATTCGCCTCGGCCTACAACCCCGTGGACATCATGGGCGACGCCGGGCCGCAGCGCTACCGCGAGGCCCTGGCCGCGCTCTTGGCCGACAGCCAGACCCACGCCGTGCTGGTGCTTTTGACGCCAACCGCCCTGGCCCAGGCCGAGGCCACGGCCCGCACCGTCATCGAGGCCGCAAACGGGGAGGAAAACCCCGGCAAGAAGCCCGTGGCCGCCTGCTTCATGGGCCGCGAGGCCGTGCGCGCCGGGCGCGAGCTGCTCCAGGCGGCGGGCATTCCCTGCTACGATTTTCCCGAGGCCGCCGTGGAGGCCCTGGACGCCCTGTACCTGCACTTCCGGCGCACCCAGAAGCAGCAGCCGCCCGCCACCTCCTGCGACGGCGAGCTGAGCCGGGGCGCCTGCGACGCGCCCTGGGACGAGGAGGCGCGCTACATCGTGGAGGCGGCCAAAACGCGCGGGCTCATCGAGATCTCCGGGGTCGAGGCCCTGGAGGCGGCCCACGCCGCCGGGCTGCCGGTCTTGACCACGGGCCTGGCGCGCACCAGCGCCGAGGCCGTGCGCCTGGCCGAGGAGATCGGCCTGCCCGTGTCGCTGCACCTGGCCACGCCCGAGCCCGGCCCGGCAGCCGGGGCCTGGACGGGCGGCGGGATCGGTTTCGGCGGGGGCGGCGCTGGCGGCGGCTTTGGCGGCGGTGGAGATCCAGAGGCCCTGGGACGCTTCGCCCGCCTGCGCGACGAGGCCGGGGTGCGCCACGCCTTTTTGGCGCTGACCAGCCGCGCCGCGCGCCTGCGGCCCGAGGCCTACGTCACCGGCTGCCTGGTGCAGGCGGCCACCGGCCTGCCGGGCCAGGGCGGCTTTGAGCTGGTGGCGGGCTTCACCCGCGACCCGCAGTTCGGCCCGCTGTTGTCCTTTGGCCTGGCCGGGGTGAGCAGCGAGCTGTTGGGCGACGTTTCGCACCGGCTGGCCCCGCTGACCCCGGAGGACGCGCGCGAGATGCTGCGCGAGGTGCGCTTCTACCCGCTGCTGCGCGGGGCGCGGGGGGGCTCGGTGGTCTCGCTGGCCGCGCTGGAGCGGCTGCTTTTGTCCGTTTCGAGGCTGGCCCAGCGCCTGCCCATGCTTGTGGGTGCGGAATTCTCGCCGGTGCTGGCCGGGCCGGACGGCGTGTTCATCGCCGGGGCGCGCCTGACCCTGGGCTGACATTGTGGCGAACCTGCGCTGAACCGGGGCTTAAGCCCGCGTTCGCGCAGGAGGAACGCGGGGGCCGCCCCTGGAGTTTTGCGATTCTACTCGACATCCATCGACATCAATCAAGGAGGGCGTCATGCCCGGACTCTACATCGGCTCCACCTCCGGCTATTCCGGCAAGAACACCATCACTGTGGGCCTGGGCCTGGCCTTCCAGAAGGCGGGGCTCAAGATCGGCTACATGAAGCCCGTGGGGGCCATGCCCGTGGAGACGGACACCGGCCTGGCCGACGAGGACGCGCTCTTCGTGCGGGCGGCCCTTGGTCTGGAAGACGACCCAGCGCACACGTCCACAGCCATGACCCCGGTGGTGGTGACCCACGACTTCAAGATGGACGCCTTTGAGGGGCGGCTTGCAGGCATGAGCGGCGAAGGGGGCGGCGGGCTGGCGGCCCAGGTCGCCACGGCCTACCAGGGCCTGGAAAAGGGCCGCGACATCATGCTCGTGGCTGGCAGCGGCAGCATGTACTCGGGCAAGTATTCCGGCCTGGACGCCGTGAGCCTGGTCAAGACCCTGGCCGCCAGCGGCGGGACCTTCAAGGCCCTGGTCATCGACCGCTTCGAGAAGGAGCTGAACTACGACCTGTTGCTCATGCTCAGCGAGCAGATGCAGGGCAACCTCGCGGGCGTGGTCCTAAACGACGTGCCGCCGACCTTCCTGGAGGAGGTCAGCGGACACCTGGCCCCGTTTCTGGAAAGCCGGGGCATCCCGGTGCTCGGCATCCTCCCGCGCGACCCGCTCATGGGCTCCATCACCGTGGGCGACCTGGCCACGCGCCTGGGCGGCAAGGTCATCAGCGCGCACCACAGGACCGACCGGGTGGTCTCGCAGTTTTTGATCGGCACCATGCAGGTGGAGAACTTCATGCTGCACTTCCGCAAGAAGAAGAACGCTGCGGTCATCGTCGGCGGCGACCGGTCGGACGTTCAGCTGGTGGCCCTTGAAGGCGACTGCCCCTGTCTGGTGCTCACCGGCAACCTGTACCCCAACGACGTGATTCTGACGCGCTCCGAGGTGCTGGAGACGAGCATCATCATCGTGCGCGAGGACACCTTCACCGTGGCCAAGAAGATGGAGAACCTGCTCATGCGCCACAAAATGCGCGATGCTGTCAAGGTGCGCCAAGGCGCGGACCTGGTGGCCAAGCACCTGCGCCTGGACACCCTGCGGGCCAGCCTGGGGATCTGACGGCCCGGCGCAGGCGGGCGCAGCCGCAACACATTTTTGGCGGGCCGGAGCCGGGCCTGCGCGCCCCCGCGCTGCCCACACAATCCCGCCCGCGCAAACCGTAAGGAGACCTCCATGAAACGCATATCCCTGCTGGCCCTGGCCGCCGTGACGCTGCTCGCCGCCTTGGCGTGCGCCGATTTGGCGGGCCTGGTCGGCCTGTCCCCCGTGGCCCAGGCCCAGGCCGCCAAATCATCGCAGACCAAAGCCAAGAAGACCGAGCCCGCAGCGCCCAAGGTCACCGGCGTCAAGATTCTGGAGTTCGGCATCTACACCTCCACGGTGGTGCAGCGCATACACGCGGCCAGCGTGGCCGACGGCATCAAGGACCGCGCCACGGACTTCAAGCTGGTGCGCAAGTCCACCCTGGTCGACGCCCGGCTGGGCACCAGCATCGGCATGAAATACATTCTGCGCGGCACGCCCAAGGACGGCCACGTGACCATCGAGGTGGGCGTGGTCCACCCGCCCATGGTCAACCCGCAGACCCACGAGACAATGACCCGCAGCAGCGCCAATTTTGAGCGCGTCATCGGCCAACCGGAGCATGCGGTGTGGAGCTTCGACACGCAGGCCGACCTGGTGCCCGGCGACTACACCATCGAGATCGTGAGCGAGGGCAAGGTGCTGGCCCAGAAGGTCTTCCGGGTGCGCATCCGGGACTAGGGCGGGGGGCGCCTCAGCCGCGCCGCCTGACCTCACCGCGCCAGGGGTTGTGCCGGGCGCAGCAGCCCTGGCCCACGAACAGCGGCGTCAGGTCCACGCCCTGTTGCGGGCGCAGCACCAGGGCGCACACGTAGCGCGCGCCGGTCCACTCCAGCGCCGGGCAGCGCGGGGTGTAGCCGTAGACCGTGTGCGAAACCTCGCAGGGGTTGTCCAGGCAGCACCAGCCGCAGCCCAGGCAGTCGAGCTCCGGCAAGCCGGGCTCGCGAGGCGAGAAAAATTCGTCGGAGCCGTTGTCGTAATCACTGCCATTATTATTGTCAGTATCGCACATGGGGCCGAGAATAGGCCAGGCCACTGGCGAAGGCAACCGCTGGGCGCCGCAGGATTGATACTCATTTCCAGCGCGCTTGCCTTTATTCGCTAACGTGGAGTATACGACGAAACGAGTATGGATTTCCGCCCGCCCGTGGAGGCTGGCGGCACCTTGGCGCAGAAGGGGGGGAGGCTGGACATGGGCATGAACCTGCCGGTGCGCGGACCAGCGCAGCGCGTCCTGGTGGCCCTTTTGGCCGTGGCCGGGGGGGTGCTGCTGCGCCTGGCCATGCTGGGCGTGGTGGGGCCGCGCACCCCCTTTCTGACCTTCTACCCCGCTGTCATGCTCGCCGCGCTTCTGGGCGGGCTCCTCTCCGGCAGCCTGGCCACGCTGCTGCTGGCCCTGCTGGCCTACCTCTGGGTGCTGCCGCAACTGGCCCCGTTCATCCCCACCGAGGCGTCGTGGCTGGCCCTGGGCCTGTTCCTGGTCAGCGGCGCGCTCATCTCCGGCATTGCCGAGTCGTTGCACCGCGCCCGGGCCCGCGCCTTCGAAGCCTCGGTCCTGGCCGCCCGGGCCGAGGAACGCTGCGCGGTGAACGCCGACCTCCAGCGTCTGGCCGCCATTGTCGAGGCCTCGGACGACGCCATTTTCAGCGTGGCCCAAAACGGCGCCATCATGAGCTGGAACCCCGGCTGCGAGCGCGTGTACGGCTACACGGCGGAGGAGGCCATCGGCATGTCCGCTGCCCTGCTCTGCCCGCCCGACCGCAGGAACGAGATACCGGACCTGCTGGTGCGCTTCGCCGCCGGGCTGAACGCGGCGCGCTTTGAAACCGTGCGCCTGCGCCAGGACGGCTCCCTGGTCGACGTGTCCGTGGCCGTCTCGGCCATCCGCCGCGACGACGGCAGCCTGGACGGCGTTGCGGCCGTGGTGCGCGACATAACCGAGCGCAGGCAGACCGAGCGCGCCCTGGCCCGCCACCGGCTCCTGCTGGAGGCCATGAGCAGCATCGGGCGCATCGGCGGCTGGGAGTTCGACACCACGACCCTGGAGATGCAATGGACGGACGAGACCTACCGCATTCACGGCCTGGAGCCGGGGCAACCTGTCAGCGTGGACCAGGCCATCGCCTTCTACGCGCCGGAGCACCGGCCCGCCATCCAGCAGGCCGTGCAGCTGGCCCTGGCGCAGGGGCAGTCGTACGATGTGGAGCTGGAGATCATCACCGCCACGGGCGAACGGCGCTGGGTCCACTGCGTGGGCAGGCGCTCCACGGCCATAGGCAGGGTCTACGGCACCATCCAGGACATCCAGCAGCGCAAGCAGGTGGAGGCCGCCCTGCGCAAGAGCGAGACGCGCTTCCGCGAGGTGGTGGAGGGCACGGACAACCTCGTCACCCAGGTCGACGCGGACGGGCTGTTCCTCTACGTCAACCCCGTGGCCCGCAGCATCTTCGGGCTGGAGCCGCAGGAGCTTCTCGGCCGCGCGGCCTTTGACTTCGTCCATCCCGACGACCGCGAGCCCACCCGCCAGGAGTTCCAGCGCTGGGCGGCGGAGAAGCGCGCCCACGCGAGCCTTGAAAATCGCCAGGTCTCGCGCAGCGGCGAGGTGCGCCACCTGTCCTGGACCATCGACCTGCACTACGCCGAGGACGGAAGCGTGGCCAGCATCGACAGCATCGCCCAGGACATCACCGAGCGCAAGCAGGCCGAAAAAAAACTGCGGCAAAGCGAAGAGCGCTACCGCAGCATCTTTGACAACGTGGGCGACGCCATCTTCATCGGCGATGCGGACGGACGGTTTCTGGCCGTAAACCGCGTGGCCCGCCAGCGCCTGGGCTACAGCGTGGCCGAACTGCTCGCCATGGGCATTTCCGACGTGGACGCCAACGAGGCCCCGGAGCAGGTGCGCCAGCGCATCGACGAGGTGTTCGAGAACCGGGAATGCATCTTCGAGGTGACCCACAAGGCCAAGGACGGCACCTTGATCCCCGTGGAGATCAACTGCCGACCCATCACCTACGACGGCCAGCCCGCGTTCATCAGTCTGGTGCGCGACATCCGCGAACGCAAACAGGCCGAGGCCGCCCTGCGCGAGAGCCAGCAGCGCCTGCTCTTCTCCCAGGAGATGGCCCAGCTGGGGCAATGGGACGTGAACCACGCCACGGACACCCTGTTCTGGGGCCCTGGCGTGTACAGCATCCTTGAAATCGAACCCGGCTCCTGTGCGCCCTCCTACGCGGCATTTCTCGCCCTGGTGCACCTGGACGACCGCGAGGACGTGGACACGGCCTTCAGCGATTCGCTGGCGGAAAAGGCCCCGTTTTCCGTGGTCCACCGCCTGCTTCTGCCGAGCGGGCGCGTCAAATGGGTCAAGCAGGCCTGCCACCACGAGTTCGACGCCCTGGGCCAGCCGTTGCGCTCGCTGGGCATCGTGCAGGACATCACCGAACTCAAACAGGCCGAGGAAGCCCTGCGCGAGAGCGAGGCCTTCGCGCGCACCATCATCGACAACAGCCCGGACTGCATCAAGATCCTGAACAAAAGCGGCGAGCTGACCTACATGAGCCCCAGCGGCCCGCGCCTGCTGGAGCTGGACAACGTGGAGCAGCTCTACGGCAAGCCCTACCTGGCGTTCTGGAAGGGCTCGGACTACGAACTCGCCGCCGACGCCTTCCACGAGGCCCAGGCCGGGCACGTGGGCCGCTTTGAAGGCTTTTGCCCCACGGCCGGCGGCACGCCCAAGTGGTGGGATGTCTCCATTGCGCCGCTTTCCGGCGGGGCCGCCGGACCCGAGCGCTTCCTGGTGGTCTCCCGCGACGACACCGAGCGCAAGCGCACGGCCGACGCCCTGCGCATCGAGCGTGAGCGTCTGGCGGCCATCATCGACACCTCCCAGGACCTGATGTTCCTGAAGGACCCGGAACTGCGCTACCTGATGGCCAACTCCGCCCACGAGGCCCTGCTGGGCCTGGCCCCGCGCGACATGATCGGCAAAACGGACTTTGAGCTGATGGCCGAGGACATGGCCAAGGGCTGCCAGGAGAGCGACCTGGCCGCCCTGCGCCACGGCGCGGTCATCGTGGACCAGAAGGTGGGCGACACCTGGTACCGCGTGAGCAAGCGCCGCGTGGATGACGCCTGGGGCGCCCCGCTGGGCGTGGCCGCGCTCATCACCGACATCACCGCCAGCCGCAGCATGTACGAGGCCCTGCGCGAGAGCGAGGAGATCTTCCGCAATCTGGTGGAAAGCGCGCCCAAGGCCATCTTCGTGCAGACCAGGGGCTGCTTCGCCTACGTCAATGCTGCCTGCCTGAAGCTCTACGGCGCGGCCTGCCCCGAGGACCTGCTGGGCAGCTCGGTGCTCGCGCGCTTCCACCCGGACTACCACGCCCTGGCCACCGAGCGCATGCGCCGGGTCAACCAGGAGCGCCAGTCGGCCCCGGCCCTGGAGATGCGGCACCTGCGCCTGGACGGCAGGCCCCTGGACGTGGAGGTCTCCGCCGTGCCCCTGCTCTACGCTGGCGAAAACGGGGCCCTGGTCTTCGTACACGACATCACCGAGCGCAAGCGCGAGGAAGCCCTGCGCGCGGACATGGAGCGCATCGCCAAGCACGACCTGAAGGGCCCGCTGAACGCGGTGATCAACCTGCCTCTTTTGTACCAGAACGACCCGAACCTGACCCCCGACCAGGTGGAGGGCATGGAGCTCATCCACCGGGCCGGGCTGTCCATGCTGGAGCTCATCGACCAGTCCCTGACCCTGTACCGCATCGAAACCGGCAGCTTCGAGCTTTCGCCCCTGCCCGTAGACCTGCTGGCCCTGACCCGGCAGGTGGCCAACGAGCTGGAATCCCTGGCGAAGACCCTTGGCGTGGAGCTCCTGCTGGAGGTCCGGGACGACCTTGCGCCCATCTGCGGCGACGGGCTGCTCTGCCGGACCATGCTCTCCAACCTGCTCAAGAACGCGGTGGAGGCCTCGCCCCAGGGCGGCGAGGTCCAGGTGCGGCTCTGCGCGGCGGACGGCCAGGCCGAGTGGTCCACGCACAACGCCGGAACCGTGCCCGACTCCCTGCGGGCCACCTTCTTCGACAAGTACTCCACCCAGGGCAAGCGCCACGGCGCGGGTCTGGGCACCTATTCCGCGCGCCTCTCGGCCGAGGCCCAGGGAGGCTCCGTGGCGATGCATAGCGCAGACGGCGAGGGCACCACAGTCACGGTGCGGCTGCCGCTGTGGGCGGCGGAGGCGCAGAAGGCCGGAGCCAACGCTGGGGTTTGACGGGGGGGGGAGAGGCTGGCGCGACAGCCGCAGGTCTTAGCGCACGGCGTGCCCGCGCCCCGGCCCGGCCATGGCAAAGCCCCCTGCCCGCTCGCCCCGGCCGCCCCGCCTTGGGACCTCGCGCCCGCCCCGGTTCCGGGTCGATTCTGGCGTTGACGCCCGCTCTGTCCAAGGGTAAATGAACAAAGGTGCAATCCGTTGCAGCGCATTGTCTTGGGCGCGCAACTCCCCGGAATCGGCCCGGAACCGGCCCTGACCAGTCGGGGCCAGGCGGGTTGCCGCAGCACGTTTGTTTCCTTAAGGTTCCGGCCATGGGCCCCATTGTCGGCGAGGTGTTGATGACTCCGGATCAGAGCAAGAATCACTGCCATGACCTGGAAAAGGTCCAGCAGGTCCTGGAGCGCTTCGGCGTGGCCGAGGACGCCGACTGGATGGCCGTGGTGCTCTTCGTGCGCAACCTCGTGGCCGAAATGAACCTGTTCACCAAAAGCCAGAAGTGCGCCATCCAGGCCGCCGTCTTTGAGCAGATGGCCGCCAGGCCCCTGGACCGCAAGAGCTTCCGGCAGGTCATCGCCACCATCCAGGGTTTTCTGCTGGACAACTCCAAGGTGGCCGACCTGCGCGACCAGCTCAAGGCCGAACGCGACGGGGCAAACGCCCTGTACGCCGAGATGAGCCGCGTGGTGCAGGACATCCAGGCCAGCAGCCAGACCCGCGAAACCAGCCTTGAGCGCATGGGCCGGGACACAGAGAAGCTCATCTGCGCCGAGGAAGACAAGACCGAGGTGGTGCGCCGCTTTCGCGGCATGATCACCGAGATGGTGGCCCAGGCCAGGGAGGAAGCCCGCACCTGGGAGGAGCACGCCAGGCAGGTGGAGCGCACGGCCAACTTCGACCCGCTTTTGAGCGAGCTGTATAGCCGCCGCGCCCTGGACGTCCAAATCGACGGGGCCATGGAGCGCGCCAGGCGAAACAACAGCCCGCTGTCGCTGATGTTTCTCGACGTGGACCACTTTAAAACCGTCAACGACACCTACGGCCACCTTGTGGGCGACGGGGTGCTGCGGGTGCTGGCGGCCGTCGTCTCGGCCCATGCCATGCTGTTCAAGGGCTATGCCGCCCGCTTCGGCGGGGAGGAGCTGGTGGTTCTCTGCGAGGACATGGACGAGGCCGCCGCCGTGACCCGGGCCGAGGCCATCCGCCTGGACGTGGCCAACTGCCCCTACGAGCCCCAGTACGACGGCCCGGTGCAGACCGAAATCGTCTGCGTCACCGTGAGCATCGGCGTGGCCCAGCTGCAGACCGGGCAGACCTCGACCGACCTGACCCTGGCCGCAGACCAGGCCATGTATGCCGCCAAGACCAGGGGGCGCAACATGGTCGTGGCCTACAGCAGCCTCCAGGCCGGACCAAAGGCCTGAACAAAGGCCTGACCAAGGGCCTGACCAAAGGCCTGAACAACGGCCCTGGCGACAGGGCCAAAAGCATGCGGTCCGCTTGCGGCCGGACCAACGCAAAGGATCGTTCATGCCCAAAGTCCAATCCATCCAGATGCGTGTTTTGCTGTGGGGCTGGGGCGTGCTCATCGTCGGCCTGGCCCTGGCCTTCTGGCGCTACAGCGCCACCCTGGACGACGAGACCGCACGCGACTTCGAGAGCGACACCCTGGCCCGCCTGGACACCGTGCAATGGCTGTTGGACAAGAGCGGCCCCTTCAAGGAGCCGCGCGACCGCCAGGACTTTCTGCACACCCTGGCCGCGAACATGGGCATGCGCATCACCCTCATCCAGGGCGCAAAGGTCCTGGCCGACTCCTCGCGCGCCTTTGCCGACCTAGCGGCCATGGACGACCACTCCACCCGGCCCGAGGTGGCCGCCGCCCTGGGCGGCGAGGTGGGCCAATCCTCCCGCCACAGCATCACGCTCGACCGCGACATGATCTACATGGCGCGCAAGCTGCCGGACCAGCCGGACCAGCCTGAAACCGTGCTGCGCCTGGCCGCGCCCGTCAGCCAGGTGCGCATGCACATCAAGCGCATGCGCTGGGCGCTTTTGGCCGCCGTCATCCCGCTGATGCTCGGCTCGGGCATTCTGCTGTACCTGCTTTCGCGCACCATCACCGCAGGCATCGCCCAATTCACGGAGGCCGCCCAGGCCATCGGCGAGGGCGACTACCGACGCAGAATCATCTTCTACCCTGCGGCGGAGTTCCAACCCCTGGCCGAGGCCATCAACCGCATGGCCAAGAAGATCAAGAAGAACGTCAAGGTCATCGAGAACCAGCGCGGCGAGCTCTGGGCCATGTTCGAGGGCATGACCGAGGGCGTCATGGTGCTCGACTCCTCCGGGCGCATCCTGCACGTGAACCCGGCCCTTTCGGCCATCTTCCCGCGCTCGCACGAGTTCATCGGCCGCGCCCCGCTGGAGGCCACCATGAGCCTGGAGATCCAGAACCTGGTGGACACCCTCATGGCCGGGGAAACCACCGAGCCCGTGAGCAGGCAGATTGAGCTGAAAAGCCGCCACTGCGCGGAGATGACCGTGGTGCCCTTCCGCGACCACAAGTTCCGGCCCAGGGTCATCCTCATCTTCCACGACACCAGTGAGCAGAAGCGCGTGGAGCGCGTGCTGCGCGACTTCGTGGCCAATGCCTCGCACCAGCTGCGCACGCCGCTGACCAGCATCCGGGGCTATGCCGAGACCCTGCTCGACGCGCCCCCGGCGGACGAGTCCAAGCGCCGCGAGTTTTTGGACATCATCCGCGCCAACGCCGTGCACATGACCAAGGTCATCGCGGGCATGTTCGCCCTGGCCAAGAGCGAGCGCGGCGGCAAGCGCCCCAAGGACCTGAACGCCAGCGTGCCCCAGGCCCTGGAGCACGCCCTCATGAACTCCGCCTTTGCCGCGCAGGAAAAAGCCATCAGCGTGGTCGTGGAGGAATTGCCCGAGCACCTGCCCAACGTGGCCGCCGACCCCGACGGCTTGCTCCAGGTGGCGGACAACCTGCTGGACAACGCCATCAAGTACTCCCCGCAGGGCACGAGCGTCCGCATCAGCGCCGCCACAGACGGCCAGAGCGTGACCCTGCGCTTCCTGGACCAGGGGCCCGGCATCAGCCCGGAGGACCAGAAGCGCGTGTTCGAGCGTTTTTTCCGCGCCGACAACAACGACGTGGACGGCGCGGGCAGCGCCGGCCTGGGCCTGGCGATCTGCCGCCACATCGCCCGCAACTATGGCGGCGAGGTCTGGGTGGACTCCCCTGCGGACCAGGACACCGGCAACGGCAGCGTCTTTTGCGTGCGCCTGCCCGTGGCCTGAGCGTGCGCGGCGGACTGCGGCCCTGCCAGGAAAACGTAGTCGGCGTTATTGCAAAACAATGGGCTGCGTGTACAAGGGACAATAGCCTGCATTCTCCAGTGCCCCCTGGACGCTGGTGGTGAACCTGGAACACGGGCGGACGCTGATGGCCGGAACCGAGCACCCGAAACTGCCGCGCGCGCTGGCCTGGCCGCGCCCTGGCTGCGCCGCCCTGGCTGCAGCCGTTGCCCTGGCCGTGATCCTGTGCGCCGCTGGGGCCAGCCAGGCCAGGCCCGTGCAGCAGGTGCTGGTGCTGCACTCCTACCACCAGGGCTACCAGTGGACGGACAGCATCCAGTCCGGCCTGACTGAGACCCTGGCGCGCCTGGCCCCGGAGGCCGTCGTCCATGTGGAGTACATGGACACCAAGCGCCAGCTGCCGGAATCCATCTTCGGCCTGCTGGCCAGGTTCTACGCCAAGAAATACGCCGGGTTCCACCCGGACGTCATCCTCGCCAGCGACGACAACGCCCTGGACTTCCTGCTGGCCCACCGCGACAGCCTGTTTCCCGGCGCGCCCGTGGTCTTCTGCGGCGTCAACGACTACCGGCCCGACCGCCTGGGCAAGGCCCGGGGCTACACCGGCGTGTCCGAGCAGGCGGACATCGCCGGGACCATCGAGGTGGCGCTGAGGCTCATGCCGTCCATGCGGCGGCTGGTGATCATCACCGACTCGACCGAGACCGGCCGCTACAACAGCGCCAACGCCATGGAGGCGGTGCGCCCCCTCCTGGGCCGCATCGAGGTGCAGGAGCTGGCCGGGCTGCCCTTTGGCGAGGCGGCCTCGGCCCTGTCCACCCTGTCGCCGGACGCGGGCATCCTCTACCTGGGCCTGCTGCGCGACCCGGACAACCAGTCCATGGACGTGGCCGAGTCCCTGGACTTCATCCGCAGGCACACCCCCCAACCCATCTTCGGGGTCTGGGACTTTTTGCTGGGGCACCACACCGTGGGCGGGGTGGTGGTCAGCGGCGCGCACCAGGGCCGGACCATGGCCGGGCTGGCCGCGCGCATCCTGGCCGGGGAGCGCGCGGACGACATCCCCGTGGTGGCCGAAAGTCCCAACGTGGCCATGTTCGACTACAACGAGCTCAAACTCCAGGGATTTTCCGCCAGCAAGCTGCCCAGCGGCAGCATCATCCTGAACCAGCCCGTGGGGCTGTGGCGGCGCTACTTCGTCTGGCTGGCGCTGGCCGGGTCGGTGTTCACCATCATGGCTGCGGTCATCGGGCTCTTGTGGGTCAACATCCTGCGCCGCCGCCGGGCCGAGGCCCAGCGCAGGGCCTCGGATCGCCGCTACGGGGAGTTCGTGGAGGTGCTGTCCATCGGCGTCCTGGAGCTTAATCTCTCCGGGCGCATCGTCTATGCCAATCCCGGCAGCTACGCCATCTGCGGCGGCGCCCCGGGAACGCTGCCGGGCCGGAACATCCTGGACCTGGCCGGGTCGGACCAGTCGCGCCAGGCCATCAGCTCCATGCTTTCCCTCGCCAGCGAGGGCCCGCTGCCGCCGGGCTCGGCCCTGGTGCGGCTGGACCGCTTCGACGGCGGCCTGGCCGACCTCAAGGTGGACTGGATCTGCCTGCGCGACGCCGAGGGCCGCGTCACCGGCTTTCTGGCCGCAGCCACGGACCTGACCAGCCTGCGGCAGTCCGAGCGCGAACGCGAGTCCCAGCACCGCTTCACCACCGCCCTTCTGGACGCCAACCCCACGCCCATCTATGCCAAGGACAGGCAAGGGCGCTACGTGCGCGTAAACCGCGCCATGTGCGAGTTCGTCGGCCTGCCGGAGCAAGAGATCCTGGGCCGCCGCCTGGAAGACATCAGCACGCAGGACTTCGCCCTGCGCATAGCCGATCTGGATGCCCTGCTCAATGCCCACCAGGGCCAGCAGGTCTTTGAGGCCCAGGCCCCGGACAGCCGCGGCCAGCAGCGCGACCTGCTCTTCAACCGCTCCCTGTACTACGACGCCAAGGGCCGGGCCGAGGGCATCGTGGGCACCATGACGGACATCACCGCGCGCAAGAAGGCCGAGTCCGACCTGCGCGAAAGCCGCGAGAAGTACCGCGTCCTGTTCGAGAGCCTGCCCCTGGCCCTTGCCGTCACCGACATCGCGGGCCGCTTCCTGGAGATCAACCGCGCGGCCGAGGAGCTGTTCGGCTGCCCACGCCAGCGGCTGCTTGGCGTGCTGCCCGAAGAGCGCGAGTTCGCGGTGCTGGACGAATGCGGCGCGCGGCTCAAGACCGACGGATTCCCGAGCGTGCGCGCCGTGCGGCAGCAGCAGCTGATCCGGGCCGAGCTGCAGATCGTCCGGGCCGACCAGACCCTGCGCCACGTCTCGTCCCTGGCGGCCCCCCTGCCCCTGCAAGGCTTCGGGGCCATGCTGGCGCTCACGGACATCACCGAGCGCAAGCGCCTGGAGCAGATTATCCAGAGTCGGCTCACGGCGGTCACCACCCCCCCGGGCGAGACCGTTGACCTCTCCTTCACCGACCTCTTCGACCTGAAGGACATCCAGGCCGTGCAGGACGCCTTTGCCCAGGCCGTGGGCGTGGCCTCGGTCATCACCACGCCCGAGGGCGTGGCCCTGACCCGGCCCAGCAACCCCAGCAGCCTGTGCGGGCTCATCCAAAGCTCCATCGGCGGCACTGCCGCCTGCGAATCCGCCAGCCGGGCCCTCATCGGGCCAGGGGCCACGCCCGGTCCCCACCTTTGCCCCTCCAGCGGGCTGTTCACCGGCGTCGCGTCCATTCGCCAAGGAGGCCGCCAAGGGGGCCGCGGCCCAGACCCCGGCGGCGACAGGGTGCTGGCCCAGTGGTTTGTCTGCCAGGTGCGGCCCGCTGATTCCGACCTGGACGGGCTCGTGGCGGCGGCGACCGGCCTGGGGTTCGACCCCGACGAGTACCGAAAGAGCCTGGAGGCCGTGCCGGTCATGGACCGCAGGCGCTTCGAGGAGGTCAACACCGCGCTGAACCGCATTGCCGAGCAGTTTTCCGAGCTGGCCCTGCGCAACATGCAGCAAGCCCGCCACATCGGCGAGCAGGCCCGCGCCGAGGAGGCCCTGAGCAGGGCCAAGGAGGCGGCCGAGGCGGGCAGCCTGGCCAAAAGCGAGTTCATGGCCAACGTGAGCCACGAGATACGCACGCCCCTGCACGGGGTGCTCGGCATGCTCCAGCTGCTGCAAACCACGCAGCTTGACTACGACCAGACCGAGTACCTGGACAAGGCCACGTATTCCGCGCGCAGCCTGCTCTCGGTCATCAACGACATCCTGGACTTCTCCAAGATCGAGTCCGGCACGCTGGAGCTGGCCCAGGAGGTCTTTGACCCGGCGCAGCTGGTGCGCTCCTGCGCGGCCGTGTTCGACGACCAGGCCCGGCGCAAGGGGCTCATCCTCACCCTGCGCACGGCCCCGGACCTGGCGAAGCGCCTTTTGGGCGATCCGGGAAAGATCCGCCAGATCCTGTTCAACCTGCTGGGCAACGCCATGAAGTTCACCGACCAGGGCGGGGTGACCATCGAGGTGGACAGCCTGGCCCAGGCCGGAAACAGGAGCGTGCTTTTGCTGACCGTGGCCGATACCGGGGTGGGCATTCCCGAAGAACGCCAGGGCAGCGTGTTTGAGCCCTTCACCCAGGCCGAGCCCGCCTTCACCAAGCGCTTTCCGGGCACGGGCCTGGGCCTGGCCATCGTGCACAAGCTCACGGCCTTCATGGACGGCGGCATCACCCTGGACAGCGCCCCGGGCCAGGGCACGCGCATCAGCCTGGCCTTGCGCCTGAACCAGGCCGCCAACGGTCCGTCTGGCCTGCACGGCCTGGCCCAACGCAAGCCCCAGCCCACACTGCGTCCCCTGCGCCTGCTGCTGGCCGAGGACAATCCCATCAGCCAGCTGGGCACCAAGAGCCTGCTGCAACGCGCCGGGCACGCCGTGCTCACCGCAAACAACGGCCTGGAGGCCATGGCGCTCATGGAGACCGAGGCCTTCGACGCCGTGCTCATGGACATCCAGATGCCCGAGATGGACGGGGTGGAGGCCACCCGGCGCATCCGCAGCCACACAGGCGGCCGCTTCGACCCGCAGATCCCCATCATCGCGCTCACCGCCTATGCCCAGACCAGCGAGCACAAGACCTTTCTTGAGGCCGGGATGAACGCGACCATCTCCAAGCCCCTGGAGCTGGCGGACATCCTGGAGGCCCTGGCCCAGGCGCTGCCCGCCCGTGGCTGAGGCGGACGGCGCGGGAACCAGAGGCCAGGCCCCGTCATTGATGCCATTGAAACATTGAAGCGCTGAGACATTGAAGCTCGAAGACATTAATGCGCGGAGACATTGAAGCGTGGTGACATTGGGGCGGAGCCAGGGCAAGGCCGGGACGCCGCTTCAAAAATCGCCTGCGCACGCTGGCCCCCAGGGCTTTCCGGGCCGCAACCAGGGCCCAGGCACAGCGCTTTTGACCGGATGCCGGGGCGCCCCCCCAATCCAGACAACCAGACGCCCAGACGAGCAGATGACCGGGCGGCCCCAGGCCGCAGGCCCCAACCCAAAGGAACCACGCGCCCATGCCAGCTCCCGCCCACAACGCGCTCACCGGGGCCCCGGCCCGGCGCATGCTCTATTTCCTCTTGGTGCTCACCGCCGCCTCCCAGATCGGCATGCAGGGCTGGATCACCCTGTTCAACAACTTCGCGGTGGAGCGCGCGGGCTTCGGCGGCTTCGAGGTCGGGCTCGTGCAGTCCGTGCGCGAGATTCCGGGCTTTTTGTCGCTTCTGGTGGTCTATGTGCTGCTGGTGCTGCCGGAGCACCGCATCGTGGCCTTGGCCATCGCCACCCTGGGGATCGGCGTGGGGCTCACCGGCTTTCTGCCCAGCTTCTGGGGCCTGACCATGACCACGCTGATCATGAGCTTCGGCTTCCACTACTACGAGACCCTGAATATGTCGCTGACCCTGCAGTACTTCGACCGCTCAGAGGCCCCGCTGGTCTTCGGCCGACTGCGCAGCGTCACCGGCATGAGCAACATCGCCGTGGGCCTGACCGTGCTTTTGGCCTCCCGGTACCTCGACTTCACCGGGATCTACCTGATCCTGGGCTGCGTGGTGATGCTGGCCGGGCTCTGGGGGCTGACCCAGGACCCCTCCCACGCGGGCGCGCCCGTGCAGCGCAAGAAGATGATCCTGCGCAGGAAGTACACGCTGTACTACATCCTGACCTTCCTGGCCGGGTCCAGGCGGCAGGTGTTTCTGGCCTTCGCCATCTTCCTTTTGGTCAAGAAGTTCAACATGGGCCTGACAGAAATCACGGGCCTGTTCATTTTGAACAACGCCATCAACGTCTTCGCCAACCCGCTCATCGGCCGCGCCATCAACCGCTTTGGCGAACGCGCCCTGCTGACCTTCGAGTACATCATCGTGGCCGGAGTCTGCATGGCCTACGCCTTCTCCGACTCCAAGCTTCTGGTCTGCAGCCTGTACGTGCTGGACCAGCTGGTCATCAACTTCGCCATGTGCATCACCACCTATTTCCAGAAGATCAGCGAGCCTGCGGACATCGCACCGACCATGGCCGCGGGCTTCACCATCAACCACATCGCTGCCGTGGTCATCCCGGTCATCGGCGGCGCGCTGTGGCTGTGGGACGCGCGCCTGGTCTTCCTCTGCGGCGCGGGCCTGGGCCTGTGCTCGCTCACGGCCACGCAGTTCATCCGCACCCCGCAGCGGGGGCAGGAGGCGCGCATTGCCCAAGGCTAGGCCGGAGCTTCTGTTCAGCATCATCACACCCAGCACCGGCGCCCGGCCTCGCGCCCTGGCCCTGGCCATCCAGAGCGTGGAGGCCGCCGTGGAGTTCGCCCGGGCGCACGCGGGCCTCGACCCCGCGCTGGTGGAGATGCTGGTGGGCTTTGACGGCGTGGACGGGCTGCGCCCTGCAAGCGCGCTTCCCGGCCTGCGCTTCTTTGTCCTGCCCAGGGAGCCGGGCCGCGCCAGCGGCTTCGGCAACCACATCCGCGACGCGCTGATGTGGGGCGCGCGCGGGCGGTTCCTGCTGTTTCTCGACGACGACAACGCCCTGACCGAGAACGCCCTGGCCAGCCACGCCCTGCACCTGGCCGGGGACGAGCCCCCGGAGATGCTCATCGGCTGCGTGGACACCAGCCGGGCCTTTGGCGTGCCCTTTCTGCCGCGCCCCGTGCCCGCAGGGGCGACCATGGCCGAAGCCGTGGCCGAAGCCGTGCGGCCGGGCAACATCGACCCGCTGTGCCTGTGCCTGGCACGCGAGCTGGTCGTGCGGCGGGGCCGGGGCTGGGCCGACGAGGGCGGGTATGAGTCGGACTTCCTAAACATCCGGCGCTACCACCGCCGGGCGCGCCTGGCCCTGCGCCACGACGAGGTGGTCGGCGTGTACGACGCCGGGCGCGGGCTTGACCCCGAGGGCCAAAACGAGCGCCAAAGACGCGCACAACAGCCGGACCCTGCGCAGTAATCCTGCTCCTACAGCGCAATCTTTGCGCGTGCGCAGCGCAGCCCCTGCGGACCTGAAAAAAATCTATCGAAAAACCAGCATGTTCTGCTTTGGCACGGGCTATGCTTCAGTGTCTCCGTCGCCGCGAGGCGCACGGGATACAGAAGACCCTGGCCAAAGCAGAGACAACACGCAACGTCTGAAACAAACCTGTAAGGAGCCTGATCATGCTGAAGAAATTCGCCGCCGCCGCCCTGATGCTCACCCTGGCCGTGCCCGCCTTTGCCCAGGGCCCCTCGGGCGAGACTCCGGGCCTGGACAAGCGCGAGGCCAAGATGCAGAGGCGCATCGACCAGGGCAAGGACTCCGGCGCGCTGACCGACAAGGAAGCCGCCCGCCTGGAGAAGCGCGAAGCCAATCTCAAGAGGGCCGAGGAGCGCGCCAAGGCCGACGGCAAGGTGACCCCCGAGGAGCGCGCGCGCCTGAACAAGAAGGCCGACCGCCTGGACAAGGACATCTACCGCGAGAAGCACGACAAGCAGACCGCACCCAAGCAGTAGCCAAGCCACAGCCACGGCGGCCAGGCACACCCGCCGCCACGGCACGCGTTCGAAGCTGAATTTCGACCTGCAAACCCTCAACTGTTCACGAGGAGCCGAATCATGAAAAAGCTTATCATCGCCGCCCTGATGCTGTCCCTGGCCGTGCCCGCCTTTGCTGCCGCCCCCGCTGCCCCGGCTGCCGACGCCGCTGCCCCGAAGGCCGAGATGAAGGCCGAAAAGGCCGAGAAGCCCGCCAAGGCTGTGAAGGCCAAGGCCCCCAAGGCTGAGAAGGCCCCCAAGGTCAAGGCTGAAAAGCCCGCCAAGGCCGAGAAGGCCCCCAAGGCTGAGAAGAAGGCCGAGTAGCTCCTGACGCACCGCCAACAAAAAGGAACACATACCATGAAAAAGCTCATTGTCGCCGCCCTGATGCTGTCCCTGGCCGTTCCCGCCTTTGCCGCCGCGCCCGCTGCCGACGCCGCCGCCCCGGCCCCGGCCAAGGCCGAGATGAAAGCCGAGAAGGCTGACAAGAAGGCCGTGAAGGCCGAAGTGAAGGCTGAAAAGGCCGAGAAGAAGGCCGTCGTCACCAAGAAGGCCGCCAAAAAGGCCGTGAAGAAGGCCGACAAGGCCGACGCCAAGGCCGACGAAGCCGCCAAGTAGTTTTCACGTCCCATTCCCCCTCCTCGGGCGGCGCGGTTTCCTCCGGAATCGCGCCGCCCTGCTTTGCGCTCTGGGCTCTGCCCGGACCATGCCCGGAACGGGTTTGGACTCGCGCGAACGGGCCCCTGTCCGTCCCCGCCAGCCAGCCCCTTTCCGCCCCTTTCCGCCCCTGTCCGGCCCTGTCCGGCCCTGTCCGACCGGAATCGGCAAGAAATACGACGGGAATGGGCAGTGGTTCGAGAAAGGACGCGCTGAGGGGGCGCAGAGGATTCGACAGCGACGCGCCAGACTGGCCCTAGGCCTCCGGTTCCGACAGCAGGCGCAGCAGGTCCTGGGCGTCGTCGGCCTGGCCCAGGTCGCGCACGTGCACCCCATCCAGGGCCGCGCCCAGCTCCGCGCCCGACAAGCCCAGCACCAGCAGCCCCGCGCGCTCCAGAAGCGCAAGCTCGGCCCGCGCATCCGGCCCGTGCACGTGCGCAAAACGCACGCCCTGGGCCAGCAGGGTCTCGTAATTGCCACGCGCCATGGCCTCGTCCAGGAACTCCGCCTGGCGCAGCTGGGCCAGGAGCGCCTGCCTGCGCCCGGCCAGGGCGCGCCGGAGGTCGAAGCCCCGCTGCCCCGCAGTCCGGAGACCGGAAGTCTGGCCGCAGGTGTCCAGAAAGCCCACGGCCCAGGCCAGCAGCCCGGCGATGTCGTCGCGCTCCGTCCCGGGGTTGCGTTCCGGTTCGCCCTGTGCCTGCCGGGCGTCGTCCATCAGGGCGTCATCCAGCCGGGCGCGGTCCAGCAGGGTTCCGATGAACAGCCGCCGCTCCGGCGTCCAGTCCAGGCGGCAGTGCCGCAGCAGCACGGCCAGGTCCAGCCCCAGCTCCGTTCCGCAGCGCCGGGCGATGACCGCGCGCAGCTCCGCCGGGGCCGTGGCCTGAGGCCGCAGGCGGCGCACAAAGGAGCGCAGGCCGTCCGTCGGGGCGGCCAGCTCCGCCTGGTCACCGTCCGGCAACAGCGCCAGCACCCGGCCCGCGCCGCCGGACCGACCCTTGGTCCGACCCTTGGTCCGACCCTTGGTCCGACCCTTGGTCCGACCCTTGGTCCGGCCCTTGGACCGGCCCTGGGCCCTGCGCGCGACAAGCCGCTTTGCCAGCTCTTCGGCCTGGGCCTGGTCCAGGTCCGCCGCCTCCAGCGCGGGCTCCAGCCAGCGCAGCACCTGCGGGTCGGGGCTGAGCAGCAGCGCCACCAGCGGGGCGTGCTCGGCGTCCTCCGGGTCCGCAGCCAGGCGCGCCAGGGCCGCGTGCGGGTCCGCCTCGCCCAGAGCGGCCAGCACCGTGTCCAGGCTGGCCTGGTCCTGGGGCAGCCCGGCGGCCAGAAGCGCCTCGATGCGCTCCAACACCATCTGCACAGGGGCCGACCGCCGCGCCGACACCGGTTCTGATCCCGGCTCCGGCTCGCCCGGCTCCGGCTCGCCCGGCTGCGCCGTCGTGTGCGTTGTCTTGCGCGTTGTCATGCTCCCGCTCAGCCCTGGCCCGGTCCCGGCTTGACTTGACCCCGGCCTGGCTTGACCCCGGCGATGATGCCGGAATCGTTGGGCCCGACGAAGTCCAGCCGCTGGACCAGAGTCAGGCCCACGTCCTCGAACATCCGGCGCACCTCGCCCTCGGCGTAGGCCTGCCCGCCAGCCGTGCCCAGCAGCATGTTCAGCGAGAACAGCGCCGCAAAGGCCGGCCCGTCCTGCGTGCCGTCCGCCTGGCCGTCGTCCTTCTGGTCATCAAGCAGGAACTCGTGCACCAGCAGCACCCCGCCCGGCGCCAGCGCAGCCGCCGCGCGGCGCACCAAGTCCGTTGCCGTGGCCGGGTCCTCGCCGTGCAGGATCTGCGACAGCCAGGCCAGGTCGAACCCGCCGGGCAGTTCGTCCGTGGTGTAGTCGCCGGGGTGGAAGGCCACGCGCCCGGTAACGCCGAAGCGCGCCACCGTGGCCTCGGCAACGGGCCGGGTGCCGGGCAGGTCGTAGATGACTGCCGCAAGGCCCGGATTGGCCAGGCAGAACTGGATGGCGTACGTGCCGGGCCCGCCGCCCAGGTCGAGCATGCGCGCACGCTCCGGCAATTTCGGCAGGCCAGCCGCCGCCAGCAGGCCGTCCAGTTGCGCGGCCAGCCCCGGCGCAATGCCCATGGCCAGGTTGAACATGCCGAGCAGGAAGTCCTCGCGCGCGGTTTCGCCCGCGCCCACGCCGGAGCGGTTGGCCCGGCCAGAGCGCACGGATTCGTCCATGCGGGCAAAGGACTGCACCAGGTGGTGGTGGTGGCGGATGATGTGGCACACGCTGCGCGGGCTGGCGGGCAGCAGGAACTCCCGCGCGGCCTCAGTCAGGCCGTAGACGCCGCCGCTGCGCAGCAAAATGCCCAGGGAGCACAGGGCGCGCAGCAGCATGGCCAGGGCGCGCGCATCGCAGCCCAGGCGCGGGGCCAGGTCCTGCGGGGTGGCCGGGCCCTCGGCCAGGGGGGTGAAGACATCAAGCACGACCCCGGCGTGCAGGGTGCAGCCGCTCCAGTAGGACCCGGACATGGCCAGGAGCGGGCCGGGAGAGATCGACTCGAAGGAGGGCGCGGAGATCGGCGCGGAGGTCGGCGCGGCAAAAGCGCCGGAATTGGGGATGCTGGCTGCGGTCATGGGGCCTCCTGATGCGGGGGGTTGCTGTTGCCGGAACATACCCCGCCGAGGCTGACCGGGGCAAGCACCGCGTCCTGCGCACTGCCGCCGCGAAATATTCGCCTTTAACTCCCTGTATTTGATGCACGGCAAAATATTCCGTACGTATCCACGAGAAATTTTCACGCACCCCCTGGACCCAAACCGATATGTGCGCTATGGTCAAAGCAGCCTTCAACAGACTCTTCCAGTGATCTTGAGTCACGTGTCAACTGCTGCAAATCCGGGGGCTTGCCATGGATACGAAGCGCAAGAGAATGTACACGGGCAAGGTTGAGCTGCACAACGGCTGGGAGCTGCGGCCCTACGCCTACCAGACCGGCGAGGGCACGTACGTGCCGGAGTTGTCCACGCGCAAACACCACCCCGGCAGCGCCATCGACATCGTGACCATCGACATGGCCTGCTGCAGCAAGGACGACGCCATCATGGCGGCCTTGAAACACGGCCTGTGCCTGGTGACGGCCCTGGCGCTCAGCACGCGGGTCTGACCACTGCGCCGCCGCGCAGCGTGGCATGAGCCCCTGCGCCCTGCCCCCCGCAGGCCGGGCCGCACCCATCACCGCATCCGTCACCACACCGTCACCAACATTTCACCAGCCAGCCACCCAGTGCGCACGGCTCCGGGGTATGCGGGGTCTCCAGGCGGGGCGCCACCCGCCGGAAACTCCCACCCCGGAGCAGCACACCATGCGCAACCTCCCTGTCTGGGGCAAGATCGCCCTCGGGCTCGCCGCAGCCTCCATCCTCACCCTGGCCATCACCGCCGGGGGCTATCTGGGCCTCTTGCGCACAGAGGCGGCCCTCACCGAAACCGGAAAACGCCGCATGCCCGCCGAAGAGGCCCTGGGCACCCTGCGCAATGCGCTGACCGCCATCCAGCGTGCCGAGCGCACCCTGCTCATCGAGGAGACCTCGCAAAACCCGACGGAAACCACGCGCCAACACGCGAACATGGAGAAATTCCAGACCCAGGCCCAGGCCGCCTTTTCCGCGTACGAGGCCCTGCCCGACGCGCCCGTGACCGACCCGGCCTGGGTGGAGCTGAAGAACGCCTGGGAGGCTTGGCTCACGCGGCACCGCAAGGTGCTCCAGCTGCTGGCCGCAGACATGCGCTTCGGCGCCATGGCCCTGAGCATGCGCGAGGCGCGGGAGGCGCAAATGCGCGTGGAGGCCGCCTTGGACGCCATGCAGGGGCGCGAGCGCGCCCAGGCCCAGGCCTTTGTGGCCAAGGCCCTGCCCCAGGCCCGGCACGACCGGCTGCTGCTTTTGGCGGCCTCGGCCCTGGCGCTGTTGACCTCGCTGGGGTTCGGCCTGCACATCACGCGCAACATCAGCCGCCCGCTGGGCAAGGCCCTGGCCTTTGCCCAGCGCGTGGCCGCAGGCGACCTCACGGCTTCGCTTACGGTCAACCGCCGCGACGAGCTGGGCAAAATGGCCGACGCCCTGCGCGTCATGGTCCAGGAGCTGCAAAAAGAGATAGCCCTGGCCGACGAGCGCGGCGAGGAAGCCGCCAGCGAGGCCGAGCGCGCCCGCCAGGCCGTGGAGGAGGCCCGCCAGGCCGGCCTGCGCGCGGAGCTTTCCCGGCGCGAGGGCATGCGCCAGGCGGCCTCGCGCATGGGGCTCGTGGTGGAGCGGCTGGGCTCGGCCTCGCAGGAGCTGGCCGCCCAGGTGGAGCAGAGCGCGCGCGGGGCCGAGGAGCAGTCGCGCCTGTCCATGCGCACGGCCGACGACATGGAGCGGCTCATCGCCTCCATCACCGGCACGGACGCCGGGGCGGCGAGCGCGGCGGACACGGCTGGCGCCGCCCGCCAGAAGGCCCTGCACGGGGCCGAGGCCGTGGAGCTTGTGACCCGCGACGTGGCCGCCGTGCACCAGCGGGCCCAGGCCCTGCGCCTGGGCATGGACGCCCTGCGCGCCAAGAGTGAGGACATTGGGCGCATCATTTCCGTCATCGACGACATTGCCGACCAGACCAACCTGCTGGCCCTGAACGCGGCCATTGAGGCCGCCAGGGCGGGCGACGCCGGGCGCGGCTTCGCCGTGGTGGCCGACGAGGTGCGCAAGCTGGCCGAAAAGACCCAGGCCGCCACCAAACAGGTGGACGCCGCCATCCGGGGCATCCAGACCGAGATCGGCGGCAGCCTGGAGCAGGTGGACCTGGCGGGCCGGGCCGTGGACGAGGCCACGCAGCAGTCCGGGGCCTCGGCCAGCGCTTTGGCCGAGATCGTGGACCTGGCCTCCCGCGCGGCGGGCGAGGTGCGCGCCATCGCCCTGGACGCGCGCAGCCAGGCCGAGGCCGGGCGCGTGGTCAGCCAGTCCGTGGCCGACATGCGGCGCATCAGCGAGGAGACCAGCCGGGCCATGGAGGAGAGCGCCCGCGCCGTGAGCGAGTTGGCGCACCAGGCCCACAACCTCTCGGGCCTGGTGGACGAGATCCGCCTCGACGCCGGGGGGGATGCCGGGGTGGACGCGGGAGACGGAAGCGCCGGGGACGGAGGCGGCGACGCACACGGCCTCGCGCTGCTGCGGCCTGCGGCCTGATCCCACCCTCGCCAAAATGAACCGGGCGGCCCCTCCAGTGCAGGAGAGGCCGCCCGTTGTCATTATTGCTTGCGCTTCCGGCTGACGGCGCTTCGCCTGGGCCGCGCGCCCGTGACGCCGCCGTTGCGGGGCCGGGGTTGCGGCTCCGCTTTCCCGGCTCCTCTTCTACTCTTCCTCGCCGCCGTTCACGCGCAGGGAATTAATGAGCGAGAGCAGAAGCCCCGGCTTGTCGTGCAGATCGCTGGACTGCAGGTACATCATGCGCTGGCGGAAGCGGTTCTTCAGCGTGGCCAGGTAGGCCGGGCGGTTCTCCACATTGTCCGGGTGGTACGTGTCGTAGTAGCCGGGCAGCAGGGCCTCCACGCTTTCGCGGGTGGGAATCTGCGCGCCGGGCAAGAGGCTCAGCTGCTCCCACTTGAGCTGGTCCAGCAATAGCGCCGTCTGGAGCTTCAGCGAAGTCTTGAGCGGAATGGCCCGCAGGTCCACGTCCGAGGCCTTCCAGAAGCCGCTGGAGTTGAAGCAGTAGCCCACCGCCCCCTGGCTGAAGACCTTGGTGAAGGCCTGCACGTCGCGCCACAGCTCGTACACGCGAAACGGGTTGGCATAGGGCACGAAGACCAGCTTCTGCAGCTCCTCTTCGGGCACGTTCTCGGCCCGGTTGCGCCGGGTCATCAGGCTGGCGCCCATGGCCACGGCCAGGGCCGGGTCGTTGAAGCGCATCAAGGGCGGCAGGCAGGAGTCCTTCATCAGCCAGCAGATGATGTCCGGGAAGCCGCAGCGGTTCACGTACGCGCCCAGCAGGTCGCGGTCGAACAGGGCGCGGCCGTTGGAGTTGCGCAGGTCCTGGCCCAGGGGCAGCACCTTGCCGTCCACCTCGATGAGCCCGTGGTTCATGACCGAGATGATGTAGCGCCAGTCGTCATGGCCCAGCGGGCGGGAGTCGGTCTTGTCGAAGAGCGTGGGCTCCCACACGCGGCAGACCTTTTCCGCGCAGTCGATCTGGAAGGCGTCGTCGTGCAGGACCACCTTCTTGATCCCGGCGGGCAGGGTGCCGCCGTTGTCCGGGCTGTTGGTGTGCGAGCTTTTGCCCGTGCCGGACAGGCCGAAAAAGGCGATGCTGCGCTTGCCCGCGCTTTTGTGCGCCGGGTCGGCGCAGGCGGAGAAGTCGATCTCCTTGATGCCGCCGTGGCAGGCGGCCATGCCGAGGCGCATGCCGGATGTCCAGGCCAGGGTGAGCGTGCCCTTCTTGCGCTCGCCAAAGTAGCGCATTCCGAGGTTGAATATGACGTTGGCCGTCTCGTCCACCAGGGCCAGCTGCGGGCCTCCGTGGTTGTTGTAGAACGGGTCGGGGTTGCTCCACAGGTTGTCGCCGATGATCAGGATGTCCTGGATGGGCAGCTTGGGGCTCCCCGCGTACTGCTTGGCCAGCTCGTCAAAGGGCGTAAAGTTGGCCAGCCAGTTGAAGACGTTCACCGCGTCGTCCGCGCCGGCCACCAGGGTGGCCCGGATCATCAGGTCGCGGTCCAGGCCGAGCACGGCGTGGGCCTTGATGAGCGGGCGCTTCTGGAAGTCGAACATGGCCTCGCGCACGTCGCCCAGGATTTTCTGCTGCTCGCTCAGGGTCAGCGCGTTGTAGAAACGCCGCGCATTGGCCGAGCGGCCCACGATGCGGCCGTGGCAGTTGTTCAGCACGCGCGCGCCCTTGGGCAAGCCCAGGCGCTTGGCCGCCGGGGGGTACACGGGCATGTCGGTCAGGGCCACGTCGTGCTGGTCCTGGGCCAGCTCGTAGGCCTCGGCCGCATTGACCAAGAGCACGCGCGGGTCCAAAATCAGGGTTTCGGCCAGGGCGCGCAGGGGGGGCATCTGGGACAGGTCTGGACCGTAGAACTCGTAGCTCGACTGGCTGGACATCCGGGGGGCCTCCAAAAAATACCGCGCCGGGCGCGGAGAGTGTACGAGCGGGGCGAGCCCCCGCTTTTTTCCGTGCGCTGGGGTGTCCGCCGTCAGGCACCAGAATAGGGCATCAAGGGGGCAGTGGTCAACGGGGGGTGTCAATAGCGCTGCCGATGGGCACGCGCCAGGGTATAAGCTACTACTCAGTGGCGAAGTTGAAGTATGCGGCAGAAGGCGGAAAAGTCCGCACGTTGACGGACCGGGCCTGTTGGCCCTGCTTACCGTAAACAAAACGGAAGGAGACGACGTTTGGTGCCACTGTTCTCACTGCTTCGATAGTGCACTGCGCGGCAGCTGCCACGACAGCCGTGCGAAACTCTTTGGGCTTGCTCATTCGTTTTCTCCAAACTGGCTGATGATGTCGGAGTACAGCCTCAAGGGGTGGTAAAGGGAGTCGGCAATACCCGCGCCGATTTCGAAATCCCACGAAGGCAAAAACACATTAGTGCAGGGACTGTCAACCGCCAAAAAACCGATGCACTGGTCATCTGGGATACCGGTTGCGCCGCGCCGCTGCTGGATGGGCCAGACGACGGCGCTTTTATACGGAAGTTTCCGCGCATCTTCATCGGCAGGGTAGCGCTGTGCAAAGGCCGCGTCGCTGGAGGAAAAATATTTCCGCTTTTTACGCAGCTCATCCAGATTGTTTGATAAAAAGCAGCGATTCCCGGCGTTGTAGTTGGAATACAAATTAACAAAATCGGAGTTATGTTCCAGCCTGTCGGCATTGTGCTCCTGTCGCCAGCGGTCCATCTCATGGCAGAGCGCAGCGGAGTTCTTATCACGAGCAAGCGCCTGAACATAAAAATTCTCGCCCTGCTCGTAGATGGTCTTTACGCAGGCTCGGCAGGCAGTGCCCGTGAGCATAGCGAAGAGCCGCTGCACTTCGTTGAGAATATCAGTCAGCATCCTGTTGGCGGTCCCCATGGCCAAGTCCTTATTAACGGGCTCTCCGATCTGCTGCTTGCGTAAGATATCCAGCAGCATGGAGTGCAGATCGCGGCAGTAGTGTTGGCACATGTGAATGTGCACAGTGATGTCCGCGTAACGCTCCTTGCGAGCGATGGACCATTCTCTGAGCAAGGTGCCCAAAAACAACAGGAGAAGGATAAGGCACACTGTCCCGTTGGTTATTAATGCGAGGGCGGATTTGTCAATGGTCAAGAAGGTCGCCATTAGTGGGAGCAACCCAATGATGCTCGCGCAGGACGCCAGGAGGGTTAGGTGGTTGCCAACGCTGCGAAGATCTCTCATCGGGCGGTGCCTCAAGATCAGGTTGGACTATGGGCAGTAACGATACCGCATGTAGAATATCAACATTCTAGACTATGTCAACATTATTCTTTGCGTTTGCGCCTCGCAAGCGGCTAGAGTAGCCGACACGAGTCTCACCCGCCTCTACCCCAACCCAAATTCCGCCTCGCCCCACGCCGCCGCCCGCAGCCCCAGCCCGGCGTATTCGGCCCGCAGCGCATTGCCCTGCCCCAGCACCTCGCCCTGCCAGCGCTTCGGGACATAGAGCGTAGACGCGGGCGCCGGGAGCGCGGCGAGGAGGCCGCGCACGTGCAGCAAAAGCGCCCTGGCCCGGGCCATCTGGCCAATCGCCGGGTGCCGGGGTCCGGCCAGCACGGCCAGCCCCGCCTGCTCGGCCAAGCCCAGGCGCGCGGCGGGGATTCCGGCCGCCCACAGGCTGCGCAGGGCGCGGGCCAGGGCGTCCACCGTGTCGGGAAGGGTCCAGGGCGTGAACGACCCGGCCCGCCACAGCCCGGCCAGCTCCGTGCCCTCCAGCACCAGGCAGGGGTACAGCCGGACGAGCTCCGGCGCACTTTCCGGCGCAAGCCCGGTCACGGTCGCGATGTCCCGGGCAAAGGCCTTTAGTCCCTGCGGCCCTTCCATGCCGGGCATCCCCGGCAGCAGCTGCACGCCCAGGCCCAGGCCCGCCGCGCGCACCATGCGGCAGGCGGCCAGGGCCGTGGCCCCGTCGTAACCGCGCCTGCTGGCGGCCAGGGCCGCGTCTGAAAAGCTCTGCACGCCCAGCTCGATGAGATCCAGCCCGCGCGCGCGCAAGGAGGCCAAGAGGGCCGGGGTCACGGCGTCGGGCCTGGTCGAGCAGCGCACGCGGCACACGCGCCCCAAGGTCCGCAGCTCCGCCGCGAGGTCGAGGAAGCGCTCGGGCCAAGGCGAAGGCAGAGCGGTGAAGGTGCCGCCATAATAGGCCAGCTCCACCGGGCCGTCGGCCTCTGGCCGGGCCAGGATGTCCGCGCGGGCGCGGGCCAGCACGTCGGCCAGCGCCACGGGGGCCTGGCCGGTCTGGGCGGGCTGATTGCAGTAAAGGCAGCGGCCTGGGCACCCGGCCAGGGGCAGAAACACCGGGAAGACCTTTGGCCGCGCGGGGCGCACGGGCTCAGGGTGGGGGAAGCGCACAGGCATGGCCGGGCAGTAGGCCCAAGCCCGGCGCGGTGTCAAATGCGCCGGGCCGGGTTCACACGCTAGTACGAGTCCTGCTGCCACATCTCGGGCTCGAAGCGCAGCACCTTGTTGCGGCCCGCGTCCTTAGCCGCGTAGAGGGCCACGTCCGCGTACTTGATGACCTTGTACAGCGTGTCGCCGTGCTCCGGATACTCGGCCAGACCCAGGCTCATGGTCTTGGTGATCTGCTGGCCGTCGGGCAGGTGGAAGGCCGTGCCCTCCACGGCGGCGCGGATCTTCTCGGCCGCGAACAGGGCGCCGCCCTCTGTGGGCTCGTGCAGCAGGATCAGGAACTCCTCCCCGCCGTAGCGCACGAGCAGGTCGCTTTCGCGCAGGCTGCGGCGGATGATCTGGGCCACCTGGCGCAGCACCGCGTCCCCGGCCTGGTGCCCGTACTGGTCGTTGACCTGCTTGAAAAAGTCCAGGTCGGCCATGAGGATGGCCACCTTGCGGCACTCGCGCTTGCTCAAGGACTCCAGGTTCGGCAGGTACTCGTCCAGGTAGCGCCGGTTGTAGCAGTCAGTCAGGGCGTCGCGCAGGGACTGCTCCTTGCTGGCCTCCAGCAGGCGCAGGGAGGACAGCACCGGGGCCGACTCGTCCAGGTACTTGCGCAGCATCACCAGGCGCTTGCGGTTGGGGTCCCACTCGGCCTTGGGGAACAGGAAGGAGAACACGGCGCCCACGCGTCCGCCCATGACCATGGGCAGGCAGCAGCGCACGTGCTTGTCCGTGTCGATGTTGAAGTAGGGGCAGAGCACGGGGTTGGGGTGGCTGGCCACCTCCTCGGCCCCGCGCCGGGCCCGGCACAGGCTGCTGTTGTGCAGCACGTCAGGGCTCATGTGCTGGCAGAAGCCGCCCCTGTCGAGCACCAGCTCCATGCGGTTCTGGCCGGGCACCACCTCGACCACGGCATAGGCAGAGAGCCGGAAGTGCGTATGAAACACGTGGTCCAACTGGTGGTAGACCTCGGCGATGTTGTTCACGCCCTGCAGGTCATGGCTGAAGGCGGTGAGCCGGGCCATCTCCTCCAGGTAGCCGGAGACCTGGTCCAGCGAGGGCATGGCCTGCTGGTGCCCCTGCTGGTGGCGCAACACCTCATTGAGCAGCCCGCCCACCCGGCCCAGGAACACCCCCCAGATGCGCATCATGGTGTTGACCAGGTTCTTCATCTCGGCCAGCTCGTCGCCGCAGCGGGCGATGTAGACCGGGCAGCTGGTGCACGTGCCGTACTTGTTCAGGAACAGGCAGGTGCCGCGCAAGGTGGGCGACACGGCCTCGGTGCCGGTCTCCAGGTAGCAGACCAGATTGGGGTTCTTGTGGACCACGCACTCCTTGTTCGGGCAGCGCAGCACCTCCAGGCAGTGCACATGGTCGGAGTCGAAGCGCTCCACGAAGTCGCTGCCGTGGGAGGCCAGGATGATCTTCTTCAGCCGCTCCAGGAACTTCATGACGCGCCGCACGTTCATATACAGCACGAGCCACATGGACAGCGCACCGACCACGGCCAACAGCCCGAACCAGAAGGTCTTCATGGCGTTCTGCTGAACCACGGCCCCGGCGTTGTAGGTCAGCACCAGGGAGCCCACCTGGCGGCCCTGGAAGTCGTCCACGGGGATGATGCGGAACAGGAAGTTGTCCACCCGACCGGTGGCGGGGCCTGCTTCCAGCGCCTTGTCGGCCAGGTGGGCGTCGGCGTCGCCCAGGCTCTTGACCATGATCCAGTTGTCGAAGGCGGCCCGCTCGATGCCGCCGTCCCACAGCCCCTTGAACTTCTTGTCGATGACGAAGACGATGCCGTAATCCTGGGGCAGGGTGAGCCTCTGCAGGGCGTCGACGATGTTCATGGCCGCCTCCACGCTGCCCACGTGGCGGCCCTGGTGGAACACCGGGGCTATGCTGCGGATCACCGTGCCGCCCTGGCCCAGCTCCAGGCCGGAGAAGGGGGCCAGCTCACGGTTCACGCGCACCACCATGAAGCGGGTCTTGGAGAGGTCGTCGCCGTAGCGGTGGATGTCCCAGGTGCGCAAGAGCGAGACCGAGGCCGGGGTGTGGAAGTGGAAGTACAGGCTGGTGTTGCCCGTGGCCACGCGCAGCTTGTCCGCATAGGGCAGGATGAAGGTCTTCAGGGCCTCGCGGTCCTTTTTTTCCATGGCCTCGGTGATTTCCGGCAGGTTCACCAGGGAGCTCACCGAGGCCGTGAGGCCGTCCATGCGGGTGCGGATCTCATCGTGCATCCAGTGCTCCAGGAGCTTCAGCCGCTCCTGCACGCCACGCTCCATGGAGCTGCTGAGCTGCCAGGCCTCGAAGCCGATGAGGCTCAGCATGCCGACGGAGAGGAGCACGCCCGCCACCAGCAGGATGCGCAGCCGCAGGCCCCACTGGGAGGGCTTGAGCAGGTGCGGCAGGTCGAAGTGAGGCAGGGTCTTGCCACGGCGCGGTACGCCGTTCGCTGCGGGTTCGCGGCTCTCCGGGGCGGGAGCGGAGGAGACGGCGGCTGGGGCGTCTGGCGTGGCGGCTGGGGTCGCGTCTGGCATCAGGGCACTCCCTTCAACTGGGGCGGCTGGGGCGGCGCGGACACCTTGCCCCGATTACGTTTTTCTTGCCAGGAATGCTTACGCATGTCAACGAGATGTGCGTAGTTGGGCGGCCTCTTTGGACAGGGCGGCCAGTGCCGGGCCGCAGGGACGGGCGGGGACGCTCAGGCGGGGACGGAGTCGCCCTGGGCGCGGTCGGCGGCGTTGGTGCTGGCGGCAATGCGGTCATCAGAGAGGATGCGCCCGTCGGCCAGGCGGATGACGCGCCCGGCCTGGCGCGCCACGGCCTCGTCGTGGGTCACCAGCACGATGCTGGTGCCGGTCTGGTTGACCTGGGCGAACAGGCGCATGATCTCCTGGCTGGTGGCGCTGTCCAGCTGGCCCGTGGGCTCGTCGGCCAGGATGAGCCCAGGCTCGTTCAGCAGGGCCCGGGCCATGGCCACGCGCTGCTGCTGCCCGCCGGAAAGATTGGCGGGCTTGAAGTGCACACGGTCGGCCAAGCCCACGCGGTCAAGGAGCTCAAGGGCGCGCTGGCGCAACGCGGCCTGGGGCCGGTCCGAGTACATGCCCGGCAAAAGGACGTTTTCCAGGGCCGTGGCGTAGGGCACCAGGTAGAAGCTTTGGAACACGAAGCCGAGCGCCATGTTGCGCAGGTGCGAGAGCTCGTCGTCGTCCAGGCCGGACACGTCGCGCCCGAGCAGGCGGTACGTCCCGGCCGTGGGCCTGTCGAGCAGGCCCAGCAGGTGCAGCAGCGTGCTCTTGCCCGAGCCCGAGGTGCCTTGCAGGGCCACGAACTCGCCCCGGGCGATGGTCAGGTTGATGTCCGAAAGGACCTCAACTCCCTCGGCCGCTACGCTGGACGACCCGTTGTCCAGCCCATTGTCCAGCCCGTTGTCCAGCCCGTTGGGCGTGACGTTTTTCGCGTCAGCAGGCCTGACATTGGGCACACCGTTCGGCGTGACGTTCGGCGTGACGTTCGGCGTGACGTTCGGCGTGACGTTCCGTCCCCCCGGCGCAGCACCCCCGCGCGGGAACAGCCGCGCCAGCAGCCCGCGCCCCTGCTGCGGCGCCAGCACCTGGCGGAAGACCTTGCGGATGCCGCGCAGTTCGACCACGTTGGGCTGGGGGGCGGTCGGCGCGCTCATGGACCCTTCTTGCCGGGCTTGCCCGGCTTGTCGGGCTTGGCTGCGGCGGGCGCGGGCTCGGCAGGCTGCTCCTGACCGGAGAGCACGATCTGCGTGGCCACAAGGTCGCCCTCGGCCAGGCCGGAAAGCACTTCGCTCTGCTCCAGGCCCGGCAGCCCCAGCCGGGGCGCCACCGGGCGCACGCCGCCGGGAGCCGTTTTGTCCACCACGAACACGGTCTGGCCGCCGCCCACCCACTTCAGGGCCTGGTTGGGCACGGTGAGCACGTTCTCGCGCGTGTCGACCACCACGCTGCACTGGGTGGTCATCTCGGGCCGCAAGAGCAGGGCCTGCTCGCGGTCAACGGTGACCAGGGCCTTGTAGTAGACGATGTTGTCGCGGATCTCAGGCTCGGGGTACACGCGGTCGAGCACGCCGTGGAAGGTCCTGTCCGGCTGGGAGTCCACGCGGAACTCCACGGGCAGGCCGGTCTTGACGCGGCCCACGTCGGTCTCGTCCACGTAGATCCACATCTCCAGGCGCGCGGGGTCGAGCACGGTGACCAGATTGGCCACCTGCAGCCCGGCCACGATGGTCTCGCCCTCCTGGGCCGTGACCTGGGAGACCACGCCGTCGATGGGGCTGACGATGCGCGTGTAGGAGATGCGCACGTCCAGCTGGGCCAGGGCGGCGCGCTCGGCCGCAGCCTCGGCCTTGGCCACGGTGTAGTTCTGCCTGGTTTCGTCGAGGATGCTCTGGGCCTGCATGCCCTGTTTGGTCAGGGCCTCGTTGCGGGGCAGGGTCTGGCCTGCGTAGCGGGCCTTGGCCTCGGCCACGCGCAGGCGGGCGGCGGCCTCCTGGCGCTGGGCCAAAAGCTCGCGGGCGTCGATCTCGGCCACCACCTGGCCCTTTTTCACCGCGTCGCCCACGCGCACGTAGATGCGCGAGATGGCCCCCGTGGCCCGCGCGCCGATCTTCACGCTGGCGCCCACCTGGGCCTTGATGATGCCCGTGGCCTCCAGCACGCGCCGCACCTGGCCGCGCGTCACCGTGGCCGTGGCCAGCACCCTGGTCGCGGCCTGGGCGCGGCCCTTCCTGTAATAGTAGCCGCCGCCAGCAGCCAGCAGCAGGGCCAGGGCCACGTACACCAGTCGTTTTCGCGTCATGTTGCTCGCTCTTGTATGCCTCCGGCGGCAAGGGGCGCTGCCCCTTGACCCCGCCAAAGGACTTGAGGCCCTTTGGACTCCCCATTTGGCTGCGAACTCCGCAGCGAGCGAATGAGAAGGTCCAGGGGCGGAGCTCCTGGCCGCCGGAGGCTATTCTTCTTTTTATCCGCCCAGTTCCTTAATCCACCGGGCCAGGGGTTCTTCCACAAGTTTGCGGATTTCCGCCAGGCGGGCCTCGCTCTCGGCCTCGAAGCGCAGCACCAGCGAGGGCGAGGTGTTGGAGGCGCGCACCAGCGCCCAACCATCGGGAAAGACCAGCCGCGCTCCGTCGTCGCCCTCCAGGGTGTAGAGCTTGGCGAACTCGGCCCGCGCGCGCTCGGCCACCTGGAACTTGGCGTGCTCGGCGCAGTCCACGCGCAGCTCCGGGGTGACGAAGGTTTTGGGCCAGTCGGACAGCAGCGTGGACAGCGCCCCCGTGGCCCGGGACACGATCTCCACCAGGCGCAGGGCCGCGTACGGCGCGTCGTCAAAGCCGAAGTAGCGGTCGGCGAAGAACATGTGCCCGCTCATTTCTCCGGCCAGGGCCGCCTTTTCGTTCAGCAGGCGGTCCTTGATGAGCGAGTGCCCGGTGGCGGACATGATGGGCCGTCCGCCGTGTTTGGCGATGTCGGCAAAGAGCAGGTGCGAGCATTTGACGTCGCCGATGATGGCGCTGCCGGGCTTTTCGGCCAGCACCTGCCGGGCGAAGAGGGCCAGCAGCCGGTCGCCGTGGATGACCTGGGCCTTTTCGTCAACCGCGCCGATGCGGTCGCCGTCGCCGTCGAGCCCGATGCCCAGCTCGGCCCCATGTTGCAACACCGCAGCCTTGAGCGCCACAAGGTTCTTCTCCTCCACCGGGTCCGGGTGGTGGTTGGGAAAGCGGCCGTCGGGCTCGCAGTAAAGCGCAATGACCTCGGCCCCGGCGCGCTCCAGCAGCGCCTTGGTCACCAGCCCGGCCGCGCCGTTGCCGCCGTCGAGCACCACCTTGACCCGGCGGGAGACCCGCGCCAGGCCGCTTAAGGTCTCCAGGTAGCTGGGCTCGATGTCATGGGCCGTGGCCAGGCCCCGGCCCGCCGGGAAATCGCGCGCGGCCAACAGGCGGGCCACCTCCTGGATCTCGCCGGAGTGGATGGTGCTTCTGCCCGCCCAGATCTTGAAACCGTTGTACTGGGCCGGGTTGTGGCTGGCGGTGATCATGACCCCGGCGTCGTAGTCCAGGTGCCGGATGGCGAAATAGCACACCGGAGTGGGCACCATGCCCAGGAACAGCACATCCACGCCGGTGCTTGTCAGCCCGGCCACCAGGCGCTCCTGGAAGTCCGGGGAGGTCAGGCGGCAGTCGCGCCCGACCACGGCCCGGCGCGACCCGCGCGCCAAAAAATACGCTCCGCAGGCGCGGCCCAGCTCCTCCACCCAGTCGGCATCGAAATCCTGGTCCACAATGCCCCGGATGTCATAGGCGCGGAAAACGCGCTGCGTGTCCTGGTCCATGATCCTCTCTGCTGGCTTGAACCCGCGCAGGGCGGCGGGCCGTTGTGTTTCCTGCCATGCATGCGTTTTGCCGCACGCTGTGGTTTACAGGTCGCAATGGTAACACAACACGTCCCAGTGGGGAAGACGCCCACAACCACCCGCAACCCGGCCCCCCCTGGTTTCTCGCATCTTGCAGCATTTGCTGATGAATACGGCCAGAAACCCTGGCGTAGCCAGAGTCGATTGGTGAAGGCTACTGCACAACCGGCCTACTTAGTTTTGAATACCACGTATTGACAGGAAGGCAGAATGATATAAATGACCTCCACCATTCTAACCGTTCAAACATACACTACGAATATGCAGCAGAACAGTCTTATTAGCACTCGCCAGGCATAAGAATTTGTTTCTACGTTTATGCTTGACGCCGACGACGGCTTGTACTTATTATTAGCTCAGCAAGTTTCGTGGTTGCACGTATTACTAAAGCAATCTGATTTACTGCCAAACGATATCGGCAGAACAATATGGAGGTTTTACGATGGCAAAGCTCAAGAAAAAATGCGATGAGCGCCTTGAACAGTGGTTCGAGGAGGCGATGGATCGCATCAAGAAAGCCACTGGCGCACGGACCCAGGTTCAGCTCGCTGATGTCCTGGAGGTCCGCCAGTCCAGCATTTCAGACGCCAAGAGGCGCTGCTCCGTCCCGTCCGACTGGTTTTTGAAGCTGTACCGCAGCCATGGCTTGAACCCCAACTGGCTTTCCGACGGCCACGAACCTGTGTACCTGAATGCGGCCAAGGGCCAGGTCAGCGCCGAGAATCTCCTGCGGGAGACCCCGGCGGCCTATGGCCGCACCCACGCGCGCGGCCGCGTCGTCCCTGTCTCATCCATGGCCGGCGCCGGGACCGACCCCGCCACCTGGCAGCCCCTGCCGGTGGAGGACCTGACCATCCCGGAGACCTTCTTCCGCCCGAACATGCAGGTCTTGCGCGTGGACTCCGCAGGCATGGAGCCCATTGTCCTGCGCGGCGCCTTTGTCGGCGTGGACCAGGACCAGCGCCAGCACCCGGACGGCGACCTGTGCGCGGTGCACTTCCCGCACCAGGGTCTGCTCATCCGCCGCGTGTACTACCAGGACGGCCAGTTCGTGCTCAAGGCCGAGGACAAGGCCCACGCCGACCTGCACGTGCCCGCCGCCGAGATGTCCGCCCGCACCATCGGTCGCGTCATCTGGGTCATCCAGAGCCTGTCCCAGCAGATCTAGCACACCCTTTATCGACCCGCATGGCCCCCTGGAGCAGTCCAGGGGGTCTTTTTTTGCGCACGTTATCCGGCGCATTGTCCCCGCCCGCGCGGCAACCAACCGCCGCGCCAACACTTCAGCCCACGGGCACAGAAATTGCTGCATTCTCTCCATCAAGGAGCACGCCATGAACGTCCAGCTCGCCCCCCAGCCCCAACACACGCTGCCCACCGAGATGTACCGCGTCTACGAGGCCACAGACCCCTTCCATCCGCGCCCCTACCGGCTGGCCCTGTGCCTGGCGCGGGAAAAGCGCCTGTTGGAGGACATCAGCTCTGGCCGCAGGCTGATGCACCTGGGCCGCATGCTCATGGAAACCCGCGAGGCGGCCCTGGCCTGCACCGGGGCAGAGGCCCTGTACCTCTGACCCCACGCCTCTGACCCACGCAGCCGCGCGGAAGGCGACGGGGCAAATAGTGTGCTGTCAGGTCTTGATTTCCCGGCCCAGTCGGGACAAGATGGTGGACAGATGCACACCTTTGCCTGGAGGCTCCATGCGCTGCGCCCTGGCCGTCCCCCCCTTGACGGTGATTTTCGTCCTTGTCCTCGCCGCTGTCGGCTTTGCCCAGCCGTCCCAGACCCCTGCCCTGGACCCCGGCGTGGACCCTGCCGTGGTCGGCCAGGCCCCGGCCGACCTGCCCGCGCAGGCGCCCGCCATCCCCGAGCCCCCGGCCGGGACCAAGGCCCCGGCCAACATGGACACCCCGCCCGCCTTCACCCAGCGGCCCGTAATCAGGCAACGGACCGCACGGCCCGACCTGACCTTCGCCCAAAGGCCCGCGCCCGTGGACTTCCG
>Ga0209697_10000997_pt1 | contig 45820 bp, 39 predicted proteins | sample AliMusrvi5mmetaG_FD_184115 | JGI IMG/M metagenome (GOLD analysis project Ga0209697, IMG submission 184115) | Freshwater lake bacterial and archeal communities from Alinen Mustajarvi, Finland, to study Microbial Dark Matter (Phase II) - Alinen... | ecosystem: Environmental > Aquatic > Freshwater...
GCTCAGAGCATTTAAGCGACTTCATGAACGCCGCTCTCAACCGCACGAAGCCCATGAAATGCGAACCCAACCTGTGCAGCACCATCTTCGCCGCCGCAGCTTGAACCAATCTCGAGTCGGGGGCCTGATGGCCTCCGCGAGAAAATTTCACACATTTCTGACTCCGCACGCCTGCATGTCCTTCACCGCGCGGCAATCTGAGAAATCCGATCATTGAGCAATGCCCGAAGGATTGCAATACGGGATGATGAAAACCATTCCATTCCACCGGTTATCTAGCGAATACCGCCCCCAGGACCAACCGCCTTCCCTGCCTGGCGATGCACCAGCAGCTCGCCGGGGGTTTTTCCCGTGTAGCGCTTGAAGACGGTCGCGAAATATTGCGAGGACGAAAAACTCAGCCGGAAAGCCACGTCGGTCACGGTTGCGCCTGGCTGGACAAGCAGTCTCTTGGCCTCGGAAATCTTGCGGCGCAACACATACTCGGCAGGCGGGATCCCGATCTCCTGCTTGAACCGCGCCTTGAACCGCGAAACCGACAGCGCCATGCACGCGGCGAGATCGCCGACGGCCAGAGGCTCTTCGATCTGCGCGTCGATGTGGCGCAGCAGGCTGTTGATGCCGTTCGAGAGCCCTGTCTTCGGGTTCCGGCGGGAACATTCGAGAACCTTCAGAAGAAATTCCACGAGCTTCACGCCGAGAAAAATCCGCCGCAGGGGATCTTTTTTGCGCGCGGCTGCGGCCATGGTTTCCTCCAGCAGAATCCGGAGCTGGGGAGCTCCGGCAAACTGCCGGTTGGGCATCGCCATGAGTTGCTCCACCAGTTGGCGGCCATCGGACGGCGGGCAGTTCAGGAAGCGGGCGGCCTTGCGCGGAAGGATGAAGTGGATCCAATAGAGCACGCCTTTTTCCTGCGGCGCTTCTCCCGTGCTGTGTTCCTCTCCGGGAAACGTGACAAACACGTCACCGCCGCGCAGCACGAAATCCCGGCGGCCCACCCGGTAGATCTGCGTGCCCTTCGCCAGGTAGCAGATCTCCATCGCGCCGGAATGCGCGTGCTCGACGAGCCCTTGGTGGGCATGCGTGAAATTGTAGCGGCCCAGCATCGGCACTTCGGGAATGCCTGGCGCACGCAGGTCCAGGACAACCCGGTCGGCGATCAGCGTTTCCGGCATGTTTGATTTTGTATTGCGATACGCGACTGAAAGCCAGCCGCAATCGCCCGAGCTACATTGCCGGGCAGAAGAATTATGACTCCTCCATCCCAGTTGCCCACCGACCGGTTCTCCCACCCCGACTTTGCCCGCTTCGATTTCGCGGGGCACAACGCCGAACAGCACGCGCTGTGGGCCGACTTCACCGCCGGTCGCCCGACCGCGCGCATCCGCGTCATTCTCGGCACCAACACGCGATTTTTCATGTTCAACGATGGCGCGAATCCGGGCGGGATCGACTTCCGCAGCTACACGGAAGACCCGGATATCATGTTCGACGCCCAGCTCCAATTCCAGCGGTGGAGCAAGTTCAACCTGCTCCAGGACGCCAATCTCGGGCTGCCGGACAAGTGGACCGTCGGCGTCGATTTCCAGAACTACTACGAGGCCGGCTGGCTCGGGTGCGGCCTGCACTATTTCGACGGCCAGGTGCCGGACACCCTGCCCGATTTTTCCGACATCCCCGAGCGGGTCATGGAGAACGGGATCCCGGACCCGTTCGGAGGGCTGGGGGCGAAAGCGCTCGAGTATTGGGAGCACTTCAAGGCCAGGGCTGCGCGCGAGACATTTCTCGGCCGCCCGATCGAGGTCGCCGTCCCGTTTCTCGGCACCGACGGCCCCCTGACCGTCGCCTGCAATTTGTTCGGCGCCGGCTTTGTCTGCGAGACGATGGCGGCCGACCCGGACCGCCTGCAAACCCTGCTGGGCTTTCTCACCGATGCGACGATCCAGCGGATGGCCGCGTGGCGGAAGGCGGCCGGATTGCCGGTGCGGCAAAAGGACTTCGGTTTTGCGGACGACAGCCTCGCCCTGATCTCGACGCCGATGTACCGCGAACACGTGCTGCCGCACCACCGCCGCCTCTGCGACGCGCTGGGCGAACGTCAGGCGGCACCCCTCGCCATCCATCTCTGCGGCGATTCCACGCGCCACTTTGAAACGCTGGTCGAGGAGCTGAACATCGGATCTTTTGACACGGGGTTCCCGGTGGATTTCGGGGCGATGCGGAGACAGCTTGGCCCGAAAGTGACGCTTCAAGGCGGGCCGCATGTGGATTTTCTCATGCGCGCCACTCCGGGCGAAGTGCGCGACGAGGTGCGGAGAATATTAAAATCCGGGGTGCTTGAAGGCGGGCGTTTTGTGCTCCGCGAGGGGAACAACCTCGCTCCCTACACGCCGCTCGCCAACACGGAGGCGATGTATCACGCGGGCCGCGAATCGGCATTGATCCTCGCCGCGTATCGAGCCCCGCGTCCGCCGCCGCATCCGAGAGGCGGGCAAACGGGTCGGGATAGATGGCAGCAACCTCGTCAAGCCTCGGCGGGCGCGCGACGCGCACGATCCGGCCAGGTTGCGCCTGTGCGGCAATGCGGCGCGGGCGCTGCCCGGGAGACGCCAGACAAAAACCCAGCGAAAGATGATCGCCCCCGCCGCGCTGACGACAAACGACAAACGGGTTCCCGCCCGCATGCCACCGGTCAACGACGAAAGAATCCCCGGCCACTTCCTGCTGTGGAGATTGAGACAACCGAACCAGCATGTGTCGGCGGAGCGGCTGGCTGCAGTGCAGGACGGTCGAGGGATGCAAAATCGTGATGGCCGTCAGCGTCCTGCCGGTTCCTTGGCTGATCCTATTCCTCCCGCGCTGAGCAGGTGCTTCCGCAGGATCCGCCGCATCTCGGCGATCGCCGCCGGGTGCCGGAACGAGCCGTGGCCCGACGGGACGACCAACTCGGATTCAGCGGTCGCGAGGTGGGCGCTGGAATAGCGGACAACTCCGTCCGAGCTGTTCGGGGAATCTCCGCGGCCGCGGTCTCCGAGGATTGTGTGGTGCGGGACTTCGATCGGGCGCCGGTTCAAGGCGCGGAGGAAAGGGGAGCGTGGCGAAAGCCCGGCGATGCTCGTCGGCGGACGCCGGAGATCCAGCGTGGTCACGCCATCGGCAACCTCCTCGACCGCGCCGACGATGTTGCTCGGGAGGCGGATGAGCGACGCGAAAAAACCGGACGGCCCGGCCAGCGCCATGGTGCTGCCCTGATGCGGGACGCACACGAAGACGACGCGGCGCACGTTTTTGTCCCGTTCGAAGACGAGAGAGTCGCGCAGCAGCGGAGCGTTCGGCAGGCGCCGGGCCACCCGCGCGGCATCGGTGCCGAAGACATCGCCGAAAAGCGCGTTACCACCGGAGCCCGTCGCCTGCGCGCGAGAGATAATGCCGCCCATGCTGTGCCCGACCAGCACCAGGCCGCGGGGAAGCGGGTAGCGCCCCTCGGCCGCGCGGAGGTCGTTGCGCAGGTCTAGCGCGGAAACAGGAATCGGCTGGCCGGTCGGATAGAAAAACGCCCAGAACTGGAAATTTTTCCGGATCACCGGATCCGCCTGCAACCCGTTCACCACCTCGCCCCACATGGTCGGCGTCGAGAGCAGCCCGTGCACGAGCACCACGGGAATCCGCTCCGGATCGTAGGGCTGCATGAAGATCAGTCTCGTGGGATAGGAAAAGCGGTCCACTTGGAACAGCCACCGCAGGCTGAGGACAAGAGGGTTCCCACGCCGGAATGTCGCGAGGTTCGGGGCGTAAAGGTCGCCCGCGACCGGCCGCTGTTTTCCCTCGATGGAAACGGATTTTGTCACCTCGGGGTTGAGGAAGCGGACCGTCGTCTCGCAGGCTCCGCCGCGCGTGTGCATGTCGGCGGCCACCGTGACGGGCAGGCGGTATCCCTGGCTCGGGGCGAACGGCTGGGCCGCGCGGTCCGGCCGGCTCACCCCGATCACCGGAACGCCCCAGCCTTCCCATTGGAGCGGCGCTGCCGCCGGCGCGTGCGCCCGGCGGATGGGTTCGAAACCGTTCAGAAGCGCCGCCGGCCAGTCGCGAGGGTTCTTTGCGATTCTGACATGGTAAACGATGCCGTCGGGTCCTGTGAATTCGGTTTCGCGCGGCCTCGCGCCGTCGAAGTTCGACTCGACGAACCGCCCGAGCGCGATATTCGCGATGTCGCGGGCCTGCGGGGAATCCTCAGCCAGCGCGGCGCGCAGCGAGGCGAGGCATTTTTCCGAGACCGCCTTCTCATCCAAACTCCGCCGGGCGGAGGCCGCCCACCGGCCGGCCTGCGCGAGCGCGCCCTCCCGCACGCGCGGGGGGGCCGGGTATTTCGAGATCGGGGCGCATCCGGAAATGGCGGCAACCGAAAAGAAAATGATCCAGCAAGACATGGGCAAGATGCCCATGCCACGGGATGGTTTCGATTCGGTCGGCGGGACGCCGGCCTCCACACGCGGGACGCGCGTGCTCCCCGGAACGCGAATGTTCATAATGCGCTTTTCGTGTACCAGCGCGTCTGGCATAGATCAAACCCGATGATCTTTCGAAGCATGAGCTGGCGGATCGGCCGCTGGTTGGCCTTCGGGGCTGCGGTTTGTCTCGCCGGCCTGCTGGCCGCTGCATTTTTCCCGATGCCATTCCGATACGCGGCCCCCAAATTTTCTCCGCCTGCTGACTATGCGGCGGCGAAGGCGCTGATCGAAAGCAAGATCGCCAGGGCCCCGCTGACACTCTCCGAGGCAGGCAGGCCGAGGGTCTTTTTGCACGATGCCCCGACCGAACACGTTTTTGTGCTGCTGCACGGGCTGACGAATTCCCCCGAGCAATTTGACAAACTGGGCCGGATCCTTTTTGGGCGCGGGCACAATGTCGTCATCCCGCGCACGCCCGGGCACGGGGATGCCGACCTGATGACCGATGCGCTGAGCGTGTTCACCGCGAAGGCGATGCTCGATTACGCGAACCTCGCCATCACGCTCGCGCGCCCGCTCGGACGGCATCTCACCGTCGCGGGGCTCTCGATCAATGGGGCCACCACCGCCTGGGTCGCCCAAAATCGTGGGGACGTGGACCGCGCGGTCCTGCTCGCCCCGTTTTTTGCGCCGCGCGGGCTCCCGCCATTTGCGGTCAAGCCTCTCAGCCGTCTGCTCGTCCGCCTGCCGAACGTCTTCCTCTGGTGGGATCCCGTCCACAAGGACCAGTTCTTTGCCGACTCGCATGCCTACCCGCGATTTTCGACGCGAAGCATCGGAGAGACGATGCGGTTGGGGGCCGGGGTGTTCGGCGAATCCGGAAAGTCCGCGCCCGCCTGCGGGGCGATCCTGGTCGTGACGACCGCCTCGGATCTCGCGGCCAACAATGCGGTCACCGCACGCCTCGCCGCCAACTGGCGGGAGCATCACCCCGCCTCCTTGGCTGCCTACGAATTTCCGGCTTCGGATAATGTCCCGCACGATTTCATCGACCCGAGCCAATCCGACCAGCGGGTCGATCTCGTTTACCCGCGGCTCATCGAGATGCTCGAAACCGGAAAACCTCCCGACCAAGAAAAAGCTCGAATTATTCCCGGTGGCGATTCAAATCCTCATCCTGCCAGCCGCGCTGCGCCGTCCACCTCAACCACCACCACCAGACCATGCGAAAGATCCTTCCCATTTGCAACAAATTGACGCCGCGCGATTTTCGTTCGCCGGTCGGCACCCGGCTCATGCGGGTCGAATTCTAATTTCCATCTCCATGAAAAATCTCCCCTCTCAGAACGAAAAAATGATCCCCCGGCGAAACTTTCTCGGAGGGCTCGCCGCAGCCGGGACAGCATTTGCGATCCCTGTCGGCATGCTCGCGGAGGAGGCGTCCGCGCGCCCGCAACCAGCCTCGCCGCTGAAAGGGCATTTCCACCCGAAGGGCAAAGCTCCGTCGAAATTCACGGCGCAAATCCTCGAAAAGGCCAAGACCGGGCTGCCGTTTTCCGACACGCGGGATTTCGACGAGCAGAAGAGAGGGCTGATCGCGGAGATGAAGGACATGAAGATCATGGCCGACGGCGGCCATGTCGCCTGGGACATGGAGGAGTTCCAGTTTTTGAACCAGAAGGAGGAGTTCGACAGCATCCACCCGTCCCTGCACCGCCAGTCGCTGTTGAACAACAACTACGGGCTCTACGAGGTGGTCCCGGGGATTTATCAGGTGCGCGGGTTCGATCTGGCGAACATCACGTTCATCAAAGGCAAGACCGGCTGGATCGCCTACGATGTGCTGGTGACGGCGGAACCCGCGCGGGCCGCGTGGAAGCTTTTTCAGGAGCATGTCGGCGGCGGGTTGCCTGTTTCGGCGGTGATCTATTCCCACACGCACGCCGACCACTGGGGCGGCGTGCGCGGAATCGTGGACGAAGCGGATGTGAGGTCGGGGAAGATCCCTGTTATCGCCCCCCGTAACTTCCTCGAACACACGATCGCCGAAAACGTGTTTGCCGGGAACGCGATGAACCGGCGCCTGTTTTACCAGTATGGTTTGTTGCTGACCCGCGCCCCGCACGGGTATGTCGGGCAGGGGTTGGGACAGGGTGTTTCGGCCGGCTCGGTGGGGCTGATAGCACCTAGCAAACTGATCGAAAAGCCGATCGAGGAAATGGATGTCGATGGCGTGAAGATGGTTTTCCAACTCACGCCCAACACCGAGGCTCCGTCAGAGATGAACACCTACATCCCCGACAAGAAGGCGTTGTGGATGGCGGAAAATGTGATCAACGGCCTGCACAACATCTACACGCTGCGCGGAGCGCCGGTGCGCGACCCGCTCAACTGGTCGAAGTATCTGAGCCGGGCGCTCTATCTTTTCGGGATGGAGGCGGAGGTGATGTTTGCGTCGCACCACTGGCCGCGCTGGGGCAACGCCCGGGTCCAGGAAGTGCTGCGCGGCCAGCGGGATCTCTACGCCAACATGAACAACCAGGTCCTGCATTTCGCGAACCAGGGCGTCACGATCAACCAGATCCACAATGTCTATGAACTTCCGCCCAGCCTGCAGGACAAATGGTTCACGCGCGGCTATCACGGCTCGCCCCAGCACAACAGCCGGGGGGTCATCCAGCGGTTCCTCGGATTCTGGGACTGCAACCCGGCAACCCTCATCCCGCTGTCGCCCGCCGACTCCGCCCCGCTCTATGTCGAGATGATGGGCGGCCCCGAAAAAATCCTCGCCCGCGGACAGCAGCTCCACAACGAGGGAAATTATTTCCTTGCCCAGGAAATCCTCGACAAACTGGTCCAGGCCGAACCGAAAAACCAGGCGGCCAAAGACCTGCTGGCCGATGTTTTCGAGCAGATCGGTTACCAGCAGGAAAATCCCGGGCTCAGGAACAGCTACCTCGCCGCCACTTACGAGTTGAGGACGGGAATTCCGGAAGGGAACACCGGTGACTCATCCAGCCCCGACGTGATCCGGGCCATGTCCACCGGACTCTTCCTCGACTTTCTCGGCATCCGCATGGACAGCCGCAAGGCTCAGGGCATGCGGTTCACGATCAACCTCATCACGCCGGACAACGGGGAAAAGTTTGTCGTTGAACTCGAGAACGCCACCCTCACAAACCTCGAAGGATTTCTCGCCAAGTCCCCCGACCTCACCCTCACCATCAACCGCTCGGATCTCGAAAAGACGATGATGGGAGCCAAGACGCTCGAAGCTCAAATCAAGGACGGGACCGCCAAGACCGAGGGCGATGTCGGCATCCTCGCCAAACTCGCCTCCACGATGGTGGATTTCGACCCGCGCTTCGAAATCATGCCAGGCACAAAATCGTTCGCGGCCGATGTGCCGAAGGTCGATGCCTACGAGGTCGCAGTCGGCGAGCCTGCACCCGAATAAAGGAGGCCGGTTACGACTTGTAGCGCAACCGCTTCTTGTGGCGGTTTTCCTTCATGCGCTTGCGGCGCTTGTGCTTCGCGATTTTCGACTTTCTTTTCTTCTTTAATGAACCCATGGGTTTGCGGGGATGCTAGTAGATAACTTTGTTGAGCGGATACTCGATGATCCCCTCTGCACCGAGTGTTTTTAGTTTCGGAACAATTTCGCGGACGACTTTTTCTTCAATCACCGTCTCGATGGCGACCCATCCGGGTTGCGCCAGGGGCGAAACTGTAGGATTCCTCAATGCTGGGAGCGCCTCAAGCAAATTCTTCAGGCTTTTTTCGGGGAGGTTCATTTTGAGCCCGACGAGGTCCCGGGCCGCGAGCGCCCCGCGCAGCAGGAGGGAGAGGGTGTCGATTTTCTGGCGCTTCCAGGGATCGGCGGCCGCCTGCGGGGAGGCGAAGAGTGCCGGATACGATTCCATGAGCGTGTCCACGATGCGGAGTTTGTTCGCCCGGAGCGAGGAGCCGGTCTCAGTGATATCGACGATCGCGTCCACGAGGTCCGGGACCTTGACCTCGGTCGCGCCCCACGAGAATTCCACCTCGGCGTTGACGCCAGCGCGCTCGAAAAACCTGCGCGTGATTCCCACGGCCTCGGTGGCGACCCGCTTGCCTTCGAGGTCCTTCACCGTGCGGATCGGGGAATCCTCGGGGACGACGAGCACCCAGCGGGTCGGGTTCGAGCTGACCTTGCTGTAGGCCAGGCTCGCGATCTCCTCGATTTTCGATTCGTTCTCCTCGACCCAGTCGCGCCCGGTGATCCCGCAATCCAGGTAACCATGCTCGATGTAGCGGCTGATTTCCTGGGCGCGGAGCAGCCGGATCCGCATCTCGGGATCGTCCACGGCCGGGCGATACGAGCGGTTCGAGCCGGAGATCGAGAAGCCGGCCTTGGCAAAAAGCGATATGGTGGGTTCCATCAAGCTTCCTGAGGGAAGCCCGACAGTGAGAGTTTTTTCTTCCATGCGAGCCGGGGAGTCTAATCGGAAATTCCCGCGCTTGGCATGCAAATTCTCGCTTTGGGATTTACCTGCGCCGCATTTTCGCTTTGGCTCAGGGATTCCCCGTGGCCGGATATCCAACCGGTCGCGCGACGAATTTTCCGACCCGTTGAAGACCGATCCAAAATCCCTCTCCACTCCGCCCGACAACCGCGGGCGTTTCCTGGCCGCGTGCCGGTGCCTGCCGGTGGACCGCCCGCCGGTGTGGCTGATGCGCCAGGCCGGGCGCGCGCTGCCCGAATACCGGGCGCTGAAGGAAAAGCACACGTTTCTCGAACTCGTCCGGACGCCGGAACTCGCAGCCGAGGTCACGCTGCAGCCGGTCCGCCGGTTCGGTTTCGACGCCGCGGTTTTGTTCAGCGACATCCTCGTCGTCCCCGAGGCGATGGGGCAGCCGTACCATTTCCGGGAAACCGGCGGCGGCATCGAAATGGAGTTTGCCGTGAACTCGGCTCGGGACATCCGCCAGCTCGATGCCGGGGGTGCCATCGGGCGCCTCCAATACGTCGCGGACGCGCTGGCTTTGATCAGGCCCTCTCTCGGCGGGCGCACCGCGCTGCTCGGCTTCGCAGGCTCGCCCTGGACGCTCGCGCGCTACATGATCGAAGGTGGCAGCTCCTGGAAAACCGATGCGGCGAAGGCGCTGTTTTATTCCGAGCCGAGCCTGTTCGGGGAGCTGATGGAAAAAGTCACCGCTGTGGTAACCGGGTTTTTGCAGATGCAGATCGCCTCGGGCGCGGACGCGGTGCAGATTTTCGACAGCCACGGCGACATCCTCGCCGACAACATCTTCGAAGCCGCCTCCGGCCGCTGGATCCGCGAGGTCATCGCCGGGCTGGACGGGCAAGTGCCGGTCATCCTCTTTTCCAAGGGTTCGCGGCTGGGCGAGCTGGTTTCGACCGGGGCGAACGTGTTGAGCGTGGACTGGACGCAACCGCTCGCCGGAACCCGCGATCGGCTGCCCGAAAATGTCGGCGTGCAGGGCAACCTCGACCCCTTCCTGCTCACCACCACGCCGGAACTTGTCGCCGCGGAGACGGGGCGCATCCTGCGCGAGATGGCCGGCCGCACCGGCCACGTGTTCAACCTCGGCCACGGCGTGCCGCCGTCCGCGAAACTCGAATGCATCCAGTCGCTCGTGGACACCGTCCGAAGTTTTCAGTGTTCAGTTTCCAGTGTTCAGCACAGCGGGAGCCGCGTTCGAACTGCCGCTGCTTTGCTGGACACTGAACCACTGAAAACTGAACACTTGTCCCCATGAGCGCGCTGCACGTCGATCTTGAGCTGGTGAAAAAATACAACGTTGCCGGGCCGCGCTACACCAGCTACCCGCCGGCCACGAAGTTCACCGACAGCTTTTCGCGGGACGATCTCGACGCGCGCGTCGAGGAGAACAATACCGCCGCGCGCGACCTCTCGGTGTATTTTCACATCCCCTTTTGCGAGACGCTGTGCTGGTTCTGCGGCTGCACGACCGTGATCACCCTCAACCACGACAAGGGTGCCGGCTACATCGGCTATCTCGGGCGCGAGGTCGCGAAGATGGCTCCCCGGTTGAATCCCGGCCGCAAGGTCGTGCAGCTCCACTTCGGCGGCGGGTCGCCGACATTTTTGCGGCCGGACGAAATCCGCCGGCTCGGGGCCACCATCCGCAAACACTTCACATTTTCGCCGGGGATCGAGGCGGGCGTGGAGGTCGATCCGCGGCGGCTCACGCGCGACCACCTGGTGGCGCTGCGCGAGATCGGGTTCAACCGCGCCTCGATGGGAGTGCAGGATTTCGACCCGAAAGTCCAGGAGGCGATCCACCGCATCCAGCCGCGCGAGATGACCCGTCAGGCGATGGATTGGATGCGCGAGCTCGGGTTCGGCTCGATCAACCTCGACCTCATCTACGGGCTGCCGCACCAGACGCCGGAGTCGTTCGACGAAACGCTCGACACGGTTCTCGAAATGCGGCCCGACCGCCTCGCCATATTCAGCTACGCGCACGTGCCGTGGATCAAGCCGGCCCAGAAAATCCTCGAACAAAAATCCCTGCCCTCGCCAGAAACCAAGCTGGAGGTGCTGAAGCTGGCCATCGAGAAGCTGACCGCCGACGGCCGCTATGTCTATATCGGCATGGACCACTTCGCGCGGGCGGACGACGAGCTCGCCATCGCCCAGCGCAACAAGCGGCTCCAGCGGAATTTCCAAGGCTACAGCACGCGCTCGGGCTCGGATATTTACGCTTTCGGGATGTCGAGCATCTCGCAGGTCCCCGACGCCTACTGGCAGAACGAAAAGGGACTGCCGAATTACCAGCAGGCCGTGGATGCCGGCAGGATGCCGTGGCAGCGCGCGTATTTTGTGACCGGCGAGGACAAGATCCGCCGCGAAACCATCATGCGCGTGATGTGCGATCTGTCGCTCGACTTCGCCGCGATGTCGCGGAAGCTCGGCATCGACTTCGAGGACCATTTCGCCATCGAACTCGCGGCGCTCGAACCGTTCCAAGCCGACGGCCTGGTGCGGCGCTCGCCCGGCGGCTTCACGGTGACCGACAGCGGCCGCCTGTTCATCCGCAACATCGCGATGTGCTTCGACAACACGCTCGCCCCGGCGGGCGAGAACCGGCACTCGAAAACGATTTGATGAAACCTGTCGCGATCATCGGCGCTGGCATCACAGGGTTGACCGCCGCTTTCTACCTCCAGCGCGCGGGAATCCCCGTCGCGGTTTTCGAGTCGGGGAGCCGCGCAGGCGGCGCGATCCGGTCCCTCCGGCAGGACGGCTACCTCGCGGAGTTCGGGCCGAACACGATCTTGGAAACGTCGCCGAAAATCGCGCAACTCATCCGCGATGCGGGGCTCGAATCCCGCCGTCTCGACCCCGCCCCGGGCGCGGAGGCGCGCTATGTGGTCCGCTACAGGCGCCCGATCGCGATGCCCGGCTCGCCGCTCGGATTTTTGACGACGGAGCTTTTTACCCTCGGGGCGAAGCTGGCGGTGCTGCGCGAGCCGTTCGTGCCGCCGCGGAGGGACGGGGCGGAGGAAAGCATCGCCGGGTTTGTCGTGCGGAGGCTCGGGCGCGAGTTTCTCGATCACGCGATCGACGCGATGGTAGCCGGCGTCTATGCCGGCGATCCCGGCGCTCTTTCGGTCCAGCAGGCGTTTCCCAAGCTCGCGGCGCTCGAAGCCAAATACGGCTCGCTCATCAAAGGCCAGATCCTCGGCGCCCGCGAACGCAGGAATTCCGGCGAGGTCGCCAAGGATCGCGCGCCGAAGTTTTCTTTCGATGAAGGGTTGCAGGTGCTGCCGGACACGCTGCGCGAGCGCCTCGGCGGCGCGGTGCGTCTCGATACCGCTATCACGAAAATGTCCCGGAATGCCGGCGGCTGGACGCTCGACTTTCGCGCGAAGGACGGCCATGCGCGTTCCGAACACAGCGCCGTGATCTATGCGGGCACGGCATTCCAGCTCGCCGAGCTGCAGGTCGAGTTGCCGGAGCCGTTGTCGGGCCCGGCGATCACCACGTCCGGGAACCTGCTCGACCTTTCGGCGTTTTCCGCGATCCGCCATCCGCCCGTAGCGAGCGTGGCGCTCGGTTACCGGCGCGAGGACGTGGCGCATCCGTGCCAAGGGTTCGGCGCGCTGATCCCGAAAGTCGAGGGGTTCAAAATCCTCGGCACGATCTTTTCCTCGTCGCTGTTCCCGAACCGCGCGCCCGCCGGGCATATCACCCTAACGAGTTACATCGGCGGCGAGCGGCACCCGGATCTGGCCACCCTGCCGCCGGAGAATCTCGTTGATCTGACCCGGCAGGATTTGGGCGTGCTGTTCGGCGCGAGAGGCAGGCCGACGTTCCGGCACTGCGCGTTTTACCCCAAAGCCATCCCTCAATACAACGTCGGCTACGGGCACCACCGCGCGGCGATGACCGCGATCGAAGCGAACGTGCCGGGCCTGTTTTTCGCAGGCCATTACCGCGACGGCATCTCGCTCGGCGACTCGATCGTCTCCGGCTGTCGCATAGCGGAACGGGTTGAAAAGTCGCTGACCGTCGCATGAGCAAACAGGGAGTTTTGTTGATCAATCTCGGGTCGCCGGATTCGGCGTCCGTCGCCGACGTGCGGAAATACCTCCGGGAATTCCTCATGGACCCGCGCGTGCTCGACGTGCCGTGGCCGGCGCGCTGGTGCGTCGTCCACCTCGCCATCCTCCCGCGCCGTCCGGTGGAATCGGCCGAGGCCTACAAAAAAATCTGGACGAAGGATGGTTCGCCGCTCGTCGCAACCAGCCGGAACGTGCGGCGCGAGTTGCAGCGCCGGCTGGGCGGCGAAATCGCCGTCGAGCTCGCGATGCGCTACCAGAACCCGGACATCGAATCCGCCGTCGCCCGCCTGCGCGCGCAGGGGGTCACGGATCTGCTGGTCTTCCCGCTGTTTCCTCATTTTGCGATGTCGAGCTTTGAAACGGCGCTCGTCCGCGCGCGGGAAGTCGCTGCCCGGCTCGCGCCGGAGATGAGGCTCAGAGCCGCGGAGCCGTTTTTCGACGACCCCGGCTACATCGCGGCGCTTGCGGCCAGCGCGGAGGATTTTCTCGAAGAGGGTTACGATCACTTGCTGTTCAGCTTTCACGGACTGCCCGAGCGCCACCTGCGAAAAGCGGACCCGACCGGCGGCCATTGCCTGGCGGCCCCCGACTGCTGCGAAACCCCGAGCCCGGCGCACCGCACCTGCTACCGCGCGCAGTGCCTCGCGACCGTCCGCGCTTTTGTCGGGGCGGCCGGCGTGCCTGCAAACAAATACTCCGTCTCGTTCCAATCGCGGCTCGGGCGCGATCCCTGGCTCGAACCCTACACCGATTTCGAGTTGGCCCTCCTCGCCGGAACGGGCGTGAAAAAGCTGCTCGTGATCTGCCCGGCATTCGTCTCCGACTGCCTCGAGACCCTCGAAGAAATCGCCATCCGCGGACGCGAGATTTTTCTCGCAGCCGGCGGAAGCGGCTTTTCCCTCATCCCGTGCCTGAACGAGCACCCGCGCTGGCTCGACGCGCTCGAAAAAATGGTCCGGGCGGATTTGTCCTGATCCGCAAAACCGACCTGGCGGCTGACCCCGTTTTCCGATCAAATGGCCGGGCGGACTTTTCCGCGAAGGCTTTTTGTTTCCGCGCGCCGTCGTTTGGATTCGACCATGCGGGCCTTGGTTCCCCGCGAACGCTTGGCCTTCCGGCGGCGTTCGCGGGAGGCTTCGGCCAGAGCGGCGAGTTTTTTCTTCCGCGCGGATTCGGCCAGTTTTTCCGCGAGGCGGGTGCGGGCGAGCGCGCGGTTCTGGGACTGGGAGCGGGAATCCGAGGCCGTGACGATGAGCCCGGTCGGGATGTGCTTGAGCGTGACGGCCGTCGAAACCTTGTTGACATGCTGGCCGCCGGGCCCGCTGGAACGGTGAAAAATTTGCACGAGGTCCTCGTCGCGGAGCCGGATCATGCGGGCGAGTTTCACGCGGAGTTTGAAATTCCGCAAGACCTGTGATGGAATGCCGGGCCTCACCAGTTTTTCAACCAACCATCCCGACATGATCACATCGCTGCTCGCCTTCACCATCCGGATTGCCCTCGTGGCCGTCATGACGTTTCTTTTCGTTGTTCTTTTCGAGCACGGCCCCGGGGATTATCTGGCCAACGTGCAGGCGGATTTCAACAAATTGATACAGTCGGCCAACCCTCCCGCCCCACCCGCGCCGGAAAAATCTTCCAACCGCGGGACTTGATGAACCGGCAGACGGCCGCTAAGCTCGCTTTCCCTTATGGCAGTCAAGACCGAGAAGGACCTCCCCGAACAGTTCCGTGCAACGTGGCTCAAAGCGATGAGCGCCATGCAGCTCCGGAATTTCGGCTACGCCGTCCAGCTCCTCCACCCGCTTCTCAAGGCGCAGCCCGAGTTCCTCGCCGGACGCCAGCTCGCCCGCAAGGCGGCCATCGCCAAGACCTCTGGAAAAAAGGGCGTCCTCGGCGGGCTTTCCAGCGCGTCCTTCAGCACGATGAAGGTGCAGGGGCTGATCAAGAAGGATCCCGCCGCCGCCATGGATGCCGCGGAAAAAATTCTTGAGAACGAGCCGTATAACGCGCAGGTCAACCAGCTCCTGCGCGAAGCGGCCATGGCCGCAAATATCCCCGAGGTGGCGGCGTTCGCCCTCGAGACCATCATCGAGGGAAACCCGCGCGAAACAAAAACCATGCACGAGCTCGCCCGGCACCACATGCAGCAGGGGAACCCCCAGAAAGCGGTCGAGATTTACAACCGGATCAACGAGATCACCCCGAACGACCTGGCCGCCATCAAGGGAGGGAAAGACGCCTCGGCCGCCGCCTCCATGCAAAAAGGGGGGTGGGAACGCGAGGGAGCGACTTACCGCGACCTCCTGAAAGACGAGGATCAGGCCGTCACTCTCGAACAGCAAACACGCGTCGTCCGCAGCGACGAGATGATCGAACAGCTGCTCGAAGGCCTGCGGGCAAGAATCGAGCGGGAACCCGGGAGCGTGGATGTCGCCCGGAAGATCGCGGAGCTCTGCGAGCAGAAGGAAGACCTCGAAAGCGCGACCAACTGGTACAATTACGCCGCCAGCCTCACCGGAAATTCCGACCAGGCCCTCGTCCGCAAGGCCGCCGATCTCCACCTCAAGCAGTTCGATATCGCCATCAAGGCCCGCGAGGATTTCATCGGAGCAAATCCCGATTCCGAAGAGGCCGCCCAATACAAAACGGAATTGGAATCCCTCAAGGTCCAGCGCTCCGAGCTGCTTCTCGACGAGGCGAACAGGCGGGTGGAACGGAACCCGACCGACCTTCAGTTTCGCTACGAGCTGGGCGAGATTCTCGTGAGCCTGCACCGGTACCAGGAGGCCATTCCCGAGCTTCAAAAGGCGCGGATGAACCCGAACGCCCGCATCCGTTCCATGTGCTTGCTGGGCCAGTGTTTCACGGCGCGCGCCATGTACGACCTCGCGGCGAAGACTCTCTCGGACGCCGCCACCGAGCTCACGTTGATGGACGCCGTCAAAAAGGACGTCGTTTACAACCTGGGCCTCGTCTATGAGAAGATGGGCGACAAGGAAAAATCCATCGCCTGCATGAAGCAGATTTACGAAGTCGATTACGGATACCGCGACGTCGCGGCGAGGGTCGAGGGGTCGTATTGACCGTCAGGAGGCCCGGGTCATGAACCCGGCGAGGAGGCGGGTGAGGACGACTTCATCGCTCGCCCGGCTGGTCACCATTTGAAGGTTGGCCTCGGCGCAGCCTTTGAATGCCCGGTGCAGCTCCGCGGCAGAGTAATGGATCGAGTTTCTCGCGGCGATCCCCAGCGGATACGTGTTCAGGGTCCCGTCCTTTTTTCTGGGCAGATGATCGATGTCGGCGGCGGGTAGCCGGTTCAGGGTGGACGCGAAAAACTGCGGCTGGGCCGGCGGCTGGAGCTTGTGGCGCGCAACCAGGTCCTTCATGAGAAGGAGGTTCCGGACCGTCGGCACGATCGAGGCAAGAAGGATGCCGATCCCCTTTTCGCCTTGGCGGAGGAGCTGGGAGAGCGTGTCGAGCGCGAGCGGAAGGTCGCGGGCAGAAATGGCGTTCGCGATATCGAAAATCCCGCTTTCACGGGTCGCCGGGACGAGCGCGCGCACGTCAGGCGCATCGATGGGATGGCCGGGGCCGAAGGCTGTCTCCAGTTTGTCCAGCTCGTTGTCGAGCTGCCCCGAATCGAGGCCGACCCTTGCCGCGAGCGCCTCGACCGCTTCGTGCGAGATTTTCAGCCCGCGGTCATGGGCTTTTCCGGCCGTCCAGGAAACCACCTCCTCCTCGCCCGCCCGGAACCCGAGATCCGGTTTGTCGTGGAGGGTCGTCTTACAGAGCTTGGAGAGCTGTTTGTAGAGGGAACGGCGCTTGTCCGGCTCGGGGGCGCTCATCAAAAAGACCACGCCTTCCGGCAGGGGGCGTTTCAGGATTTCGCAGAGCGCCTCCAGCGCGTCTGAGACCGATTCCGAGCGGCCGGTGACGGTGTCGGCAAGGAACGTGGCGCTCTTCAGCCAGACCAGCTTCGAGCCTCCCAAGAACGGCAGCGTCAACAGCGCCTGCGATGTCTCGTGGATTTTTCCCACCGCCGCGTCCACGGTATCCACCGCGCCGTCGATGGTCTCGAGACCGAACGCGTCGGCCCCGGGTGCCAGCTCGGCAGCAAGCGCGACCGCAGCTTTCTTGACGGCCGACTCGTCGGACCCGGTGACGAAATAGGTGGTGGTGGTTTTCGCTGCCATTCACCGGGACTTTAGTCAGATCCCCGGAAAATCGCAAAACGGGTTTTTCTGCGAAAATCTCGTGTCATCTTGGGTCGGTGATCCGTCCGAGGAAGAGGCAGGCGGAAGTCGGGATGTGCTGGATGGCGAAGAAGAACGGGCGGTCCACGCGGACTTCGAGCGGTTCGCGCTGCACGGGCATCGCGGTAGCGCGCATCATGACGACCGCTGTTGCGGCGGCAGCTTCGACACCCTTTTCGTCGAGGGCGAAAAAGGTTTTGTGGAAAACGTCCGAGAGGTAGAGGTAGTCGTCAGGCTTGCGGGGGGCCATGCCGCCGAAATCCGCGCTTCCGTGCGGGATGTCGAAGGCGGCTTTGATGCCGAGCGACTTCAAGGTATCCGCCAGCGAGATCGTCGGCGGTTCGAGCTTGAATTTCGGGAGGAACAGGCTCACGTCCCGGCGCGGCAGGCTCGCGCACTGTTCCAGCAGAGGTGCGGAAGGGGGCTCCACGGCACCCGGCTTTTCGGGGAGGAGGATGAGAAATTGAAATTGCCCGCCGCGGAACGGGACCGCAACGGCCTGGAATCCCGGAAGTCCCGAATATCCGAACGAGCCGGTGCGGGCCATCGTCGGCACATCGGCTTTATCGCGCCCGGAGACCAGGAATGGAAGGTCCTTCGTCGCCCCGGCGAAGAACTCCTCGGCCCACGGAATTTTCAAATAGAGCGCGTTGACCAAGACGAGCGTGGTCGTCTTGTCGAGCGCGTTCTGCGGGATCAGGTTTTGGATCCGCTTTTCCGTCTGCTGCTCGACCCACGCGTTGATGAGATCCGCGGCTGCAGATGGGTTTTTTTGAAAATCCAATTCTTCGAGCGGAGCGGAAAACTGGAGTTTGAGCAGATCGAGAAACGCGGGGCGGAACGAGAAGCCGGTCGCGCCGAAGAGCCGGTTCGCGACATGCAGCGCGGTGTCTTTTCCCCCGCGCTCGGCCGATGCGGCCAGCGCGGCGTCGAGCTTTTGAAACCCGTCCGCCAGTTCGGCGGGTGATTGGGGGAAGCCGAGGGCCTCCGCCATCTGGCTCATCGTGGAGCCCTGCGCGCCGGCGTAGGTCATCGCCATCGCGGCCTGGATCGAATAGGGGGACAGGCAGATGTTCCCGTCGTTTTTCTGTCCGACGGCGCAGAATATCCGGAGCCCGCCTTCGTTGATGCTCTGCGCGGCCGTGACCCCGGCGCTGGAAGTGGAGGCAATCATCAGGAAGGGGAGAAGTGACAGCAGGGTGGTTTTCATTTGGTGGGGGCCGGGGGGAGGCCGGAGAGTTATGGCTCGGAAAATCTCATTTACGAAACATGGTTCAGCTTCGAGCTCGATCAGGCCGGCGACTTCACTTGGAGAGCCTGGCCAGACGGTCTTTGATCGCCGGGTGGGTCGAGAAGACGGGTCTTCCGCCGTCCTTGATTTTGCTGAGGAAATCCCGGAGGCCGTCCCGCGAAAAACCCGCGCTGGCCGCGAGTTTGGCGCCGCGGCTGTCGGCATCAAACTCCGAGCCCGAATCGTAGCCGTGCTTGAACAATGTCTGCGAGACCTTGTCGATGCCGACGTCGTAGGTCCTCACATCGGTCACCACGCCGCCGGCCACGTCGAAAAAGCCGCTGACCGTTTCGTTGCGCGAGATGATCCGCAGCGCATGCCGTCTGGTGACATGGATGATTTCGTGGGCGAGCAGCCCTGCCAATTCGTTGTCATTGGCGGCAGCCTCGTAGGCACCTCTGGTGATGAAGACGTAGTTCCCCGGGGCGGAGAACGCATTGATGGACGGGCTGTCCAAAATGCCGAAGCGCCAGGTTTGGCCGGAGCGATCGGAATACCGCGCCAGGGTTTTCCCGATCAGGTTGACCCGCCGGGTGGCGGCCTCGTTCTTCCAGACCCCTCCGTATTTTGAAACGATCTCCACCGCCACAGCCCCGCCGATCGCCTGTTCCTCGGTTGTTCCGACACCGGTAGCTCCCGTGACGATTTTTTTCCCCCCTCCGAGGATTTGTGTCGGATCGATGGAGCGGGGATCCAAATTGATGCCGCCAAACTGCGCGTGGACGACCGACGAGGATGCCAGCAGGACCGTGAAGAACGCCCGTTTCATTTGGTGAATTCTCCTTTGCCGTTTTGCTTCATATAGGAACTCACAGCCGAGGAACTGACGGAGTCGGCAACGCGCTCCATCCATTCGATGTCCGACACCGCAGAGCCCTGGCTGGTCCGCCCGGCATATTCTTTGGCGGCGGAGGAAAGCGGGCGAGCAGCCGTGGCTGCCGTGGTGTTCGCCGCGGTCGTGGTCAGGGTGCTGGTGTTTTGCGCGGCGGGTTTATCGTCGGAAAGATTTCCGTTGAAGATCCAGCCGGATTTGCAGTTGGCGCTGACCTGGACCCAGACGCCTTGGACGGCCAGGACCTTCACTTTGGTGGCGAAGGGCAGGGCCCCGCTGGAGGAAGCCTCGCGCTTGGGGCCGTCAAGAAGGGCAGTCGATTCCTTTTTTGTGAAGGCGCTGCCGCCGGGTTGGAACGCCATCGCGACCGACATCGGCAGCGATAGGGCGATGGCTAAAAGAAGCGGTCTTGTCATAATAGTTCTCCTATTTTTTTGTCATCCGGAACACCCCATCCCAATCGGCAGGGGGTGGGTCATCGTGGAAATGGCTGCAACGATCAGAATATTGCCAGCTCAATTTGTCGTCGGGATCGATCCGGCAGGCAATCTCAAATTCCTGCTGGGCGGCCGAAAAGTCGCGCGCCTGGTAGGCGGCATAACCGCGCCGGAAATGGTCGAGGAGGCTTCTTTGGCGGTCGGAAAGCCTTTCCGCCCACCCGTAAAGCTCGTAGGTCTGCACCGGCTTTTTCTTCCCCTTGACTGCCAGCAGCTCGATCGGGCGGAGCGCGAAGCGATCGTCGAGTTGCGCGGCCGTGTCTTCACCCAGCATAATCGTGGTGCCGAATTCCTTGTTTGCCCCTTCGAGCCGCGAGGCCAGGTTGACAGCATCCCCCACGACCGTGTAGTTGCGTTTCTTCCGCGATCCGACGTTGCCCACGATGATGTCTCCGGTGTTGATTCCGATGCGGGCGTGGAGCGCAACCCCTCGCTGGTCCATCATGCGGGCGCTCAGCCCGCGCAAATGATCGCGGCTCTCCAAAGCGGCCTTGCAAGCGGCCGCCGCGTGGTCCTGAATCACTTCGGGCGAACCGAAAACCCCCATGATGGCGTCGCCGATGTATTTGTCGAGGTAGCCGTGATTCTCGATGATAAACGGGCTCATTTCCTCAAGGTAAGTGTTGACCACTTCGAGCAGCTCGGCCGGATCCAGGCCCTCGGACAGATCGGTGAAGCCGGCCAGATCGGAAAAATAGATTGTCAGTTCCCGGCGCTCGCCCCCGAGTTTGACGGCTTCAGGATTGGCCAACAAATTGTCCAGCACCTTGGGGGAAACATAGCTCCCGAAAAAGGCCTTGACCTGCCGTTTGCGCTGAATCTCCTCCCGCCAATTGTTGACGGCAGCGGTGCCAACCCCGAGCAGGATGCCGAGGGCAAGGTCGGAAGGCGGCAGCCAGATGTTGTTTTGAAAGAGCGCCCAGGCCAGGCCGCCAACCGCCAGCAGCAACACCAGCCCAAATCCGATCAGAGTGCCGATCCGCACTTTTTCGTTCACGCCGAAAAAAAGAAACAGAGAACCGAGCAGCAGGGCGAGCGCCAGGACGGGGATGCCGGAAGGTCGGATCCCGTTGTGCTTTTGGGCATTTGACCACGCCGCCAGATGATACATCACCCCGGGCTCGACCGCGCTCAGAGGGGTGGCCTTCACATCGAAGGCCGCCGCCGCGTTGACCCCGACAAACACCGTTTTTCCCTTGACCAGATCCAGTCCCGCCGGCGCGGGAATCCGGGGAAGAATGGCGGCCAGCGCCTCCGGGTCGGCCACGTTGTCCCCCAACAGTTGCGCGGCCTGCTTCATGATCTCCTGCCCGCTCTTGACCCATGCCGCAGCGGACAGAACCCGCCGCGGGTATTTTTTCGCCAGGGCGGACAAGTTGCTGGGCCAGCGCAGGAGAAATACTTCCGGGTGGGGTGACGGAACACCTCCGGCTGCCAGCGACCGGTCCGCATCGTATCCGCGCAGAACCCCGTCGCTGTCCGGTTGGTGCCGGGCGACCGAAATCCGCCGGGATAGATTCAAAGCCGGATGGGCGTTTTGGAAATCGGGGGGCCAGAGGATCTGCGAAACCGACTCCTGCTCGGCCAGAACCACCGCCGGGCAGGCAGCGGCATAAGATGCCAGAATAAAGTCCTGCCATTCGTCCTCGGACCTCTCCGTGAATGTCAGGTCGGCCAGTATCTGTTTGGCGCCTCCCTTCTCCAGAGCGACGAGCAGCGCGGCGAAGAAATCGCGGGGCCAGGGCCATCTCACCGGCCGGGTGGTCAAAGCCGGATCGCTCATCTCCTTCAGCGAAGTTTCATCGACCAGAACCAGCACGAACCCATCCGCCCAGCCGTCCGGGTCGGCCTGAAGATGCTGCAACCCGTCAAAGAGCGAACGGTCCAGCACGCGGCTTACCCCCGAAACATGGAGGCTCACAAGAAGACCCAAGACCACAACCAATGCACTCGCCGCCGGGAACCGCCGGAACGCGCCGCACAGCACCGTCAAATCTTTGGCCCGAAGCGCGACAGGTTTCATTTTACCATTGTTTTGGCGGGAGAAAGACTGAAAGGCTTGGCTTCAAAACTCGTGGAGGCAGGGGGTTGTTTGAGAAAACTCACTTTGATTTGGGCTCGTTGACTCCCGGCATCCGCGGCCCTCTTGAAGTGCCTGAGTGCTTCTTTGAGATCCTTTGTCACCCCTTCTCCCGTTTCATATTTGATGCCAAGACGGAACAGCGCGGGTTCGTGACCTCTATCTGCGGAGCGGTTATACCAATACAGTGCCTCCTTTTCGTCTGTTTTCACCCCCTCCCCTTTTTCCAGCATCTCGGCGAGGAAGAACTGCGCGTCCGCATTTCCCGCCTCTGCCGCTTTGCGATACCATTTCATGGCCTCGGCATAGTTCTTCTCGATGCCCGTGCCGTTCAGATAGCTCCACGCCAAATTGTTTTGTGCCCGGATGTTTTCTTTGGCGGCAGCCCTCAGATACCACCCGACAGCTTTTTGCGGATTCTTCTCGACGCCGAGCCCCTCGGCAAACGCCCATCCAATGTTGTTCTCAGCAGCGGGATCTCCCTTGGCCGCGGCCAAATAGAGCCACTTGAGCGCTTCGTCATAGTCCTGCTTAACCCCTTGGCCGGACGCGAGCATCCAACCGAGTTCTCCCTGAGCCAGAGGCAGCCCGCGTTCGGCGGCAATCCGGTATCGCCTGACGGCCTCCACATCGTTTTTTTCCATGCCCAATCCTTGGGCGAACATCTGGCCAAGCATGAACTCCGCCAAAGGGAAACCTTGGGAAGCGGACTTGTCCAGCCACTTGATGGCTTCCGGGTAGTCCGGCTCTCCTCCTTCCCGCGAAGCACACACAATCGCGAGCAGACATTGCCCCAAGGGATCGCCTTGGTCGGCGGACTTTTTGAACCATGTTTTGGCATCGGTCCGAGTCTCGCTCTTGGCCACCAGGAGCGAACCCAGGTTGTTCTGAGCAAGAGCCAAGCCCTGCTCTGCAGCCAGCAGATACCACTTGGCCGCCTCCGTCTCATCTTTCTGGACCCCATCGCCTGACGCGAAAAGCCACCCGAGATTGTTTTCCGCCAGGGCATTTCCACTTTCCGCCGCAGCGCGAAACCACTTGGCCGCCTCCGCCGAATTTTTTGGAACTCCCCTCCCCGCCATGAGCATGTATCCAAGCCCCACCTGCCCTTCGGCATTTCCTTGATCGGCAGACTTCGTGAACCACTGAACCGCCAGCCGGTCACTCTGCCGGATTCCCGTGCCGGTCGCATACATCAAGCCGAGGATCGCTTCGGCCTTGGGCTCACCTTCCTCGGTTGCCAATTTGAACTGTTTTTCGAGTTCGTTGGGCGCTTTCGGCTCGGCGGGATGAAACAGTTTTCCGATACCCGCCTGGATGGCTTGCGACATTTCACTCGCGATATTGGATGCCGGGCCACCGGCTCCACTGCCGCCTGAGGACGCACCCGCAATATTGCCCGCAAACAAAAGGGTGAAGAAACAGAGTCCTTCCAAAACGCTCCGTCTGATAAGCGACTTTCCGCAGGTAATGTGGATTCTCACAAGATCGCGCATTTTGCCTTCCTGCCCCTCCCCGCATCAAGCCCCGTTTGATCACTTCCAGCAATCCTCTGCGCGAGTTTCTGGGCGAATTCCAAGAAGTTTCATGGGGAGTCTATTCCTCCTCCGGTTTCAGCTCCGCAAACGAGCCGAGCCGAGTCAATGCCGGCCAGAGGCGGATCGCTGCGAGCACGACCAGAACGGTTCCGATGCCTCCGGCCACCACGGAGATCACCGGGCCGAACCAGGCGGCGGTCACGCCGGATTCGAACGCCCCGAGTTCGTTCGACGAGCCGATGAACACGTTGTTGACCGCCGAGACGCGCCCGCGCATGGCGTCCGGCGTGCGAAGCTGCACGAGCGTGTGGCGCACGACGACGCTCACGGAATCGAAGACGCCGGTCAGAAAAAGCATGCCCAACGAAAGCCAGAACGACGTGGAGAGACCGAAGACGACCGTCGCCACCCCGAAGCCGGCCACGGCCCAGAGCAGCGTCGCCCCCGCGCGCCGCATCGGCGGAAGATGCGCGATGGCAAGCCCCATCACGACCGCGCCGAATGCGGGTGCCGCGCGCAGCCAGCCAAGCCCGATGGCCCCACAGTGCAGGATGTCTGCCGCAAACACCGGCAGCAAGGCGGTCGCCCCGCCCAGCAGCACCGCGAAGAGATCCAGCGTGATCGTCGCGAGGATGATTTTCGTTTTCCAAACAAAATGGATTCCGGAAAAGAGCTCGCGCAATCCCCCCGCCGCCGGACGGAGGAAAGAACGGACCTCCGCAATCGGAATCAGGAGCAGAAAAAATGCGAGCCCGCAAAGGGCTTCGAACCCGTAAACCAGCGGAAACCCGAACCACGCGACCAGGAACCCGCCGGCGGCAGGCCCGGCCACGGAGCCGATCTCGAAGAAGGTGCTGTTCCATGCCACCGCATTGGGAAACGCGTGGCCGGGCACCAGGTTCGGCATGAACGAGCCGCGCGCCGCCCAGCTGAACGTCCGGGCGCAGGCGGTCGCAAACAGCAATGCGAACATCCATGCCACCGGCGCGCGTCCAACAGAAACCGCCACGAGCCCGAACGAGCCGGCCGCCGATAAAAGCTGCGTGAGCATGAGCACTTTCTTGCGCGAAAACCGGTCGGCCACATGCCCGGCAGGGATGGCGAGCAGGATCACCGGCACCGCCTGGACCAACCCGACCATCCCCAGCGCCATCGCCGACCGGGTGCGCAGAAAAATATCCCAGCCGACCGCCACCGAGAGCATCGCGCGTCCGGTCACCGATATGAGATTCCCCGCCGCGAAATAGCGGTAGGTGCCGAAACGGAACGCCGCATAGGGATCGTGGTCCTTCACAACCACCCGGAGCCCGCTGCCAAATGGATTGACGGTCTTCGCACCACTACGAGGACGCGCTGAAGAGGAGCATCTGGTCTTTGTTGACCTCCTCTTCGCCCCGGCGGCTGCGCTCGACGCGGCGGATGTAGTAGTCGAGGACGGCATCCGGGATCCCGGTGATGCGGGCTTTGGAAAATTCCTCGATCGCCTTGTCCCACTGGCGCTCGCGGTAGTGGAGGACGCCGGTCCAGAAGTGGTTGCGGCTGCGCTCGCGTTCGGGCGAGAGGCCGTGCTTGGGTGAGAGGATCTCGTAGAGCTCGACGCGGCGGCGGTCTCCGGTGGACTTCACGACCTCGACCGGGCGGACCTCCAAAGTCTCCGCGGCGGGCTCGTAGGTCTCCGGCCCGATGAGGATTTTGCACCCGTAGGTCGCGCACGCGGAGCAGAGCCGTCGCGCGAATTCGACGACCGGCCCGGCGACGCTGAAGCTGCCCAGGCGCGACCCGCCATACGCGGCGGCGATCATTTCGCCAGAGTTGATGCCGATCCGGAAATCCAGCCGCCTCTGCCAGGTGGCGTCGCATTCGCGGTTGAGGTCATCGAGCCTGGAAGCAAGGTCCAGAGCCGCGCGGCAGGCCTTGGCGGCGTGCCTGTCGTCCGGGAGCGGGGCGCCGAAAACCACCCGCACGCTCTCCCCGCCGCACTCGTCGAGATACCCGCCGACCTCGACCAGGTAGTCCGAAGCCGTGCGGAGGTAAAGGTTCGTCATCGCCGCATAATTCTCCGGCGTGAGAAGTTCCATCAGCTCGGAATGGTTGTGGACGGCGACCACCAGCACGGACCCCTCTTGCAAGGTGCCCGGAAAATCCAGCGGGGTGTTCGAATTGACCAGCTCGTTGAACGCCCCCCTCGACAGCCGTTGCCCGAACAGGCGCTCCATCACTTTTTTCCGCGAGCCGCTGCCGGTGCGCCCGTAAGCCAGGCCGATGAGGAAGCTGGTGAGGATCGCGAAGATCGACGGGAACGGGGAAAAATAGACATTGTAGAGAGCGAAGACCATCGAGCCGGTCAGGAGAAGAATCACCGCACCGAAAGCCACGATCGCCTTGAGGACCGGCCGGGTGATATCCACGGTGGTCCAGGCGGCGGCGAAAGCGAGAATGGCGATCAGGGCCATATGGACGCCCTGCTGCGTCACCATGGGATTTTTCATTTTGTAGGCCTGGCGCGACACGAGATCGAGCGTGTTCGTCAGCCAGCCGGTGGCATACAGCACCAGCACGACGGCGGCGGAAAACGTGCCGATCAGAATTGTGGCTTTTAGGTATCTCATGGATTGTTGTTTATCTTAGAAAAGAACCCGTTTCGCAAGCTCCCAGCGAGGGGGCCCCGGCTTCAGGGTTTTGCCGCCTTGGCCTTGAGCGTCTTCTCCAGTGCGTCCAGCCGCTCGCTGATCTTGGTTCCGGTCTGGATCTGCGGGCGGGCGCTCTTGATCTGGTTCAGCAAAGCCGTGGCCGCCGCGGGGGAATCCGCCTTCTCGACCCCTTTCTCCAGCGGTTCGAGGAGATTCCAGTCCGCGAGGTATTTTTCGGCCAGCGGCTTGTATTGGAAAGCCCAGTTGTCCGCGGAAACGCGCCTCACAAATGCCTGCAAAAGGGTGCCGGCATCGGAAAAGTCGGCCTTCGCCTCCCAGTCCCAAACCGCGAATATCAAAAGCGCAAAACTCTCGTCCTTGGCGTCGTAGAACGAGAGGATGGATGCGGGGATCGGTTTGTCCTGTCCGATGACACGCCCGACCTCCACGAAAAAATTGGCGAGGGGCTGGTCTTCCGCCGTCGAGGAATAGAGCTTGGCCTGGCTCAGCGTTTTCAAGCTCTCCAGTGCCGGGTTCACATCCCCGAGCATGAGGGTGGCCAAGGCGTTGTTCAAGACAGCCCAGCTCTTCTGTGGCTGCGGGTAGTCGGCCTTGCCCGCGAGCCTCTTGAACTCGGCGCGAGCCCCTTCCAAATCGCCCTGCGCAAGTTTCGTGACCCCGGAGAGAAGCTGCGAGCGCGCCTGCTCCGGGCTCATTTGCGCGACGGTTTTCTCCTCCCCTGGCACCGCCGGGAAGAGCTTGTCGCGCATGAGATACACGCCGAGGCCCGCGAGAAGGACAACCCCCAACAGGACCAGCGACAGGATCGCGCTGAGTTTGCGGGTTTGCTCGGTCTCCAAAAGAACCCGCTGCTTCGGTTGGAGCGGCTTGCGCGACCGCTCGATGAGCTTGTCGCGGGCGTAGGTGAGGTGCCCGATCAAATCCTCGTAGGATTGGTACCTGTCCTCCGGATGTTTCGCCATCATGCGGTTGATCACATAGGCCGTCTCGCTCGATACGTCCGGGGCAAATGCCTGCAGGCTGACCTGCTGGCTTTTGAGCTGTTTGAGAGCCACCATGGAAGCGGATTCGGCCTCGTAGGGCGGGCGCCCGGCGAGCGCGTGGAAAAGCGTTCCTCCGAGGCTGTAGATATCGCTGCGAAAGTCCTCGGGCTGGTTGTCGAGCTTCTCGGGCGCGATGTAGTAGGGGGTCCCCCAGATCTCGCCGCGCACCGACGCCTCCTCATCCATCACGATCGCCAGGCCGAAATCCACCAGCTTGGCCGTGTGGGCATCGGCGAAAAGAATATTCCCGGGCTTGATATCCCTGTGGATGAGGTCGAGCTCCAGCGCGGCGCCGAGACCCATGGCGATCTGCATGCCCACCTCCAGAACCTGGGACTCGCCGACCCGTTTTTGGACCGCCATCAACTGGTCGAGCGACCCCTTTTCGACGAGTTCCATCGCCAGGTAAAACTGCCCGTGGTCGCGCCCGAAATGAAAGACCTTCACCACGTGCGGGTGGTTGATCGCCGCCGTGAGCCGCGCCTCCTTGGCCAGCTTTTCCTGCTCCTCCGCGTTCGCGCTGATCTCTTTTTTCAAAATCTTCAGGGCCACGTATCGGTTCAGATTGTTGTCCAGTGCCTTGAAGACAGCTCCCATGCCGCCCTCGCCGATCTGTTCCACCAGCGTGAAGTGGTTGAAGTGTTTTCTCGCCCGCATCTTGTGCTGGCAATTGGGACAGGTGACTTCCGTGAACGGCATCACGTCGGACATGTCCATGAGCGTCTGGCAGGAAGGGCAGGATTCGAAGACGCTCTCGGTCCCCGATTCGACGGGCATTGCGTCATCCAATGTCTCGGCAGACTCGGGGATGGAAGAAGATTCGTTTGCCATTATGTTCGGCAGGGGTCAAAACAGCGACTGTGATTGAAAATATCCGGTTGTCATGGATCCCGCAATGCAAAAGCCGGAATGAATAGCGAAACATGGATTGTCGGGGATGAGGGGGTGCGCCTCCGGCTGGACCGGCATCTGGGCGCTATGCTGCCGGCCTATTCCCGCGTGCGCCTCCAGAGCTTCATCCGCGAAGGCTGCGTGCTCGTGAACGGCACCGCAGCCCGGCCCTCCCAAACGCTCCGCGCCGGTGACGAGGTCCGCGTGACGGTTCCCGACGAAATCGAACCCGCCGCCGCCAAAGCCCAAGACATCGCGCTGGATATCCTCCATGAAGACCAAGCGATTTTGGTCTTGAACAAACCCGCCGGGCTGGTCGTGCACCCCGGTGCCGGAAATGCGGAAGGCACTTTGGTCAACGCGCTGCTTTTCCACTGCGCGGGCCTGAGCGTGATCGGCGGAGCCGAACGCCCCGGCATCGTCCACCGGCTCGACAAGGAAACCAGCGGGTGCCTGGCCGTCGCCAAAACCGACTCCGCCCACCGCTCGCTCTCCGGCCAGTTCGCCGACCGTCTCGTTCAAAAAACCTACCTCGCGCTGGTCGAGGGAATCCCCCGCATGCCGCACGGCAAGATCGAGGCCGCGATCGGCCGCCATGCCGTGCAGCGGCAGAAAATGGCGGTCAGCGAGCGCGGCCGGGCATCGGTGACGCAATACCGGGTCCTCGCTTCGTTCGAAGGAAAAACCCTCGTGGAATGCCAGCCCCGCACCGGGCGCACCCACCAGATCCGCGTCCACCTCAAACACCTCGGGCACCCGATCGTGGGGGACCCCCTCTACGGCCGCAGGGGCGGACACGCGCGGCACTTCCTCCACGCGTGGAAAATTTCCTTCACCCACCCGGAAACCGGAAAAGCGATGGCGTTTTGCGCTCCCCTCCCCCCGGACTTTCCCGAATGGGCCATCGCGGCCTCGAAGGCACCGATCAAAATGGGATCAGGGCTTCTGTGAGAACACGCGGCCCTCGATTTTGAGATCCGGTCCGATCCGCTGGTAGGTCACGTCATCGAGTCTGATCCCATCTTCGTTTGAGCCGGCACCACGGCCTGCAATCGCGGGCACGCCGCCTCCGATGAGAACCGGGGCGACATAAAAAACCACGCGGTCCACGAGCCGTTGGTCAAAAGCCTCGCCAAGCGTGTGTCCTCCCCCTTCGATCAGCACCTTCTCGACCCCTTTGCTCCCCAGGTCTTTCAACACCTCCCGGAGCGGGACGTTTTTATAGACGAGGGTCTTTTCGCGGAATTCATCGGTGAAGAGGTGGCTCGTGCGGGGAAGTTTTTCCGAGCGCGTCCAAACCACACGCCAGGGTTGATCGGCAGCCGGAATCCCGCGGATCGTCAGCCGGGGATTGTCTGCCCGGACAGTCTCTCCCCCGACGAGAATGGCCCCGCATCCCGCTCTCAGCTTCATCGCGTCGAGCCGGGATTCTTCCGAGGTGATCCATCGCCTTCCCGGCGGCGAGGCGATGCAGCCGTCCAGGCTCATCCCCGCCTTGGCCACCACGAACGGAATTCCTGTCGCGATCCACTTGTTCCATACCTCGTTCAACAGTGCGCATTCCTTCTCCAGGATGCCGCCCGTCACGGACACTCCGGCATTTTTCAAAATCTTGTCCGCCCGCCCGGCATGGCGCGGGTTGGGATCGCGGGCCCCATAAACGACCCGGCGGATTCCCGCATGGATGATCGCCTTTGTGCAGGGCGGCGTGCGCCCGTGCGTCGAGCAGGGCTCAAGCGTCACATAAAGGGTCGCCTCCCGCGCGCAGGACGCATCTTTCAACCCTCTCAGCGCCTCGATCTCCGCGTGGGGGCAGCCCGCCGCGCGGTGCCAGCCGCGCGAAAGGATCTTCCCGTTTTTGACCACGACGGCCCCGACGGCGGGATTCGGGTGCGTCTGCCCCGCTCCCTTGGCCGCCTCAAGAAGGGCTGCCCTCAAGAGTTTTATGTCCTCGCGAATTGGCGGAATCACAGGCATGATCATCCACAACCACACCGATCGTGCAACTTCGCTTCCAGGATAAAGAGCACTTCTTCCACGACACCGCCCAGATGCTCCGCAGCGGAATCCCCCTCCAGCGGGCGTGGGAGCATCTCTCCGCCGGACGCGACCGCGCGGCCGCCGCCGCCCGCGCCGCCGCCCCGCTCGTCAACCAGGAACTCGACGCCGCGCTCAAGGCGGGCGGGTTTTCCCGCGTTGACCGCGAAATCCTTGCCGCCGGCGAACAGAGCGGAAGAATCGAGGAAGCCTGCCGCGAGCTGGCGGATTACTACGCCCACCTCGCGAAGGGCAGGAAGCGTGCGGTCGCGGCGTCGCTCTACCCGGTCTTCATTCTCCACCTCGCCGCCCTGCTGCTCTCGATCCCGCCAGCCATTATCAGCGGGAGTTTTTCCAAGTTTTTCACGCAGGTCGTATCTTTTCTCGGCATGGCGTATTTGGCCGGAGGGTTCTTCGTTCTGGTGTTCTGGATTCTCGCGAAAGCTTTCCAATCCAGCACGGCCGCCGACCGGTTGATCCGCACGGTTCCGGCCGTGGGCGGGTTCTTCCGCGATGCCGCCCTGGCCCGGTTCTGCTTGGTCCTCTCGCTCGGAATCCGGTCTGCGGACGGCGTGCTTTCCAGCCTCGGCCGGGCCGGGCGCGCGAGCAAGAGCGCCTGCGTGGATGCGGCATCACAGGCGGCGGTTTCCGCGATCCGCGCGGGTGCCGGCTTCGCCGGATCGCTGGCGGTCTCGCGTTCCTTCCCGGCGGATCTGGAGCGCGCGTTCGGTGTCGCGGAGGCCTCCGGCAGGCTCGAGGAGGAAATCACGCGATGGGCGGGGATCTACCGGGAGCGTTTTTTCCAGCGCGTCGATTCCCTCACGGAATGGCTCCCCAGGATCCTGTATCTCCTGGTCGTCGCCCTGGTCGTCTTCAGGATGTTTTCACTCATCACGCAGATCACCGGCGCCTACTCGACGGTTTTCGAGATGTAGAAACCTCAGCGCGCGGCGACCGCGCAATCCTCGCACGGCTTGATCTGCTGGAAAAAATCGTTCCCCTTGTCGTCCACGAGGATGAAGGCCGGGAAATCCACGACCTCGATTTTCCACACCGCCTCCATCCCGAGCTCCGGGTATTCGAGCATCTCGACTTTCCGGATGTTGTCTTGGGCGAGGATGGCGGCCGGGCCGCCGATCGAGCCGAGGTAGAACCCGCCGTGGTTTTTGCAGGCATCGGTCACCTGCTTGCTGCGGTTGCCTTTGGCGATCATGACCATCGATCCGCCGTTCGACTGGAAAAGGTCCACGTAGCTGTCCATGCGCCCCGCGGTGGTGGGGCCGAACGATCCGGACGGCAGGCCCTTCGGGGTCTTCGCGGGACCGGCGTAATAGACCGGGTGGTCCTTCAAATACTGCGGGAGCCCCTCGCCTCGGTCGAGCCGCTCTTTGAGTTTGGCGTGCGCGATGTCGCGGGCGACGACGATCGTGCCGGTGAGTTCGAGCTGCGTCGTCACCGGATGCTTCGCGAGCTCTCTCAGGATCTCGGGCATCGGGCGGTTCAGGTCGATCTTCACGCTGTGCTTTGCCGAGGCCTTGCGGCAGCTCTCCGGAATGAACCGTCCGGGCCTCGTTTCGAGCGCTTCGATCCACAGCCCGTCTTTGTCGATCCGGGCCTTGATGTTGCGGTCGGCCGAACAGGAAACCCCCACGCCGACCGGGCACGAGGCGCCGTGGCGCGGCAGCCGCACGATCCGCACGTCGAGCGCGAAATATTTCCCGCCGAACTGCGCGCCGATCCCGCACGTCTGCGCGGCTTTCAGGATTTTGTTTTCGAGTTCGATGTCGCGGAACGCCTGCCCGAGCGCATTCCCCTCGGTCGGCAGCGAGTCGAGGTATTTCGTGCTCGCGAGCTTCACGGTCTTCAGGCAGGCCTCGGCGGAGGTTCCCCCGATCACGAAAACAAGATGATACGGCGGGCAGGCAGCGGTCCCGAGCGTCTGCATTTTTTCGACGAGGAATTTCTCGAGGCTCGCGGGATTAAGCAGGGCCTTGGTCTCCTGGAAAAGATACGTCTTGTTCGCGGAGCCACCGCCTTTGGTGACGAACAGAAAATCATACGCCATCCCGTCGGCGGCATAGACGTCGATCTGCGCTGGCAGGTTGGTGCCGGTGTTGACCTCGTCATACATGTTGAGCGCCGCAGTCTGCGAGTAGCGCAGGTTTTCGCCGGTGTAGGTCTCGTAAATCCCCCGCGAAATCGCCTCCTCGTCATGCCCGCCGGTCCAAACCTGCTGGCCTTTTTTCGCCACCACCGTCGCCGTGCCGGTGTCCTGGCAGAACGGCAGCACCCCATGCGCGGAAACCTCCGCATTCCGCAGCAGCGTGAGCGCCACCGTGCGGTCGTTCTCGCTGGCCTGCGGGTCGTCAAGGATCGCCGCCACCTGCGCCAAGTGCGCCGGACGGAGCAGAAACGACACGTCGCGCACTGCGGACCGGGCCAGATAAGTCAACGCCTCGGGCTCGACTTTCAACACCGGCTTGCCCTCGAACTCGCCGACCGAAACAAATTCGTCGGTCAGCTTCCTGTATTCGGTCGTGTCCTCGCCGAGGGGGAAAAGTTTTTGGAACGTGAATGCGGGCGGTTGTTTTGACATGGCAGTATTAGAAAAAGTAATGCTGGCACAGAGCCTCCGAATTGGCAACTTCAATGCCCGTGTTTTCGAACGAACAACTCAATGCAGCACTTTCACACTCGGATGATCGCGATGGTGGTATTGTCCTGTTTGGAGTTGGCTTTTTTTTCCACTGTTGAAAGTAGCGCGCGAACGATCTCGATAACCGGCTTGGCGCATACTTTCTTGAGTTCTTTCGAAATTTCTTCGACGGAGAGTGTGAGGAGCCCATCACTCGCAGCGATGACCATGTCGCCGGGCATGAGTGAAACGGGCGCGGATGGATCGTCGATTTTTATGATTTCGAGGCCGTTGAGCACGGCAAGGAGGGCGTTGCGCTCGGGATGAGTTGCAATGTCAGCGGCCCGCATCTGGCCGGCGGCAACTTTCTCCACGAAGACCGCCCGCATCGAGTGGTCGGCGTTCAGTCGGGTCAGCTTGCCTTTACTCCAAAGAAGCAGAGGTGAATCTCCGACGCTGATCCACTGGATGGAGCCTCGTTCTACCAAGGCGGCGAGCAGGGTTGTGCCCGCCTCAGCAAAGGTGTCCGGGTCGGCGGCGATCATTTTATCCACTGCTTGGTTTGCATCAAGGAGCGCTTTTCTCAAGGCGAATGCTGCCCCGACAGGGCAGGACGGCTTTTCTTCTTTAACCCAGGGCTTCGCGGACGCTTGCCCTGGGCTTTGGGAGGTTGCCCCCTCGGGGCATGGTGGGGCAGACGTTGAGTTGGATGGAGGGCGCTGCGCCGTCAGCGCCGACTCTCCATCCGAAATTTGGGACGGCACAGCGGCCATCCCTCCAACGCTCGTTTCGGGCGCAATCTCCGGCCCGTCAAGCGCCTCGAAAAATGCGTCCACGAAGCCGCGCACCGCCGCGAGGCTTGCCTCCCTGCCTCCGACATACCCGCCCATGCCATCGGCAATGATAACGAGGAGTTTGTCAGTTCCCTTTTCATCGCCCTCGACGATGCTGAATGCATACGAATCCTGCTGCTCGTCGCGGGTGCCGAGGATCTGGCGTCCGGCAAAATCTCGGTCGAGTTGCAGGGGGTGCGCCGCAGTTGTTTTGGACAGGGTTGGCAAAGATTTATTGAGCGAACGCAGTTTCAATTGGCGGGGCGAAGCATCTTTTTCTTGGCCCCGGGGAGCTGCTTGCCGAGGGTATCAGCAACATCGGTCAGACGCTGCCTGCCGTCGGCCGCTGTCATTTTCAAAGCGTGACAGTTTGTCACGGTTTGATTTCCCTCCTTTTTCAGGCGTTCTTTGAGCTTCCGCCAGTAGGCACCTGGATCAACGCTTTCCGTCAGGATAGCAAGGACATCAACGACGGCAAAATACCATTTTTGCTCGTCGCTGTTCCATGCGCGGCGGACCTGTTTTTCCTCAAAAAGGATGATGGCACTCATTGGGGTTTCGCAGGCGGGACGCTCACGTCGCGTTCACTCCTGCGGCTGGGCCGGGGCGTCCTGGTAGTCGAAGTCCGCGCCGCAGAGCGGGACGAACCGAAGGACGGTATTCCCGATGATGAGGAATTCCCCGCCTTTGAGTTCGGTCGGTTGCAGAACAGGGATTTCGCCAATGTAGGTGAGGTTTTGCCCGCCTCCATGTTGCAGGTAAAACTTGCGTCCGCGCGGGTCGTAGGTGATCGACGCGTGGTTCTGGCGGGAAATCTTTTCGTCTCCAAAATTCAGCTTGCAGCGCTGGTCATCCGCGCGGCCGATGCTGTTCATTCCGTAGCCGAGACGGACGTAATCTCCTGCGCCGGGACCGGAGACGACAGCCATCCAACCGACCACCGGATCGTGCATGTGGTCCTTTGGAGCGGAGCCTTCCGCGCCGGGTGTGGGCCCTGGCGGACGTCGCCGGGGGCTTGGACCCAAGATGACGGTCTTGTCCTCGTCATGGCGGCTTCCCACCGGTCGGGTGGTCTCGCCACCGCCTTGTCCGGGAATCGGCGGGGGACCTTTGATGATGCGGGTCTTGTCGTCTTGTGAACCGGGGGCGTCCGGGCGGCGGATAATGCGGGTCTTGTCGTCGTTTTCCATATTTTGTTGAGTTTACTGTGCAGCCTTGCGGCGGGAACGCAGGAGGCCGGAAATCGTCGTCTCGAAGGTGCCGAGGCGGATCGGCGTGTTGAGGGTGAGCGCGGATTGTTGGATTTTTTTCCACTTCCCGTTGTCGGCGACGAACGTTCCATTCGAACTCCCCATATCCACGATGTAGCATTCGCTGTTGGCCCCGAGGGTGATCTCCGCGTGACGGCGACCCACGGTATCCTCCGAGGCGGGAAGCTCGATGTCGGACTGTGATCGGTTGTTTGACCGCCCCACGACCAGAACCTCGATTTGCCCGTGCATAGCAATTTACCGGTTGAGGGTAAACCGGAAGCGCACCTCGCCAAGCTCGACAAGGTCGCCCTCGCGAAGCCCGCTCTGAGTGGCCTTCTTGCCATTGATCACGACGCCATTTCCGCTCCCGAGGTCGGTGATGGCGAAAGAGCCGTCGCGCGCCATGTGGATTTCGGCATGGTGCCCGGAGACGCTGTCATTTGAGAAGACGATATCGTTGTCGCCACGGCGTCCGATGCGTGAGGCGGTCTTTGTGATGGCCAGCCGTGAAGCCCCGGCGTCCTGCATGATGAGGAAGGCAAACGCGGCGTTCTGGGCGGTTTCTCCGGGAACCGGCGGGGTTTCGATGAACGGAGCCCGCTTCTTCCGCGAGGCCAGAGCAGCGATGATGATTCCGAGAACCGCGAGCAGAGCGACCGCCCCGGCGATGGCAGATCCTTTGTTCTGCTTCGCCCATGCTATTGCGGCATGGACTATGGTTGGTGCAGGCGTCGCGGATACGGATGGCGAGGGCGTTGGTGTTGCTGCCGATGGACCACGTTGGAGGCTCTGCTCCAATTTTTGCCCATCTTGGGTGGTCAGCGTCACCGCAATTTTTCCTGTCGGGCTCACGTCTTTGAGCGAGGCGACAACCTCTCCACCGCCGACAAGCGAACCGAGCAGCGACTCCGCAAGGCCGGGGGGATTTTGCGGCCGAGTCTCGCCAGCCTGATGCACAAGCGGCAACTGGGCGTAGTAACCGAGGGATTCCGCTCCGAGCCGTTCCAGATTGCCGAGTGCAGGCACATCCTGGGCGGATTCCGGACAACCGACCGCCATCACGATGACATTCGCCTTCTTTGCGGCGTCCTGGAGGTTTGCGAGCGTGTAGCCGGTGTCCTCGTCCTTGCCGTCGGAGAAAATGAGAAGCGCCTTGCGGTCTGCCTTCACGGCAGAGAGCTTTTCGATGGCATCCATCGCCCGGCGGTAGATCCGCGTCCCCATGCCATCGGCTTTGAGCTTGGAGAGCGCTGCGCGGGTGTTGGCAACCGGTGCGCCCACGGGAGTCAGCTCCACCAGGTCGTTCGCGAACGTCGAGAGGCCGATGAGGTTGTTCGGACGGCTGTGGTTCAGGATGTCGGCAATAGCCTGCTTGTTGAGTTCAATCGTCGTGGTTCTGGGCAACTTCGACGTGCCGACGCTGGTATCCACGAGGATCAGCATGGCCGAGAGATTCAGGGGATTGTCCGCATACGGAGTCGCCCGACTCTCGACTGCCTTCCCGTCGCAGGTCACCACGGTCGCCGTGACGACCGCATTCGGGACGAGCCGGTATTTGAACCTGAGCGTCGGCTCCGGTGTCTTGACCTCCGTGATTTTTGTCGTCCCAGGATCGAATCCCACCGTCCCCGCTACCGCATGGGTGGCCGGAATCAGGAGGAAAATACCGAGGGAAACAGCCGCGTGATGGAGGATGCCGGGAATCAATCGCCTTGCCATAGACTGCGTTCATAGCGGGCCGCGAGCGGCGGAGCAATCAGGAAAGAATCAAAATGAGATCCCGAGGGAGCATACGCATCCTGCGTGTCCTTGCCAGGCTTCCAGCCGGGCAATTCCTCCCGAAAGACTTCAGCCGCAGATTGACAAGATTTCCGCAGATTCAGAAAGCTCGCTCTACCGGATGGATTTCGGATTTGAAACTGCCAACTGCTGCTTGATCAATAAGTCAGAACCCGCAGTTTCATTCAAATTGCTTTCTGAGCTTTTTTTTGGATGCTCCCCAGTTCACCGGCCGGATATTCCCAAGTTTGAGATCCTCTTCGGTCTTTCGGAGTTCTTCGCCGTGCCACGAAGGGCTTTGAACGAGCGATTCCTCGGCTGCAAGGTCGGACCAAAGCGACTCCACAATCTGAAGTTTTTCCCGGCGGGGAAGTTGGCGCAACTCGGCGATGCTCATGGCATTGGAATTTATGCGATCCGTTAACTGATGCAAGGCAATTTGAGGAACACGCTGCCCCAATCCGCAGCAGGAAGATCCCTGGCCGAGCAGGCGCGAAAGGATCTGCTCCGGTTGAGCACCGACGCGCAAAGGCGGGCCGAGTTTTTCCTCGGTGAGCGGATCGGGGCCAGCAAGAGGGAAATGGCGGGGAAGCAGAATTTGACTGCACAAAAACGCCCGTTCTGCGTTAAACTGCTTCCATGAATCCGGACACCCGCTGGAAACAACGCTTTCAAAATTTCGAGAAGGGCCTTTTTCTCTTGCGCGAAGCGCTCGAAAACGGTCCGGGCTCGCTGAACAAACTCGAGCAGGAAGGCGTGATCCAGCGATACGAATACACCTTTGAACTGGCCTGGAAAAGCATGAAGGACTACCTGGAGGAAAACGGGGTGGTCATCGCCCCGGTCACACCTCGCCAAGTCGTGAAAGACGCCTTCGCGGCCAAAATCATCGAGGACGGGCAGATCTGGATTGACATGCTGAACCACCGCAACCTTCTTTCGCACACCTATGAATTTTCGGTCTTTGAGAAGGCCGTGGAAGCCATTGCCTCCCGCTATCTTTCTGCGATGGAATCCCTGCATCAGTTCCTTGCACAGGAGGGGAACCGATGACTTCTCTTTCGGATGGGGAAATCGCAATGATCACCGGCGTGTTCCTCCGGCACCCCGAGGTTTCGGCGGTCAGACTTTTCGGTTCTCGCGCCAAGGGCACCCACACCGCCCGCTCGGATGTTGATCTGGCGCTGTGGGGCGTGGATGCTCTGCGCGCTGAGGCCGTTGCCTCCGAACTTGATGATCTCCCCCTCCCATACCACTTCGATGTTGTCCCGTTCGACCTCATCAAACAGGATTCCCTTCGCGAGCACATCGAACGCGTCGGGATGAGTCTGCCCACAATTCGGTGAACAGGCGGAGATGCAGGGCTTGTTAGCACAGAGCGCGCAGCATCTAAAGACTGCCTCGCAGATTCCAGGATTTCCGCAGATTTACTGATGGGTCTTTAAGATGCAATGATTAACCACAGAGAACTCAAAGAACTCAAAAAAAGCCCGAATTCCTCTGTGCTCTCTGTGTTCTTTGCGGTTCATCTCCATGGTTTGTTGTAGTTCAAGTTGCCATCCGGTCAGTAGAATGTCTCGGCACCCGCAGATTGACGGCGCACGGGCGGGATGCCCCGTAAGATCGGGAAACTTGGAAAAAAACGACTAGACAGGCTGGCTCCAGTGGGTATTTGTTCCTCAAACCATGTCGAGTGCTGAATTGCTTTCCCGCATCACTGTGGATCCTCAAATCTGCCACGGCAAGCCGTGCATCCGCGGATTGCGCTATCCCGTGGAGTTCATTCTTGAGCTGTTAAGCGGCCCCATGTCATCTCAAGAAATTCGGAACGATTATCCTGATCTCCAAGAGGACGATATTCGCGCCGCCTGCGCGTTCGCCGCACGAGTCAGCCAAGTCAAGCGTTTGGTTCTCTTGGCGGCATGAGTTCCATGTCCTTGTTTCAACCGGCAACATCTCCAACGAACAATTGTGCGAGGTCTTTCGAAAAAATCTGCCCGCTCTGGAACTCGCCTTCGAATCCTCCGTTTTTGTCGAAATCAACAGGGCGGCGATGATCGTCCACCAGTGACATCAGACGCGATCTCCTGATTGCCGGAAAGCTACTCCTTTTTCGGCACCCCATCTGCATCAAAAAAGCGGCTTTCTTCACCAAATGAGGGCAACCCTGTATCGGCCAGCCGATCTAAACCTTCTGGGTTGAGTTGGGCACCATTGTAGCGAATCTCAAAGCCATCAGCTTGGTTATCGAGTCCATAGAGAAAATGGTGTAGCCCCTCATCCAGAGCGCGCGCGACTACTACCGCGACTGTTTGCCGCTGGTCTTCAGAAAGGTCTGCAATTGAGCCAAGTTCGGCAGCAGGGATGCCGGTCATTCTGGAAATATCTGCCGGGCTGTTGACGTATGCCAAGACCGTGTCGCGAATCGCGACAACCAATCTTTTTCTGAAATTCTTAATGCCTATATCTGTTGGATTCATATATGTCGAGTTTCCATCTTGGCATTAAAAAAGTTTTGCGAAAGGCTGTCAAGGGTGAAATTACAGGACAAACGCATTAAGAATGTTGAAAATCCCTGATGCGACTGCCCTGTTTGCGCCCGCCCAAATCCGCGCGTAAGATCGCTGGATGCAGGAGAGGGGATCGACGGACGATATAGGAAAGGAGGGGCGTCGCCCTCGGCGCCCTTGCTGTGTGGCAGAGCGGATGCCGGGGGCGACATCCCTCCATGGATTGCGCATACGTGCCCGCGGATCAGGGGCCCGCATCTTCCCTTGCGCGGATTCTGTTTTTTTGATACGTTCACCGCTTATGGCAGCAGAACTTGAAATCATCAGGCATGAGAAAACGCGCCGCGCATTTAACGATGCACTAAAAAAGCTCCTCACGAGCCGCATAGTGGCCGAAACATTGGGACTGCCCGGCTTTGACTCAAACTGTCGGCTGGACAATATCGTTTTTACCCCTAAAGACGCGCACAACTGGGACAAAGACTCGAAAGCAGCACAGATTGAATTTGCCCTTACTGGGAACATTTTAGGGCGAAGTATAGAAGCAGAGGGCAGCGCCAAACTGCGAGGCTTACTGTCTGGTTGGTCGGGCGACAACGTCCCAGTTGACTACGGGGTGGGAACACCTGAATTCGTAAATATGGAAGTCAGGCCAAAAAGCAGCTAGGGAATTTCTGCGAACTGCACCATCCGATGAGAATCGAAAAGGGAGGAAATCTGTCAGCCTTCTTTGACCCAACTATCTTTGGCTGACTCCAACTATCGCCGAAATGTGTTGTGGTGTGATGTTCGTCGTGAGGTACGGCACAAAAGTCGCTGTCTCTATACAAAACTGGTTGGTTCACCGGTTCCGCATCGCGCGCCAAGCCTTGATTCCGCCGTAAGTTAAAAAGCCCCCCACTGCAATCACTCCCGCAACTGGAAGCGCGATCGTTGTAATAGTGGTGGAGGTCAGAACCGTTGTAAACCCGAACCATCCCGCGAGTCCGGCTGCTGGCACAGTTGCGCTCGTCACAGCGGTTCCGGTTGCCACTACAACGGACGATGTTCCTCCAGCAGCACTTGCGGCGGTGATTGCAGAAATTACAACCGCGTCATCCTTACTGAGAAGCTTACGCATGGGTGTTGTGTGTTGATTGGTGTTTCGAAGCCTGTAATCGCAGTTTTCATGGTTCATGATATCCCGTAAAGCAAGTGCGAAAAGATATATTTTTGTAAAAGTTGCGGACTCGGAACAAGGCATTTTGACAGTTTTGTTTGGGTGTCCATTCTCAACGGCTAGCACCTGTTTGAGATCGCGATTCAATAGTCAAAACCCAAGGCGGCAAGTTCCAAAACCCGCCAGCCTAGCGCGAATACCCGAGCACACAGCGAAAGCCGTAGTTGTTATCACGAGCGCCGGGAACGTCGCAGTGGCGATACGAGGACAACACACCCACGGTGCCACACGACCCGCCCCGAAGCACGCGGCCATTTCGTCCTCCGCTATACCAGTCTTCGCACCACTGCCACACGTTTCCTCCCATGTCATATAGGCCAAACCGGTTGGCGGGAAAGCTTCCCACCGACGAGGTTTTCTCATACGAATCTACTCCCAGCGAGGGATGGTAATTCCCCGCCCCCTTCGGCGGCGGCCATTGCGTTCCCCAGGGATAGACTCCCTTCACTTTCCCATCTTTTTCGCCGGGAATGTCTCCAATCTCCGACGGCAATCCCACCGCCGCGCTCCACTCCGCATCCGTCGGCAACCGGTAGAACTGTGAAGCTGCGATCTTCCCCTCGCCCTGTTCTTTCACCGTCAGCCACATGCAAAATGCCTTCGCCTCCTCCCAAGTGACATTCACAACCGGGTCATTGGGAGTCTGCTGGAACCCGGGTTTCTTCCATTGTGTGTCACCCGCATAGCCTGACTCCTGCACATATACCGCGTAGTCCTTCACCCGCGTATCCCAGATGCTGAAGAGAACATCCGTCCCCGGGATTGGCACAAACTTCATCCCAAGACTGTTTTCGAACAGCGATTTCTCCGCAGCTTTTTTCTCTGATTCCACCTTTGCTGCCTCCGCCTCTCTTTCCAATCGTGCCTGCTCCTCTGCTTTCTTCGCCGCTTCAGCCCTCGCGGTTTCTGCTCTGGTTGCTTCCGCTTGTCTTTCCAATCGCTGCTGTTCCTCCGCTTTCCTTGCGGCTTCCGCTTTTGCTTCTTCTCCTGCCAATCGCTGTTGTTCCTGAGTTGTTTTCTCAGCTTCAATCCTTGCAGACTGCGCCTGCTTTTCAGAGTCGGACCTTTGGATAATATTTACGACTATTGGAAACAATAACCACAAAATGAGGATGGTTGCCACCGCCAGCAAAAACGGCTGAGATTTCTGTTTTGTCGGGGGAGGCGGCGGATCGACAATGACGGGCTCAGGCTGTGCTGGCTCGTCATCTGGAACTTCCTCCTCCGGTTCGACCACGGGGATGGTTTGATTCCCCTCTGGAGTTGAGTTGCCACTTGAGATCAAATGAGGCATCCAGTCAGCAATGCTTTGCGGCCGTTCCTCCGGCCTGACGCGCAGTGCCCAGTCCACGGTCTGGAGGAACTGCTCGGAATAGCCGGGAATCTGGCGGTAACTGAGCCACTGGAATTCGTCCTCCATGATCCGGTCGGTGGCGCAGGGCGGTTTTTCTCCGGTGATCGCCCGGCACATCATCACGCCAATCGCGTAGATGTCCGTCCAAGGCCCCTTATTTCCTTTCGTCTGGGATTGTTCGATGGGCATGTAGCCGGCGGTGCCCATCATTGTCATCGTCATGGTCGCGGCCACTGTCGAGCGGGCGGTGCCGAAATCAATGAGGACCGGCTGCCCCCGGCGGTTGATGAGGATGTTTTCCGGCTTGATGTCGCGGTGGAGGAGGCCACTTGCATGGACTTCGCTCAGGCCGTCGAGAAGCGGGCCGACCACCGCCATGAGCGAGGCTTGGTCGGGTTCGCGCCCGATCCGCCGCAACTTCGCCTCGTAAGTCTCGCCTTCAACGTAATCCATGACCATGTAGCCGGTGCCGTTGGCTTCGATGATCCGGTGGACCCCGACAATCGCGGGATGCGAGAACCTGGCCAGAATTTTCGCTTCTTTCCGAAAACTCTCCCGCGCCCAGTCCCAATCTTCCTGGAGCGATGCGCGTTGCGGCACGACCGTCGAGCCCTCGACGCGGGTCGCGATGGTGTCGATCAGCAGTTCCTTGATGGCGACTTGCTTGTCGAGCTGGAGGTCGAGCGCCCGATACGTGATCCCGAAGCCGCCCTTCCCGAGAACTGCTTGGATCTCGTAGCTTTCAATCCGGTATCCGGCGGGGAGAGCGAGGAGGTGGGTTTCCATGCGAGAGGCGCGATTCTACCGGCATCGCGAACATTGCTCAACCGAAAAAGCCTCGCTGACGAAACGCTTTGCTCCGCTTCCCAGCGGTTGCACGCATGGCGCGAAGCGACCGAGGCAGGGCTTTCGCCTGTTTTTCTTGCAACAACTCGAAGGCGGTTCACACGACGGGCCACGACCCGGAGTCGGGAAAAGAGGCGAATCTCTTCCATCCCCGCACGGACAAATGGGAGGACCATTTCCAATGGGACAAAGGATTTTCCCAAATTCGCGGACTGACTGCCCGAGGGCGAGCAACAGTCGAGCGGTTGAAGATGAACGCCCGGATGCGCGTGGAAAGCCGAAAACTCTGGCAAATGACCGGCCTTTGGCCGTAGGCCGGGGCGTTCAATGGTTTCCCAGCACGAAAAAGATTCCGCCGCGACCACTCCGGGAGCAGGTTGTGGATGCCGGCTGATGGTTGGTTTGGAGTTAATGGAAATATTTAATTCGATTTTGGCAAGTCTTTGATTATGTCCCGAATATTCTTTCCTGGGAAGGAGGCCGCATGACCACATCTGACGCATTGAAAGTGGGTTTTGCTCGCCGTAGGAGTCATGGGGAAATCCGGAGAATTACAAACGAGGCAGAATATAGCCTCACGATACCCGCCTCCGAACTTTTTCTGAAAAAGGGCACCCCCATACTCAGTTACTTCATCGGGCTTAAATTTGGAAGCTGTTGTTTGTTCCAATTTGTGGAGGCGACTACTCATTTCGGAAACTTTGTCCTCAAGTGCGGCTATTCGGTTCTGCATTTCTTGGCTGTTCATGGTGAGTGGGATAAATTTCGCAAGTAAAACTATGAGTAAAAAGGAAAATGAATGAATGGAAGAGCCTAACGAGTAATTATGCCAATCTGGCCGTTCTCAGGGGTGATAGCCGACAAGAGCGTGAGTTTTTTCATTCCCATTGGGTCTGATATCCCGAGGCTTGCCTCGGCTTTGTTTCGTGGCTCTCTGAATTCATATTCTTAAATGCCTCGGGGCTTGCCCCGAGGTTCTTTACTCCCTATTTTCGTAGTATCAATTCTTTATCAGTTGCGGACTCGGGAGCAAGACATTTTGGAACTTTGTGGTTTTTATGCCCATGCTCAGGGGGCGAGATTCAAAACTCAAGGCGGCAAGCGCCAAAACCCGCCAGCGCTACCGCGAAGACCCGCCAACGAGAACACACCGAAAACCGTAGTAGCTATTGCGAAAGCCGGGATTGTCGTTGAAGCGAAACGAGGACAACAGACGCTCGCGATAGGAATTGCTCCACCACGACCCGCCCCGAAGCACGCGAAATGCCCCTCCACCTCCATAATCGTCTTCGCACCACTGCCACACGTTGCCGCCCATGTCATAAAGACCAAACCGGTTTGCTGAAAAACTGCCCACGGGCGAAGTGTTCTCATACGAATCCACTCCCAGCGAAGGATCGTAATTCCCGGCTCCCTTCGGCGGCGGCCATTGCTTCCCCCAAGGATAGACATCCATCACTTTTCCGTCCTTTTCTTGAGGAGTATTTCCGATCTCAGGCGGCAAGCCAACCGACACGCTCCACTCCGCATCCGTTGGCAATCGATATTCCTGTTTATCCAAGATCTTCCCCTCTCCCCGTTCTTTTTCTGTCAGCCACTTGCAAAATGCTTTTGCTTGCTCCCAATTTACATTCACCACCGGGTCATTGCTCGTCTGCGAGAATCCGGGATTTTTCCATCCTGTTCCGGCATTGTCGCTCCCGGCTGCCACGAACGCTGCGTAATCCCTCACCCGCGTATCCCAAACACTGAAGAGGACATCCGTCCCCGGCACCGGAACAAACTTCATTCCCAGGCTGTTCTCATACGGCGATTCCTCTGCAGCTATTTTTTCTGATTCAACTTCTGTTGCCTGCGCCTGCTTTTCAGCCATCCGCGACTCTGTAAAAAATGACGTGCATTTGCCAACAACGACCATCAGGACGACGGCACCTAACATCATCAGCAAACCAGGTAAACCGGATTTATGTTTGTTTGTCGGCGGGGCTGGCGTCGGATTGACAGGATAACCATTTTGTTTCAACCATGCCTCGGCACGCTGATTTCCAGCGGCAGCAGCTTTGCGAAACCACTTGACCGCCTCTGCAGCGTCCTTTGTCACCCCTTCGCCTCTGAGATAAGCCAACCCTAGCTGATAGTTCTCTTCGCGGGCAAATACTGCAGAAACAACTATGATAAGGAAAAAAGCACCCATCACGACCAGCACCAGATAATGCTGTCCCTGCGGGAGGGCAGGGATGTTTATACAGGCAAGAACAATCACAAGACCAACACCAAGCCACGCGAGACGTCCCGTATGGACAGCGACCCTCCTGATCTTCTTTGGCTTCTTCGCAAGGTCTTGAATGGGCACCCAGTCGAGATGAAAACCTGGCGGGGGTTCCTCAGGAGTGTTCGGCACAGATTCCTCAACGGCAGGGGAAGGAGTTGGGCTTGCGGCGGGAGTACTTGAAAACAAATGCGGCCCCCATTGCCCAATATCCTGCGGCCGTTCCTCGGGCCGCACGCGCAGTGCCCAATCCACGGCCTGGAGGAACTGCTCGGAATAGCCGGGGATCTGCCGGTAACTGAGCCACTGGAATTCGTCCTCCATGATCCGGTCGGTGGCGCTGGGCGGCTTCTCTCCGGTGATCGCCCGGCACATCATCACGCCAATCGCGTAGATGTCCGTCCACGGCCCCTTGTTCCCTTTCGTCTGGGATTGTTCGATGGGCATGTATCCGGCGGTGCCCATCATCGTCATCGTCATGGTCGCTGCCACTGTCGAGCGGGCGGTTCCGAAATCGATCAGGACCGGTTGCCCCCGGCGGTTGATGAGGATGTTTTCCGGCTTGATGTCGCGGTGGAGAAGTCCACTTGCATGGACTTCGTTCAGACCGTCGAGAAGCGGGCCGACCACCGCCATGAGCGAGGCTTGGTCGGGTTCGCGCCCGATCCGGCGCAGCTTCGCCTCGTAAGTCTCCCCCTCCACGTAGTCCATGACCATGTAGCCGGTGCCATTGGCTTCGATGATCCGGTGGACCCCGACAATCGCTGGGTGCGAGAAGCGGGCCAAAATTTTCGCCTCTTTCCGAAAACTCTCCCTCGCCCAGTCCCAGTCTTCTTGGAGCGATGCGCGTTGCGGCACGACCGTCGAGCCCTCGACGCGGGTCGCGATGGTGTCGATCAGCAGTTCCTTGATGGCGACTTGCTTGTCGAGCTGGAGGTCGAGCGCCCGATACGTGATCCCGA